>Ga0099364_10014923_pt1 | contig 10288 bp, 9 predicted proteins | sample TergutTh196P3_FD_73070 | JGI IMG/M metagenome (GOLD analysis project Ga0099364, IMG submission 73070) | Microcerotermes parvus P3 segment gut microbial communities from Pointe-Noire, Republic of the Congo - Th196 P3 | ecosystem: Host-associated > Arthropoda: Insects > Digestive system > Gut ...
ATGAATGACATGGATCTTAGGTTAAGCCTGGGAGAAATGTTTATCTACCCGGTTCAGGGCAGACATATCACCAGCAGGTTCGGAATGCGCAGAGACCCTATCAATGGGGCGCTGAATTTCCACACCGGCATTGATCTTCGTGCGAATATCGGCACGACAGTCATGGCCGCTATGGATGGAGTCGTCTCCGTAACCGGGGAAAACCGGCTGTACGGAAAATATATTATTTTGAGCCACAGTAATGGTTACAAGACCATTTACGCGCACCTTAACTCTTTCTCGGTAAGACAGGGAGACAGGGTATCGCAGGGGAGGAAAATCGCTGAATCCGGAAATACCGGCTATAGTACCGGCCCGCATCTTCACTTTGGTATTTACGACAGGAACGGAAAACTGGTGAACCCCCTTGACTTATTGCATTAAAAGACAAAAATAGGAATAGAGGTTTTATGAAAAAATTATTTTTAATTCTCCTGGCTTTTCTCGCGGTATTTACCTATATCCGCGCTTTCGAAAAAGTTGAGGCTTCGGTAACGCCGCCGGCGATTTCCTCGGAATTAACCGGGGAAATACCTGTGGAAATAGTTCGATAAATTATATTACAATATAGTTATGACATTCAGAAAAAACCCTGCGGACACGCCTCCACCAGGTCCAAACAGAGTCAAATTTCCAGTAGTCCGGCAGGGCGAAGGTTCCCATCTGTTACCGGACATATATTCATTCAGCGAAGTGGTAGATCAGGCATGCGAAAAATTGATGGATCGGCAGGTTCAGTACTCGCTCCGAAAAATCCGGGAAATGGATGAATTGCTTTCCGGGTTGGAGAAAGAACTGGATAATTTCCTTAGCCAAAAGGACAAAAAACAAGGATGAAGAACCGGCGTTTTCTGTGTTTGAGTATTCTGTTCCTTACGGCAATTACCCGGCTTTGGGGGATTAGTTTTAGCAATCTGGTACTGTCAACCGATGACCGGCTTTTATTCAGGACAGATTTTGAACACCAGCAAGCGCTTTTTATTTCCCAACTTACGGATTTATCCATGCAGCAGCTCACTGCTTTTCCCGAAAGGCTCAATGTCGTTAATAATGGAAGAACTATTCTGGCTCACAGCCGTTTCGGGACGGTAAGAATTCCGCCTTCGGGCGGTCTGCCCGTTCATGTCGCTGGACTTCCATCATTCGCGGCGGGAAATATTCCGCTAAAGGGCAGGGTTCCTGAGTTTGCCGCTTCCGATGACGGTCGCTGGATACTCTATGTTGAGCCAACCAGCCCTGCTTTCGGGAACCTGCTGCTTGTTGATGTTTCAAACGGTACTAGACGGATTGTATGCGAAAGGATAGAGCTTCCCTCGGCAGACTTCCCTGCCCGCTGGAGCCCCGATTCACGGCTTTTTGTATATTCCAGGGATAACAGGCTTTTTTACTATCCTATTTTTCAGGATCTTTCGGTAATGGCCGATGAGCATTTCCGGCAGATAGGTCCCGGCGGGATAACTTCTGTTTTGTGGGGACAGCACGGGGATTTCTATTACTTTACCGGCAGCACTCTATACCGTGTAATAAACCCGGAACTGTTTACAAGAACGATATACGGTGACTTTCTTTCAATTGGAATTGTTGTCGGCGTTATGCCTTTTGATTTTGAATCCGGCTTTGATCGTTTCTGGATTGCTCCTGATTCAGGTTCGGTATTAATCAACAAAAGGGGAAAAAACCTTTTCCTCTTTATGTTAGGAGAAAACCAATACGGCGATTCAATTCTTCCCCATGTTACGCTTCCCCAAGGAGCGGGAAGCATCAATGTATTTTGGTCAGCTTCCGGTCACCTTGCTGTAGTATCTTCCCTGAAAAAAGATATTGTTGTCTGGCAGCTTGAAGTCACCGGGAATTCGGTAAGAATTTCAATGCCGGGGAATGTTCCTGTTTCTTCGGACGGTCTTTTGTCTCCAGACGGAACAAGGGTTATCTTTTGGGGAGAGAGCGGGCTTGAGCTTTGGGATTTTGCCAACTGGCAGATTATTCAGAAATTAAGTGATGAAAATGTTCTTTCCTGTGCGTGGATTGGCAACAGGGAATTGGTTACAGGCAACAGAAATTTTATCGAAATAATCAATATTGCAGGCGCGGATTTTACACGCAGAAGATTATGCCTTTCGGGCGCGGACGAGTTTGGTTTCGAGGACAGCGCCCGCAATCAACGAATACTGGCCAGAGTCGGCGGCGAATGGTTTACTAGTGACGGCAGAAATTCCTGGACTCCCGCAATAAACCCCCAATTACGGAATGTGTCCCTTTCTACTGAACGTTTCCGCGTTTATCTGGAACCTCAATCCACGGGCATTTTCAGAAATATCCCGATGATACGCAATACCATTTCTGTCGGTACAGTATCGCTTGTATCCAACCATTCTTCAGGGGCGGCTTACACAACCGGCAGGCAAATGAAAGTTGCCCTGTGTTTTGACCTTTATGATGATGATACGGGATTAACTCAGGTATTGAATGCCCTGCGGCGTTTTAACATAAGGGCTACCTTCTTTATGAACGGCGATTTTATCAGGCGCAATCCCGCCGCCGCCAGAGCAATTGCCGAAGCGGGTCATGAGGCGGCTTCCCTGTTTTTCGCGCCAATCGATCTTTCAGATGCCCGCTATACGGTAACCCAGCAATTTATCGCGCAGGGGCTTGCACGTAACGAAGACGAATTTCTCCGGGCCACCGGGAGAGAGCTTTCACTGCTCTGGCACCCTCCGTTTTACCGTACTTCCGTCATGATAAATTCCGCCGCAGCCGCAGCCGGGTATGTTACTGCGGTCAGGGATATTGACCACGGCGACTGGCTGTCGAGAGACGAAGCGTTAAGGCTTGGTATACGCTTGCTTTCATCTTCGCTTTTAATCGAACAGATAATTGACAGAAAAAAAGACAATGCCATTATTCCAGTGCGGCTTGGATTAAATCCGGGCGGCAGGGACGAATATCTTTTTCAGCGTATCGAGGTACTTCTTGATGCGCTTGTCCGCTCAGGAAGCGATATTGTCCCTGTTTCGGCAGTCGTTGGCAGATAATGTATTAATCTATGTTTACTGATAAATTGCCGACAGAGACGCGCGGTATTTTAAATTCGATTCCTGCTTTAATCGACAGGACTTTTCCCTTGCCGGGGCGTTTTCGCTCTGCCCTGCCCTCGAATGTAGCGGAACTTTCACGACTGCTTACCGGAGCGAGGGGCGAACGTTCGCTCTCATATCTTAGCCGTCCCAATTTTCTTTCCGCCTACCTGCGTTATTTTTTGCCGTGGAACCTTTACCGTCTTTGCCGGCTGTTGCCTTCTCTTGACATCCCTCTTCGCGCCGGGGACACAATTATCGATTTGGGCAGCGGCCCCTTAACCCTTGTTTCCGCTCTTTGGATAACGCGCCCGCAGTTACGTGACATTCCACTTGAGTTTTACTGCGTAGACCGCTGCGGTCCCGCGCTGGAAGCCGGAAAGAAATTTTTCGCGGCAATAAGTACCGCAGCGCCCGCAGTCGGCAGTAATCTCTGGAAAATAAATCTTGCGCGGGAAGATATTGATTTTAGAACACAGGCAAAAAGCCGCGTTGGCGCGGACGCCGCCCTTGTTTGCGCGGTGAATTTATTTAACGAAGTATATGAAAACCTGCCGCATAATAATAGCGAGGCTCTGCGGCGAATGGCAGCTAACATCGCGCGTTATACGCACAGCCAGGCGGCGGCGGATGCTTCCATTTTAACGGTGGAACCGGGAATTCCGCAGTCAGGGTGTTTTATCAATTTTTTGCGCTCTGCTTTTATGGAACTAGGCCGCCCGCCAGTGTCGCCATGCCCTCACTCGGAAACCTGCCCGCTGCCCGGCGCAAAAAAACGCTGGTGCCACTTTGCCTTTGAAACAGGCGAAGCTCCGAAAGATCTTCACCGTCTTTCCGCCGCCGCAGGAATCCCCAAGGAACGGCTTGTGTTAAGTTTTCTGCTGGCAGGACCGGCGGCGAAAACAATCATGGAAAATGAGCGGGAGGTACGGGTTGTCTCTGACGCTTTTCCGCTGCCAAACAATCGCTTTGGCCGTTACGGCTGTTCCGCAGCAGGACTTGTCCTGTTAACCGGAGAAAAAAACCGTATCGAAAAAATTATTTCGGGAAGTTTAATTCCCGAAAGTTCAACTATCAACATGGAAGCGCGGGATGAAAAAAGCGGCGCGCTGCTGATGGAGGTAAAATGAGCGCGTCACATAAAATGCTTTCCAGCATGCACACCCATACCCTGTTCTGCGATGGACATGACGATGTAGAAACAATGTGCCGCGCTGCTTATGAAAAAAAATTATACGCCATCGGATTCAGCGCCCACGCACCGGTTGAGAAACAACTCGGCAAAAAAACCGATTGGCATTTAAGGGAAGAACGGCTTGATGAATATGTATCGGAAGTGCAGGCGGCGAAACACCGCTGGAAGGGAAAGCTCGCCGTTTACCTTGGACTCGAAGTTGATTATATAAAGGGACTGCGCTCGGCAAAGGACAGCGATATCAAGGCGTTAAATACGGATTATTTAATTAGCAGCGTACATTATGTTATTCCCGCAAACGGCGCGGAACCTTTTACAGTAGACGCTCCGCTGGAAGAATTTACAAAGGGTTTTAACGAAGGTTTTGGCGGGAACGGAGAAGCTCTTATGCACTGTTATTATGACGCGATGGCAGAAATGACAGCAATGGGCGGTTTTGATATTCTTGGGCATGCGGATATTATTAAAAAAAACTGTGAAAACAAAAATTATTGGGAAAAAAAAAGCGAATTATGCCGTCAAAGAGAAATAGCGTACGCGACATCAGCGGCAGGTATTACAGTAGAAGTGAATACCGGAGGATTAAACCGTAAAAAAATAAGCGAAGTGTATCCTTCCTTGGCTTTTTTACAATATTTCCGTGAATATGAAGTCCCGGTAATCATTACATCAGATGCACATGACGCAAAAGACATTGACGGCAACTATGATACTGCGCTAAAAACCCTTATTTGCGCCGATTTTTCAAATCATATGGTCTTTTTAGGCAAAAATGACAAAAAACCCCTTTGGCATAAAGAAAAAATTCAAAAATAACCAAATTTATAGGCTATAATGCTGGACTAAAAGTTATTTTTATACTATATTTTTTGTTAAATATATTTTTTATAAGGAGTTAACATGCCGAAAACAAAACAAACACCAGGATCAATGCTTTTGGATTTAATTTCCAAGCATGACCTAAACTGCAACAGACTCGCGAAAGAGATCAAATGCAGTCAAACCGCGTTAAGGCTTATCAGCCTTGACAAAAGCAGGATTACAACATCCATTGCCGTACGTCTTGCCGCGTATTTCGGAACAAAACCCGAATTCTGGCTTTTAGCGCAGATGGAGTACGATCTTGACAAAGCAGCCAATAATAAAGTGTTGGCAAAACAACTAAAGGGAATTAAAAAAGCGGACAAACCGGCAGGAAAACGGAAAGCTAAAAAACAAACCGCTGAATAATTCTATCTGGAGCGTTCCACATCACGACGGAAACAATGTTTTCCGATAACACAGCGGGAACAGAAAGGACTAACCGGGCGGCAGAGCGATTGTCCGTAAAGGACAAGAAGGTAATTTATCCTTTTCCAGTATTTTTTTGGGAGAATTTCTCTTAAAATCATTTCGGTTTCTTCGGGATTTTTACTGGAAAGCCAGCCGCATCGGTTAGAAATTCTGTGAACGTGAATATCAACACACAAGCCGTCAAGATCAAAAGCTTCGGTTAACACAAGGTTGGCAGTTTTTCTGCCAACGCCCGGCAGGGCAAGCAGCGCATCCATTGATGCAGGCACTTTGCCATCATACTGTTCCAGCAATATCCGTGCAATTTTTTTCAGCGAAGCCGCTTTGTTCCGGTAAAAGCCCGCAGGATAAATTAAATTCTCAATTTTTTCTTCTTTCATAGCGTATAACTCTGCGGGACCAGCGGCTTTTTCAAGCAGCCGTTCTGACGCGACAAGTGTTACTTCGTCCTTGGTTCGCAGGCTGATAATTGTAGAGACAAGCACCGCCCAGGGATCGCGGCGGTAATGTTCCGACACAGTACTTACAGAAGGATCCTGAGCGGAAAGATCAACACGCCATTTTTCAAGGGCGGTAAAAATCGCGTCCCAGTTAGGTTTTGGTTCTTTCGTCATGGTTTTTCCAGCAAACACATAACCAGAGCTTCAACCGCTCTTCCCCTGCCCAACGCCCCAAGGCCCTCGGCAGTTTTGCCCTTTAGAAATACCCTGTCGGAAGAAACTTCCAGTGCGTTCGCGAGAGATTCGCGGATTAACTCACGAAAAGGAAGCACCCTTGGTTTTTCACATATAACCACACAGTCAAGGTTGACAAGCCGCCAACCCTGCTGTTTAACCCGCGCATAAGCGTTACGCAAAATATCCATTGAATCCGCGTCTTTCCAGGCGGGATCGGAAGGCGGAAAAAATTCGCCAATATCTCCCATCGCCGAAGCGCCAAGGATCGCGTCACACACGGCATGCGCCAGCACGTCTCCGTCTGAATGTCCAAGTTCTCCCTTTTTAAAGGGAATCTCAACACCGCCCAACAGAAAACGCCGTCCTCTTTTCAGACGGTGTAAATCGTATCCAAGACCGATTCTTGTCATTTCGCGAAAGCTACCCCAGGCAGGGGGCGGAAAGCCTTAAAAGAAAAATATTTAAACGGGTGAATATCAAGCGCGTTGGGATACCATCCGTCCAGCTCGCCCATGTCTACAATGTTAAGCGCGGGACTGAAAGAGATGGGCAGCACCGTCCCCCTGTCCAGCAAAAGTTTCTCCGCTTCCGCGAGAGTGGCGAGACGAACCTCTCCCTCCTCAAGCATAGATTTTTCGATTAACTCTTCATAATCAGGATCGTAATGGCGGGCGTCATTTAAGTTCGAATCACGCCGCCACATTTGCAAAAACGTGTAAGGGTCGGCAAAGTCCCCAATCCATGTTGAAGAACCAATTACATAACCGCCTTCCTTTAAGGATTGAAAATACCGCTCATAAGGAATAACCTCGACCCTTACATTAAGCCCCAGCTTTTCCTTCCAGGCAACAGCCATAAGGCCGCCGATACGAGCCGCGTCCCGGGAAGGAGTCAGACGAATAACCAGTTCCGGCGTTCCCACACCGCCTGCATAACCGGCCTCTGCCATAAGTTTTTCCGCTTCTTCATAATCTGTTTCGGAGATCCCTTCAACTTCGGGATAACCAGAAATTGGAAAAATCAGGGTTTCGGCAGGTAAAAAATGAGTATTGCGGATTTCTTCCCATGGTAAAACAAGACTCATAGCGCGGCGTACCCTGTAATCATTCCATGGTTCTTCCTCACCGCGAATATAGTAATAATGAGTTGCGAACATAACATTTACCTGAATGCCGGAACGATCTGTCAACGCTTCGATATCTACCCCGCCGGCAATCCACCTGGCCTCACCGGAATTCCACAGAGCCGCAGCTTCTTCTCCGGTTTCGGTAAATTTAACAGTTATTCTATTAAGCGCGACCCGCCTGTGATCCCAATAGTGTTCATTTTTTAACAAAACAATGCTTTCATCATCCATGGAGTCTACGCGAAACGGACCATTGGAAACAGGAGGCGTCCAGTTCGCTGGGTCTTCTCCCGGAGCCCACATTGGTTTGTCCACCATTGAAGGATGAATCGGGCTGAATGAATGATGGCATAACATCGCGGGAAAAAATGACGCGGGTGAATTGAGCTTTACCACCAGAGTCCTAGAATCAGGAGCGAGAATACCAACTTTGTCGGGATCTTTTTCGATACCGCTGCGGAAATCGCGGGCGCCTTCGATAATATCGAATAAACTTGAATAGGGAGATTCCCGTTCAGGATCAAGAAGAGAAATCCAGGCGGCGCGAAAATCTTCTGCATTTACAGGATCGCCGTTCCAAAAACGCGCGTTCTGCCGGATAAAAAAAGTCCATTGTTTTTTATCTTCTGAAAGTTCCCATCTTTCCGCAGACGCCATAACCGGTTCCAGGGTAAGCGGGTGATAGGAAAAAAGCCCTTCGTAAATTCCGGTAAAAAGCTGGGCTTCGCTTGCGAAATAGGATTTGCGAAAATCCAGTTCCATATCATGCTTGGAAAATACAACCGTAAGCTCGTCACGATCAATAACACGAGGACGCGCCGTAGCAAACTCCTGACTGTCTGTTTCCTCATTCACATCCGTCCGCTGTTCCTGTACAGGCGGACTAATACAGGCAGTAAAATACAACAAAACAAACGCCGCAACAAAAAAGCGCTTTTTACTTTGAAATAGCAACATATATTATAGTGTAATGTAAAATTTTGACAATTACAATATCCAGGGTTATGAACTTTCGTTGCTTGTTGTAATTACACGATAATGCGCCGCAGTCATGTCGAGATCAGCTTTCCTGAAACCATCCTGGATATTTTCATAAAGCATGGTATATATAGCCGGAACCTTGCTGACTTCCTTTGTGTAACAGTTAATCTGGTAGCAGGCGTAAAAATCATCAAGCTTTGTCTGATTCACAAAAGGTTTGGGATGCTTCTGTACATAACGAGTGGCAAGGGCGGCGTTAATTAAAATATCGTGAACAGTCTGCCACGGAGTTGAATAGCCAAAGGTAATTTCGGCGAATATGATCAAGCCTTCTTCGTCTTCATCGGATGATGTATTGTAATTAATAATATTTGAGCCAAGAAGCGTAATATTGGGAAATGTAACATATTCATTTTTATGAGTTTTAAGCCGCACCACCATCAGATTTTTCTCGACAACAAAACCGGTTATATCCTTAATCTTTACACGGTCGCCGATTTTAAACGGGCGCATATAGGTAATAACCAACCCGGCCACAAGGTTGCCAATCGCGCTTGTAGACCCAAGGGAAAATAAAATGCCGACAAAAACGGAAACTCCGTGAAAAGCCCTGGAGTCCGAGCCGGGCAGGTACGGATATACAATCGCAAGCGTAAAAGCCCAAAGAAGCACCTGTAAAATTTTAAATGTTGGATGCGCCCATTCCGGGTAAAAACCAGGTATTACCGTTTTGCCCTTTTCTATCCGTTTAGTGAAAAATTTCAATGCCCGTATCATATAACGCGCAATTGTAACAACTATAATAATAGTAATCAGGTTTGGAATGTATCTGACTGTGTATATGGCAATGTTTTTTAGCGGTGTAAGTATGTAGCCGAATATTGTTGTTGCCAGATATTCCGTAGCAGGGAAAAACCCGAATACAAAGGGAAGTGTAAGAAAAAGCAGAATAAAGGTAAAAATATATTTTAATATCCGCAGAAAAAACTTAATTACACTGATAAACTGTTTGGCAGTAAGCAGCTTGATATGTTTTATTGTAAGGGGTTTTATTTTATCCCTGCCGGAAGCGTGTTCAATTTTATAATTAATATGCCTGAATATTCTCCAGATAATCCATATAAAAAAAATCTGACCAAGGATAATAGCCAGCGCAATCCCCAACCTTTCGACAAATCTAAATTCATCTTCCAGGCCCTCAAACGCTGCCTGTTCATTATCTTCCCATTCGGAAAAAGCTTCTTCGTCATACTCCGCAGAAATTTCCATCGCCGGCATCACCTCGGCTTCCTGAGTCATAACAACAGACGGAGTCATAAATAAAAACACAGCCGCCAAAAAGGCAAAGAATTGTTTCATCATGCTCAATTATACAATTATTTTAAGATTATAAACAGTACTTTCCGGGTTTGGCGGAAGTTCTTCTTTAGTTTTCAGGTTGATCTTTTACTACTTGTAATGGATAATATATTTAGAGTCAACATTTAAGGAGGAAAAATATGTTGAAAAAACTGACGGTTTTAATGTTGTTAGCGGCTGTAATACTGCTTACTGGCTGCGGAAGCAGTCCCGCTCCTGTTATGCTCGGCGATTTTACCAGAGAGCCCACCTGGACAAATCCTGAATTTAACATGGATGAAGTGGTGGAAATTGGCGATGTATGGCAGCTTGATTTAACAGCATTAGCGCCTATTTCATGGTCGGATAATGACAGATTTAGCATGAATCCTACAGAAGATGTCGCGGAAGTATCTGTAAATCCGAATGGCGGTTATGATTTTACTTTTACCAAGTATAATCAAAGAATAATTTTTATTCTAGATTCTTCCCAAAGACATGTTTTAAGGGGAGCCAGTAATGTTACAGTACAAATTGACGGCTCGGCAACACCGCATACCAATAG
>Ga0099364_10014924_pt1 | contig 10287 bp, 6 predicted proteins | sample TergutTh196P3_FD_73070 | JGI IMG/M metagenome (GOLD analysis project Ga0099364, IMG submission 73070) | Microcerotermes parvus P3 segment gut microbial communities from Pointe-Noire, Republic of the Congo - Th196 P3 | ecosystem: Host-associated > Arthropoda: Insects > Digestive system > Gut ...
GACCAAATATGCAGCCAACGTTCCGTTTTATACACAGGATGATTGAAGCGCACTTCGACATCGAATTTCAACAGAGGACCAAACGATTCTTCAATCCGTTGCATCAGTATTTTCAGGTCTTCGGGCGGCACATATTTGAACACGTTAAACATGTCGGCAAGCGAATCTTCAGGCGACACGCCGGTAAATTTTTCCCACGTTGCGCTAACGTAGTCAAATTTGAGTATTCCGCTGCTGTGGCTTCGCGCCGAGCGAAACAGCGTACCGTCGGGCATATCGTTGAGAGCCTTAAGGCGCGCTTTTTCGACAAACAAATCTGCTTCGGCTTCTTTGCGCGCCGTGACGTCGAAAATAAAACCGTTGGAAATCACGCAATCAGCCTCCTGACGCATGTAAGAAGATATTTGAAGCCAGCGCACTTTTTTGCTTACCGGATGCAGATAACGAACCTCATCGTTGAATTTATCTTTGTTTGTGTCTGATTCGTAGATGCTTTGCCGCAAAACATTAAAATCGTCCGGCAGTATGTTTACGAAAACATTTCCCGAATCGGAAATTGAGTTTTGTTCTGAAACGCCGGTAATTTTTTCCCACGTCTTACCAACGTAGTCAAACCTGAACTCCTTTGTTTTCAGGTCTCTAACCGAACGAAACAATGCTCCGTCGTGCATGTTGTCTAACGCGCGTATCCATGCGCTTTCGCCTGTTGAAAGTATCTCTGTCATGTTTTTTATTTTTGATTATCAATACTATAACTCTGTTTTAAATGTTTTTTCGCCTTTCTAAACACTTCTTCATATTCGGGCAAGTCGTGAATTTGCGAGGCAAGTTTTTTACTCCAATTTGTCGGTCGCTTACACGATTTTTTGTCGCATTTTTGTTGATTTCTTTTTGTTCTATCATAATATTTTTTTTAACTGTAAATGGGCGAAAGAATAGATTCTGTATCAATATTTTGCTGAATAGCCCAGCGATTAATAATTTTGCCTTCTTTGGGATAGGACGGCTCTAATGATATTGTTGAACTTGTCCGCATTTTTTGCAATACGTCAATGGCAGAGTGTCTGATTTCCAACAGTTCAAATAAAAAACCCAAACGTTTGATTACCGCTTGCGAATCGAAGCGCTTGACATATTGCAAAATTTTTGTAAAATCAATTTTGTCTTTGATTTTGTAGATTGCTCTTGCTATTTCGGTTATTCCGCCCGCATATTCGGGTTTAAACAGACAGTCAATTATAGTTTTTTCCAAGTCGCTGCATTGCACGCGATTAAAACTGTCAATCCACATCTTTTTATTACCAAAAAAATGCTTCTCATTGTGATAAATTATTTGAAACGGAGTATTTTTTACAAGAATGGTAGAAGGTTTGATTTGTTTATCTACGACAATCTGCTCTTTTAAAAGCGGTTGCGTTGTCAAACTGTGAATTTGCAGCGCTGAAAAATAGCCGATATAATAATCAGCGTTGCCAACAAGATACTGCGAAAGCAAATGCCAGTCGGGCATAAACGTTTCGGGGTCTTGTTCAAAGGGAATTATGTAATAAAGCCCCTCCTTTACGCGCATCAACAAACCGCGTTTTGCCATTTTGCTCAACATTCTCTTTACATTGATTTTAGCCGAATTGGGAAGAGCCAAATATGCCTCGTCAATGCTGAAGCACTTTTTACTTTGTCCGTTTAATATATCAAGAAATGATGCAACGGAATGTGACAATATTTTATCTTTTATAGCCATACGGTATCATCTTTAAATCACTGCAAAGATACAAAATATTTTTCACTTACCAACAAAATATTTTCATTTTTCATTATTCAAATCCCTCTGCCCCTCACGGCGGCGCGCCACTTACGCCGCCGGTTGCTATAAAGATTTATCTATAAATTCGCTTCGCGTTTACGCATTTCTTCTTCATTACGTCGCATTTCTAATTCCGAAAAAGAGGCGATTTCTACAACTCCATAAATAATGTCGTTCACTTTTAGCGGACAAATGTAAATTGCCTTCGGGTTTGCATCACCCAACCCTGAAGTTATATTTACGTAATTTTGAGGTACATTTGTCATGTACACCGGGAAACCCTCAAGGAAGCACGAGCCAACTAAACCCTCGCCGGGACGTATTTCCTTTTCAATGAACTTTTTACGGTCGTAGGCATAACATGCAGTAAGTTCTAAAACCCTGTCGTCTTCGTTTTCAGCCTCGTTCAAGATGAATATGCCGCCCTGATTGGCGCCCAGATACTTTACTAAATTACTGATAATGTTGTATGACAGGGCTTCCATGTCGTCGTTGTTTTGACGCAATATTTCGGCAAATTTTGCCAACCCCGACGTTCCCCAGTTTCGTTGCTCTTCTTCGCGTTCGCGCACGGTGCGTTCGTTTTCGGCTTCCTGAAGACTTTTGCGCATTTCCAAAAGCGACAGTCCCAGCACGTCGCCATCGCTCAAGAGGTTGTAATCAACGTCCAATTTGCCGCGTCCTATATTGTCGGCAAAAAGAGCAGTTTGTTTCAGAGCGTTAACAAATTGAAAGAGTTTATTTTTCATCGTGCCTATTTCGTCGCCGCTTTTGCTGCCGTCCAATTGCAGATTTATTTGCCCCAGCGACAATTTGTCAATCGTTCGGTTGAGAACCGTTACATCCTTTAGCATCCAACGTATTAACACAAAGCCCATTGTGGCTATCAGCAATGTTCCCAAAATCGCAACCAATATTAAATAAGTTGTGCTCTTTCGCAGCGTGGCGTATATTTCGCTTGCCGGCACTGCCACTCCGTAGAACCACGTTTTTTTGCACTCGCCAAAACTAACTGCAATAAACGCCTGATACTCGCGTCGTCCCTGATATTCAGCCATCAGGTCAAAATTTGTTCCACCTGTTAATCCGTTTAGCGTTTCGTGATGTGCATCATTGACTATCGCGCCAACGAGTTCGAGGTTATTGTGAACAATTATTACGCCGTTGGGTTCCACAAGGCATCCGCGTCCGGTGGCGTCAAATCGTACCGCTACCTCGTTCAGATACTGCGATGCGAAATCCATCCCCACCACTCCAATAAATTGCCCTGACACGAAAACCGGAACGCAAAAACTGATTATGTGTTCTTCGCGTCCGCTCAAATTGTACATGTAGACGCCTGTGAAAACCTCCTGCTGCGACGCGCGCGCATACTCAAGCAAATGAAGCCTGTTTGCCGACATGGCGCGCAGTTGTCCTCTTGTCATCCAGGGCATGAACACTCCATCGGCGTTGTTTCCGGGGCTGTCTGCAAACATTTCGTCCATTCCGTCTATGGCGTTTGGCGCGAATATTGCCCAGATGTTCTCTTTGCCTCGGTCTGCTGCCGTAAAGAACCTTAACTCTTCGAGCAGCCTTTCACGTTTTTCATACTGCGGAATATCGTCCGACTGTATTACTTCTGTGGCAACGTGCGCAAAAGTGCGCGGTGTCACCGCCGCCGAGTTGATGTACTCGGCAAGGCTCGTAGCCGCCAGCGACGCCGACAACTGTATTGCCCTCGTGGTGTTGTCATAGACCTCGCGACGCTGCGAAAAAATTAACAGCGTGCAAACCGAAGTCATCACAACAAGTCCTGTAATGCCCACTATCAGTGGCATTTTTACATTAATCGATATATCTCGAAACTTTTTCATAACAACTAAATTACTGATTATAAATAAATAAATAAAAAAATAAGAACACTACCATGCAGACAAACAAAAAAGCGTGAAACTTGCCTGTCTCTCGCGATCTATGGTATTTGCCTAACCTTTTACAAACAAAGAAATCCTAACTCAAGTCCCACGCTGCGCACAGCGTTCGACTTTTTCTTGTTTGTAATCTTTAAATGGCAAATTTTTAGATCACAAGAACTAATCAAAATGCTTTTTCAAACATCTGTTGCTCACCACTTTAGACATTTTTACGAAAAAAGTGTCTAAAGATGATTGAGAAACGCAAAGATAGTAGTTTTTTTTTAATTTGCAAAAGAAAATATTTATTTTGTAAATATTTTTTTTATATTTTTTAATATTTACGATTTTAGAGGACTTTTTTGTTATGTTACCACGGTAACATAACAAAAAAGTCCTGTTTCCTTTTCACCAGAAAATTAATGCAAAGTTAATACCTTTTTTCAAACCTGCAAAAAAAATATTTCTTAACATAAAATTAACATGCTCTGTAAATTGCACAATTATAGGAATTTATGAAAAAATACCGGAATAAAACTGTGACCTTATTTTTGAAAACCACTTTCTTATTGTACTTTTGCATTTTTAAATTGCATTAAAATTAAATTCAAAATTCTATGCAACCAAAAATATTAATCGTAGACGATGACCCCAGTATCTGCGAAATCCTTGAGTTCAATTTTTGGAATGAGGGTTTTGACGCAGAGTGTGCTTATTCTGCGGAAGAAGCCTTGACCAAGCCGTTGAGCGAGTTTGCTGTAATAATACTTGACGTTATGATGGGCGGCATGTCGGGCTACGCAATGGCTGAAAAATTGCGAACGGAGGGCAACCCGATACCAATCATCTTCCTTACGGCAAAAGATACCGAAGACGACTTGCTTGCGGGCTTCTCTTCGGGCGGCGACGACTATATCTCAAAGCCTTTCTCAATAAAAGAAGTGGTTGCCCGCGTCAAAGCAGTTATCAAACGCGCAGAACAAGCGACAAAGACCGAAGAAACAAGCGACAAATTGATTTTCGATAAAATTGTAATCTATAACGATAAAAAAGAATTATTTATAGATAACAAAAGAATTACGCTAACAAAAACCGAGTTCGAAATACTTGCCTTGCTTGCTAAAAGCCCCGACAAAACATTTTCGCGCGAAAACATCATAGACCGAGCATGGAAGGAAACAACATACGTTACAGAAAGGACTGTAGATGTGCATATTACGCGACTGCGAAAAAAAATGGGCGAACACGGCAGATTGATTGTAAACCGACCCGGATACGGATATAAATTTGATAATTAATGATTTTATGAAGTTATGAAATTGACCTACAAACATAAACTTTTCCTCTATTTCTCTGTCATTTTCGGCATTTTTAGCGTTGGAGTTATTATTTTCGAACAATCGCGCGAAAAAAAATTTAGAACAGTGGCATTAGAGGAAAAACTTGATGCAAGCGCCGAAATTATCAATTCTGCGCTACGCACACACAATGAGAGGCTTGAGGCGTTAGACAGCTTTATTCGATTGTTTCCGCAAAATATTCGAGTCAGTTTGATTGACAATCGGGGACTTGTGTTATTCGATAATTCAGTTGAAAACGTCTCGCAAATGGACAACCACTCCGAACGTCCCGAAATCGTCAGCGCATCTAAAAAAGGAACAGGAACGGATATTCGTCGTTCGGAAACCAAACGTATTGAATACCTGTATTATGCACGAAAGTTCGACGACCTTTATATTCGCGTTGCATTGCCTTATGATATTCATACGCAGCGCCATTTGAAAACAGACAAGACATTCCTGTATTTTATGATAGCGCTTTTCGCAACGATACTTGTGCTTTTGAACATCGTTTCGGGTCGTTTCGGGAAATCAATAAAGCAACTTCGCGATTTTGTTATGCTGACAGAAAAAGACGACGTCGCTGATATTGATTTTCACAACGACGAATTAGGTGAAATAGGAACCCGAATAACTGAAAACTACAGGCAACTAAACGAAAACAAAAAAAATATTGATTTAGAGCGCGAAAAGTTGTTGCAACACGTTCACAGCTCAGAAGAGGGAATATGTTTTTTTGCTGCCAACAAGGAGGTAGAATTTTTCAACAGTCTGTTTATTCAATACCTGAACATAGTTGCCAACGCGCCCGAAAACGACCCGTCGGTAGTGTTTACCGATAACGCCTTCGATAAGATGAATAAATTTCTGGCAACGACAAACGAAAAATATTTTGAATGTAAAATACGCCGACAAGGAAAAAAGTTTTCGCTGCGTGTTAATGTGTTTGAAGACAGAAGTTTTGAGGTTGTTTTGAACAATATTACCAAACAGGAAAAAATGCGTCTGTTGAAACAGGAAATGACCGGAAACATTGCTCACGAACTTCGTACGCCTGTTACGAGTATTCGCGGATATTTGGAAACGGTATTGGGGCAAACGCTAAACAACGAGCAGAAAAATCATTTCATAGCCCGCGCACATCATCAAACGATTGTACTTTCAGAACTTATCCAGGATATGACCTTGATAACCAAGATAGAAGAGGCGCCGCAAATGTTTAAAATGGAAGACGTCAATATCAATAGTCTTCTCGAAACGCTCAAAAACGACCTGTTGCTGTCGCTTCAAGAAAAAAACATTGATATGCAATGGTATGCGCCCGAAAACATGACTATAAAAGGCAATCAAAATCTCTTGTATGCCGTTTTTCGCAACCTCGCTGACAATGTTATTCGTTATTCCGGCGAAAACATCGCGGTCAGAATAAGCAAATATAACGAAGACAGGGATTTTTACTATTTTTCGTTTTACGACACCGGTGCGGGTATTGCCGATGAGAGCCATCTAAATCGCCTGTTTGAGAGGTTTTATCGCATAAACGAAGGCCGCACCCGCGATACCGGAGGTTCGGGGTTAGGACTGTCAATAGTGAAGAACGCAATAGCGCTGCATAAGGGAAAAATAACGGTAAAGAACAGAACAGAAGGAGGACTGGAGTTTTTGTTTACGATAGGTCGGATGTGATAATAACTCAATCCCCACTATCTTTTCCCCTTTTTCGCCTGCGCTATAGCCTGCTGCTGTTTTTGCATTTTTTCAAGCCTTTCCTGAAATTTCGACTTTTTCACCGGTTTGGCGCTGTTAGCCTGCAATTGCACAAGTATTTTATTTTCGTCAATTGCGAGTTTGAATATTTCGTTCTGACCGATAGTAAATACATTTGAAATGAAATAATAGTAGGTCAATCCTGCCGAAAAACTGTTAAGAACAAACAGCAGCATCACCGGCATTATGTACAGCATCATTTTCATGCCGGGCATTGCCGACATATCTGTTTGTCCGCTGCTCATTTTCATAGTTATGACGGTTGTTACAGTCATAAGCAGCGTGAACAGGCTGACGTGGTCTCCATAGAAGGGTATGGTGAAGGGCAAATCAAGTATTGAATCGTAGGTAGACAGGTCTGTAGCCCATAGGAACGACTGCTGCCGGAGTTCTATTGATGACGGGAAAAACCGGAACATCGCGAATAGTATAGGCATTTGCAGCAACATAGGCAGACAACCTCCTAAAGGACTTACCCCTACTTTTTTGTAGAGAGCCATAGTAGCCTGCTGGCGCTCCATCGGTTTATCCTTCGGTATGCGCTCGTTAATTTCGTCGATTTGGGGTTTTAGCACCCGCATTCGGGCTGACGACATAAAGGATTTGAACGTGAGAGGAAGCAAACTGACCTTTATAATAATGGTCATCAGCAGGATGATTATTCCGTAATTATTGACAAATCCTCCTAACCAGTTGAATATAGGGATTATAACGAAGCGATTTATGACACGGATAATATTTCGCCCGATAAAAATCAAATTTTCAAGTCCGGCATCGTAATTTTTAAGCGTATTGTAGTGATTAGGACCAAAATACATAGACATTGGGATTGTTTGACTATCCTGAGCGCTTTCAAATCTTATGCCAATCAACGCTTCAAATTTTTTTGTAAACCGGCTTTGGTATGACTGTTTTGTAAATTGCAGGTCAGCATTCGCAAAACTTTCTTTAGCAATCAGCCCCCATGAGAAGAACTGCTGTTTGAATACTACCCAGTCCAAGCGCATATTTGCCTGCTTGCGGTCGCTGTCTTTGCGTTCGCTAAGTTGCTCTACATCATCTTGATAGTATTTGTAGAAAAGCGAAGTATACTGGTTTTCGTTTTGCGCGCCTCTTTCCTGACGCGGCGAGTACATTTGCCAGTCAAAATCAATCTGACTGCCTGCTACTAACCGGTTTATGTTCTGCAAATTGATGTCAAAACCGACCATATACTCGTCCGGCTTCAGCGTGTATCTGTATTCAATGTGCGCGTCTTCGCCTGCGTTCAGTCGCATCACCAAAACTGCCGAATCGCCTGTAACCCTTATATGTGTTTCTTCGGTTTGTGGTTCGAAATGAAAATTATTTGTAGCAATATTTCTATTTTGGGCAAAAAACCTGAAGCCGAAGACCGTTGAATCTCCGTCGAAAAGTATTAGCGGCGAGCCGTCGTGTCGCGAATAATTTTTCAATTGCACCGAGTAGGGTCGTCCCCCTCTTGTGGCAACACGCATTATCATCACGTCATTTTCCAGCGTGACGAACCGGTCTTCGCCGTCTACTGCCGAGCCAAAAGCTCCAAATCTGTCTTGCAGTTGGCGTTGCCTGAGCGTATCATCGACGGCAAGTTCCGAACTGAGCATTTGTTGCTGCTGTTGTTCGGCAATTCGCATCTCTTCGTTCAGCCGCGTTTGTTCTTCTTGGTTGACTTGCAAGATAGAATCGCGCTGGCGTTGCATTCGGGCTACCTCTTCCTTCGACGGACTTGTCAAAACGCTGTAACCTATCAATATTGCCATTATCAGCAATAATCCTGTAATTGTATTTTTATCCATTTTCGATAAAATATTTACTTATTTTTTCAGGGCGCAAAGTTATGAATTTTTTTTTTATTTTTAATTTTTTTTTTGCAAAATTCAAAAATAAGTATTACTTTTGCGGCTGAATATTTAGCAAGTAAAAATGCAAGAAATAGAGGAAAGGATAATCCCCGTCAATATTGAGGAGGAGATGAAAACCGCCTACATAGATTATTCTATGTCAGTGATAGTATCCCGCGCCTTGCCTGATGTTCGCGACGGTTTGAAGCCGGTGCACAGGCGGGTGTTGTTTGGGATGTCCGAGTTGGGGGTTAGCGCAAGCAAACCCCATAAAAAATCAGCCAGAATAGTTGGTGAGGTGTTAGGAAAATTTCACCCTCATGGCGATAGTTCGGTTTACGATGCAATGGTGCGTATGGCGCAGCCTTGGTCGTTGAGATACCCGTTGATTGACGGGCAGGGAAATTTTGGCTCTATGGGCAACGACCCTCCGGCAGCAATGCGTTACACGGAGGCGCGCCTGAAAAGAATAGCAGAAGAGATAATGGCTGATCTTGAGAAAGATACAGTCGATTTTCAACTGAACTTTGACGACACGCTTGAAGAGCCAAAGGTGATGCCGTGCGGTTTCCCAAACCTGATAGTCAATGGAGCATCAGGGATAGCAGTAGGTATGGCTACAAACATGGCGCCACACAACCTGACGGAAGTTATTAACGGAATAATTGCATATATCGACAATAACGATATTACGGTCGATGAACTGATGCATCATATTAAGGGTCCCGATTTTCCGACAGGCGCTATAATTCACGGTGTACAGGGCATACGGGAAGCCTACGAAACAGGACGCGGCAGGGTAGTTATTCGGGCGCGTGGCGATGTCGAAATACACGATAGCGGCAGAGAGGTGTTGGTTTTCAACGAGTTGCCGTATCAAGTGAACATCGAAGCGCTTGAAAAGCATATCGGAGAATTAGTTAACGAAAAGAAAATTGAAGGTATTTCGTTCGTAAACGATGAATCTGGACGCAATGGGATACGTTTTGTAGTAAAAGTAAAAAGAGAAGCCAACTCGAACGTTGTATTGAACAATCTGTATAAACATACACAGTTACAGACATCGTTTAGCATAAACAATATAGCGTTAGTAGACGGTCGTCCGAAGCAACTTGGGTTGAAGGATTTGATACATTATTATGTCAAGCATCGCCACGAGGTAGTTGTTCGCCGCACCCAGTTTGAGCTTAAGAAGGCTTTAGACCGTCTGCATATATTGGAAGGTTTGCTTATAGCCCAAGACAATATTGATGAGGTTATCAATATCATACGCGCCTCTGCGAGCCCCGGCGAAGCTATAAAGGGACTGATGGAGCGTTTCAACCTTACGGAAATACAATCACAGGCGATTGTAGATATGCGTTTGCGTCAGTTGACTGGCTTAGAGCGCGATAAACTGCAAGCCGAATTTGACGAATTGACAGCCTTAGTGGCTCATCTGCACGAAATATTAGCCAGCGAAAGCATGAGGATGAACATCATAAAGGACGAGCTGACGGTTATCAAGCAAAAATATGGCGATGAACGTCGCACCGAAATCAAACCTAATGCCGAAGAGTTTAATCCCGAAGATTTTTATGCCGATGATGATATGGTTATTACCATTTCGCACTTAGGTT
>Ga0099364_10014925_pt1 | contig 10287 bp, 7 predicted proteins | sample TergutTh196P3_FD_73070 | JGI IMG/M metagenome (GOLD analysis project Ga0099364, IMG submission 73070) | Microcerotermes parvus P3 segment gut microbial communities from Pointe-Noire, Republic of the Congo - Th196 P3 | ecosystem: Host-associated > Arthropoda: Insects > Digestive system > Gut ...
TAAAATAAGTGCAGGTAGAAATTTATTGCAATTTTCGTCCTAACATCGTACAATATAAAGTGTGCGGGAGGGAAAAATGAAAAAGAGATTGCTATTATTTTGCACTGTTATATGCATTTTGGCGTTAGCGCCTGTGTTAGTTGCTTGCGGTGGTAAAAACCCACCACAACATACACACGACTGGGGCGAATGGGTCGTAACGACTGCGCCGACTTGCACAACTGATGGTGTTGAAACTCGAACTTGCACGGACACGGCGCATACTGACACTCGTCCGATTGAAAAACTTGGGCATGATTGGAAAAATGAAACAATCAAGACCCCTGCAACTTGTACAACTGACGGCGAAATGTCTGCCGAATGTGACCGTTGCGGCGAAACAAGCGAAAACATTGTCATAGAAAAACTCGGACATGACTGGAACGATTGGGTACAAACCACCGCCCCAACTTGCACCGAAAAGGGCGAAGAAACCCGTACTTGCAAGCATGACAACACGCACACCGAAAAGCGCGATATTAACCCACTCGGACATGATTTTGTGACATATACCGCTGACGGAAACGCAACTTGTGAAACTGACGGCACAAAAACGGCAACTTGTGAAAATGGAGGTTGCTTGGAAACAGATACAATAGCAGACGTGGGTAGCAAACTTGGACATGACTGGGACGAGTGGATGGAAATCATCCCCACAACTTGCACCGATAAAGGCGAAAAAGCCCGCATTTGCAAGCGCGAAAACTGTGGCCACTTTGAAATACAAGAAATTGCCGCACTCGGTCACGACTTTGGCGATTGGGAAGTAACTGCCGACCCCACCTGCACCATAAAGGGTGAGGAAACCCGAATTTGCAAGCACGATAACACTCACACCGAAAATCGTGATATTAACCCAATCGGTCACGATTTTCGGTGGATAAATGCAATATCCGCAACCGAAACCGTTGACGGCTACGACATCTTTGCGTGCTCTATTTGTGGGGACACAGACGGCACAACCCGCATTGCCTACGCCACAGGCACGGCGGGTTTAACATATATATTTTTAACAAATGCACAAACATATTCGCTAACGAGAGGTACTGCGGAAGGTGATATTTTTATCCCTGCATACAGATATAATGCCGAACTTGATCAATATTTCCCAGTAGCATCCATTGGCGGATTGTCGCATCCTTCCATAACAAGTATCCTGTTTGCACAAAACAGCCAGTTGAGCGCAATTTTGCCAATGTCTATCGGCAACAACACAGAGCTTGTCAGCATTGCTATTCCTGCAAGCGTAACAAGCATAGGTGCAGGTGCATTTCATGGTTGTGCTAAATTAGAAACCGTGTATTACGGCGGAACGGCAGCATATTGGAACAGCATATCAATAGACATCTCCAATACACAACTTACGGACGCAACCCGCTATTATTACAGCGAAACTGCACCCACAACGGCGGGCAATTTTTGGCGATATATTGACGGAGTTCCAACGCCTTGGGAGCCTGCTGACATAACTGCCCCAGATGAACCAGTTCATTATCATAATATGAGCTGGGTTACCACAACCCCCGCAACGGAAACGACCAACGGGGTGCAAACACTTACTTGCGATGTTTGCTTTCACACAGACGGCGAAACACGCATTGCCTATGCAACTGGCACACCGGAGCTAAGATACCGGCTTTCTAACGACAGGTACACAGTGGATAGAAGACATTCGGTTACAGGCGGCGATGTATTTATTCCTGCATTTGTCTATCACAACCTAAGCAGGCAGTATCTGCCCGTAACAGCGATTGACTTTCAAGCATTCAGAGGCATACCAATCACAAGCATCACCTTTGCGGAAGAGAGTATTCTGAATACCATAGGAAATACTGCCTTTATGGGTACATCAATAACGGACATAGTCCTACCCTCAAGCGTAGTGTCAATAGGAGCCAATGTGTTTTCGGATTCATCGCTGGAAAGCATAACCATACCGTTAAGCGTAGTGTCAATAGGCAGGCTCTCATTTGCGGACACAAACAGTTTAACAAGAATATATTATGAAGGCACAGATCTAGCGGTTTGGGAAGGGGTACGCAGTAGTGATATTGCTAATGTTCTATATCTCTACTCCACAACCACTCCAACCGAGGGCGGTCGGTTTTGGCGGTATATTGGCGGCGTGGCAACGGCTTGGGATTGTGTGTTGCACGATATAAGAACAGTAAGAATAGCCCCAACTCAAACCGTCAACGGCTCGGAAACATCAACTTGCATATACTGCGGGCAAATAACCGACGCACGCATACTATATGCCACAGGCACGTTCGGCTTAGGCTATGATCTTATCAATAATGGTACGGCATACAGAGCACGTTGGGCAATTCCATTCGACGAGATGTTTATACCCGCATATCGCTTTGATAACGCAAGCGGACAATACCTGCCTGTAATCACGATAAATAAAGTAGTGGGTTTCGGTGACTTACAAATAAGAAGCATAATGTTTGCGCCAGAAAGCATACTCGAAAGTATTGTCGGCTCGGCATTCCATAACACCCTCATACAAAGCATATTCATTCCTGCAAGCTTGAAAACAATAGACAACAATGCGTTTAATGGTTGCAATAATCTTACCGCGGTATATTACGGCGGTGCGGATGAGACGGCTTGGAATAGCATATCAATAGGCGACGGCAATACCGCGCTTACGGGCGCAACCCGCTATTATTACAGCGAAACCCAACCTACAACGACGGGCAACTTTTGGCGATATGTTGGCGGAGTGCCAACGGCTTGGTAATCAGATTTATCAGTTAGAGCTTCGGAAAATTCTTGCAATTTTCATCCTAAAATCGTACAATATAAAGTGTATGGATGTTATTAGGAGGGGAAAATAATGATTAAAAAGAAACTTGTGCTTTCACTAACAATTTTGGCGGCGATGGTTATGCTCAGTGCGGCGGCGGTAATAGGCTTTGCGCCGCTGGGTTTGGGCGGTACGCAGACGGCTTATGCGGCGGAGATACCCGAGCACACGGCGACGTTCAACATTGAAACAGGCTCAGGCTCAGGCTCGGGCTATTCTTGGGGCGGCACGACTCTTAACTTAACCAACACCGCCGGCACAGTCCTCAAAGTCACAGGCACGGTTTCGGACGGCAGGCGCATATCGGTTACGGCAAACGCAAATGTGGATATAATTTTAGATAATGTAAGCATAACGTCCGTAGGCAATGACAACCCTGCGATTTTATTAGACGCTAATGCAACGCTACGGCTTTGGCTTGTGGGCGAAAACACGCTGCGAGGCGGCGCAAACCGCTCGGCGATTACGGCAAGGCAAGGCACAACGCTTGTCATAGACGGCACGGGTAGTTTGACGGCGACAGGCGGCGCTTACTCCGCCGGCATAGGCGGCTACAGCGATAATACGACAAACACAACGGCAGCCATGCGCAACGGGGGAACAATAACAATAAACGGCGGCACGGTAACGGCAACAGCAACAACAGACGTAAGCGGCGGCGGCGCAGGAATCGGCGGCGCGCGTGGTATTGCTTCAACTAGCGGCGGCAACGGCGGAACTATAACCATAAACGGCGGTACGGTTGAGGCGAGTGGCGGCGGTGCGGGTATTGGCGGAGGGATGTCAGCTGGCAGCCAAGGCGGTTCGGGCGGGACAATAACAATTAACGGCGGCACAGTAACGGCAACAGGCAGCGGCGTCGGCGCGGGAATAGGAGGTGGCGGCAGCTTACATTCTACAAACAGTATTGGCGGCGACGCAGGCAATATTACCATAACGGGCGGAAGAGTTACGGCAAGAAGCAGCAGCGCTGCAGGCATAGGCGGCGGCGGGCATAATCCATCATATGGAACACGCCAAAGCGGCGGCGGCGGTACTATTGCTATTAATGGCGGCAGTGTTAATGCTTCGGGCAACGGCGTTGGCATAGGCGCGGGGCCTACCGGCGACCCTGATCCCGGTACTTTTACAATGAACGGCAACGCGGTTGTGTTTGCGCTTGACACGAACTATTATGGTAACGATATCCACATCAGCGACGCAAGCGCAAAAACAAGCGGAGTCCTAGTATTGGGTTCCTCTTCAGTAAATTCCGGTGAAACGCATTGGTACGGTGCCGACAGCAAAACCATTGCCGACGTATTTGTACCCACACCTCGTAGGCTTACTATTCCGTCGGGCAAGTCGCTTACGGTTACGGATACGCTTACCGTTACGGGCAGACTGGAAAACAACGGCACGGTAACGCTTGGCAATACGGGCAGGGCGGTTATTGCGGGTTCTCGCACAAATAATTTGATAGTAGGCTCGGGCGTTAGCGGCGCGCCTACACAAAGCGCAAGAACAGCCGACAGCATAACGGTGAGCGCCGTCAATCTTTCAAACCCTAACACAGCACAGACGATTGAATACGGAATAAGCACCACGAATAATGCGGCGGCGGCAATTTGGCAAGACGACAGGACCTTTACGGGGCTTAATCCCAACACGATTTATTATATCTTTGCAAGAAGTAAACAAAGCACGCACTTCGCAGCAGGCACAGCATCGCCGGCGCGCAATATAACAACGGATAGGTTGCAAGGCTCGGCGGTAAACGTCTCGGCAGTTACAACAAGCAGAACGGAAACTGCTATTACAATCGAAACCCCTGCCACGCTTGTAACGGCTACCGGGCAAGATATAGAGTACGGCATATCTACAACGAATGCGGCAAATGCGACAGGTTGGCAAACTACGCTTACGTTTGCAACCGCCAACACGACTTCGACTTATTACATCTTTGCACGTTCCGCCGAAAACGACACCTACGCTCGAGGCACGGCAAGGCTCGCCGCCACAGTTAATAGGCTTTACAGCGTAACGGTACAAAACGACGGCAACGGCGCGGCAAACGCAAATACAAGCCTGGCAAGCGTAGGAACGGAAATCACCTTGACGGCAACACCTAGCGGGGGCTACCAATTTAAGGAATGGCAGGCTATATCTGGCAGTGTAACGATAACGGATAACAAGTTCACTATGCCCGCGAGCAACGTAACGATTATGGCGGTCTTCCAGCAAATCACCCACACAGTAACAGTAGAACAAGGCACCGGCAGCGGTGAATTTGCGGCAGGGCAAATAGTAACGATAACGGCGGGCACAGCCCCCTTAGGCAAAGAGTTTGACAAGTGGACGAGCGCGGACGGTGTAACTTTTGTTGACGAATACGACACCACCACAACATTTGCCATGCCCGCAGGCAACGTAACGGTTACGGCGACATTTAAGGACTTGCCCGCAGACAACTATAATATAACGGTAGAAATTAACGGCAACGGTACGGCAAACTCAAATACAAGCTCGGCAATCGCAGGAACGGAAATCACCTTGACGGCAACACCTAGCGGGGGCTACCAATTTAAGGAATGGCAGGTTGTAAGCGGCGGCATAACCATCGTGGATAATAAGTTTACTATGCCCGAAAACGAGGTAACTGTTAAGGCAATATTTGAGGCGATTGCTTACGACATAACGGTAACAGGCGGTACGGCGGATAAAAACCAAGCCACCATCGGCGAAACGATAACGGTTACCTCAGGAACTGCTCCGACTGGCAAAGAGTTTGACAAATGGGTAAGTACGGACGGTGTAGAATTTGCAAACGAAAACAGCGCAAGCACGACCTTTACAATGATAGCGGGCAACGTGGCGGTAACGGCTACCTTTAAGGACATTTTATACACCGTAACTGTAACGGACGGTACGGCTAACAGTTCAACGGCGGTTTACGGCGCAACGGTTTCAATAACGGCGGGAACTGCGCCCACAGGGAAAGAGTTTGACAAGTGGATAGGCACGGGCGGCGTAGAGTTTGTAGATGCAAACAGCGCGACAACGACATTTGCCATGCCCGCAAGTAATGTTACAGTAACGGCAACATTTAAGAATATTCTGTACACGATAACGGTTGTAGACGGCACGGTTAACAGTTTAACGGCAACTTACGGCACAACAGTAACCATTACGGCGGTAACTGCTCCAACTGGTAAAGTTTTCGACAAGTGGGTAAGCACGGACGGTATAGATTTTGCTGACGAAAACGCGACAAATACTACCTTTACAATGATAGCGGGCAACGCAACCGTAACAGCGACATTTAAGGACTTACCCGTAGGCAGCCACATTCTAACGGTAGAAAACAACGGTTACGGCACGGCAAATGCTAACGTAACCCATGCGGAAGCGGGAACGGAAATCACGTTGACGGCAACAGTTACGACCAACGGCTATCGCTTCAAAGAATGGCAAGTCATAGACGGCGACATTACGATTGAGGACAACAAGTTCACTATGCCCGACGGTGCGGTAACAGTTAAGGCAATGTTCGAGCAAATCACTTACGCGGTAACGGTAATAGGCGGCACAGGAGGCGGCGAGTATGCAGAGGGGGCAACGGTTACAATAACGGCAGGAACGGCACCTACAGGCAAGGTTTTTGACAAGTGGACAACGGACGACGGCGTGGAGTTTGTAGACGCAAACAGCGCGTCAACAACCTTCACAATGCTCGGAAAAGCGGTTACAGTAACAGCAACGTATAAAGACGCTCCCGAACCGCCGACATACACAATAGAGGGCGGAGGCACAGGTACGGTTGCGATAGATAAGGACGGCGGCTACGCGTTTACAATCAACTCAGGGAACGCCGTATTCGAGTGGCTAGAAGTAACAAACGGCACGGTAACGCTTGAAGAAGATGACTACACCGTAACCGCGGGCAGTACAATTATAACCCTAACGGCGGCTGGCTTAGAAAAACTCGGCGCGGGTACGCATACATTGACGGCGCACTTCACAGGCGGCGGCACAGCGACAATGATACTTACCATAACAGCGGCAGGCGACGACAAACCGTTCCCGTGGTGGATACTCGGAGTCGTAGGCGGTGTGCTGCTACTCGGCGGCTTGGCAACCTGGTTCGCAATAAGCAGAAGAAAGAAAACGGCATGAGGTTGAACTTAAAAGGGCTAGCAAGCCCTTTTTCATGTTGTAATTACAAAATAGAACAAAGCGACAAACATAGCGAATAATCCACAAAGGCTGCGGTTCTATATTCGGATGCGACCGCCAAAACCGACAATGAATGACAAAACTCTTTATGATATGCCAACTTGTGCTTGTCTAATTTCGTTAAAATGACACTATACAGGGGGGCGCGAAATGTGGTTGAACAAAAACATCATTGTCCGCATTGCTTGCGGTGCATCGGCTTTGTGATGGTCGACTACGGCGTAATTCTAAACATCGTACCCTACCCGCCGAAGAACCAAGGACTCCCCAGGCTTGTGTGCAAAAGAAATTGCCCACGTTGCAAAGCGAAGTTCTTTGTTGAGGTGTTCTTCAAAGCAAATGGGTGAACAAAACCAAAGACCCGAATAAAAAAAGTGAACCCTAGTGTTCCAAAAAAGAGTGCCCCATGACCGGCTCTTTGTTTTGGAACGCTAGTTTTTTAATGTAATAACGCCAAGCAAAGGCGGGCGCAACAGCACTCAAAAAAGGAGTGTGCGATGCCCAAGGTTACCATCTATACGAAAGATGGTACAGAAGAAGTCGAAGTAAACGAAAGATTTGCGGAAGCCTACACACTATTGGAAAAACAGGAACAGACGGAATACGAGCGCAAGAAAAAGCAACGACAAAAATATCCCCAAGTTCAAATGAGCGCGCTGGGGTTTTATCCTGCAGACCCCGACGCGGAATATGCTTGGGATGATTTGCTTGAACAAATTGACTTTACACAACGGATGCAAACGCGCATAGCCGAACTCCCCGCGCGCCAACGCGAAGTCGTGGGATTGTTTTTGCGCGGGTTCACGGAGGCACAAATTGCCAAGACTCTTGGAATCAGTAAACCAGCCGTGACCAAACTGAAAAAGAAACTCCAAGAGAAATTTAAAGACCTCATCCAGTAGGGGGTTAACTTTTGGCTTGTTTTTTTCCCTTATAGGTAGAGGCGTGAAAAGTCTCGAAGAAAGGAGGGATAGGCGTTGCGAAAAAAGTACAAGGCAAAGCCAACCAAAATCAGCGTGTGGGTCTATGAGGATGAACCTACACGCATCAAGATTACCGACACAAAGGAAATATTCACCGATGACAAGTTGGACAATGTTCTCGAAAAACTTGGGATCAGAGGGGGTATGTCATGTTCAGAATCGACAACGACAAAGCTGCCAAAATCCTAACGCGTAGAGAATTATCCATTCAAAGCATAGCGGATGCGATGCAGATTCCAATGTGCGACATGGCGGCGATGTTAAAGGGTGACCTACAACTTGACATAGACGAATGCCGCAAACTTATGAGCATCCTTGGCTTTGGTGATTTCGTGGACATGGCGGCCAGCGAGGAGGTGCGCGAATATGCAAGACGCATTGCCTATAAAGGTTGAACCTTACCGCCACCAAATGGAGGCGGTTAAATTCGCGCTTGATGTTCTGGGCAACCCAGCGAACAAAGCCGTGGCGGTACTTGCCGAAATGGGAACGGGCAAAAGCCTCATCACCATCGCGCTTGCGGGGAAACTGTGCCTACAAAAACGAATCAAGCGAATGCTTGTCGTTGCTCCACTCTCCATCACTTCGGTGTGGCGCGAAGAGTTCGCCAAGTTCTCTGACTATCCCTACAAACTTGAAGTCCTAGACGGCACAAGCACCGACAAATTGAAAAGCCTGCACCGGCTGAACAATACGGTCGAGGGTTTGTGTGTGGCGGTCATAAACTACGAATCCGCGTGGCGGCTTGAATCAGTCCTTGCCGACTGGGAACCCGACATTATCGTGTGTGACGAGTCCAGCAAAATCAAGAACCCGACCGCCAAGCAATCCAAAGCGATGCACCGCCTTGGGCGTAAGAGCCTACACAATGTCATCCTCACGGGAACGCCGGTGACAAACAACCCCTTGGATTTTTACAGCCAATACAAGTTCCTTGACGAGAGAATCTTTGGGGCGAGTTGGTTCGTGTTCCGTGCGCGATATGCGGTACTTGGTGGATATGGAAACTATCAAGTGGTTGCCTACAAAAATCTTGATGACCTCACGGCCAAGGCTCATCGGATCGCGTACCGCATAACTAAAGCCGAAGCTCTTGACTTGCCAGAGCAAGTGGATGTGACTCGGTACATCGAATTGGAACGCGGTGCGTGGTCTACCTACAAAGCACTTGAAACCCAATGCGTGGCCGAATTGGAACAAGGCGAAGTCGCAGTAACCAATGTTCTGACAAAACTACTGCGCCTCAGCCAAATCACGGGTGGGTTCGTCAAGTCTGACAAGCATGACAAAGCGGAACAAATCAGCCAAGCCAAACTCACCGCCTTGGAAGACATCGTTGACGAATGCGTGGATGCGGGCAAGAAGCTCGTCATATTTGCCAGGTTCATTCCTGAAATTGACGCCATCGAAAGGATGCTTAAACGGAAAAGCCTACAATACTCACTCATCAAGGGCGATGTGAATGACCGCGCCGAACAGGTGCATCAGTTCCAGGCCAAGCCTACAATCAAGGTATTTGTTGGGCAACTGCAAACCACGGGCATGGGGTTGACACTCACCGCCGCGGACACCGCCGTGTTCTATTCGATGTCCTACAACTACGCGGATTATGAGCAGGCCAAGGCACGAATCCACCGCATCGGGCAACGGAACAACTGCACCTATATTCACCTGGTCGCCAAGGACACAATCGATGAAAAAGTCTTGACCGCGCTAAACAACAAGAAAAACATAGCCGACCTTGTGGTCGACAATTGGAAAAGTTTATGGCCGCACCGCGGGCATACGAAGCAACGCGAAGTATTCAATAAGGAGGTAAAACCTACATGAACCAAGAAATCTTTGAACTATCCGACAAAGTCCTAGAGGCACGAGCTGGGAAAAAGCATATCGAAATGGCTCTGAAACAAGCCGCCGAACTGTGCGAACAACTCGAAGCTGAACTCATCGCATCCATGCTCGATACCGAAACTCAAAGCTTCAAAAGAAACGATGTGCAGTTCTGCTTGTGCAGTAAAGCCTACATATCGGCCGATGCGGAACGCAAAGACGAATTGTGGGCGGCGATGAAACGCGAAGGATACGATGCCTTGTTCACTATTAACCCCATGACCCTACAAGGTGAAATCAAGCGCATGACTGAGGAGAACAACGGCGAACTTCCGAATTGGCTAAATGGACTCATTAAACAGTACGAAAAACCATACATTCAAATCCGAAACAAATAAGAACCTGCCG
>Ga0099364_10014926_pt1 | contig 10287 bp, 1 predicted proteins | sample TergutTh196P3_FD_73070 | JGI IMG/M metagenome (GOLD analysis project Ga0099364, IMG submission 73070) | Microcerotermes parvus P3 segment gut microbial communities from Pointe-Noire, Republic of the Congo - Th196 P3 | ecosystem: Host-associated > Arthropoda: Insects > Digestive system > Gut ...
CTGTTGTCCCCGTTGTCCCCATTGTCGCCATCGTCCCCATCGTCCCCATTACCGGATAAACAAACGTCTTACTTTCAGCAGCATTGCTTTGATAGACATATCCTCTGCCGCGCTGCATCGTTTGTAGGGAGCCTGTCCAGACGCCGTTGTTGTAGGTGGCGAACTGTGCGTGGTCTCTCACTACGTCGTCGTTGGCGGGGGTTAAGCCTGATAGCGCCTGCTGTATGGCGAGCGACTGCTGGGGCAGGAAGCCTATCCAGTTCCAATTGGGGGCGATGGTTATCTGGGCGGTGGCGGGAGCGCCTGCGAGGTTCAATGTGGCGGGGCGGGTCATGTGGATTTTGTACATGCGGCTTGCGTCTATTGTTTCAAGTTCGCCGTCCCATGCGCTGCCGGTGGAGGCGCTGGTTTGCGTGTGGCTTTTCACTATCGTTGCGCTGCCGGCTATGCCGCCCAAAAGGTTATTGACGGACATATCGGCGAGGGCGGTGTTTATCGAAATCCAGTTCCAGCCTGCGGTCAGGTAGAGTTCGTTGAGGGTGGTCTGGGTGGCTGAAAACACTATCGGAGCGTTTACGGAGCCGAGCGAAAAGCCGCTGCTGATGTTGAGGTCGGCGGTGGTTTCCGCTTCTCTTATACGGCTGGCGGCGGCGTCCCAAATACGATAAACGAAGTGGTCGGCTGCAAAGTTGTTGCTGTATACGGTCAGGTATGCCACGTAGCGACCAAAGGCGGGTTCGTACTTTATGTTTGCCACTCCGCGACAAGCGCCGTTCACAAACGCTGCTATCATATCGTCTTCGTTGGTCGAATATACGCCGTCTATCACTATTGCGGCTACTATTGCGGCGTTGTTTTCAAAGTCTGACGGGTTTACGTTCCAAGTGTCGGGGGCGGCGTTGCGCACGTTGAGTTTAACGGTCATCTGGTCGGACGATTCGCCGAGAAGTATCAGCGTTTGCTCGTATCTGCCGGCGTTGACGCCCGATGTCGCCCTGATGGTGACGGTTACGCTCTGCTGCGCCTGTATGACGCCCGAACGGGGCGATACGTCAAGCCAGTTGGGTATATCGTCGATGGTATACGATTGCGTTGTGCCGCCTGAATTGTATATTTCAACGGTTTTTTCGATATTGCTGTCGGGGGCGCCTTCCAGCGCAAGTTCCCTAACGCTCCAGCGCAGTTGCGACTGGTTAATCAACGCCGTCCACACAAGCGAACCCTCCATGCGGTTGCCGTTCAAATCCTGAATGCCCTGCATCGAAATCGTAACAAGCGACCTCTCTATTCTTTGGCGCGGCTCGGTGAGCATGATAAGTATCTTGTCGCCGTTTACAACGTGGCGATAACCAAGGTCTTCATTGGGTCCTTCCGACTTCACGGGGGCATATTCGGTAGATATTGCCGCGCCGCCGCTTAATACGGCGTCGCCTGCGTCGTTTGCCGAAAGGTCTTTCAACGTCGGCGTCACTGCAACGCTTGCCTCCACTATGCCGTATTCTTCAAACGGATAATATGCCTTCAGCCCTATCGTCGTCGCTTCTATTTTCGTGTTCCTGTTATCTCTGATATGTTCTGCGTCGAGGGCTGCGTTCCATATCCGCAGTTCGTCAATTTGTCCCGCAAAGGAATTGTCGATAACAAACTCTTCGGACATGCCGCGATACCATGCGCGCTTACCTAGATAAAAATCGGCGGCGTCCATCCCGCCTATGTTTGCGGCAGGAGTAAAGTATATCAGGGCGCCGTCTACAAAAAGACTGGCGTTGCCGAGACGATTGACGGAAAATGCAAGATGATGCCATTTGTCGTCGAGAAAGGCGCCGCTTGACGTTGTGTGCGTTGCGCCGTTGCTGTTTATTGCGAGACGTCCCTGTGCGTTGAACCAGATGCTCAATTTGTCGCTCACGGCAGATACGCCGTTGCTCATATCGCTGTTTGCGGCGCCGTTGCCGGCAGAGAAGAGGGTGGCGTTGGTCTGTCCCGCTGCGCCTTTGAACCACAGTTCAACGGTGAAATCGTCGCGCTGTCCGAATGAAATGTTTGGGGCGGGCAGTTTCACGTTGCCGCCTGCGGGAATGTTCACGGCTCTGCCCGGTCGCGAAAGCGTCCATATTGCGCCGTTGAGGATTGCGGTCAGTCCGCCGGCGCGGTCTATTGCCGTTGTGCCGTCCATTTCGTTGAGACGCCAATAGTGTTTCAAACTCGTTTCTGCGCCCGTATAGTTACTTTGCATGTTGCTCGATATATCCGTTTCGGAACGGGCAACCGACCATATACGCAAGTCGTGAATATCGGCTATAACGCCGTCTTCGCCTGCAAGGCTGTTGCCTATCACGGGGCGGGCGGTATGGTTGTAGACGCCGAAGGTTGAACTCAAATTTGCCGTATACGCGCCATTCGTGTAAACGCCAAACACCATTCCATTCGCTTCGTATACTACCGACACGTGCGCCCATTCGGGGTCGTCGGGATGTATCGCGGGTAGGTTTTCCGAGTACACGCGACCGCTGTTTGTGCCTGCAAATATTTGTCCGTTGGCGAAACCTATCATAAAATTATCGCCGTGAGAAAAGATAATCTGTTCATCGCTTGCGTCGAAACTTGCCGTTGGGCGCACCCATGCTTCGACGGTAAAGGGAGCGGCGAGCGTTATGTCGCTTTGTACGGTCAGGCTTTCGGTACCCGCGAAATGTACTGCTGCGGGATGGTATAGCGGACCGCGTCCTTCGCTTTTCACGCCTCTAACGCGAATGTTTGAAAATTCGGTAACGTCGGCTACAATGCGTCCGCCGGCGACAGGCTCGTTGAACTGAACAAGTATTTCGTCGTTAATATCAAGCACTCTGTCGCGCGGCTCGGGACGACCGAATATTTCGGGACGCAACATATCCTTCACACCCGCGCGCGACGGAGCGGTGGTGTACATAAAAGGCAGAAAGGTCGTCATGTTTACGCAAGCCGACATTGCGCGCACGTCGTATGGACCGTCCGGGCGAAGTTTCATATCCCAATTGTAAACAATTTGTCCGCTGCCGTCGTACAGTTCCTTGTTTTCGGGCGACATCGTGTCGTCGCCGTTCATTACCGCCGCGCTGAAATAGTAACGTCGGAGGGTCGTCCAAACGGAAGAATAGGTCTCTTTCCACTGCACGTCTATCCAGCCGAGATTGGCAAAGTTGCGGTCGAAACCCGTTACTCTTATGGGCAGCGCGTCGGCTGTCTGGTTTTCGGTGTTCATCACCCAGTGTTCAAACGGGTCGTTGATTGCCAATTCGGTGCAGCCTTGCAGGAACGACGCCGTCAGTTCGACCATCGAAAAGACGTCTTCATCGAAAACAACAGAATTGTATTGACATTGCGAAGCCATCACAAGATTAATGTTTTCATACGAATATTCGCGCGGTCCGCGTTCTATTGTTATTGTTTTCCTCACGCCCTCGCTTCCGAAAGGCACTAAAACAGGCTGTCCGTTTTCTGTAACTACGGCGCCGTCCATGCGTATTACCGCTCCGTGCGGGTTGCTATGGCTTGCAACGCGGAGGTCGAACCAGCCGTCGACCTGCGATTCGGAGTTGTTCAACAGATGTATCTGATATACCGCCATTCCGTCTGCGGGAACGCCTGTAACAGTCTGTTCGCCTATCACGCGAAGCAGCGGAACCTCGTTGCGCATCGTTTTTGTGTTCAACACTGTTCCCGGTTCAAAAAATTCGGTGACGTACTCGCCCTCGTAGGGACACGACGTTTGCCCGCCCCGCGTGATGAAGATGTAACCGCCCGGAATAGTATCCAAATTGAACATATACTTTTCCTCCTGCGGAATGCCGTTGACCGTTACCCATCGCGAACGCTCTTCAAGTTTGTAACCCTCGTAGAAATCGACGGTCAGTTTGGAGTCAAATTCCGATGTACTCAACACGAAACCTACCGTTTCGGAATACTTGTTTTCGCTTCCGTCGGTTACTTTCCAGTCGAAGTTCAAAGACTGTTCTACCGACACCTGCACTCCATATCCGCCGACCGATATACCGACGTTTCCTGCAGATTTTTGCGAAAAGCCGCCTCCGCCCGTGCTTGAACTGCTGTTTACGGTGTCCTTCGCCACCGAAAAATCAATGCTTAAACCGTCGCCAAAGGAATAGTTCAGCGCCTCTGCGGCGCGCTGTTTTATTGCGCGCACTTTTGCCGCTTCGTTCAGCGCAAGCGTGTTTTGCCAGCCTACAATCTGCTGGTTGTAGAGCCGCGCCATGTCGGGGTTTTTCAGTTTATCGTCCTGCGTCCAGCCTGTCGGGTAGATAAGTTCGTAAGAGCCAATCGTTCCGAAGTCTTCGTGGTCTCTTGCTACCTTCGAGAGATAGTATATTTCGGTAATGTCGCTTGGCGGCTGCGCCGTTTTCACCAAATCGGCTATAAACGCTTGCCATTCGGGAATAAGGACGTCGCGAATCTGTCGCTGCGTGTAGTGGAAGGTTGTAGCAAACTGGTCGCCTATGCTTATAGCCTGATTTCTACCCACGTGATACTCGCTGTTGCGGGTGCTGAACATTTTGCCTGCGTCGCTGGTAAAGTCTTCAATCTGTTCGCTGTTGGCAATCTGTATCGAATTGTTGTATCCGTAGAGTATATTTGTAGAAGCGCCCACAAAGACGTCTGCGTCGGGACCTACATATTCGGGGTCTGCGCTTGTTTCGATGCGTCGTGTGGATGTTATTGTAGTGACATGGCTGCCGTCTTTGTTGTACGATTGTCGTCCTACCAAGCCAATACCCAGATTGTTAGTCGCCTCAAACTCTGTAGCCAAGCCCGTCACCACGCCCACGCCGGCAAGCGTGAGTATCTGACTTTTGTTTCCAAGTTCCATCATCGCCATTGTACCGAGTTCAAATGTTTCGTCGAAATTGTGAGTTCGCGTAATTTCGAGCGAACTTTCTGTTTCCCAGTATGCGTATGAGTTATTTCCGGGTGGGTCGCGCAGCACGAAAAATACCTCGTCGGGACCCTGCGTGGTAAAGTTTGTGCCTGTGCTTTCGCCGCCTATCACTATTGCTTCAATGTTTAGAACGGGGCAGTTTCCCGCAGAAATGCAGGGGAAAGCAAACTCTACGGAGCGTTTTCCGTTAGCGGTGTTTGCGCGGTATACCACGTCGCTGTATAGATACGTACCAAGGCTGTCGAGCATGAAACGCTGTTCGCCCGGACGCGCCGCCATTTCGTTGCGCACGCGAACCTCCTCGTCAAAAACGGGAGTATTCGTGGCAACGCCGCTTTCCCAATTGAGATACTGTTCCTGAACGGAAATAATGAAGCGATACGCCTTGTTTTGCGCATAGACGGGATAACCGTCAAGGGGGTTTTCGTCGTCAATGAAATTGTATACAACGCTTTGTCCGTCGTCTGACAGCATCGCCAAAGGAACGGTTTCGCCCGTTTTGTCGCCCGGAGCGTAATACGTAAATTCCTTTTCGCCATAGTAGGGAATACCGTCAAGGAGTTTGGGCATGTCTTTTTCGTCCAATTCGGTGATGAACATGCGCGGCTCCACGCGATGAACGTACACAAGGGTATCGTTGTATGCAATGCTGTCGATATGCTCTACGGTCTGCGTGAGGTCGGGGAACTGCGGGTTTGGTATAATTGTTTCCGTCCAATTTCGCGTGAGATACTTTTGCATTTCGGGCATTGGGGTAACGGTGTTTGCAAAGTTTTTCGTCTGCGCCATTCCGCCGAGATAGTCTTCGCGGAAGCCGTTTGAGCCGTCGCCCATCCATATATTCATCATACGGAAACTTTCGGGGTATACGTCGGCAAAGAACTCGCCGGTAGCGGCGTCGGTAGTGATGCGTATTTCGGCTCCCGAAACTTTTACGCTGTTGCTTCGCCGCTCGTCGAAATGTGTTATAATGCTGTCGCCGTCAGGGGCAAAGGTATAGTTGTCCTTGTCGGCAAGCAGCACAATTTCAGCGGAGCCGACGTTGTTACGGCTTTCGCCGAAGCCCACCTTTTTGTCGCCCTCAACGACGCCTCCCACAACCTTGCCCACGATGCGAACGCGCGTCATGTCTTCAAAGCGCACGTAATAAGCAAGTTCCTCGTCCTGAAAATTGCGCGTTATAGTGTCCTTCACAAAAGTATGCCCCTGCTTAACGATGCGTATAGTGTTTCGCCCCACAGGAACGTTTAGCGAAAATCTGCCCTGCGCATCAGACAGTATGGGGCTGTTGTCGGCGTCTACCTGCTGAATGTTGTTTATGAAAAACTGGCATCCTTCCACGGGGAAGTTTCCTCCGGCGTATACCACAGCGCCGTTGTAGGTAAAACTGCTTACGTCGATGAAATTTTGCCCGCTGTGGTTTGGCGCCGTCGCCGAAATGCTTACCGTTCTGAAAACGGGGTCAAACTGATGCACTCCCAGCCTTGGCGTAATGCGGTATGAGGTGTTTACGCCGTATGGCAAAATATTTCCCGATTCGTATGAGCCGTCGGGGTTAGTACGCGCCTTGAGCGCCAACTGCTGCGGCAAAGGCGTTTCTATTGAAGTGCGCGCCACTTCGCCAACCAATATACCGTGATTTTCGTTATATTTTTCTATTTCAGCGTTGTATGAAATATCGAACACCTGCTCGCCTGCTCCGTCCGGCTCGTCGAAACGGTAGTATCCCATCAGCCCGTCGCTTGCGGCAAGGATATAGCGGTCGTAGTTTTCGGCTATTTCGGCGTCGGTAAGTATTCGGTTCCACATACGCACCTCGTCTACGCAACCGTCAATTTTCCACTGCGTTTCGTTGTCGCTCACGCGCCCGTAAGTAAACGACAGATTGGCGAAATTATCGGTAGTTATTGTTCCTACGGGTTTACCGTTGAGATAACTTGACAGCGCATAAGTAGCGCCGACGCGATTAATTACGCCCGTATAGTGAAAATACTCGTTGAGGGGGAATATCGTATCGTTGAGTGTAACGCTGTTTGCCTCGTCGCCAAATACTTCAAAGCCGAGTTGTCGGTTTTCGTCAAGCCAAATGTCAATCTGCGGCATGTCGCCACTCTCTGCGGGAACGTATCCGTAGAAAATCTGATGACCCTGTCCCGCCGCTTTTTCGTTGCGCAGTTTAAGCCACATCTGTATTGTAAGTTGTTCTCTTTGCGCCATGTAGGGCATGGGGAAATATAGATAGCCCTCCACGTTTTGTATGTTGAAATCGATAGCCTTGTTTTTTCCCACATTGTCGGCGGTGTTTGTGTTCTCAAAGATAATATCAGCGCCCGACACTCCAGCGCCTGTGCCGCCGCCCGTACCCACAAAAGTAACCTGCCCCTGCACCGAGCCGAACGCCTGCGAAAAACCTATTTCGGAGCCAAGCATAATGAGTCGCACGTCTTCGTCGCACCGCGTTTCGCCAATCAGTTCGTATCGATAATAGGAGCCTGCGCTTGCCGTTCGGTCTTCAACGACGAAATCGTAGCCGTCGTTAGCCGGATTGTATGGCTGGCGCGCGCGAATTTCACGTTTTGACGCTCCCGTGAGGTCGTCCACCAGATAGCGGTTAAGCGTAAGGTGTGTAAACTCGGTTGCATCCTCGTCTATTTGCCAGCGCATCTCAACACGGTCGTTGTAGAAACCTTTTGAGGCGCGGAAGGAATGTTCTACTATCCGCGCATTTATCGCGGGCTGGTACGTAACGACCTGACTGACGGCTGCACCCACGCTGGCGTTGTTTACCATCGGCTCTACGGTATCGATTGTAGGCGTGCAGGGGGCAATGTTCGGATTGAACGACCAGCGGTAGCCTTCCGTAAAGAGGGCGCCCGAGGTTAACCTTCTCACGTCTGACGTCGTCACGTTTACATTTGTTTTCTCAACCCTGCCCGTAACGCTGTAAGTGAGATTTGACGGCGCAAGACCTGTAAGCACCTTGAAATATACTCTGCCGTCGGTATGCAGAAAAAATTCGCTTCCCTGCGAAATGGGTCTCACCGTTTCGTAATTGGTATTCACATTGAGGCTTGTGGTAGCCTGCAACACGCCCGCATCAACGCACGTGCGGTTGACGCGAAACTCGTACGTGCGGTTTCCCTGTTGCCGTTCGCCTGCGGGAATGGTAAAGGTTGCCGAAAAATCTGTTCGGCTGTTGTCAATCGACGGCAACCCCGAAATATTAGTCCAACCGCCCGAGCCAACTCTGTATTGCAGCCGCCATTGGTCTGACGAATAGGTGGATGCGGTGTTGCCGGTAGTCCAGTCGAGCGTAATAGTACCGTCGCCGTTGTTGTATGCCGCCAATGATTGCGGCGTGCGAATGTGCGGATAACTGACGGAAATTTCTCTGTAATAATTAGATGATACCGCACAGTAAACGGAAAACCCCGCATTTCTGGTAGTTGCGGCGTCGCTGATGCTGTTGTGATTCCACGTAAAAGTTCGCTGGCTGCCTGATGTGCTGGATTGATTGCTTTGCCCGCTCAAATAGGCTCCATAACTCAACGTATTTCCCGAAGTGGAATTGCTTGAATAAGAGAACGACGGCACTGTAAGGGTTGTTCGCCACGTTCCATCGTTTGCATTGATGGTGGGCGCTGCAGCCGATATATTTACGCCATTTGTATAATAGTTGAAATTAACAGAACCCGAACGCGTAGTGCCACAACCGTTTGCATCTACGCTGTATCTGTTGTGAACCGTTGATGAATAACTTAACGAGCCTGAATTTAGAATCCAATTGTCGGGAATGTACACCCGCATAAAAAACCAAACTGCCTCACGCGCTCCGCCGGGCGACGTACCATAATAACCAATAAATGGATTACTACCGCTGTAGTCGCCAACGCCCCCACCCATATATGTATGGGTAAGACGCCACAGGGTGTCAAAATGCTGTATGCGAATATACGTACCGTTATAATAAGTACCAACCCTGAATCTACCGTTGTTGCTACTGTCCCACCGAATATAAGCAATAGCATTGCCACCTACGTACAAATCAGCGTCATAGATAATATTATCCGTTCCTCGATTGCTTCGCACCGTGAACCGAAAATCAATGTAAAAGCCATTGCCCTCTTCGTACCCGAATCCGGTTCGTTCAAAACTGTTACATAACGTCAGGTCGCTCACCGCAAACGCCGGTAGCGCCACCCATGAAAGACATACCACTGCCGCCAACACGAGCAGTTTATTTCGGGCTTTTACAAGGAGATAACTCGCCTTGCTATTCGCCTCCACCATCCCCTCGCGCTGCTTGCGGAAAAGGATATTACCAAAAGAAAAGATTTTTTTATACATTTTAATACGATTTAAGTAAAATAAAAAAAATTACATTCAAACAAAAAATTTGAAGCGGCAAAAGTATATAGCAAAAAAAACATATTTGACAAAACGTTGTACAGGCGTCAATTTATTTTCGCTGTATATTTGACAAAAATTGTATAACTGTCAAATTATAACGTTGTATGTGTATCAAAACGTTGTATATCTAACAATTTTTGGGGGAGTAATTGTTAGGGAATCAAGGGGATGGGAAAAAGGTGAAAAAAAATGAAAAAAAAGGTGATATTTTTTTTAAATTTGTCAGCAAAAATTTTTGAAAAAAGTTTTGGTTAGTGAAAAAAGATGTATCTTTGTGTCTTAAAATTTCAATATAGAAACGTATGTCAAATAATAGCGACCTATCAGAAGCCACGCCCGAAAGCGTATGGACGATATTGCGCGAGTTAGCCGCAAGGCAAGTTGAAAACGAACGCATCATGACCGAGATGTTTGCGGAAACGAAACAGTTAATTGCTGCGAACGCACTGCAAATGGCAGAAACCGACCGTCATATTTCAAGATTAGAAAAACAGATAGGCGGAGTTACAAATAGTCACGGCTCATTTGCCGAAGAGTATTTTTACAATTCAATTGAACGTGGCGACAAGATTTTTTTTGGCGAAAAGTTTGATAAAATGATAAAATTTGAAATCATGAAGGACGAAAATAATATCATGAAGGGTGAATTGGATCTAATTTTGGTCAACGGAAAATCGGTTGCTATCTTCGAAGTAAAATACAAGGTGCGGGAAAAGCACATTGAGCAGGTGAAGAAAAAAGTTAACCCACATTGCAGTTTTGTTCCCCCATTTTTCTATCTCCCAGACTTTTACACCTCGGCAAGGATGATTTTGTGCACTACAAATTTTCACGCACGATAGGCGGGAGGGGCACGGATGACTTTGCCGGATATTCCCATGTTCTCAAGTGGGAGATCATAGATAGGGATAACCTTCTTGTTGATTATTACATTTGCTAAAAGA
>Ga0099364_10014927_pt1 | contig 10287 bp, 10 predicted proteins | sample TergutTh196P3_FD_73070 | JGI IMG/M metagenome (GOLD analysis project Ga0099364, IMG submission 73070) | Microcerotermes parvus P3 segment gut microbial communities from Pointe-Noire, Republic of the Congo - Th196 P3 | ecosystem: Host-associated > Arthropoda: Insects > Digestive system > Gut ...
CTTGCCCCCACACGCTGCCATCGCAACGGCAACTACTGCTAATAACATCAATTTTTTCATAGGTTTCAAAATTTAGAAAGTGCAAAGATACGAAAAAAATTCAATAATCAACAATAAAAATAAAATAATTATCATGTAACATAACAAAATAGTGGTCGGTTTCGCAGAGTGTGTTTTTTCTCATAATTGGTTTGTTGGTTTATTTATTCTCTGCGAACACCGCCACCACTGCAAAAAAACTAATGATATGGATTCAACAATTTTAATTCTGATTTTAACCAATGTGCTTACCGTTTTGGGAAGTGCCTTTTTGAATTGGCAAACTTCGAAAAAATCGAAACACGATATTGCCGAATTGAATCAAAAAATGAAACATGACCGTGAAGAATTTGAGCAAAAACTCGATGCGGAAAAGGCAAAAACATGGGACTCGTCGGTAAACAACTTGCTTGAATCCTTTAACAAGGTTACCGAGCGAAACGAGAAACTAACCGAAACTTATATGATTTCGGAAGAAAAACGAATGAAGTATTTTGATACAGTCATTTCTCAAAAAGGCATCATCGAGGAACAAAACAATAAAATTGAACGTTTAACACGAACGGTTTCGGAGCAATGCAGAAAGATTGAAGAGTTGAAAAAGGCACTCGAAAATCATATCATTTGCACTTGCAAAGTAAATGAAACAAAATCTAAAAACAAGTTATGAAAACCACCACACTTCTTGGCAATACGTCAAACAGCCCCAAAGAGGTTAAAGTTCCGATGAATCCGCAACCTCAAACAGACTTGCAAAAGAGAATACAAGAATCTGTCAATACCCACGCATCAAAAACACAGGGCAGAAAGCAGGATTATTTGGTTATCCATTGCACAGCAACGCCCGAAGGCAGGAACGTTACATCTGCCGAAATCAAAATATGGCACACATCTCCACCGCCAAAGGGCAATGGTTGGAAACACGTTGGCTATACGCATATTTTTCATTTGAACGGCGGCGTTGAACAGTTAGTTGCAAACGATGATGATGGCTGGGTAGACACGTGGGAAGTTACTAATGGTGTTGCGGGATACAACAGCAACTCGAAACATATCTGTGTTGTTGGCGGACTGTCGAAAGACGGAAAAACAGCAAAGGATACTCGCACACCGGAACAGAAAAAAAGCCTTGAAAAGTTTGTAAAAGATTTTCACAAAAAACACCCGACAGTACATATATGCGGACACAACGAACTTGCATCAAAGGCGTGTCCGTCGTTTGATGTGCAGGCATGGCTGAAATCAATAGGAATAAAAAATCCAAAAATATATTAACATGAAAAATTTAAGTAGAATAATGGTTTGCTTTGGATTGCTCATAGTGGTGCTGTCGGCAACTATGAGTTGTTGCTCAAAGCGACGACTCGAAAAAAAACATTTGGCTGAGGTTACGAAATTTCACCAAACCATCGCGAATCAAAAGGAATTGTTAGAGAGTGCAAATTTTAAGTTAGACAGTTTAATGTCTGTGCCGGCAAAGATTGATACGGTTATCAAACACACACAAATCATCATTGACCATACGGACTCCCTTGTTCGTATAAATAATGAGATGCTGATGAGGTTGAGGGGGATTCAATTCGATACGGATACCATCAAAAGCATATTACGTTCCGGCAATCGTTTTACGGAATCCTTCAAACAGGCAGATCGGGCATTTGATTCAATCGTTGGCGTTCGGAGGTGGTGATGGATTTTGATTTTGTCAATTCAAATTTTTTTTGTATCTTTGCAAAAAATTAAGATGCCATGACAACCGTAAGCTCACGTGTATTTTCCGCCAATCCTACTCACTACTTGAATTTAGCAGTTAGGGAAAGAGTCGCAGTCAAGCGAGGAAAAATGCTATTTAGAATCACACCGGAACCACAATTCGAAAACATTAGTCCGAGTGGTGATCCGTACTGGGCGGATCCCAGAAATGTTGCAGAATTGGAACACAGGATTAAATTATCAAAAGAAGGAAAAAATCCAATCGTTGCAACACTTCGTTCAAGTGAGGATATTAAAAATTTCTTGAATTCTTTATGATGTACACATTAGATTTTAAGGATAGAGCAAAGGAAGATGCTAAACGGTTGAAAAAATCGGGCGACAAACAAGCATGGAAAAAATTTGAAACCTTATTGGAAGAGCTTGAAATTCATCCCGAAACCGGAACAGGAAGACCGGAACGTCTTAGATATCAAGAAGGGAATAAATGGTCTCGCCGAATTTCAGAAAAACATCGAATGGTTTACGAAATTTTCGAACATACCGTTACGGTTGAGATTATCCAAACCTACGGACATTACGACGATAAGTAATAGTTCCAAATGTTTAACCATTGTTTAACCAAGCCCTAAAACCCAAAAGACTAATTAACTGAATTAAAAATAAATACCCCTAAAAAGTCGGAAGGCTGGCAGTCAAAAGGTCGACGGTTCGATTCCGTTACTCTCCACACCTCAAAAGCCCGCTAAAACAGACATTTTGGCGGGTTTTTGATTTTTATGCTTTGAAAATAAATTTGTATATTAAAAAAAAGGCGACGCATGCGTCGTCGCCTTTACAAAACCACCTCTAACGCACGCAACGCAAGGCAAGCCCAGAACCCTTTGGGTTCCAACTCATTGGAAAGACCCTATGGCCGCCCGTCTCACGGATGGAAAAATTGTGCGAATGTGTAGCATTGCGCATTGAAGATGACCAGTAAATCGAATACACTCCTGTAAGAGTGATCGCTTGCGAGGTATAGCGAGAGCCACCCCAAATGCCTCCCGGAGTGGGGATGGCATCGGCTCCACCTCCGCCACCGGATGCGTGAGTGTACCACCCAAACTGATCTGTGATGGAAACTCCGTTGACCGTATCGTATCGTTCAATTCCATTACCACCCAAAGCCACATCCAAATTCACAAAATCCTGACAAGTCGGAACACGCCAACCATCACCCGGAGGACACAACTGGCTGGCAAAACGATGTACCATACACCAAGAATAGTAATGACCGTGAAACCCCACGTCGGGTTGGCGGGCTTGACGACAATCGGCAACAGCTGAATCGTTGGCAAACGCATTACTATTGGAAGTATTTCCCTTTGCACAACCCGGAGCACGTACAACATCAGACCATTCTTGAGTGAAGCCACTGCCCGTAATAATCCAGGTTTCATTGGAAGCAAAATAAGGCGTGCCAAGCGTGAACGTGAGAGCATTGTTGTTGCAACCCGTTTCGCCAACCCAAGGCGTGCAAGCGGGAACAACAATATGCTTTCCACTGGTGTTAGTTGTTGTAACCGTTCTACCGCAACCGTCGGTTGCAACAGCGTAGTAGTACACGCCACTAAGGTTTACGGTTGCTGAGGTTGGTGGGGTGAATGTGTTGGTTTGTGCACCATTGGCTGAACCCAAGTTTATGCCACCGCTATTGGTTGCAGTGGTGTTCGAAAACCATTGTATGGTAATCGGTGGCATACTGCCTACAGGATCAGCGGTGAGCGTGAGCGTAGAATCAAAAGCTATGTTTTGGGGTGTGGCTTGGTCGATGGTGGGTGTAACCGTGCCGATGATGGGCGGTCCTGCTACGGTGATGCTACCATGTAGCAACTCCACGCCACAGGTATTGCTTACAGTGTAGTGATGAGTGCCGATGGCTGTTGGCGCACCTCTGATAATAACAGGTGCCGAATGCTCCCGATTCTCGGGCGGACCCGAAATTATGATGCCCGGAGGCGTGTTGATAGACGCAAAACGCGTACCATCCGTCCACCAATTAATGATCAGAGTTCGTCCGATGACCGACGGAAATTCGATCTCCTCTATCTGCTCGCCAGGGCAAAGAGTCTGATGCAAGGGTGCGTCAGGGCACCACTGCGGGATAGGGCAATGAGCAAAACTTTTGATTGCAAAAGTTGCGACAAGGATTAAGATTAGGGTGATTTTTTTCATAAGTATTTTGGTTTAGATTGTTTGACTTTTTACAATAAAAAAAACGGACTTACTATCCGTTTCAGAGGTTTTAGACGACCCGAAGTATGAACAAGCAAGCCCGCCATTAGCGAGCATTCACTTATTCTTATACTTCTTGAAAGTGTCTAAATTTCTGAAACAAGAATACAGCAACGCCGTTTATTATGTTTTCGTTTTTTTACATATTTTTTAATTAAAAAATTAGACTGCAAAGATACGATTTTTTTTTGACATACAAAAAAATTTTTGTTCAATTCAGATATTTTTTGTAACTTTGCAAAAAATTTAGATGCCATGACAACTGTTAACTCACGTGTATTTTCTGCCAATCCTACTCACTACTTGAATTTAGCAATTAGGGAAAGAGTCGCTGTCAAGCGAGGAAAAATGCTATTTAGAATCATGCCGGAACCACAATTCGAAAACATTAGTCCGAGTGGTGATCCGTACTGGGCGGATCCTAGAAATGTGCAAACATTGAAAGACTATGATAGGCAACGTGCCGAAGGGAAAATTAAATCCCACATTTTGACACCCGAAAAACAGAAAGAGTGGTTTGCGGAATTATGAGATATTCAATCCGATACTTAGATACAGCAGAATACGGTCTGCTTAAACTCCGAAAATCGGGAGATAAACAAGCCTTGAAAAAATTAGAGGTATTGATAGAAGAACTAAAAGTTCATCCAAGGGCAGGAACCGGAAGACCCGAACAGCTCAGATATCAAACCACCGAGAGATGGTCTCGCCGAATTTCAGAAAAACATCGTTTAATCTACGATATTTTCGAACATACCGTTACGGTTGAAATCATTCAAGTTTACGGACATTACGATGATAAGTAATTATTTCAAATGTTTACCGACGGAAAACCGCAACTAAGGACAAGGTATAAGCCCTAATCCTTTCTTTTGTTGGTCTCGCCTTATTTTTGAAGCTTCCGAACGGGAAAAAGACAGGCGTAACTTGACTCCTGCCGTTGTTGAGTTTATTTTGTCGGCAAAGGCTAATAAAGGTGTGGAATGCAGGTCGGGTGCGATGTAGTCGTTGAGTGATTTTCGTTGATTTTTGACAGGGTCGGTCAAGCCGTAGTCGAGATAAGCACCGGTATAGAGAATCGCGTTCTTGCCCACACGCCACTTCATGCCCGCTTCAAAAGCGAGTGCCACATGCAGTGCGAGATCGAAAGATCCGGTAGTGATTCTGCCGTCGTACAAGCCTAACCCCGCAATTTTCTGTGTCGCTGCCCAATTGTCGGCTGCCGGATAATAGGCGGCATTGTAAAACGTTGCAACTCCCGATTCATAGGTCGTTTGATACCTAAAAAGTATCTTTGTCCCGCCCATTGCATAAAAACCGTGTGGTGCGAGATTCGACTGAAACTGCAACATCACGGGAATACTCAGAAAAGTCGTTCTCTGATGTTCACTGTAATCGGACATATTCGTGTGCAAATCGAAATATTCACCATTAGCATCAAGCAATCCGCGAGTAAGCGTTCTTAAACTATCCACACGGATATCCATATTGCTTATGCCCCATCCTGCTGCCAGATGCACACCCATATAACGGTTCAGAAACACCGTAAAACCAACTCCTGCCTCCCCACTAAAACCCGCAGTAGAAGCCTCTTTCGACAACGACACAGGTAGCCCGCCTCCGGTATGCACAACAAATTCGTTGGACGGTTTTTGTGCTGACAACTGCGTGCTTGCTACGGCAAGTAATATGGCAAATAATTTAATTTGGTTCATGTGTGCTTTAATGGACGAGGATTTTGAGTTGTCGGTTATCAATGTGTATCACATACATTCCGGCAGGAAGATTCAGGGTAAGCGTAATGATGCTGTCGGTGGCAATGGCTTTGTGGACAAGGGATCCAAAGCGGTCGTAGATCTGTATCGGACTGCCTTTTGTGAGACCGGCAAGGGTTAGCATACTGCCCGACTGCACAGGATTTGGATACACGACAAGTTCGGTGGCATGGTTCTGCACGTCAGCAATGTCGGTAGGTTGAGCATTATCAGGTGCAAAAACTTTTTGAGAAGAGTATATGGTGCGACCATCTTTGGTCGTTATTTGAAACATATAATGGGTTGGTGCCGTCTCCAAAAAGTCATCGCTATTGTATCCTGCCGAATAGCTAAACTCGTCAATGGTGCGTGTATCCACTTCCTCTATGCCATTTTTGAACCATCGGCAGCCGATTGTTTCGTAGCCGTTTTCTCTCAATTTTCTGAGATTTAACATGAGGGTGTTGTTCCAAAGAACCATAACATAGGTTTCAAAATCAAGTTCGGACGTATAGAAATTAGCAACAACTTCCGCATCTTTTGTAGCAACAAACACATAAGGGTTAGCCGTTGAAACCATCACACCATCTATAGTCCAATTTACAAAGATGTAGCTTCCGTTGGGTGTTGCCGTGAGGGTCATTTCCGTGATGCCGCTGATAGCCGGTCCTCCACCTGTAACAACGCCTCCGCCGGGCGGATTGGACGATATGCTAATCTGCACGATGTTGGTACATACCACCTGCAAGGTCCCGTTGATATGCTCGACAAACACATAGTTGTCAGCCTTTCCGCCACTCACGATCACTTTTTCCGGATGTTCGCCTGCTACGGATCTGTCGATATCGCCGGGGATGTGTACTGTAGGTTTTTCGGTCAGCACATTGTCGTCATCACCACAGACCAAACCACTAATCTCATACCAACCTCCCATAGAGGCGGGAAGATCTGCGTTGCATGGCAACAGGTAATCGCGGGCTGTAACGCTGAGTGGTCTTGGAAGAATAGTCAAGGAGCCTACCTCAAGACGGCAGCCCGGTGCAATTTCTATCATAATGTCGTAGCTGCCTGCATCTACCGGTTCGGCATCGAGAACCTCGTTGTAAAAGACCGGAAAAAAACCTGTTCCATCCGGACGTGGCAAAGAAATAGACTTCGGTGTGCAATCGTACAGCACATGGGTCTGAAAGAGATAGTCGGCTTGTCTCGAATGGCGGGTAATCCTCAGCGTATAGTCGCTATACAACGTGGTATCTATGGTTGATATGATTCGGATATAAAAGTCATTTTCGCCCCAATCAAGGTCAACAGAACGGGGATTTTCATACAGCGGATGAGCCTCGTTTTCAGAAATAACGGTGGATACCTCACTGTTCGAATACGCAGCATAGACCTGAAAAATTGCCTCCATAGAGTTGCACTCGTAATCTATAATGGAAAGGGTAAAGAGGTCGTCTGCCTCTCGTATCGCCTCATACAGCACACCGTTGATGGTAACAACAATACGCTCGATATCGGTAATATCTCTCACGGCTAAAACTCCTGCCTTAAAATCAAGTACATAGTTGGGATTAGGCGTTGCACCTGACTTAAACCCTACGCCGACTCTTTCCGGATAACTACCAAAAGGGAGATTTTTAATTTCCTCATCGCTACCATTGATGAACACTTCGAGAATAGCCCTGTTATCATCTACTGCACAAATCATATCCGTAAGAATGCCACTATCATAATTTTCGTAAAACTGATACTTGACCTCCTCCGGAGGAAGTGGATTGAGATAGGCATAAGTTGGGACGGAACCTTGCAGCATATTGACTGCATCTGCAACCACAGTAAGCGGTTTGGGTGCAATGGTGTAATCGCCCATGTTAACACCGTATACAGGACAATAAGCACTGTTTTCGGGAACCCGCAAGACATCTATCAAGATAGCGTAGATTCCTGCATCGGTCGGTGGTGTAACGGTTCCGTTGTAATGCACTCTCAGCCAATCCTCAGGGTGCGGTATGCCGTTTAGTGGCGTTATCTCAATGGCTTGGGTGTCGCAATTGTACATGGTGCTATTGGTAAAATCAAAATCCGCCACTGTGGGGAAATCGTCCCATTCTAACAGTTCCACGTTTTTTATTTCCAAAAATCCTGTATTGGTGCCGTTTTCATAGAGAATACCAACGAGATCATCAGTAGAATAGCCCCATACGGCAAATGTAGATGTTGTTTCCGGATCTCTTGTGAGGTCTACATCGCTACCAATGCAGTATGTGGTGTTGATGGGATTCCAGGCAATCACCATGCCCGTAGCCGTAGCACCGGTAAACGCCGTTGAGAGGATCACGTTAGAGTCGCCGTTAATACTTCTGCCCTGTATATCGTCGCCGTACGCAAACACGACCCCTCCGTTGATGTCAATCGGTCTTGTTTCTGTGTTGATAGCCGGTCCTGTGGTTGCCCTCACGGTACCACCACTCACGGTAACGGCAACGGGCGGGTTTGTTCCGGAGGCGGTAGTCGCAAAAATTGCCGTGCCCGAATCGGTTGCTATGACCAAGCCTCCACTAACGGTAACGGTGTTGTTGGGACCTGTGGCGGAAATCGCTCTGCCTGTGCCTGTTTCCACGATTCCACCACTGACGGTAACCGTACTGTTTGTACCGGTAGTAGAGATTGAAAGTGCTGAGCCTGCTACGACCTTTCCTCCACTGACAACTACGTTACCGGAGGTTCCTGTGGTTCTGATGGCATAGTAGCCTGTCGAGGTCGCTGCTGTTTCCACGATTCCTGAACCTTCAACGTTGATGGTGGTGTTTGCTCCGGAGGCAGAAATTGCCGTACCGTAAGATGAGGTGTTGCGAACGATCCCATCGCAGACACTAACTGTGCTGTTTTGTCCTATGGTTATCGTCTGACTGCCGCTACTACTAACTATTCCGCCACTTACACTGATTTCGCTGTTCGCTCCGGCGGATATTGTAGAACCACTACCACCAACCACTCCGCCACTGACGGTAACGGTGATAGAGCCTACCGCCAACGATTCGGCAATAATACTTCCGTTAACCTCTCCATCGCTGACGGCGACCGTGCTGTTTTGTTCAACAGTGATGGTTCCGTTAACCGTTCCTCCACTAACATTGACTTCACAATTCTGTCGGGTAGTGATTCCCGAATTGACCGTTCCACCACTTACATTGATTTCGCTGTTTTGTCCGGCAAAGATTCCTATCAAACCCACACTATTAATGTCATGGACGATTCCTCCTTTGATGTTCACTACGATCCTGATGTTTGTATTATTGATTGTGGAAATCGCCCTTGGTGAGCCTTGCACCCGTCCGCTATCTGTAACATTAACCGTTGTGTTTTCGGCAACGGAAATGGCGGTGATCCCCATGATTACATTTCCACCACTAACAGTAACTGTTCGGTTCTCTCCGGAACAAATAATCGAAACTTGGGCACCTCTCACCGTACCACCCGAAACAAAAACATCGCCTACGGTTTGAATGGCAATACTGCCACCTTCGGAAGCGTTTATATAACCTCCCTTGATTTCGATTCGGTTGTTCAATCCGGTAGCATATATTGCCGTGCAGTTGACACTGTTTGCACTTACCTCACCATTGTTGATAATGATGTTACTGTTATCGCCGGTAGTACGAATCACAATGCTGCTGCCACCACCGCCTGTCCGCATTGTGCCATCGTTTAGGGTTACATTGCCACCGGCTTGAATCGCGATACTGCTGCCTCCATCGCCTGTCCTTACTGTGCCGCTATCTATAATTACATTGCCATGATCGTTGGTTAGAATGCCTATGCTGAAACCGCCGTTGCCCGTCATCACCGTGCCTTTTGCATTCACAACAACGTGTCCGTTGGTCTGAATGGTGATACTATTGCCCCCATCGCCTGTTCTTATTTCGCCGTTGTTGATTTGGAGTGTACTGCTCGAACTGCCGCTGCCGGTAATGTTCAGCAATGTAACGTAGCTACTCAATGTGCCGAAAAAATCTGCACTTCCCGTGAGGGTTGCTTCCCAAGTTAGAGTTACGTTAGGAGCCGTAACATTGAATACTATGCTGCCGGTAGCGTTTAAGAGCGTACCTGTTATGGTCGTATGGGTCGAAACCGTGTAGGTTTGTCCGCTACCGGATGCCGTAGAAATGTCGATAGTTTGTGCTCTCGCCGTTGCAGATACCACTAACAAAGCAAGCATCAACAGCCATGTGAAAAGTTTGGAGCATTTTTTCATAACGAACATTTTTACATCTAAATCCGACCACAAAGATACGAAAAAAAAACGAAATGTTATGCATTTCGTTTTTTTAATTTACGATTTACTTGGGCGAGGCATGCCTCGCCCAAGAGTGAATAGTGATTAGTGAATAGTAGGGGCGAGGCATGGCTCGCCCAAGAGTGAATAGTGATTAGTGAATAGTGAGGCAGAATGGTAAATCGTAAATTCGTAAATTGTAATTTAAATTCCCCTCCTTTGGAGGGG
>Ga0099364_10014928_pt1 | contig 10286 bp, 6 predicted proteins | sample TergutTh196P3_FD_73070 | JGI IMG/M metagenome (GOLD analysis project Ga0099364, IMG submission 73070) | Microcerotermes parvus P3 segment gut microbial communities from Pointe-Noire, Republic of the Congo - Th196 P3 | ecosystem: Host-associated > Arthropoda: Insects > Digestive system > Gut ...
CGTTGGTTGCGGAAGGGATCAACCTTTTGCTTGAAAAGGCCCTGGTTTTTCGGGACAGGGAAGAGAGGTTTATGGCGGTCTTCCGTTTACGGAACCTGGGTTCCAGTCCGGTATTGGGTATGTTTTGCTCCGAATGGAACATGAATATGCTTTCCGGCGAAGGAGTGGAAAGGCGCTACGAAGGGCTTGGCGGCCCCCAAAACCTTTCCTCTTCAGGCGTGTCGTTTGGCGTTCGTGAATTCCAGGTGATCGACGGCTGGCGCAATGTCGCGGCGCGGGCGACGCTTGGACGGGATTGCGCCGTACTCAGGGCGCCGGTTGAAACAGTGTCTCTTTCAGAAAAAGGGGTGGAGAAGATCCACCAGGGAATTTGCCTTAAAGCGCTTTTCCGGGTTTCCATAAAACCTGGCGAATGCGATTCATTTTCCATCCGCTGGTCATTTAATCCTGTAAAATAGTTTTTTCGGGTTTTATCAGCCGCCGCATATTCGGAAGCGGTGGCTTTTTTATGAGGAGGAAATAAAAAGATGAAGTTTTGGAGAACATTATTGTTTTTTATGGTTTTTGTTTTGATGGCAGGCACGGCGCTTGCCTCGGGATTTCGTTTGCCGGAGACCGGCGCTAAAGCGATGGGAGTGGGGTTTGCGTTCACCGCGCAGGCAGACGATCCGTCCGCAATTTATTTCAACCCGGCAGGTATTACGCAGCTTGAAGGGCACAACTTCATGATCGGCGCGACATACGTTTCGCAGTCAGGAGCAAAGTTCAGCGGCATCACGCCGCTTACAGGGGGACAGCACGAGACCGAGCGGCAGAAAGCTCTGAAGTATCTAATCCCAAACATGTATTTCACCAGCATGAATAAAGAAACCGGAATTGCCTGGGGCATCGGCGTTTTCGTTCCGTTTGGGTTGGGGCAGGAGTATAAAAGCTGGACCGACAGCATCTTTCGCAACCAGATTGTTAAGATCGAACTTATGACGGTCGTAATCAACCCGACGATCGCGTACAAGATAAATGAATATGTTTCCATCGGGGCGGGCATAAACTATTTGCACGGCATGGCGAAGCTTGGCCAGACTCCCGTCGCCCCTGCCCCTATCGGAAACCTTTATCAGCTTGAGCTGGAGGGCAACGACGCCGCCTGGGGATACAACATTGGCATCCTGATAAAGCCCACGCCAAACTTTCGGATCGGCGCACACTACCGTAGTTCATTTGAGCTTGAAATAAAGAAGGGCAACGTCAAAATCCACAATTTGAACCCGGCATATGGTTTGATACCTGCTTTAGGGCCGGCTCCTTCCGACATGAAGGGAAGCGCCGCCGTCAGCATGCCCGCGACTTTTGCGATTGGCGTCGCGTACACGATTGATCGGCTGACGCTTGAAGCGGACATAGACTGGACGTTTTGGTCCAAGTATAAAAGCCTTCCTATCCGGTTCGAAAACCAGGTCACCACGTTGACAAATCAGGACCTGGAAAAGAACTGGAAAGATGTTTATGCGTTACGGTTCGGAATGCAGTACCAGGTAACTGATCCGTTGGCGCTTCGTCTTGGCGTGGTGTACGATCGGTCGCCTGTGCCTGCGGATACGATGGGACCTGAGCTTCCGGATTCCCACCGGATGAACTACATGGCAGGCGTCGGCTACAAAACCGGCTCCTGGACGATCGACGCGGCCTTTATGTATCTCGACAAGAGCAACCGTTCAAGCAACAATATGTCTCCGGGAAACGGCTTCAACGGCGAATGGTCCGGCAATGCCTGGCTTACAGGGCTGAATTTAACATACAGGTTTTAGAGGCTGTTATCGCTTGCAACCGGGTTTGCCCCGGTTGCAAGCGCCTGTTGTGTAGGAGAAGCCGCCTTCGACGTCCCATAAAAACTCCGGTCTGATTTGCTTTTATGAAATCGCGTTTATTTAACCCAGATCCGTCATTAGGCATAAATATCTAATGACGGTCATTAGAGTAACATATTGTATTTTAAGGTATTTAGGGCTATAAGGGGACGAAATTAAGCTTCCGCAAAGCCGGCCATTGCCCGCAGCCGCCGGATTCTGAATCTGGTTTCAGGGTGTGTCGACATCAGTTTTGACGTGTCTTTACCCAAGCCTGACAGAGGATTGACGATGAACAGGTGTTGCGTCCCACGGTTTTCTCCCGGCACACTCGCTCCTCTTTCGGTGATCTTTGAGAGCGCGGAGGCCAACCCCATCGGGTTGCGTGTAAACTCCGCCGCCGCCGCGTCGGCGTGGTATTCGCGCTGACGCGATATGCTCATCTGCAGAATGTTTGCCGCCATCGGCGCGAGGACGGTAAGCAGGAATCCTATGACGATAAGAATGACGGCTGGGAGTCCTCCACCACGACTTCCGGAAGAGCGCCTGCCTCTGTGCATGCCTGCGCGCAGGACCATTTCCGACAGTATGGTTATGGCTCCAACGAGCACGGCGGCGCAGATGTTGTATAAAGTGTCACGGCTCTTGATGTGCGCCATCTCGTGGGCGATAACTCCCTGCAACTCTTCGCGGTTCAAATTGTCAAGCAGCCCCTGCGTTACAGCGACGACCGCTTCCTTTGGATGTCTTCCCGCGGCGAACGCGTTCATTCCGGCGGTTGGCATAACGTAGAGCGCCGGGACCGGCAGGCCGGAAGCGATGCTCATTTCCTCAACCACGTTTATGAATTGCTGGTGTTTTTGCCGATCGACTTTTCCCGCGTTGTGTAACGCCAGTATGATCTTTGAGCCGCTGTAGTACGCGGTTCCGGCAAGTATGGCGTAGAGAGCAACCGCAAAGGCTAATCCATGGTTGATGTTGCCCATCAATGCTCCGATTATCGCCCCTACCAACACTAAGAGCCCAAAAAGCGCAACGAACAGGATTAGAGACATTAGGATGTTGTATCGCTTTGCTTCCGTAAACGGGAGCATGGTCGCAAACCGCAGGACGGGCTTTCCTGGCGCGCCGCCGCCCTCCTCTCCCGTGCTTCCCGTCAGCGCTTGCGTGCCAAGTTTCGGAATGCCCGCAAGCGGATCATGGCAAAGGTAGCAATAACCCGCCTTCAAGTCATTGGTCGTGCCGCACTTGGCACAAGAAAGCTTCGTTGTCATCGAATTGGCCTTTGCGGTTTGCCGCATTCTGGAAAAAGCGACGGCTTCCGACAGGGGCGGTCTTACCTGAGGCTGGCTTTTGGAACCGCCCGGGCTTCATCCTCTATCTGGAAATACTCTTCCTGGCGGAAGCAGAATATAGAGGCGATAATGTTGCTTGGGATTGTCTGAATCAAGTTGTTGTAGGACATTACGGTATCGTTGAAGAACTGGCGGGCAAAGGAGATTTTGTTCTCGGTTCCGGTCAGTTCTTCCTGGAGCGCGGCCACGTTCTTGTTGGCCTTGAGTTCGGGGTAGCTCTCCACAACGGCCAGTAGGCTTTTGAGCGATTCGGTAAGGAAATTCTCTGCTTTGCCCTGAGCTCCGGTTCCTCTGGCGTTTACAGCCGCGCTGCGTGCTTCGATTACCTTTGTCAGGGTTTCCTGTTCATACGCCATGTAATCTTTTACGACTTCGACAAGGTTTGGGATGAGGTCGTGCCGCCGTTTAAGCTGAACGTCAATCTGGCGCCATGCGTTTTTGACCAGGTTGCGCAAACGTATGAGTTTGTTGTATACGGCAACAAACCATGCGGCAACCACGATCAACAGAATAAGCGGGATATAGTTCATTAGATCCTCCAAATAATTATGAAAGTGATTGTTTTTAAAACGCTGTTTTGTTCCCAAGTCTAACCAATGTATCATATATGGTCAAATTAATAACAGGAAGCCTTAAATCAAAGTGTCGCGAGAAGACGACCCCAAACGGTTCTCCGGAAAAAATGAAGGGAAACCCGCGGTTGTCCGTCGTGGGCCTGGCGAAGTGAAGCCTCCCCCTCCGCAAGACAAACGCCCAAAATTTCGCCGCCGAAAACCGGCGCCCGGAAAGGAAGACCGTCCGGACGAAACGCTGCAGGAAACGCCGCGAAAAAAATGGAAGAAACCACCTCCTATTCACGGAGGGCCGCCTCCCCTGGTCGCTCGGCCGGAATTTCCCGAGCTTCTTGCTCCTGCCGGATGTCCGGAGTCTTATTTTGCCGCTGTGGATGCCGGAGCTGACGCTGTATACCTTGGGCTTGAAAAGTTCAACGCGCGCGCTCGGGCGGAAAACTTCCGTATATCCGACCTTTGCCGGATTCTCCCCCATGCGAGGGCGCGCGGAGTCAAAGTATACCTCGCGATCAATACGCTCCTGACGGAGACGGACCTGCCGGGGGTAATCGATTTGCTCCATAATGTCGCGCCGCTTTCGCCGGACGCGGTGATTGCGGCCGATCTTGGTCTGCTGCGGATACTTAACGGGTTTTTTCCGCTGATTCCGGTTCACATCAGCACACAGGCAGGCTGCGCTTCCGGGGAAAGCGCTGAGGAGTTCGCCCGGCTTGGAGCGTCACGGGTGATTCTTGAGCGGCATCTCCGCATGTCTGAAGTCGCCCGTATCGCCTCGCGCTCCCCGATCGGCGTGGAGATTTTCGTGCATGGGTCTCTTTGTTTTTCCTATTCGGGGAAATGTTTTTTTTCCTCCTTTCTGGGAGGAAAAAGCGGAAACCGCGGCGAATGTGTGCAGCCTTGCAGGCGCGTCTATGAATTTGGATCGGGAGAATCAGGCGCCGTCTTCTCCACTGGGGATATGTCGCTTCTCCCGCGCCTTCCGGAGATCGCGGGGATGGGAATTGCCGCCCTGAAAATCGAGGGGCGGATGCGCGGGGCGGAATATGTTCATGGGGTGGTTTCGGCGTACCGTTTTGCGCTGGACGCGATTCGTGCCGGTAAGCCGGAAGAAGGGGTCGAGCAGGGGTTGAGTCTTCTCTCGTCCGTAATAGGTCGGGCGACGACGCCGGGGATTACCGGCGGGGCCGCTCCCTCTGAAATTGCCTTGGGAGGCGAGTCCGGCAATGTGGGCGAGCCGCTTGGGATGGTGGCTTCCATAAAAGACGGATGGGCGTTTATTCCCGGGGCGGGTGCTGTTTCTCCCGGCGACCGGCTGCGAATCCAGTTCGTTGCGGATGGATCAGGTAGAGGTTTTTCCGCCACGCGGCATGATACGCGTTTCGATGAAACGGGGATCTCCCTTAAGGTTCCGTTTTCACTTTCTCTTGGCGATCGGCTCTTTCGCACCGGCAGAGGGGGACGGGCCGAATATACGCGTCGCGCCCGGCGTGAAATGGAAGCCGTGCAGTCGATCGGCGTGCGATTCGGCATCGTGGTCTCAACGGAAGGAGTGGAGATCAACGCTTCATACGGGAACGTGGCGAGGGGATACCGGTATCGCGTGTCTGGGTCAAAAGGGCAGCCGGATGCCGTTCCGGAAGATGCCGTGGAACAGCTCATGGAGTTGTACAAGGGGGACCTGCCGCTTGCGGAAATCCGGTTGGAGCGTCAGGGCGCTTCCGCCTGGAGTGATGTGAAATCGCTGTTTTACCAGGCTGCCAAAAGTTTCGACAAGGAATTTCACCTTGCGGGCAAACGTTTGCGGCTTGAAATACTGCCGTCGCTTCGCGTCACGGGCACCCGTCCGGAAGGACCGGTGACATCCATCTTTGCCTCGATAAACGCGGACCAGTTGGCGTCCATCCCCAAGGCGCCGGAAATCGTTCCGGTTGTGGAAATGACGAAAGCGCTTTTGCGTGATCCCTCGCCGCTGATTATGGCGGCGCGGGCCGGCGCGTATTTCAGATTGCCTGTGCCGCTGCTTGAATCCGACGCTTCGTTTCTGCGAAGAACAATCATGGAAGCCGTCGGCAAGGGGCTGACCCGCTGGGTGTTGCCGGATATAGGTTATTTTCGCTTTTTCGCTCCTTCCCCTATTCGGCGGCAGACGGTTTTGGTAAGCGACCATTATCTTTATGCCTTTAACATGGCGGCCTTCTCCGCGCTTTCACGGCTTGGCGCCGCCCGGATGATTCTTCCGGTCGAGGCGACCATGGGAACAATTCGCGGCGTGGGCAAATTCCTGTACGGAATCGGCATCGCTGTGGCCTACGCGCGCCTGCCGCTGATGATTTCCCGCCTGTTGCCGGCCGCCGAGGTGAGGAATGCGGAGGCGACAAGTCAGCGCGGCGAGCGCTTTCAGGTGCTTGGGAACGAACACGGTTCCATGGTTTTATCGCCGACGCCCTTTTCAGCTTCAGGGTTGCTTGGCGAGATGCGTTCGGCCGGGATGCGTGATTTTTATGCGGACCTGAAAGGGCTCCCCTTAGAGGAAGCCGCGATGGTGCTTGAGTCGCTGCTTGCCGACCGGGCGATCCCCGGCGCTTCAACATTCAATCTCTTCAGGGGGAATTTCTGACGTGGCTGCCGTCGACCGATTGCGCAACATTGGGATCATCGCGCACATTGACGCGGGAAAGACCACCTTCAGTGAGCGTCTGCTTTTCTACACCGGCATTACGCATCGCATGGGCGAGGTTCACGACGGCGACGCGCAGATGGACTATCTTTTACAGGAGCGGGAGCGGGGAATCACCATCACTTCCGCCGTGACCCAGTTTTCATGGCTTGGGATGGGGGTTCACCTGATCGACACGCCTGGACATGTGGATTTTACGATTGAGGTCGAACGGTCGCTGCGAATTCTCGATGGCGCGGTTGCCGTGTTTTGTGGTGTGGGCGGCGTGGAGCCGCAGTCGGAAGTTGTGTGGCGGCAGGCGGACCGTCATGGAATTCCAAGACTTGCCTTCGTGAATAAACTCGATCGTCCCGGGGCTGACTACGACCGGGTTATCGCCGACATGGACCGAAAGCTTGGCGCGCGCGGGGTTCCGGTCACTGTTCCGTTGTATGAGGAAGGGACGTTTGTCGCCGTGGCGGATCTTCTGACGATGGAGCGCGTTGATTTCTCCCAGCGGGACCAGGGGTTGACGGTTTCTCGCAGGGCTCTTTCGCCTGAAGAGGCGGCGAGTGTGGCAAGGCATCGCGAGGCGCTGATGGAGGCTGCTGCTGACGGCGACGACGAGGCAGCGGAAAAGTACCTTGCGGGGGAAGAGACGCCGACTTCGCTTTTGCGCGCGGGCATCCGAAAGGGAACGCTTGCCGGCAGGTTTTTCCCTGTATACGCGGGCTCCGCGTTGCGAAACAAGGGCATCCAGCCGGCTATGGACGGTATTGTTTATTTTTTGCCTTCCCCTGCGGAGGCGCCTCCTGTTAAAGGGGACGATCCCAGAAGCGGCGTGCCGACTGTCCGTGAAGCCTCGCCTGCCGCTCCGTTTTCGGCGCTTGTCTACAAGGTGATGCAGGAGGAGACTAGGCGAACGGTCTACCTGCGCGTATATTCCGGTAAAGCCTCCGAAGGAGCGATGCTGCTGAATGCCTCCACGGGCGAGAAGGAGAAGGTTGCGCGGTTGTTTCGGTTGCACGCGGGCAAGAAGGAAGCTGTTGACGAGATACGGGCAGGCGACATAGTGGGGGCCAGGGGGATCAAGAAGGCGCGCACCGGGGACACGTTGTGCGACCCGTCGGCGCCTATCATCTTCGAGCCGATCGAGATTCGCAAGCCGGTTGTCTCCGTGGTTGTTGAGCCGAAGACTGTCCGGGAGATGGAGCGGCTCAATGAGGCGCTTCTGGCGATGACGGATGAGGACCCGACGTTGTTATTCAAAGAAGATGCGGACACGGGGCAGATACTTCTTTCGGGTATGGGCGAGCTTCACCTCGATGTCATTATCGAACGGATGGCGCGCGAGTATGGCATTATTGTGCGCAAGGGGAGCCCGGAAGTGGTCTACCGGGAAACGATCACAACGTCAGCGTCCGCCGAGAGCGTCTTCGAACGGGAGATTGCCGAGCGTCTGGTGAAAGTGTCCACCGGAATTACGATTACCCCGGCCTCGCGCGGTTCCGGAGTGCGGATTACGGACGGCTACAGGATGCTTGGGCTTGGGCAGGAAGTGGCCGACGGTGTGGAGATGGGCTTAAGGGAGGGCGCTTTCTTTGGGGCCCTTGGGTACCCGGTGGACGATGTTTCCATAGATGTGTCATCAATCTCTTTTTTGTCAGGCGTTGCTTCCCAGATGGTCGCCAAGGTTGCGGCCGCAAAGGCATTCCGGGAAGCGTATGAAAAAGGTAAGCCGTACCTGCTGGAGCCGATGATGGAGGTGGAGGTTTCGGTTCCGGAGGAGTTTCTGGGCGGCGTCATTGGCGATATAAACGCCCGCCGCGGACATGTGACTTCGGTGGATCGCCGCCTTGATGTAAGCATGCTCTCGGCGACGGCGCCGCTTAAGGAGATGTTCGGCTATGTTACGGCGCTACGCTCGCTTTCCCAGGGACGCGGCGTCTACACGATGAAATTCTCGCGCTACGACAGGGCTTGAGAGTTTTTCGGCGAGGCCAAAAGCCGCATCCCGTTGAAGACGACGAACAGGGATGTGCCCATGTCCGCGATTACGGCCATCCATAGTGTTGAGAAACCGGCTGCGGCCAATCCGAGGAATCCAACCTTGACGGCTATGGAGATGAAGACGTTTTGGCGGATCACCAATATCATCCTGCGGCCCATCGCGACAGCGTAGGGGATCTTCCGCAGATCCTCGGTCAGCAGCGCCACATCCGCGGTTTCCATGGCGGCGGGTGATCCCGCGGCGGCCATGGAAATGCCTACTGTGGCTGCCGCAAGCGCCGGAGCGTCGTTTACGCCATCGCCCACCATTGCCACAGCGCCGTGAGACGCAATTATAGACCGGATCTGTTCGAGCTTGTCTTCCGGCAACAGCCCATGCGCGGTTTCGTTTATGCCGACCGCGGCGGATATATTCCTTGCCGCGGCCTCGCAGTCGCCGGTGAGCATGACCAGGCGCTGGATTCCAAGTTTTCGGAGCGCTGAAATCGTCTCAGGTGCGTTGATGCGCGCCTGGTCCGCAAGCCAAATTGCGCCAAAGACGAAATCTTTTACGCCGACAAAGATTAGTGGACCATCTGAGGAAATCGAAGCATCGATAAGGCGTCTTGTTTTGAGATAATCTATGCCGCCAAAGAGATCGGCGTTTCCGACGTATACCATTTTCCCGTCAATCTCGGCGCGCGCGCCACGTCCCTCGATAACAGAGAAAGTGCGTGTTGTTGTTCCGCATGTTGATGTTGCGACCTTCCTGCGCGTCGCTTCCCTTCGGATCGCTTCGGCAATCGGGTGCGCGGACCCGGCTTCCACGGCGCACGCAAGCCGAAGGATTTCTTCTTCCGTCGCGCCTGCGTCAGGAAGCGCCATGATTCGGGTCACACGAAGCCGCCCGTGAGTCAGGGTGCCGGTCTTGTCAAACGCAATAGCGCGAACCTTTCCCATAGCTTCCAGGTACTGCGCTCCCTTGAAAAGGATGCCTTCCCGCGTGGCGCTCGTAAGCGCGGAGACGGTGGCGATGGGGGCGGCAAGGACTATCGCGCATGGACAAGCGATTACCAGCATTACCAGCGCCCGGTAAACCCATGTGGAGAATGTTCCGTATCCAAGTAAGGGCGGCGTAGTCGCGATGAGGATAGCCGCGCCGAGTACAGCAGGGGTATAGATAGCCGCGAACCGCTCCATGAATGTTTGCACAGGCGCTTTCTCCGTCTGAGCCTGCTCGACTCTGTGCAGTATCCGCGCGTAGGTGGAATCGGACAGCGGACGGGATGCTTGGGCGATCAGCGGCCCTCGTCAGTTAACTGTGCCCGCATAGAGCGGATCTCCTTCCTTTTTCTCGACGGGGAGCGATTCGCCTGTCAGAAGCGCCTCGTTCAGGTCGGAAGAGCCATGAACGATGACGGCGTCCACGGGAACACGCTCGCCGGGACGGATAATCAGCGTATCTTCCGTCCGCACATCCTCGGCGGGGATGGTCCGTTCCTCTCCTTCGGCGCCGCCGGCCCGGATAACAGCCATGTCGGGCGTAGAGGCGAATATCTCCGCCGTGGCCTGACGCGCTCGGTCAAGGCTGCTTGCCTCCAGAAGATTTGCCAGCGCTAACAGTGTGACGACGAGGGCGGCTTCCTCCCATTCTCCCAAAAGCGTTGCGCCGCCAAAGGAGATGGTTATCAAGACATTCATGCCGAGCGACCGGTTCCGGATTTCACGGATTCCACGGAAGGCTACCGGAAGGCCGCCAGACATTATCGAAACAAGGAATGGGATCCGGGCAAGCGGCTCGGCGGGATAAAAAAACAGGAATGGAATTCCGATCAGAAGGGCTGCGGCTGAGAGGAGAAATATTCTCCAT
>Ga0099364_10014929_pt1 | contig 10286 bp, 9 predicted proteins | sample TergutTh196P3_FD_73070 | JGI IMG/M metagenome (GOLD analysis project Ga0099364, IMG submission 73070) | Microcerotermes parvus P3 segment gut microbial communities from Pointe-Noire, Republic of the Congo - Th196 P3 | ecosystem: Host-associated > Arthropoda: Insects > Digestive system > Gut ...
GGTGCGTTTGCCGGTGCTCTCGTTGCCAGTTTATGCAATGGGTGTGTAGGGGGTTACAATGGGCGGCTTTTCGCCGGGAGGATCTTTGATAAACAAAGACAACCCGCCTTTTCGATTGCACGAAAGACGGGTTGTTGTTTGATGTGAGTTAGTGAAGTTAATTGCTCCACGGCTATAAGAACCTGTATTCAGTAGATTAAACAGACAATTTTTGAGCGATTTATTTGCCAAACGAGGCAAAAAACGCAGGAATGATTTGTTCATTTCGAGTATTTTTAACGAAGTTTGGCGGATAAAGCGCCAAAAAGAGACAGTTTCAAGCTACTGAATACAGGTTCTAAGTGTCTCGTTTACTGGAACTTTATTCGGTCAACAGCTCAGGGAAGAATGCAAATTCACACACAGTAAACTCATCGTTCACCAACGGGATTTTCTCAAGTTCGCGGAAGTCCACCTTGCCCATGGGAGTGTAGGGCAGTCTGTCGACGAGTTTGTAGACAAGTGCCTTGTCACGCTCGGGCAAATGGCGCAGACACAGCTTGTCGATGTCGCGCAGGAGTTTCCCTTCGTCGTCCACCTTAACTTCTTTTTTCATAACCACAAACGCTGTGGGAATGACCCCTGCCATGTGCGCATCGCCCTCTTTTTTCAGCCCCGCCACGGCGCAGGTGTCAACGTCCGGATAGGTGGCAATCACGTTCTCAGCAGGAGCGGGATGCACCGTGTGTCCGTCGGGACGCATCATGCTGCGCTTGTATCGGTCAACGAAATAGAAGTGTCCGTTCTCGCCCAAATGACCTTTGTCGCCCATGCGGTAAAACTTCTTGCCGTCGATATAAATAGTAATTTCCTCGGTTTCTTTCGGACAGCCAAGATATTCTTTCATGCTGCACAAACTGGATACACAAAGCTCGCCGTCCTGACCCAATGGCAGTTCCTTGCCGGTGTCGGGGTCAATGACCGCAACCTCGCAGATGGGCAGCAGCAAGCCCACGTTGCCCTCGGCGTCCCAGTCGTATTCGTCAGTGCTTATGTTGGCTTTGTAGGAGCGCATACCCGACACACAACCGCCGACTTCCGTTGAGCCGTAACCCACGCGAGGTCCTTTCGCCACGCCGTGAGAGGCGAAGCACTCGTTGATTTCCCGCAGAGACGCGAAAGTGATTTTGTCGCCGCCGATAACGGATTCCTTTATGAAGGACAGGGAGTCCGGGGACTTTTTGGTCAGCTTACTGCGGGCGAGAATCTCGAAAAAGCGCGGTACACCCAGGAACACGTTGGGTTTGTGCTTGAATATGAGTTCGTCGAATTTGAGGGGGTTGTAGACGGGTACAAGGATGATGTTCATGCACATCACCAGTGCCATGTGCATTCCGTTGAAGACGCCGTATGATGCGAAAAACGGTATGAATCCGCCAAATGTATCGCCGTCGCTGATGCCGGATTTCGCGCGGATATGAAAGGCTTTTGCCGAGGCATTCAGCCCCGCATGGGTGTGTATCGCACCTTTCATCGCGCCGTCTTGGGAAGTACCGCTAGTGAAGAGAACCAGGGCGTTCATGTCTTTCTCGTATTCGCAGTGGATGTCGCCGTCACAGGTGAATTTCTTCAGGAAATCCGTGTGCCAAATGACGCGGGGATTGTTGTCCAATCCCGATTTTTTCTTCATGCTCTTGTACTTCACGGCTGCCGCCAAGGCGATAGGATTGGAGAAGGTTGGCAATGAATCCGCAGGAGTTACCACGACTATGTTCTCGCAGGGAATGTCGTCCAACGCCGCATCCAACTTGCCGGGGATGATGTCGATTACGGTGATGAAGAGTTTCGCCTTGGCGAGCTTCACGCGCTCGAGGATGCCAAGAGCGTTGGTGCGCGGGTCGCAGGGAACCGCCACCGCGCCGATGCGCCACAGGGCGTAGTAATACAGCACCACCTCTTTGAGGTTGGGCAGACAGAATGCCACGTAATCGCCCTTTTGGATACCGTAGCCCTTGAGGGAACGCGCAAGAGCGTCAACTTCCTTGTCCAGTTGTCCGTAAGTGGTGGTCACTCCGAAAATCGTCAGGGCGATACCGTCCATATTGTGGCGATTTTGGTTGAACATAAAGGTATCCGCATTCTGTTGGATGTCCTTAAAGTTGTCCATCACATCGGCGGGATACTGGTTCATGTGGGGGTTTCGTAAGATAGTATCTATTTTATTTTCCTCTTTTCCAAAATTTTTGACAATGGGGCAATGGGCAAAGTGTCCTACCTCTTGTCACTAGTATTATAACTCTTGGGGAAATAAAAATCAATACCAAAATGAATATTTCGTTCGTTTGCACAAAAATAATATGTTATTTTAATATTTATTGTCTGCTTATTACAGTGTTCGGGCGTATATTGTCACCCTCTACACGAGCGATTCCCAAAAACTTCCTATCATAACTGAACACACGGCACAGTCCGTCAGGGATCGGATTGCAGCGTTTTCTGTCTAATTCGCCGCCGTTGGAAAAACGCGATGCCTGTGGTTGGGATACTTCTAGGGCGGGGTATTCTTTCAGTGCGTCGCCTATGGGTACAAAAAACGGGCGGACTTCAAAAATCTTGTCGGGTTCAATATCCTCCAACTCCTCCTGTGTTATACAGTCAGCGAGGGAAAATCCGTTGGCACTAGTGCGGCAAAGAGCCGTCAGGCACGCCCCGCAGCCTAGCATTTCTCCCAAATCCGCAGCCAATGTGCGGATATAAGTCCCCGCCGAGCAGGTGACGTCAATTGTGTACTCATCACCTCGAGCGTCCAGGAGTTCCAGTGCGCAAATGGTTACCTTGCGGGATTTTCTCTCCACAGTTTTCCCCTGCCGCGCCAGTTCATAGAGCCGCACCCCATCCACGGAAACGGCGGAAAACATGGGCGGTAGCTGCTCAATCTCCCCCCTGAACGCCTTTAGGGCATCTTCCACGTCGGCGGGAGAGCAATTCACAGGGCGTGTTTGTAAAATATTCCCGGTGCGGTCTAGGGTGTCAGTGGTTATCCCAAGCTTAATGGTTGCGCGGTACGCCTTTTCTCCCGGTAAATATTGGGAAAAGCGCGTGGCGCCGTTCAGCAAAACGGGCAGGCATCCCGTCGCCATGGGGTCTAGCGTGCCAGTGTGACCAACCTTGACCTTGCTGCCTGTCACCCGCGACAAAAACCCCCGCACACGGTTGCCCGCGCGAAAGGATGTGATTTTTTCAGGCTTGTTCAGCAATAGTATGTTGTTGATTTTAGGCTCCTTCATTGGGCAGAGAGTTTGACCGCACAGCTCCGCCATGAATTTTACTGCACATGATTGAATTGTTTAAAATCATCTTGATTTTCCTCTGAAATTGTACCATAAAATGGCGGCAAGTGCAAGAGGCAGATGACAACCCCCTCGCATTTGTGGTATAATAAGCAAGAACCTGTGTCCCCGCGCAAATTTCAATCATAAACGGATGCCTATGAAGTGTTTCAATTTCTCTGCCCGCAAAATCGACGCCATGTGTGCTGAAGATGACAGCGTACAGTTCATCGTTTGTGCCGCCAGGGAAGTCAAAAGCCTTGGCGCGTGTTTCGGTTTCGACAGAAGTACCGTTCTTGAATGCACAGATCTTGACGAAAATGTCCGATACGCTGCCTTTGAGGGCTATGATTTCATCTCCGCCGTGCTGCTGCGGGATGACAATTTTGCCCCTGAAGAGCTAGATTTTTACGCGGCTGAGAACTATTGTATTTTGGTGCTGCCAGATAATTCCACAAATTGTTCGGCGGATTTAGCGGCTTCACTGATGAAGCTTGCGGAAAATCTGATGGACAAGTCCGGTGAAAAAATTTCGCTGAAGCACATTTATTATATGTTCTGGCAGGGGCTTTTAGCGCATTATTCCGACATATTGAACGCTCTGGAGGACAAAATCGAGGATATCGCTGAGGAAACGCCCACCGCTCACTACGCGGCAATCGAAACTCTGCGCCGCAAGAGCTACAAAGCCCAAAAATACCTTCGCGCCTTGAGTTTTCTGTGTACACAGATTGTCAGCGACAGCAATGGGTTGCTCAACAAGGAGTATGGACGGCTGTTCAAGGGGATAGAAATTCGCGTGAAGATGCTCCGTGAGTTCGCCGCCGAACTTTACGAACTCAGCGGGGAAGTCATGGCGTCTATCCAAAACCACAAGGCGGCACAGATGAATCGCACCATGAGTACACTCACGGTGATAACCCTGTTTTTTGCGCCCTTAACAGTGATAACCGGCATCTATGGGATGAATTTCCATTTCATGCCCGAGCTTAGGTGGCGTTACGGCTACTTCGCCGTACTGGGGGTGATGGCGGGCATATGCGGCGTAATGTGGTTTATTGCCAAGCGAAAAAAGTGGATGTGATGTTGGATTCCTAGGCGGCTGTTTACAACAATTTTAAGGAGGACATATGGAAATTAAAATCAAGGTCAAAGAAGCGACGGCGGTAAAAATTGCCACGCCCAGTATCAAACTGGACGGATTTTTGAAGCTCTGCGGGGCAGTTTCCACGGGGGGACAGGCAAAAATGCTAATCCAGGACGGGCAGGTGCGGGTCAACGGCGAGATCTTGACTAAGCGCGGCAAAACCCTTGTTGCGGGCGACAAAATCGCTCTTGGCAACGGCTATTGGCAAATAGTAACATGAACAAGGAAAGGAGAACTAGAGGTTGGTAATAGAGTCTAACATCTAGTATCTGGCATTTTGCGCGTAACAAAGCATCAAGTGAAAAATTTTCGCAACCTGCGGGAGCTTGAGTTTGTGCCGTCCGAGGGCATAAACCTGATTTGCGGACGCAATGGCGAGGGGAAAACCAACCTTGCCGAGAGTCTGTGGCTCTTGACGGGCTGTCAGAGTTTTCGCACGAAACGGCTGCGGGAGCTGATTTGTCATGGAGAAAATTCCGCCCGTATTGACGGGGAGATTTTTGCCCAAGAGCGCCGGCAGACCATCGGCATTGACATAGCCGCAAAGCGTCAAGGGCAGCTCAACGGCATAAGCCTACCCACTATTCACGCCCTTTTGGGAACTTTTCCCGCAGTGTTTTTTTCCCCGGATACACTAGCTCTGGTGCGGGAGGGAGGCGGTCATCGGCGGCGTTTTTTTGACATCGCTATAAGTCTGCAAAAGCCCGCATACGCCGCCGCTCTGTCGAAATACTGTAAGGCACTTGCCCAACGCAACGCCCTTTTGCGCAGCGGCGGCGCGGATTTAGCGAGTCTTGAGCCTTGGGATTTTCAGCTTGCCCGCACGGGGGCAAAACTGATTTATGAGCGTTCCCGTTACGCAGAAAATCTGAGTGAACTCTGCGGTGAGATATACGAAAAACTAAGCGGCGGCGGGGAAAAACTCACTTTGAAGTACACTCCATGCGTTGCGAATGAGGAGTGCATCGAGGAGAATTTACTCGCTCTGTTACAGCGTGCCTTTCCCCAGGACAGCCGCTGGCTCTACACTACAGTAGGAGTACATAAAGAGGATATTGCCCTTTGCCTTGACGGGCGGGAGGCGCGGGTTTTCGGTTCTCGGGGGCAGTTGCGTTGCTGTGCATTGTCCCTGAAAATCAGCGAGGCGACCCTTTTGCGCCGCGCCTTGAATGAGGCTCCCGTGGTGATTTTGGACGACGTGATGAGCGAGCTTGACACTGTCCGCCAAAGGGCGCTGCTTGATTATTTGCGCGACTGGCAGGTTTTTATCACCTGCTGTGAGGTGTCGAATATTTTCGCCGACAGCGCCGCGGCAGTTTTTTCGTTGCGCGGCGGAAAAATATTATAGTCGCCTAACATATTTCGTCAAAAATGCTCGTAATAGGAAAGTATTCCTGCGCTTTTTTCCTTGCCAAACGAAAAATATTCTCACGAATCCTGATCCAATTTTCAAGCTAATCTATTATACAAAGGAGAACAACATGATAACAACAGCAACACACAAAGACATCCCTCAACTCAAAGAGCTATTGGTTTCCTGCTTTAACGCTGACGCGGCGGAGTTGGAACGTTTTTTCACTAGGAAGTTCAAAAAGTTTGTTCCCGAAAACACTGTTGTTTACAGGGAAAACGGTGAGATCACCGCCGTGCTTTATCTTTGGGACGCGCAGCTTGTTTGTGCGGGAAAACGCCACAGCGCTAGCTATATCTATGCCGCGTCCACCCGGGAGGACAAGCGCAAACAGGGCATTATGGGCAGGCTCATTGAGGAGGCGGCGCGATTGTCCTCACAACGCGGGCAGGCGTTTCTATTTCTTTCCCCCGCCAACGCGGGACTGTACAACTACTACAATAAATGTGGCTTTTCCATCGCCTTTTACTACAAAGAACTCTGCTTTAGCCGCGAAACACTCACCAAAATTGCGGACAAGAACGCTCGTGTAAACATCGCCTCACCCGACGGCAAAGAACTTTCTGTACTGCGCGAAAACTTCTTCCAACGAGCGGATGGGATTTCTTGGAGCGCACACGCCATAGACTATGCCATCGCCACTCTTACCCACGAGAACGGCGAATTAGTTGCCCTGGAACAGGAGGGCAAACTTTGCGCTTACGCCTTTGTTGATACAAAAACTGGGACGGTGAGCGAATGCGCCGCGAATGCGGGCTTTTTCCCCGCCATTGCGGCGGAGCTATTGCGGGTCTGTCACGTCAGCGAATACCGCTTTATGCTCCCGGCGGATTTTCCCCTGACGGCAGAGAATTTTGTGCTGCAACCTGTTGGAATGCTGCGCCCCTTGAGCGATGACGCGAAAGAGGTTATGGGTATTTTGAAGAACGCCTATTTGGGGTTGACATTGGGGTGAAGTGAGCTTAAGAATTGTCTGTTTAACCTACTGAATACAGGTTCTAAAATGGAATATTGAAAAAAAACAAATGAAAACTTGCAAAAAGTATTTAAAAGTGCTATAATTCGTGGGGCGAATATGCAAGGGCTAGCTTTTGTTTTTCAATCCCTTTATAGCTATGACGAAGTCACCGCCAAATGGGCCAACTGAGGAAATGGAGGTCAAATGGGAAGCACACACCGCTACATAATCATCGGCGCGGGACCCGCCGGGTTGGCTTTTGCCGTTAACCTCTTGCGAAAAGGTGAAAAATCGTTTATAATATTAGAGCGTGAGTCTCAGGCAGGAGGGTTGTGCCGTTCAGCTGTGGCTGGCGGCTATCCCATGGACATCGGCGGCGGGCATCTCCTTGAAGCCAACAACACCCGCGCCTGCAAGTTCATCTTCTCGTTTTTGCCCGAAAACCAGTGGAAGTTCTACATCCGCCAAAACGGGATTTTCTTTCGCGGACAGCTAATCGGCTTTCCCTTTGAGGCACATCTCCACCAACTGCCCGAGAAGATGCGCGATGAGTATATGGACTCTTGGCAAAAGGCGGGGGCAAAACACGGCGAGCCCTGTCCCGAAAGCTTTGTCCAGTGGGTAAAGTGGCAGTTGGGAGAGCGAATCGCCCAGGACTATCTCCTCGCCTACAACCAAAAGCTATGGGGTAAGCTCTTGCCGGAATTGGGTGTGGATTGGCTGCACAAACTTCCGCCCAAACGCACGGACAAAGCCCAGAATTTCGCCGCCCACAACACCTTTTACTACCCCACACAGCATGGCTTCGGCGAGGCATTTTTGCGTATGGCAAAGATACTGGAGGGGCATATTGTCTATGACTGCGCTGTGGAAAAAATCAGCGGCGACAACGTGGTGAACGGGCATTACAAGGGAGCGAAAATCATAAACACCGCCCCTTGGCACACCATCTGTGCGGACTTTCCTGAGGATATCCAAAAGCTTATCGGCGAGCTGAAGTACACAGGGGTCAGCGTGGAGTATCACCACCAACGCATAGACACGGATACCCAGGCGATTTACTACCCCGAGGAAGACATCCCCTACCACCGCGCCGTGCTGCGCTACAACTACAACCGCCACTGGCCCGGTTACTGGACGGAGTCGGCGGTCAGTAAAAGCCAGGCGGCGTATCACCACCGTTTTGCCTATCCCGCGCAAACCATGGGCAGACAAGAGGTGTTGGACAGGCTTTTTGCCTGGGCGAGAGGGCGTAGCATCGAACCCTTGGGCAGATGGGGACAATGGGCGTATATCAACACAGACCAAGCAATTTGCCGCGGCTTAGAGCTTGCGGAAAACTTCACGAAAGGGGGCTTGGGGGTTGGGTGAGGATAAAGGTAAAGCACGAAATAATAATCTTTTGACCAGTTCAATGTGTGCGGACATACAATTCAATAGCGCGGTGTTTTTGGTGGGCGCGTATAACGAAGTACATAGTTTGCAAAAAACAGTACTTGCATTAGTCGACACCTGTTGCCCTGAAGACGTGGAGCAGATTATTATTTTCATTGCCACGCGGGCAACTCCCCAGTGCCTTGCGGCGGCAAAGGAGTTAGAGGAAACCGTGACTAAAATCCCGGTCAAAGCGATACAGCAAACAAAGGGCGGCGTAGGTGAATGCCGTCACCTTTTGGGAACTGTCAGCTTTGCCTCCCACGCGATTTTGTTGGGTTCTGATATGGAAATTCCCCTTGATATCCCGTCAAAAATGTTGGATATGTGCAAAAAACACCCCAACGCCTTGGTATCTCTCTCACGTTGGAAAGACGGCGGCAGCTTTACGGGTTATCCAAAGTGGCAGCTGCCCCTCCACTATATATTCCAAAAGCTTGTCCAAATCTGTTATTTTTCCAAGTCCACCGATGCCACAGCGGGTTACATTGCTGTCCCTAGCGAAATATTTTCACGATTGCGCCTAAAAGAAAATTCCCTGAGCGTTTTTCTTGAATACAAGCTTATTTTGTACAGATTGGGTTTGTCATTGGTAGAAATCCCCGTGTGCTACAGTTCGCGCAGAGAGGGAAAAGCGACCAATACGTTTTGGGGGAAATTGAAATACTTCAAGCCATTTTTGCGTGTGCGTTTTACGCCAAAACCCCACCTTCTGGAAGGGAGTGCGGAAGATGAAGAATAATTTACAGCTCCCCACCACCGCTTTCAAAAAAATCATGATAGGTGTTCTTGCACGAGATGAAGTGAATGGCTTGCGCGAAACTGTGGAAGCACTCGCCGAACTATTGCCCGCTGATGACGTTGAAAAAATCGTTATGTACCTTGCTCCTCATGCAACGCATGAGTGTATTGAAATGGCTAAAAGTTTAGAAAAAACAGTGACAAGAATTGAAACTGAAATGTTATTACAAAAAACCTGGGAGCCGGTTCAAGAATATGTTGAATACTACAAAAACAAAACTCTTTCCAGCCACTTGCTGATGATTTCGGCTGACTTAGAAATTCCGCCAAAAGCGGTCATGCAAATGTTGGAAACCGCCAAAGAAAACCCGAACGCCCTCGTTTCTTTAACACGTTGGAAGAAAGGCGGTAGCTTTGAGGGATACCCAGTTTGGCAATTGCCACTGCAATGGATTTTCCAACAGGTCGTGCGTGTGATGTATGGAGCAAATTTTGCGACAGACGCAACGGCAGGCTACGGCGCATTTCCGCTGAAAATTGGTTTTGGTTTGAACTTGAGAGAAAAACGTCAAGCGGTATTTTTGGAATATAAGCTATGTATGCTGCGCTTAAAGATGCCGCTGATTGAAATACCAGTGGAATATCACGCGAGACGAGAGGGCAAATCCACAAGCGGATTTTGGCACAAGGTGCGGTATTTAGTTCCCCTTATCCGAGTTAGATTTACGCCCCGCCGCAAGCTTTTTCGTTTCGAGGATTATTCACTGCCAACGGATACAACAAATTAGGAGAAAGCAACATGAGCAAACGAAACCTTTACATGGTACAGGTTGACCAAATGTATACCGGCATGACCTTTCAGTCGGCTTATTTGCCTTACGCCGTGGGGTTACTTGTCGCCAACGCCTTTCAGGAGGAGAAAGTGCGCCACGCCTATGAAATGCGGGAATTCTTGATTCTCCGCGAGGATACGGATCGCGTTATGGAACGCATTGAAAATCCCGCTGTGGTGGGCTTTTCTTGCTATGTTTGGAACACGGAATACAACAAACGCTTGGCGGAGAAAATCAAGGCAAAATACCCAGAATGTCTGATTGTTTTTGGCGGTCACAACGTCCCCCCCGATACGCAAATGTTGGAGCAGTTCCCCTTTATCGACGTGCTTATTCACGGTGAAGGGGAGATACCTTTCCGTGCCTTGTTGACTGAGCTGTTGGAAGATGCCCCTGACCTGTCAAAAGTTCCTAGTCTGTCTTTCCGCCGCGATGACGGCTCTTTGGAGCGTAC
>Ga0099364_10014930_pt1 | contig 10286 bp, 10 predicted proteins | sample TergutTh196P3_FD_73070 | JGI IMG/M metagenome (GOLD analysis project Ga0099364, IMG submission 73070) | Microcerotermes parvus P3 segment gut microbial communities from Pointe-Noire, Republic of the Congo - Th196 P3 | ecosystem: Host-associated > Arthropoda: Insects > Digestive system > Gut ...
ATGGTTGGTAGACTGCATACTATAAACCATTTGTAAGCAAGGATTTTCACATGATTCAAGATATGTTAAAAAGTACGCTGTGTAGAGACGCAGTTGTACGAAGCATCATGTTGTCTGTAGCAATCCTGTTTTTCTGCGTGGCGGCCATGGCGGCGGCGACAGGCGCTATAACCACGGATTTCAACGATACTGCGCTATCCGCGGGCGATTACATCTGGTTCAGCAGTTCGACGCAGGTGATTGGGGTCGACAATCGTTCCGCTACCATATACGCGCGTAACGCCTCGATCAGGTTCGAAGCGAACGGCGAACCCTACGTCATACCCGTACCGGATTCCGCGGTAAAGTTTTCGCCTGGAACGGGAACGGCGGAGGCTGTGTTTGATAAAGGCACATGGAAAGTCTTCGCGGAACCCTGTTGTTCGTCCGGCGGCACGTTTTTGGGTGGCGTGGCGTTTACCGTACCTGCGGGCGGGTTTCCCGGCGGCATAAAAAACATTCGCTGGACGGCGGATTATTCCAGCGATGCCGACGGCGCGATACTTGTCTGGAAATGGTCGGCGGCGGTATACATCCGGTTTAGTGAAGATTACAACGCGCTTGGAATAAAACCGGTTGATGATGACAAAACAATCTCTCCGCGAGATACGGACAATGCGGGAACGCCGCGTAATTTCAAAGACTACCTGACGTCCGGCGCAAAAGGAGATGGCGGGACTAACTATACCGGCGACTACAGCCGCACTGAAAACATAAGTCTGGACACGCAGGAGCCTTTAATAGCGAGACACGGCGGGCCTTACGGCGGCGTTGTCGGCGAGGCCGTGCAATTTATGGCCGTGGGCGATCCGACATGGACGTATGAATGGACATTTGGAGACGGAGCAACTGGTGAAGGTCGCGCCGTAAGCCACACGTATCAGTCTGACGGAGTGTACAGGGTACTTCTAACGGTCGGAAACGCGCAGGAAAAAAAGGCGTCCACGGCAACCAGAGCGGTGATTGCGCCTGCCGCCCGGAAGTAATTTTTGGTGTTTTGGAAGCCTTCAAATTTCAAACGACGTTTTTCAACAACCTTGGCTTCGATAACTCGCGGACAAATGTTGATATTAACGCAATCGCAACGAACGTCGAAGTTGAGCACCCCATCCTCGGCGAACGTGTTTGCATAGCTCACGGCATCGCCCCAGTCGAACGCACCGATCTCTTTATCTGATAATAATATTAAACCGCCATAGCATATTAGGCGAGCGAAGCAACCATACCATAGCGATGTTTCGGCGTTACCGAAACGTTTCGATGATACCAAAATTGAAGTCTGAATTACCTGCGGCTAAATCGTTGACGGAAAACTCCGTTTGAAGTACATTGAAGCTGTCAAGCGTAAGCCGAGATACTCGAACAACCGCCTTTAAGAAGGGGTCTACCGATGATGAATGAAATTGGATCGGTAATCACACTTAAAACAACCCGCGTAATTGGCATCATTTTAATATTTGGTCTTTTGTTTTCCGGCGGTTTGTTCGCAGAACGGGCTTACGCTTCGGATGTTCCTCCTCCGGGGTTCACAGCAATCAGTACCTCTGCGGAACTTGCGGCCATAGGCGCTACCTCCGGCAGTCATTCCGGCAATTACTGGCTTTCAAACGACATTGACATCAGCCACGTGAACTGGAACGCGATAGGGACGTTTTCCGCGCCGTTCACAGGCGTATTCGACGGCAACGGCAAAACGATAAACGGCCTTTGGAGCGGCAACCGCGGCAGCAGCCAGGGCCTGTTCGGACGTATAGACGGCAATGGCCGCACGGAGGGCACGCGCGGTGTTGTCAAAGACTTTACAATAGAACTCGATCCACGCGGGAACCGGACTGGAGTAAAAGCCGCGGCATTGAATCCTCCCGCGCCTTCGTTAAATGCAAAATATCCCAACATTCTTGCTGATGAAAATGGGCTGTCGGCTGAAGATCTTGTGATCAACTACAGGATACCTGGTGATTTGTCGGGGATAACGAGCGCTGTAATAGAGATCAGGGATGATGTTGGCAAAGTAGTATTCACGCGGGAAGTACCGGTACAGGCCGAAGGACAGATTGTTTGGCCGGCAGGCCAGCCGATGAATCCCACGCCTCGCGACATTGAATTTACGGTACATAATCCCGATGGCGGTATTAGCAATCCATTTTCGCCCGGCATTGAGAGACCGTTTGGCAATACGCCGACGCCTGTAATAACACAGGTGGAACCGTCGAGAATAGAAACAGGTTTACAGGAGGAAGATGTTCTTCTTACGATCAGCGGCAGGAACTTCAGAACAAAGACGAGGTTGTTTCTGGAGAATCCTGATGAGATGGATGAGCCTCTTGAGCTGAGGCTTGTTTCGACAGGTACGAACGAGCTGAGAGCTTACTTGCCAGTAAAGCTTACAACGGAGCTTGCGGCGTATAGCATCATTGCTTTTAACGATGATGTTTCTTCCAATGAAAAGACCGTGCGTATAGTGAGGCCGAATTTGCCGAACGCGCCTGTTCTTGATTCAGTGGAACCGTCTCAGATTATGTCGAACGAAGAACCGGAGGATGTATGGATTACCTTGCGCGGTTCCAATTTTGCCAGGGAGTTCATAATAGCGGGTGACATGGGCTATACCATGTATGATTACGTATTTACGGACGCGAGGCTGTACAAAACAAACGCCTTGAAAACAGAATATGTGTCTTCTGAGGAAATGCGCGTATTGATTCCCGCGGATTGGTTGCGGATGCCGGGAGAAATCGGATTATATGTCGAATCATGGCAAGACGCGTCGTTACGATCTTCGGCAGGATTTCTGGAAGTTCTTAATGATGGAAGATTTGAGATTGTATCTGTTAAGCCGATAATCGAATCGGTTGGCGACGGTTTCATAGCGTTAAGACGTCCTCATGATACAAATGCGCCGCGGACGATAGAAATAACCGGCCGTAATTTCCAGCCGGGCGCTTATGTTATGGCAAGAATCGACGATCGGCTGATTGAGCTTGCAAGTTCCCAATCCGGCGATGGCAGTTTGGCTGCGGAAATGCCTCCGGGAGAATTTGAGCCAAGGCAGTTTATAGTCAGTATCAGTATTAACCCGGGAAGTTCTGCCCAGGGAAACATTGAAAGCAGGCAGGTGGAAATACTACAGGAGCGGATAGCTTTCAAGGCCGATAATAATAAATACAATAGAAACATGTACGCTGATGACCGCGCTGGATTTCACATAACTTTGAGTGATTGTGATTATTCCGACAGTAACAGGCGGTTGACATGCTTTGGCACAGGGGCGGACGGAACAGCCGTTAAATCGAAAATGGACGTAAATCTTGCCGTATGGACAACGCCGAATAGCAATTTTGTCAGTGCCGAATATGAATTGAGCTATGATGAAACAGATAGGCGGCGTAATGTTGCCAATGAAAATTCTTTCAAGGTTGCTACACCAGATCTGGCCGGACGCCAGATCAGATATGTAATAGAAGACAATAACCCGATGATTACATGCAGCAGAACAGGTGACCAGATGATTCCCTGCGATCATCCGCATAACGTTACAGAGGGAGAAACCCGTATTGTAATTAATGGGCAAAATCAATACGATCCGGCAAACAACGTAGTAAGACTCTTTGCCGAACTCAGCAATGACGAAGGTCAGACGTGGCAAATAGTGAATACATTAAACATGTACCTTATGCCACCGAGAACATATGACCTGTACCTTCATTTTGTCTCAAATAGAAGGAATAATATAAGAAGTAATCCTTCTATTACACCCAGCCTAGATGATACTTCCCGTGATGAAATATCTGAATTGGAGGATAAAATCTCCAAATCGCAAGATGAAAATAAAAAGGAAATTTGGAAAGCTAAGATTAAAAATATAATCGCAAGACTTGTTCGTTCCAATCCAGACGTAAATGAAATTCAGCGGTTTTTGGACAAGGTATATCGGCCTGTGAATGTCAAAGTGAGGATAAATTTCATGCCCGGGCTTAGTGTTGCGGATGATCCAAGCGGCATGTGCGGGCCTTATACAGATCCCGCTCTCGCTGATTCGAGACAACCAAGCTATGTCAATAATGACAGGATTTCCGAATATTCTATTGACTTGCGTAGTGGTTTGAATTTCAGCAGAGGTAGCGACACTAGCAATCTTACGATAAATCCGGATACTACATGGGAAGCTTACCGCTTGCTGTACGATCTTGTTCCTGGCTCTTATTGCAGAATATCCGATCCTAATGCTGTTGTGCTCAGGCCATTGCCCGATGAACGAGAAAAGAATTTTCATCTGTTTTTTGTAAACAGAATAGTTACTCCGTCAACTACACAGACAACCGAAATCTATGGGGTGGCAAGCATAGGCTACCCGTACGTTTTTATTAGCGATATAGGTGATGAGCGGCGAAGGCATCAGGTGATTGCTCATGAAATAGGTCATACTCTTCATCTGCAACATAATCACGAACAGGACTTACAGCCAAACATGAACTTAGAGAGAACGAGTACTGATTTCTGGGACGGAAGCAGTCTTATGCACTGGTCACAGCATAATGACAGTTTCCACATTGGAACTCCACACTGGCGGAGACTCAACGAAAAAGAATATAACTGTTATCAGGATAATTCATGTGCCTTCCCGGTGGATTAACGATTATTGTTGAGAGTCACGAAGGGAGCGAAATATTTCCAAAAGAGGGAACAGCAGAACAGCCTGTTCAGCCGGTTATTGATGAGTCATGGCCGTATTTTGTTCTGAAATTGAACCAATATGTGGGAGTTTTTGGACAAGGTGTATCGTCCTGTGAATGTTAAACTGAATATAAATTTTATGCCCGGGCGTAGGGTTGCGGTAATAGAAATCAGGGATGACGCCGGGGAATGTAGTCTTTACTCAATTATGGAAACACTGATTAATTGCCTGCGCGGGATATTGCGCCGGGCGCACGGAGCACAGGAACCGAGGCATATATAGAAATATGTTGAGATTACGATAGCTGGGCCAGGGCGACGACGCATTGATATGCCAAATTGGAAAAGGTTGAATGAAAATATAGAATATGTGAAATAGTATTTGATGCATAAAACATGTATACGTGGTCCGCACATCGCGGCATGTTTACAATTCTGGGTGATTTTGAGGAGCCAATGAATATGGTCGCAATTCGAAAACCAGGATATTTTGTTGTTACAAAAATGTTGATATTTGCCGTAACGTTATGGGTTTTAATAACGAGTATAGCGATAAAAGCGCAGGCGTCTAGCGGAACCTATTTGGAACTGGTATCAGCCACGATAGACCCGCAAAATTCAAAAATAATTTACGTTTCAACGTATGTAGGGTTATATAAGACTGTTAATGGCGGTGAGACTTGGGATCTTATAAATGACAAACAGACTATAGACCGTGGCTCAGTAATAGTAATAGATCCCAACAACATCTCTGTTATGTATACATATTCAATAGGAAGAACTGACGCTGACGAGACGATTTGCGGAATCATTAAAAGCGTTGATTCCGGATTTAACTGGTACAAGTCAACAGGACACTTGCCAGGAGGATATAATTGTCCTCCTTACAATGTGTTAATTGATCCCAATAATTCATCAATACTTTACGTATCCGGCGGCACCAGAGATGGGAGTGCCATTTACAAAAGTGCCGACGCCGGGTTGAATTGGGAAAAAATAGCTGACTTTACCGATTCCAGTATTGTATTAGCGATTGGCCGTCAACGCGAGACGTCGGTTTTGTATGCCGGTTTTACAGACAGAACCTCTTCCAGAATTTTAAAGAGCGTAGATAATGGAAAAAGCTGGATTGATATAGACGGCGGCTTTAATTATACCGATGAGCATCCAGCACATCTCAAAACTATCGCGGTTTCCCGGCGTAATGCAAATGTGATTTATGCGGTTTTGTCCGAAAAATTGTATAAGAGCGCTGATGGAGGTAAAAACTGGGAGGAATTGAAAAACAGCCCGTATGTAAAGGACGAAGCGTGGCATAAAGACATATTATTGACAAATAATCCAAATATTCTTTATTTAACTACAGATAGTGGAATCTATCGCAGCACGAATGGCGGAAGAAGCTGGAGACGTCAGAATAGAACAGATCCGCTCTTTATTGCAGTGGATCCCAAAAATCATAGGATCGTTTATGTGATAGATGATTTTGGTGAGTTGGGGCTATACAAAAGCACCAACAGCGGGCGCAAATTTGAACCTATATTAAGCCAACCGCTGGTGATATTTGATAACTATTCAACGGATATAGAATTTTCGATACCTGATGAAGATTCCATGGTAGAGGCAAAGGCTCTGCCGGGTACATTCGCATCAGGTAGTGTGGTCGTCATAACGAATGACATGAGTGGATATGTATTGACGCTGACGGCAGGCAATGACGGATCGATTCAAGGAACGCTTCCCGCGACGATAAACGACGCATTGACAGTTGTCGTTACGACTCCTAAAGGACAGCGCAGGACGGGGACGGCAAGCCGTTATGTTCGTGAAGACGGCAACGTATTCATCGGCCCCGGCGGCGGTATAGTAACCGCTCCGGGCGGATTTGAACTGCGAGTACCGTCTGGCGCGCTTGACAGTGCTGCGCTGCTGAAGATAGAAAGTTTTGACAATCCACCGGATGAACTTCCTCATTTATCTGGCGGTCGTTACGGCGGTGGGATAAAACTTACGATGCAGTCTGAAACAATATTCCAGCGGGAAGCCGAACTTACATTTCCGAGACCGGCGGATGCTCCTACGGGCAGTTTTTACTATGTATACCGCCGTGTCGAGAACCCTGATAGCAGAGTCTGGTTTGAGGCAGTTAGCGATGCTTTTCTCAATAGAACAGGCGATCAGGTAGCAATGGTGGCGCCGCGTTATCCGTTCCCTGGAGTGATCGGCGGCAGTACGCGGAACGATTATATTCTGATGTGGGAATACAATGCTAAGAACAATGCTCTTATGTCGCCTGTTGCAACCCAAGGCGTTATAACTGGTCGTGTGCGTCGAACCCTGCAACAAGATGTTGATACCAACGTTTTACCTCTTGGTGTATTGTCCGGGGATAAATTTGCGCCCATCCACGGCGTGCATGTTCAGCTTATTGACGCCGATGGCAATGACTTGCCCGGCCTGGAAACATACACTCAGAGTGATGGTAGGTTTGCGTTCTGGGACCGGTCAAATGATGCGTTCTGGGACTGGACAAATGATCTCTTTGGTCTGATACCAGACCCTGCACGGATGATTCGCGCTACGACGCCGAATGGAGAAGTCATTGTTGCTTATGTTTATCGGCACGCCGAATTCACTACGCTTTGGGAACATTATAAATATGTTGGCACTGCAACCATTACCTTTCCGTCAGACGCAACGTTGATGAAACCTGTTCCGGTGATGGATAAGGATGAACCTTAATCTTTTGGACGAATCTTCGTTTTGGCAATAGGAGGTATTTTTATGTTGAATGCAAAGATCGCATTTCCGCTGATCACGAAATAAATTATATTGGCATTGGCATGTATGAAGCCTGGTTGGGTTCTCCAAAATCTCGTGCAATTTCTGTAGTGCGAACTTGGAAGCTTATAGCGTATGGAGAAACTGAAGTTTCTCAAGGGACCTTGTACTGGCTGAATCAGGGTTATGATGATTATTTTAGAATAGACGTAGAGCGACGCCTTGGTGTTTATCCTAAGTAAGTATGAAGTGCTATTAAAATAGTATAGATTGACAGTTTCAGGTGCAAACATGAAAATACCTTTATCTCATATAGTCGGAAGCAGTATAATTGTCAAACGCCTGAAATTACTAGGCGTATTAATACTGTTATTAATACTGGGCTTATTAATATTTGTTGCAATAGGCATGTTATACGATCCTATTGGTTTGAATAGAAAGTTCTCAGAAACAGCGATAAGAAAAACAATCGAAAAGTGTTCCTGTGTGGAAGAAATCCAAATGGTGAAAGTTTTCAATATATGGAAAGAACCATCTTTTAGGATTGTTTTGACAATAATGTGATCAATCATGAAACTATTGTTATTGCCGGGAATGGATGGAACAGGGGAATTATTTTCAGATTTATGTGAGGCATTTTCCGATGAGAATATTCCCATTGTAATTAAATATCCTTCAAATAAAAATCTATCATTTTATGAACTGGCCGAATTGGTTCAAGAATGTTTCCCGATAGAAGAGAGATTTGCAATAATTGCCGAATCGTTTTCTGTTCCCGTTGCAGTTATATGTGCATCTAAAAGCCCTATAAACCTCAAGGCGTTGGTTTTATGTGCTGGCTTCATTACAAGCCCTGTAAGGGGACTGAATCGTTATATTGGGTGGATATTAGCACCTATTCTATTTAGGTTATCATTGCCCAAGATTGTACTTAAAATTTGGCTGGTTGGCGAGAATGCAAATTCAACATTATCATCAAAAGTGAAAACTATTGTTTCGTCAATGCAAAAAAATATATTTATTGGTAGACTAAAATCAATTTTTCGGTGTGATGTAAGAGAAGAAATTGGTAACATTAAGATACCAATTTTATATATTCGCGCAAAAAATGATCGTCTGGTTAGCAAGTCATGCTATGATGAAATCAAAACTGCTAATTCGAACGTGGAATTGTTGGAGCTTGACGGTCCGCATCTTATTTTTCAGAATGAGCCGAAAAAATCTGCAAAAATCATCATGGAATTTATAAAAAATGTGTAGGCAACTTCCGAAAACCCCGAAATCAAGACTTGCGACACAAAAGCGGAGTTTACGCCAGGTAAATGAGCATTTTGGATCGGGAGCGTAACGTTGAGTTTGGGGTTTTCGGAGGTTGCCTGTAGCGCTTGTAGCTGCTCGCAGGGGTGACTGTTCACAAGGATGTCTGGGATATCAGGGGATATCAGGGAAATTAATGAAAATAATCGCAGAGGGGTTAACGCCCCGCTGCTTGTGGAAGTAAGTTCTATGGAAAAAGAAGTTCCTTTAAGAGGTTTCTTTGCGTTTGTGTTGTTTATTAGTATTCCCTTTGCGATATTTTTGTGGGTCTACGGACCCGTTGATAAACTGGTTGGTATTTTTGGGTTTGGTGACAATGAATCAGAGATGTATTTGTTTACTGTACTTTTTTACAAGATAAATGAATCAGATGTGCGTTGGTTTATTGTATTTTTAATCAGGATATTTGTTTTTGTGTGGCTTCTGAAACATGCTTGTATTTTGATGGATCGTTTTATAGCAAGCTATGTTCCCAGGGATGACAGGTTCCGACAGTTCCAAAAAAGCCGTGGTAAGGCGGTGGCTGAATCTTGGTTGCAAAAGACGGCTGCCGACCTGAAGTTGTATAACGAATTGGTCAACCAGGATATTGAAAAAAGGGAGGCCATACACCGAAACTATCCTTTGACGTTGAAAAGGTTTCCACGGTATTTAAAGTATTTCATATTGCAGATGTTTGGTTGGAGTTGTGGTCTTGTCGCAGCTCACGGGGTATTTAGAGTCCTTAGAAAAGTAAAAGGCGAGGTTTGGTATCATGAGATGGCATATAGTGGATCAATGATAAGCAGTAGTCTTTTTGTGGGGTTCCTTGCCTTTGCTGCTCTTATTGTAGTCGCGTTCGGCGTTGGCATACTGTTGGTGCTTTTTGGAATACTTTCAGAAGAGGAAGCTGAATTATTTCCGTTCAATATGAAGATATACAAAGATTATTAACTGCTCAAAAGGAGTATCGGCAATTGTTCAGACACTATGAAATCCTGTAAATTTACAAAAAATATCATCCGAAAGAGTAACTATGTCCGGGGCATTTGGAATGGCAGGTGAATCTTCCAGACTGGCTGCTGAATCTGCGGATCTGATTAAAAGAGCTCCCAACTCCTCTAGTGGTAAGAAAACGCTCATACAAAAAGCATTGCAGAGTGCAGATACTCCTAAAGTAGTAGGTGGGATAGCCGGGGCTGGCCTCACCGCAGGTTTTGACATTGTCTTTACGTATCTGTTAAGAAATTAAATCGGATTAAGGATTAAGAGCAGCGGGGTTTAACCCCGCTGCCTGCGGCGGTGGAAATTCCATGAAAGAAAAAATTCCCGTAAGCGGGTTACTTGTCTATATTGTCTATCTGTTGATCCGTAAGCGTCCGGCGAACCGGTTCTGGTCACGAGACCGCCTTTCGTGAACCGACGCTACCCGCGCCAGCGGAGCAAATGTAGCTATGGCTTATCGGCAGGTTGTGGTTTTATCCAGTTGGTAGGCA
>Ga0099364_10014931_pt1 | contig 10286 bp, 12 predicted proteins | sample TergutTh196P3_FD_73070 | JGI IMG/M metagenome (GOLD analysis project Ga0099364, IMG submission 73070) | Microcerotermes parvus P3 segment gut microbial communities from Pointe-Noire, Republic of the Congo - Th196 P3 | ecosystem: Host-associated > Arthropoda: Insects > Digestive system > Gut ...
CCCTTTCAAGGGCGGACGCAGCATCAAGTGCTTGCGAAACCACGCCTTTAGGCGTTGCACGCAATAAGCCCCCTTATAGGGGGCCGACCTAACATACCACCACTTGAAGTGGTGGTACGGTGATTCGTCGATTAGGTAAATGTTGTATACGGGCCCGTCGAAGGCCAAATCGTTGACTTTCGCGTATGCCGCCATCCGTTGTGGCAGATCATTGGTCTGTCCGTAGCATCCCCGCGTATAGCCGACCAGGTAAAGACCTTTTTCCTTCCGTTCGCGGCCGTTCGGGTCGAGTGAGAAGCAGCATGTCGGTTTTGAGGGGTGGCGCAAAAATGTGTCCATGTCCTTGAAATAACCGCCCACGGGAAACGAGAGGTTAAGCGCCGGATTGCGGGGGGTGGTGCAAAAAGTCATGTAATCGCCGGCAAAGCCTTCACAGTCGTCAAGGTCGGCGGGCCCGCCCAAGACCAACGGTGTTTCCGGCATTTCACTTACCGTTATTTCGCCTTCGTCCGCGTTCATGCCTTCGGTCAGCAATTCGTGGAACGTGTTTAGCGTGAAGCTAAAGCTTCACGCGCGAATTTGTGCCTACGGCCCAAATATCGCAGGTTATCGAAAAGGCATGGGTGCTTTGACGGAGAATATTTCTTGCAGATAGCTGATTTCATTCGCTACGATCCGCTTGTTTTTGGCGAGTAGCTTCATCAGTTTCTCCGGTGTCCTGTCCCGTACCAATTCCCTTATCGTGTCCAACGAAACACCGATTTCCGTCAGCATACGGATCATCTTTATGGTCGTGGCCTGTGTGTGGGAATAATAACGGTATCGGTTTGCCCTGCCTTCGCCATACGCCGCAGGGGCGAATATCCCCATCTTGTCGTAGTAACGCAGCTTGGACGCAGGGATGCCGATGAGCTTGGAAAATTCCGTTATGTTCATAAAATCCTTTTTGTTGGTATTATCGACATTCATGAAAATCTGCTCCCTTCCCTCCGATTTACTTGCCTCTCAATTACATTGTAGGATATATTGTATCAATTTTGGTCGCCGCTGCGGCGACATTTTTACGCATGGAAAAGCCCCGTATCGTCAGATACAGGGCAGCACATATGAATATCAAATCATAGCCAGATCAAAATCTATTTGACTTAACTGTAAAGGATTCCACGGTTTCTATTTCTTTCGCCACTCTGCCACACCACGGGCATCGGAACGATGCACCGATGGATTTATTGCGTGATTTTCTATCTGGTTTTTCTTCGACCCTGCCCTCTGCCTCGCTTTCATGATAACAACTTATTTTTCCACAGCCGCATTGAACAAATTCATATGTGCCGCAGTAAGGGCAGCCCGGATAGTCGGGGGTCGCTTGAAGCGAACCGCTTATTTTATTTTTGTCGAAACCCTCGCGCTTGGCTTTCGCTTCGTCAATGGGGAACGCCCATGTCCTGACCCAATCACTCTCACGTTTTTCAACACGGATACCGAACGTGCCGCTATGTACGTTGCACTTCGCCAATATCACACTCGCCGCCATCAGCTTCGCCCCCTTCCGCTTCTTGATTCGGTGTTTCAATATTTATCGTTTTTAGTAGCTCCATATCAATCATCACCCCGATGGAAATATCATCGCCGCTGCCTTTCTCGGACAGGCGGGGGAGGTAGTCTATAAGCTCCGTCTTGGCGGTTTCCTCGTCTTTATCACGGAACGAAGTGAGAACCACCCTGTAAAAATTAAACAGCTTTTCTGCTCCGGCGAAGCAATCGTCAATGCCGTCCGTACCGATTAGCACGGCGGCGAGGGGTGTATCGACAAAACCGTGTTGGAAAACGCCTATCGCGTCTTTATCGCAGAGCGAGGTCGTTATGTTCAAAACACATTTTTCATCGAGAGAAACGGGCTGTGCGAATATCCCTTCCGCGCCTACTGTCACGATATTGCCGTCACCGATTTGCATGGCAAGCATAAAGCTATCGGTCAGCAGAGCCGCAATTAGCGTAGTGCCGTAGGCTGTTTCTGTGCTCTTTCCGGCGCGGTATTCGTTTGCGTATTTTTCGGGAACATCGGCAAGCTCTTCCTTTGTGAACGGATTATTCTCGGCGTGTTCGGCGACAAGGATATTCCAACGCCCGACAATGCTTCGTTTTAACTGTGTGATGATTTTGTCACGCTCTTTTTCCCGCGCGATGCTTGCATCGCGTTTGGTTATTTTGAGCGCATTTATCACATCGGAGTCTGTCACACACTCATTGGCGGCTTCCACGGCAAAGCGGCTGCCAATGTCCGAGCGGAAATAAGGTTTGTCACCGTGACCGTCCGCAACGGCAATAAAGGTGTACGCCTCGTTTGCTTTTTCGCCAGAAATAGTACGCACAAGCGAAGCATCCTGACAGGGTTGCCCGTTTTTAATGTGGCTTGCGCCGATAACCGAATGAGCGAAAGCTACCATTGTAAATCCTCGTCATCTTCAAGAATATCCGAGCCTTGCACTTGCTTGATAAATTCCTCTTGCTTGGATGCGGCTTCGTCCACGCCAGCCTTGCCAACGCTGCTGCTCTTTGAGCCGATTTGCGAGGCCGTGACCGACACGAAGCGTATCATCTTTCGCAGGGCCTCGGGGCTGTGAACAGTCAGCACCGCCTCCATGCTGCCGGTAAATTCCGCCAGCACATTCTTGTTGGCATCGTCGCCGATGGCGACCGCCGCCTTGATGGCTTTCTTAAACCAGTTGTTTTCTTTCAAAGATGCCAATGCACCTTTGTAATCGTCGGTCGGTTCACCGTCCGACAACAGGAAAATTGCCGGGGCGAAGGAACCGGCCACGTCGCCCATGAACGCCTCCCGTGACAGCTTGGCGTTAAGCTCTTTGCAAGCCGCGCCGAAGTCGGTTACATTGTCGGCATTGAGGTAGTTCCACGAATAATCGCCCACGTCCATCGGTGCCGGGGTCAACCATTTCGCCCCCTCGGAAAATTCCAGCACGGCAATCTTGATCTGCGCGTCGGCGTTCTCAGCCGAGATTTGCCGGATTTCGGGGATGACGTCCTCGATGGCCGAATTGAGCGTTCCGATTTTCGCCCCCTCCATGCTGCCCGATGTGTCCACCACGAAAAAGAGTACCATTGTCCTGCGGGCTACTTCTACTGCTTGGTCGTAAATGTTTGCCATTTTGATTTACCTCCGTTTGCTTTCTTGATTTCATTATACAGGGGATTCACATTGCCGTGGTCGCCACAGGGGCGACATTTTACGTTACTATCAGCGTGTTAGCATTACTAACCTCGTTTGTCTCCAAAAAAATCTCTTTGGTTTCTTCTGTTGTACGCATCATCATAGGCTTTCTTTTCTGCTTTTGCCCGTGCAGCATATGTCTCAGCGGCTCTTTGACTACTCGATTTGTAGCTTCTGTTTGGCGAAGAACTGCTGCTTGAATACGAGCCACCTGAAAACGGAATGCCTTCGTAGAGTTCATCGCTAAACAGGATTGAAAAAGACATCGGCACAGTTAAAACCGCAAACACGAGCCACGGAACGCCAAACATCACGCAAGTCAAAACAAATCCTCCGTCATAAACGCCTCTGAAAACATAATCCAGTATCAGCGCGGGAACGCTCAACACGAAAAGCAAATGCGCTATGCGTGAAAGTCCCATGTTTGCGCGAACGTCCTCACCGTCATTGACAAGGCTTTTGCCGATTTTCGAGCAGATTACATGAAGAACGAAACAGACTATGCTTATGAAAACTACCAGCCCCGACAAGAACCCCTGCGCTGTTTCTGCTTCCGATTCAACCAAAAACTTAGCGATAGCTTCTTGCTCCCAAAAACTCGCACCGAGTATCGGCGTTCCCAAAGCCGTCAAAACAAGTTCTACGCCTGTAAGCAGCGTGGCTAACGCACAACCGACGAAGATGATGCTGAACACGAACATGATTACTCTTTTCATTGCGATTTCCTCCGAATTATTCTTGCTATCCTTTGCTGCGGTCGCCGCTATAGCGGTTTTTCAGTGCGGTTGGTTTATGTACCGCTCAATTTTATCCACGGACTGCTTGTATACAAAATCCCTGACAGATTCAGCTTTGCCGTCAATTACCGTAAACAGGCAAGCCGGGCATATTGTCTTTGTCACATAGGCGGCCATATCTTTTCTGGTGGTATATCCCGCGCTCCTGACCGCCTCAAGCTCTCGCTCGTTGTAGGCGATAAAATGGTCAATCCGTTCCCGCACCGGGTCAAACATCTTGGCGTATTCAGGGAAATACGAGAGAACTTCCGCGTCCTCGCCGGAAACAACAAGGTCAATGACGCGCCCCGTATACGAGATGTTGTTCAGCTTGTGGTGTATGGCGACATAAAGAGGGGATTTTACTTTTACCCGCCGCCATTTGCTGTCAACGACGACAAAACCCTCGTTATACTGGTCGAGATTTTTCGCTGCCTCTATGCAGCCCCCTATGGTCGCAATGCTGAACTCTTGCGGCTTGTCAATGCCAATATCTTGGTGAACTTCCTGCAAGGTATGGTTATCCCGCGTTCCCAAGTGATAGATTTTAATTTCCTCATAGGGTATGACAACCCGCGTTTGCGGCGAAACAAGCTCAAATAAGTAGGTGTAATTCGGGTTCAGATCACCGAATTGCTTGCCGGTACTCGCCCACGCCTTGTCAAAAATCTGCCGGAAATTGCCGTTCGCGCCCATGAGGTCTACCTTTTCCGCGTCTATAGCGTTGTTAGTAGATACCCGCCATTTTCCTTTATGGTGCCAGACCTTGATTAAGGAGCCGTCTATTTTCTCAATGACCCTTGCGGTATTCCAGTCAACATCTTCGGCGTAGGGCTCGCCGTAATTTCCGAATTTGAAAAAAGGAACGCAGACCGGCTTGTACCCGTCTGTTTCATCAAAGATAATGCCCCGGCACTCCCTGACAATATCCACACAAAAATCGGAGCCTGCGCCGTAAGAAAACATGATATAGCCGTTAGCGCGTTTGATGTTTATGCAGTACGGAGATTCCGCAAGCCGCGCTTCCCAATCGTCATGCTCGGCCATAAACTCTAACAGTTTAAGCAAAGTTCTCACCGCCTTTCCTTTTTCCTTTAACCAAACGGAGTATCGTCAAATACCCACCCTTTTGATGCCATTGCTTCTGCGATATACTCACTAACCACATTGTCGGGGCCCGAGCAGTACCAGTCTATATAATCGCCTTTTCCCAGCATATCCGCAATCAATGCGCCTGCACCGCGAAAAGAATGACCGAATATTACATTTCATTATATTAGTCACCTCACATAATCGTCGCCCTACAATTCCCGAAGTCAATGCCTTTCGTCCTTGCGATCACCAGCACATCGCCCTTTGCGATGGTCTTTGCCGAACCGTCCTGTGCCGTAGCCGTCCACAGTTTCGGGCTGAGGTTGCGTAGCCCCCAAATCTGCGGCTTATCGGGGTTGCGTATAACTTCGCCGCTGATGTTCTTGTAATCGTCACAGTCAAGGTCGGTGTGACAGCTATACAGCTTTTGTCCGGGGAGCAGCACAATTTTGTACTTCTGCACCGTCAAGACAGACGGGCGCGGGATCTTCACGCCGCAATGAATACATATTGCACTATCCTCGCCAGGGTCAAAGAATGTTTCGCCACCGCAAGGACAAGTAATGAGCATATCCCGAAGCTGCGTAAAAGCAATCTGCCACTCGCTGCCGGACACACGGGGCGATTTGCCGTGCATCGCCTCTTTGGTAAACGCCCGCGTGAAAATCTGCCGTATCATGCCGGGGTAGAGTTGCCAAAACTTAATCACGTTGCCGTGAACGCCGCGCACAGGAGCATTTGATGAATCGGTCTTGTCATAAATAAAAATCGGGTCTATTCCGTAAAATTTCAGTTCCAAATCTTCGGTCAGGCAGGGTACGAGAACCCTCTTGCCTTCAAGCGGGTGGTCGAGGAACAGTATTCGGAACAGAATCACCGCCAATGAAAAACGGTCGGTCATGGTGTCCGGCTTTTTCATGTTCCGCACCACTTCGGGAGCCATATACCGTGCCTTACCCGCAATGCCGAGATTGTCGCCGAAAGGAGCGACGTTATCATTGTCGCAGATCAGCACCTCGCCGGTGATCGGGTCAATGAAGAAGTTGCCGTCGTTTAGGTCTTGGTAGGAAAAGCCCTTGCGGTGTAAGTCGCGGAAGCCATTGGTGATGTTCAGGCAGGCAGCGATGGCCGCCGAGATCGAGCCGAAGCGTACCTTGGCTAACAGGAAGTCGGAAAGGTCTTTGTATTTCTTCGGGCGCAGATCCATGACATAGCCGAAGCTACCGTCCTGCGGCTCGGTGAGGAAGAGCGGCCACAAAAAGGCTGCCGTCGGTGCGCCCTTGGCGATATTGCTTTGCAAATTGGCATAGAAGCGCTTCGGACCCGCAATGGCGCCTTTATGATACCATTTTAGGGCGTAGTCATATTTTCCTATCGTGACCCGATAGACCACGCCCTGACCGCCCTCGCCGAGCCTGTCCTTGACGATGGCGATGTCGCCGTTGGTTAGTTTGATTTTAGTGTTCTTTTTGAAATAATCCATGACTACACCCTCTTCGTCATTGCGGGCTTGACCCGCAATCTCGTTTTATGTAATTCCCTTTATGCTGCTTTAGATTGCAGCTCGAGGGCCGCAATGACATGTTCCCAGCCTCTCCAACGCATCCCTGGCGGCGGCAAGACCCCATGACGCCGCGGCGGTATACCATTCGATTGCTTTTTCCAAATCAACCGGAGAACCCTCGCCATTTTCATACATACAGCCCAAAGTGTACTGTGCTTCCACATGACCGCGCTCCCCGGCTTTGAGAAAGTATTTGATGGCGGCATCGGGCATTGGCATTCGCAGATGCTCATTACCTCGAAAGCGATACTCCACGCCTTTTTCATATAATTGCTCTTTACTTAGGCTTTCCGCTATTTCATCCATTCTGCTCATTCTAAATGACCTCTGTTTTCAAAAGAGAACCGCAATTATCGCATTTATAAGGCGGTTTCATATCATCGTAAATATAGTTGGTAGTTTCGCATTTTTCGCAGTAAAGCTCCTGCTCCGGCAGTTCAAAATACTTCTTCATCAGCGTTTCCACATCGTCGGAATCATCATCGTCGTCCTCGACGGACATTTCCTCTAAGTCTGCTTCGTCTAATATCTTCATATTCTCTATAGCGATTTCATTGCCTTGTTCTGCCGATTCTCGCATCCACCTCATGCCGGCTTCCATGTTTTCTTCCACAAACTCGCCCTTGAAGTACATCAAGGCAAGGTTTAATTGGGCATCGGAATTTCCGCCATAAGCAGAGCGTTCATACCAAACATAGGCTTGCTCGTAATCCTGTTTTGTGCCATCGCCGTAATAATACATCAAGCCAAGACAAAACCGCGCATACGAATCACCAGCCTCAGCCGCCTGTTTATAGAGCGCAAACGCTTCCTCGTATTCTTCCTTGTCGTAGTGCTCATTCGCCAGTTCCCTAATTTTATTTATTTCAGAGTGTGATAACCAATCATCGTCGCCGTCCTCGTCGGGCAATTCGTCCATGCTCTTAATTTCCTCAATAATCAAAGACGGATTTTCAGTCCACGCGACTTTTTCACGCCAATACAGAGCCTTTTCCTCGTCGCCATCCGTGTATTTCATAACGTATTCGTTTGGGTCAAGTCCGCATCCCTGCGTTATATATTCGTCAATAAATTCCTGTTGTGATGGGTAATGCTTTTTCAAGTGCTGCATCCAATAGACCGCTTTTTCCTTGTCTTGCGGAAGGCCCCATTCATTCAGGTACATATTGTAAAGACTTGTCTGCGCGTCCGCATTGCCGAGAAACGCTGCATACTCGTACCACCGGACGGCTTCGCCATACACGCTTTTGCCGGAGTGATAGCGGCTACCGATCTGGCGCATCGCTTCTGTATCGCCCTGCTTCGCTTCTTCCAGCAACTCATACATACTCTTATACGGCTCCGAGTCGTCCTCGCCTAAATCGTTCTCATCCCTAAACATAGCTTCAAAGGTCTCGTAGTCATCCCACAATCCGGCATTATAATCCCATGTCCTAAAGAGCTTCTTTTCCGGGTCATACAAGAATATTTTCTCACAGCCCTCGCCAAGATACAGGCAATGGTGCAACCAATCGTAATGCTCAAGTCCGGTAAAATACACATTGGCGGCTACAAGACCATCATGTGTAGAGTAGCTTCCATAAGCCGAAAACGCCGCTGTTCCGAAAAACCATATTCCCCACGCAAATCCGTTGCATTTGCGTAAAAAGTCAAGATACTCCTGCGGTATGGGCGGAAAGCCTTTCGCTGCCAATGCCTGTTGGCATTGCTCTATATCTTCCTCGGAAGCGGGTGGCAGGATTGTTGCGCTATCTTCATCGGCAAGGTCGAGTAAAAGCTGTTCAATCGTCGTAAACTTAATCTCCCCGCCAAAGGTTTCTTCAAGCCATTCCTGCGCTTGCTCCTGTTCCTGTGCGGCGGCCTTTTTCATCCACTGAGCGGCGGTGTAGGAATCTTTACGCACACCCTCGCCGTCCGCGTACATTAAGCCGACCAAATACTGCCCTTCCGCGTCCCCGGCTCTTGCGCTCTTTTCCAGCCACTTAAAGCCTTTCTTGTAGTCTTGCTCCACGCCCAGACCTTCAGAATAAAAATATCCCACAAAGAAATACGCATCCTTGTCGCCCGCTTCGGCGCACTCCTTATATAAGGGGAAAGCGGATTCATAATCGGGTTCGCCCGTTTCGTCGGAGCCATAGACACACGCCAGATTGTACCGAGCGTCGTTATCCCCTGCGGCGATTGCTTTTTTGTACCACGAAATAGCGGTGTGAATATCCATGTCCACGCCTTTTCCGCGACGGTACATATTGCCGAGCATACGTAGAGCGTTCATGTCGCCCGCTTCGACCGCCTGATGGCAGAGCGGGAGTGCCTTATCGTATTCTTCTTTGTCATAATGCTCTTTCGCAAGCGTCATTATTTTTGTGGTATCAGCCATATCCGAACCCTCTTTCCTATTTTTAATCGCTGCTGCCTAAGTAAGCTTTTGACGGTTCGCTCTCGGTGATTTTCCCGTCCTGTGTCACGGTACACCGTACATCAACAGTATAGCGGTCAAACTGTTGCGCCTGTTCGTCAACCTCGCTATAGGATTCTATGCTTTTGGTAAATGTTACCGCGCCGTTTTCGTGCGAATTTATCATACTGCAATTACCCTCGGTGATTTGAGATAACTCCGTACCGTCCGGCCGCGCCTTATACACCCCGTGCCAACCGATAAAATACACCCACCCATTTGCTTCGGTCATGTCATATACCGTGTCGCCGTCATGACGCCCCCACTCGTTAAACGACTTAATAAAAGAAACATCACCGTGGTCAGCTTTTTTTAACGCGGTTTGAAATCGTATAACTTTTTCAATGTCTTTTGTCATTGCAGTTTTCCCCCTCAAATCCTCGCCCAAACCACGCCGTAAAACATGGCTTCAAAGGTTTCGTATTCCTCCATCACATCACGCCCAGTCATGTCGAGAACCTCATACCGCTCGTTATGCGTGTTGTAGACGAATAAATCCTCGTCGGCTCTGCCAAGATGAACGCAATGCCCAAACCCTGTGTTGTGTTCGACAAAACTCTCGTTGGCTGAAACGATGTCATTCAACATAAAGCCTGTGTCGTTGTCCGTAACTTGGTCGGTGCTGTAAAACTCTACGCCGTTCCATGCAAAGCCGTTGAGCTTGCTAAGAAAATCGCAATACCCCTGCGGAATGAGCGGCATTTCCTCGTCAGCCATATCCTCTTGGCATGATTTCAAATCCTCCGTTGTTGCAGGACGGACAATCATCGCGCCGTCGTCGGCTTCGGTTACGGCGTTTAATACGTCGTCAATGGTTTTCATATCGGTTGACCTCCGTTTCTATTTACACCAAAGCGTCGTTTTGGTGGGCATTGTAATCCTCGTCATTTTCAATCACTCTCGACAGAGCGCACTTGACCCCAAACAGGCAATCCTCGCGTTCGTCATCGTCTATCTCCGGTAGCTTGCTTAATATCCCGGTATCAGCCATCATGCCGAGCAGTCCTTTGTCTGTGAGGGACAGTACATCGGTGTTGGGGTATTTGTCGTTGATGATTTCGGCGATGGCGCGGGAGCTATCCCATGTTATATTGTTCATTTACCGCACCGCCTTTCTATCTGCTGAGAACGCTGTGGCCAACCGATTTTGAGCGTTCCTTTTCGATT
>Ga0099364_10014932_pt1 | contig 10285 bp, 9 predicted proteins | sample TergutTh196P3_FD_73070 | JGI IMG/M metagenome (GOLD analysis project Ga0099364, IMG submission 73070) | Microcerotermes parvus P3 segment gut microbial communities from Pointe-Noire, Republic of the Congo - Th196 P3 | ecosystem: Host-associated > Arthropoda: Insects > Digestive system > Gut ...
TTTGGGGTGAAGTTGGAGAACGCTCTGACACGGGATGAATTGTCGCTTGTTGTGCGGTATCGCAGGTTGGATGAGAAGAAGCGGGATATGGCTTTGGGGTATTTTAAGTTTTTGGAAGCACAGGGGTGAATCGCCCAGGAGCAGGACGGATTCAAACAGAGTTAGAAGAAGTCGCCGAATATGTCTCTCAGAAGTTTGAGAATGCGTTCGTAGTCCTGAGCAACCCTGTAGCGAGTGAGGCCGTTGGTTTCGGCGAACTCACGTTGGGAGAGCCTGTCCGCTTTGTCAGCGAGGATTAACTGCTCGGCAACATTGCGGTCATGGTCGTTGAGTCTTGCAAGTGTTTCGTGCAGGACAATGTGGAAGTCGGAGCGGTAAGCGTAGTCGGTGGGGTCAGGTGCTTGGATTCCGCTTTCGGTTCTTTCGTCAAGAGAGACTTCTGCGTTTCCGCGTTCGATAATGGCACGAATCCGGCGGTACTCTTTGGTGTCGAGAACATTGGACGCACGGGCAATCCGCTCGTTGTGGGGTGTGCGTTCGAGGAGTAGGAGGAGGGTGTGGTGGCGGTCGCGGTCTGCGAAGACCACGAAGTCGTCGAGATTCTCGAAGTAGAACTTCCAGAATGTGGACTTGCTTGTGTCGATGTGGAATCCATCGGTTGGGATTTTGTAGGTGACGATTGTTTTAGTGTTCATGGTAGAGTCCTTTCTCGTGCTTTGCATGGGACATAGAGTATTTAAATTGGTGGTACGCGTGGGAACGGGTGATAAAAGTTCATTCCGAAACACTTCCTTTCAAAAAAATGGAGTAGGATTAAGGCTTTCGCCTCGTCCTACCCCCATTATCACTTGAAAGCAATTGACTGTGCAAAGGTCGCAAAATAGCTTTGTTTTTGTCGAATAGTAGTCAGCCAGTTGACACAAAACTGAACGCACTTGGACTATAACCTGTCCATCGTTTGTTTAAAACCTGCCAAAAAGTTGCCACGGAAATATCGCAGATTTTTAATCACATCTCGATTGAGAATCAAACCAAGAAAGGAAATGCTACTATGCGAAATGTCGAAAAAATAAGTAACGTTGTTAATGCTCGTTTATGTAGCGGGGTTGTGGCGCAAGTCTTATATTTGTGTAGAAAGCCAAGAACGACACAACGTAAATTTGTTAATGCGTTGCTTGGCTGTTTTATCGGAGAGACCAACTATGAAGACGATTATGCGAACAAGTTCTTAAAATGTACAAAAAACATACCTACCGATGTTAGCGGCAATGCCAATGTTGAACAGTCGCGAATTTATGTTCAACGATTTAAAAAGGTAAAAGAGCTTCTCGATGAGAATAAAGTTGAAAATATAATCAATGTAATCTGTACACTGATTTACAATGACAGCGATATTCGCGGAACAACTGTAATAAATGAAATTGAAGGTATTAGAAAATCTGATGTTCTGGACATTACTCACTTTAATTTTTCGGAGTTTATAGTTGGAGTATTTTTATACACTATCCAAAACACTATAAATGTCCAAGGGAAAGACTGTGTTTCTTTCATTGACAAACATTATATTGAACAATTTTCTGATATAAAATCACGGTTTTCATGGGGGTGGACACTGTTATCAGGCGAGCGTGGTGCAATCATCGCATACACAAAAAAATCTGAAGCTATAATCGGTTTATTGAATGTTTTAGAACAAGATTCAAGTGTAGAATTTTTCTGTGTGTTCGGCGGTGTTTCAAACAAACTCATAGAATACAAATCTTGTGAATTATTTTCGAGATGGCTTTCAAAAAACAACGATGCACAATTGTTTTTATGCTATGAAGTAGGTCAGGCAGCAGAAGGGAGGGCGCGGTTGCTTAATCCACGTAAAATTTGCAGAGACAACCTTCCGACTGACCCATATGAAAGAATGCTTATGAAGGCTCAAAACGTTGAAAAGGCGATCGTCAGCTTCCCCGAAAATGTAAAAGATAGGGTGGGGTTAATCCCAATTGACGTTCAGCTTAATCATCATATAACATTGTTAGATGATGAGGTTTATTGGAATCTGCTTACTGAACATCGTAGTTCGGAAAACACGACATATAAGGCAGAAAACACCCCCACGGGGATTAAGACAAAATGCGAGCAATTGGAATATATGTTGCGTATTTTGTCTGAAAAAAAAGATGACGTTTCGGTAGCTTTAATCGAAATGTTAAAAAAGAAAGTCGATGCTATATGTGCATTGGCGAAACATTAAACTTAAAGGAGACCAACTATGTCTGTAATTAACCGAGAACAACTCATGAAAAAGTTAGAAGGTGCTAAAAATCGCGTTCGTTTTTTAGGTGTGCTTCCTTTTGATGTCAATTGGGATTTATTTAAGGAAGATTGGTGCAACCGCATCAATGATGGCGTTCTGCTTGTAGAAATCATCTGTGAAGCCGCCAATTTTGTTAATAGGCAATCAATAATCGCGTCCAACAAAAAAATAAGCGGTGAAGACCGCAGCTATGAATTAGGAAGTTTTACGAATATTGTAGATGCACCCAAAGCAAAACTCTACAAATACCTTTCTGATAACAATTGTGCGAACCTCGAGCCGTTAGAAGACATTAAATCAGAAGAAATGCGCCAAAACTATCGTCAGTGTTTTTCTTTGCGCACTTGTTATTTGCCGATTCCGGTACCGGCTGTTAACATTGACGATGAATATTATATCGCATTGTCATTGACACGCTTTTCTTCTCTTGACAAATTTGAGAAGGTTGACTCTAACCACGCATGGAGTTCGGAGTTGTTAAAATATTTCGTTACTTACTTTGATAACGAATACGGCGCGAAACACTACTCTACAGAAGTAACTAAGAAGGAAAATCGACTTGAAATTATCCAGTCGTTTGATGAAAAACGAAATCCTACAGGAATACTGCCGCGTGATTCCTTTTTGGATACGGTACAAGTCAAGCTCGTTGTGTGGGCGTTGATTTTCACTCGCGATGGTCGTTTGCTGATTCACAAGCGCAAGGCTAATGCCAAAGACAATCAAGGGATGTGGGATAAATCTATCGGAGGACACGTATCCACTAATGATGTGGATACTGTAAAAGCTGTGGCACGTGAGTTGGCAGAGGAACTATATGTTCACGAAGCCGGAGAGCAGGGCGACCACGAGAAGACAACTTTTATGCAAGTGAATTCCGATAAAATGATTTTTCTCGGCGAATGGTTGCCTACGAGACGTTATACACTTCCTTTTGAAGATGTAAAAAGCCACAGAGACGAGTATTATTATTTCCGGTTGAACTATCCGTTTAGTTCGATTGTCCGCAACTCTCCGCGTCATTTGCCAAACAAGACTATTCAAGACGTATCAATCTTCTCTGATGTATATGTTTGCATTGCCGCCGAAAACTTTGACACCGAGAAACTTGAAAACTCTGATTATGAGATTTTAGAGTTGCATGAATTGAAAGATTTTTTCAATTCTAATGAAATCACGCGTAAAATCGGCGAGTCAAAAGGGCAAAAAGAAGAATTTGTTGTTTCGCCCGATTTGCGTTCAATAATACGTTCGTCAATGTGGGATGATTTAGCATCTTTTTCTGATTATGTGAAAACGTATTTTAATACAAACCAAACCGATGGGGGGCAATAATTATGATGCCATACGTCATCACGCTTACAGGTGCTTCGCAGTGCGGTAAGTCAAAGATTTTAGAAATTCTTCACGAAATAGGCAGAAAAAAGACCTACCCCGGTTTTATTCCTGTGACGTTTAAAAAATACACAACAAGAGATTTCCGAGATTATGAAATTGCTGCTATTCAAGAAGGTCGTTCAGGAATTCTTGACCAAAGACCCGTTATTTGTGATTACAATAATGATGATTCTAAAGATTCTGAGGCATTGATTGTTGCCAAAATGCGAGCATTCCAAAATAAGCAATGTGATTTAGCTTACGAACAATTCGGAGATAGGTATGGACTACGTTTGGCAGACCTTTATGAGCATTTAAAGTCCGGTGAAACGCCTATTGTTATTCTCAATGATGTGAGAACCGTTGAGGATATAAAGACAAAATTAGGCGGTCAATGCTTTAGTGTGTTTATATTTCGTGAAAAACCAAATCTTGAGCATTTTAACTCTGAAGGCGAAAAACGTGGCGAATCCCCCGAAGCAACCAAAATTCGTTACCGCAAAGCTACGGCGATTTACAGGATTTATATAGAGAACATCCACATCTTCGATAAACTATTGCTTAATATTGAAGAAGGCACGGAGTCATTAGAAAAGATTCTTAGTCAACTGGTGGAACACTTATCAAATCCAGTTTCAATATTTAAATAGGAGGGGAATCATGCACAATTTTACTCCAAGAATTTTTCTTGTAGTCGGTAGCCCTGCATCCGGCAAAGATGAATTGATAACTGCAGTAAACACAATCGGTTCGCTTCATGCCGAAATTGTACCTAAGCATACGAGTCGCGACATTCGTGAGGATGATGGCGATGAGATGATTTGTGAGTTTAAGTATAACTTGCAGGGTAAAAAAGAACGGAATTCACTATTCGATTTGGCGGGCTGTGACATAAAATACGAAAATTACAAAACTAAGTACGGAATAAAGACATCCGATATCTGGGATAAGCTTCAAAAAGGAGTGATACAGGTTGCTGTTGTAAGCGAAAGCCAAGCACTCAATGACCTTAAGGGACACTTCGGCAATCTCGCTGTCGTTGTGTATGTCTATTCGCAAATCGATAGAGATGAATACCGCGAGCGTGAGTTAAGAAAGTTAAAAAGAAAAAGAAAAAACGGCACAGAACTCACTCGAGATGATAGCAGGTATGTTGAACAGCGCGTTGCGGATTTTGACAAAGCGTGGGATATATACGTTGAAAACTTTATGCTTTTTGACCATGTCTTGGTGTACGCCGATATGCAGGAAGATTTGTTCGACCAAGTTTTTCGCTTGTTTAGGGCATATGAGCGCGGTTTATTAAAATGATGATAAACATAGGAGGTGATGAGGGTGCTAAGAAAATTATTTCTAATAGATGGTCTTGCCGGCTTCAGCAAAAACGACCTTGTGAATTTTCTGCGTTCAAAACACGCATATGACTCTCTTGTCATTTCCAAATATACAACACGCCACGAACGGCACCATGAAGAAGCTAAAATCACTGATTTGATCTCGAATATTCTCATGATGAAGTTTAGAGACAATAACCACGAATTCTATGAATTCATTTGCGATGAAGTAGAACGCAATGGATATAGATTGGTTCGCGATGACCAAACGCAATGGCGGCTTACAGGAAACATCTATAATCCCATTGCCGTGCTATACTGTTGTAAATATGGCATTGCGCTTTTTGATGAGCCGGAACCACCAAATGACCACAATCCAAACGTGGCTTATGGATTAGGAATAATGCATTCGCACAATAAGAATTGTTTAGTTCTTATGCACGAAAAACTTGAAAGCATACCTTTCGACTTTGAAAAGGAACCCTGTAATTTTTATAGCCGCGAAATACAATGCCGGAGAATTTTAAAGAAGTGGATTAACGGAATCAATGCTGAGGCGAAAGGATAGAAACCATGAAAATAGATAAACCTTTATGTAATACTCGCCTTTGTAGTGAAAGTGTGTCGCAAATATTATTTTTGTGTCGAAATTAAGGTATGGTTAGGGCTTTGCTGTATACCCGCCAACCCGTGATAACAAAGAATTATCGTAGAAAGAGGTAGTATTTATGCCAAAACTTTTATTTTTAGCACAGTTCGCTCCAGTTGAAGGGCGATTATTACGTAAACCTAAAACACCTGAAGAAGAATTTTATGCTAAGACTTTTCATATGAAGTTAGTCGAAACGCTTGATGAATTAAACTACGATTACTATTCTACGAGTGATATTGATTATTTCATAAAAAATCATGATAAATATCAATTGATATGGTCTACTTATAATCGCATTCGTTTTGACGATAGTGACTTGGGTATCCGAAATAGTGAAATATTTGTTCAGTCACTCTGCGAATATTTCCGTGTTCCATATATAGGTGCTACTCCTAACATTCGAGCTCTAACCGAAGACAAGGGGCTATCGAAACTATTAGCAGAGCATCTGGGAATAAATACCGCCAAGTGGATTGTTGCCTCTCCACGATTTTCAATACCAAAAGTTGCTCCTTTCAAAGGGAGATATTTTGTGAAACCGCAGTTTGGTAGTGGCTCAATCGGAATAGATGAAACCTGTATTTGTCAAACTTGGCGCGCGGTAATCGAAAAAACGGAAATGTTTTTCTCCAAAAATATTGATGTAATTATCGAGGAATACATCGAAGGGATAAATTATTCCGTCCCTGTGATTAATTCAACGAACGGTGTAACGCTTACAGCAATCCCACATTATAGTGTAGCAGAGAAAACACAAAATGTAATCACGCACTCGCAAAAACGATTTGTTGATAGCAATATGCAACGCAAAATCAGTAGAGATATAGCACTCAACAAACAACTTAAATATTTAACGGAAGTATATTTTTCTAATATGCAACCATGTGATTATGCGCGTTTTGATTATATTGTAGAAAAAAACAGTGGGATACCATATTTTTTGGAGGTTAATGTTTTAATGAATTTAGGCATTAACAGCGGATTTGTCATGAGTTTTCTTGATGAGCATTTTGATTCTTATCAGGGGATTGTAAAACATATCGTGGACATCGGAATGGCAAAAATTAAAAACTTATAGGGTTACAAAAACCTCCTCGTATGTGTTTAGAGATAAAAGTTTTAATGGTTCGGCATACCAATATTCAAGAAAGCAAGGGCAATAAAGCATGTTGAATTCCGAGGCATCATATTTTATGTTGTTTGAAACTTTGGTTCGGTAAATATTGTAAAGACTTACGGTTTTATCGGGGGTTACGCGGTCTTTGTATTTTAAAACCGTTTCTAAAGATTCACTTATGTCTAAGTCGTTTGCGTATAGAATATGCACGTAATTAATAAAGAATCTTTGTCTTACTCTGTCAATTGGAATTTTTATAACTTCATTAATTAAATCGTTCATTCTTTGCAACGCATCAGATTTGTTGATTTTCAGTAATGCAGATGCTTGATTAATCCCAGAAAGCAACACTGAAAATTGAGATTTTTTTGAACATTCGAAATACTTTATTGCTTCATATGGGTCATCAAGCAATAGATGGCATATGCCGATATTGTTTAAAACAATGTTAGTGTGAACCTCTTTATAATCCTTCATATGCTTATAAATTTCTAAAAGTCTATTTAATGCAGTTTGTACTTCTCCTGTTTCACATAAAAATCTATTTATATTTGCTTCTGTAGAATATAAACCGAAGCAATCGTTGGTTTGCAAAAACAGTTCTCGAGCGTCCATTGATAAAGTTAGAGCTTTTGAAGGTTCGAAAATTGTCGCGTAATTCCGTAAGACATAGGAGTAATTTGTGCTTTCCCTTACATCATTGTCGATAACAGAGAACACTTCTTTTGCTTTTGATATTTTATTGGAGTGAACATAATTGCTTATTAAATATGCATATATAATTGCGCGTTCGTTGGGGTTCGCTATGTTTAATATGCTTTTCTTTAATTCGTTTTCTGCTTTATTATGTTTTCGGCATCTATTGAGTAAAACCGCATATAACGGTTGCATAACTTGATGTTGCTTGATGCATTCGGCGTATTTAATTGCAGTTTCAAATTCTCTTAACTGCATAAAATATAACGTCCCAATTAAGCAATCGTTTGTTTTAAGTTTATTTAAATTCGCATCTATTACAACAGCGTCATCTAATCTTTGACAAACAGAAATCGAATATACAATCAATTCCTGCGCTAATTTTTGCTTTTTTGTATCATTAGATTTGTGGGCTATATTATAAGCGATACTTAAATAGTCAAATTTTTTATATAGCAAATTTGCACAAATTAATGATAATGTTTTGCTTTCATAGTAAAAGACATCGACCACATTTTCCAAAATTTGTATAACGTTGGGATGCGTATGTGCGATTATTTTGAACTTGTTTTCATACGCTTTTATATAATTATTATCACTAAGGGTTTTTAATGCAAACGTAACTTCCTTATTTTGGAAAATCAATTCTGTAGAATCTAAAAACAATTTAATTTCAAATTCAGTTAGTCCAAATGGTAAAATTGAAAGAAAATTTATAATTGCGATATGCATTTTCTCAAAAACAAAAGTTTTTGTATTTTTATAATTTCTAATAATTTCTATGATTCGATGGATATTGGTTGCCGCTTTATATTGTATTTCGGTTGCCATTTTCTCGGTACAATTTAAACCATAGTGGTTAGCTAAAAGTTGTATCATTTTTACATCGGGTTGCAAAAAGCGAAGTGTGCAAGGTAACTGAATGCTACTGAGTTTATTTTTTAACTTAATGGAATTTAAATGGTCATATTCTATAGCAGCGATAACAAAAACATTATAATGGTTCTCAAGTATGTGTTGGATAAACCGCTGGGATGCAGAGTTCATTTTTTCGGCTGAATCTAAATATATTATCACTTTTTGAGTTTTTCTGAGAACATCTAAAAAAGGCAATAACAATTCGTCGTATAGCGATGAATAATCACCACTATAAACAGGAAGCGCGTTTTTAGGATATAAAATTTCAGAAGCCGCATCGCCTACATAAGGTATGAGTTTAACGAGTGAATTTGAGAGTTTCGAGTTTTTAACACCTATTTTGTTATCCGCTATTGATTGAATGTTTTTTCTTTTTTGTGGGTCTTTAACAACGCTCCTCATAAGAAGACTAACTAAATCAGTTCCTTCGGTTAAATCCAATAAAAAAACATAATCATTACCAAAAGTTTTAGAACTCTCAATAAGAAATTCTGATATCCCGCTTGATTTGTCAAATTCTACAAAAATAATATTACTATCTCTATTGGTTATTGTGTTAAAAATGAAATTCAACTCGTCACAACGGTTCACATAGTTCATTTACTACCTCTTTCTACGATAATTCTTTGTTATCACGGGTTGGCGGGTATACAGCAAAGCCCTCATAACCCATGAAGGGCTACGAAGGCAAAACTGGATTATTGAAGAATGAGCAAAGACTGAAAGTTACGGCAATGTTTCGAGAGATTCAACACTAACTACGATTCGGTTTCGTGGATGTCTTGTTGCCAGTATCTCCTTTTGTTTCGCTGAAGAAACATGAGTGTATATCTCTGTTGTTGTAATGGAACTATGCCCCAACAGCCTCTGTATATATCTAATGTCTACATCTTCCTCAAGAAGAAAAGAAGCGAACGAATGTCTGAACATATGCGGTGTGATATGCTCAGTGTAGTTAATGGCTTTTGCGTGTTTAACTATCATTGAGCGAACAGACTCCTCCGACAATCGCTTATGCAGTCGGTTGATAAAAAACCATCCCGTTCCCTCAATATCGTCCTTGAAGGCAAGATAATAAGAAGATAACGTCTGTAAGACATCAGGGTTTTCTATTTGAATTATCCGTTCCCTATTGCCTTTGCCGAGAATCTTCACGGTATGCGCAACAAGGTCAACATTGCACTTTTTCAAATTGCAAACTTCGGAAACGCGTGCCCCCGTTGCAAAAAGCAACTCTAAAACTGCGGCATCACGAAGTGCCTCCTTTCGCCGATAACTCGTTAGTTGAGCGACTTCAAGTAGCCCATACACGCTGTTAAGAAGGCGTTGGATAGTTTCGATTGGTATTGTTTTCGGTAACATAAGGGGTTCCTTAAACGAAGACTTAATCTTAGTGAACGGATTCACTTCAATTATTTCTTCAAAAACTAAGTACCCCGTGAAGGCTTTCAAACAAGCGATTTTTCGTTTTACTGTCTTTGGCTTGTATTGCTTATGCAATGAGGTTATATATTTCAACAAACACTCGCGGCTTAGGTTGTTGCAAGAAAAAACAGAGTACTGCTCGAGGTCGATGGAATACGCTCTTATTGTCTTTGCGCTTAACTTTTTGTTGAATTCACAGTGTTCCAAGAATGACTTGATTTGATTCGTAAGATTAAACATAGACGTGACTCCTTTCAAAAACACAGATAAACTTTTATTATAACACACTTCGTCGAGAAATGCAAACCTAAAAATTTTTGGAATTGAAAAAACCTGTACGTTTGTCAATGATATGTTACAAATTTTTTCAAAAAACTTCACCCGATATAAGAAAAGCGTTCAAAACCTCTCTCGGAGATTTCCAATTAAGCGGACGCATCGGAAAATTATTGTAATCC
>Ga0099364_10014933_pt1 | contig 10285 bp, 8 predicted proteins | sample TergutTh196P3_FD_73070 | JGI IMG/M metagenome (GOLD analysis project Ga0099364, IMG submission 73070) | Microcerotermes parvus P3 segment gut microbial communities from Pointe-Noire, Republic of the Congo - Th196 P3 | ecosystem: Host-associated > Arthropoda: Insects > Digestive system > Gut ...
GAACTCGACCACGCAGGCGATATTGACTATATTGCAAAGGTTGGAAATAAAGCGTTTGGCATTCAAATAAAACCAGTTACAGCAAAGTCTAATTTTGGAGGTTACTCTGCAACCGAAAGAATGAAAGCAAGTTTTGCCGACTTTGAGGAAAAATTTGGAGGAAAAGTATTTGTCGTTTTTAGTTTGGACGGAGAAATCGCTAATAAAGAGGTCATTAATGAAATCCAAAAAGAAATAAAAATACTTACAATTGAAGAAGAAATTAACGAGATAGAAAAATTTCGTTAACACCTCTTATGAACTTAACCCTCGACATAGGAAATACTTTGACGAAAACCGGCATTTTTGAAGGCGATACCCTTCGAAAAACAATCTCGTTTGCTTCGTTTGAAGAAGCTGATTTGGAAAAAATTTGCTCATCTTACAAAATAAAGCAGGTTATTTTTTCGTCGGTAAAAGAAAAAACGAACGAATTGACGGATTTGTTGAAAAAAAAATCGTTAGTTTTTATCGAACTCACACACGAAACGCCTCTTCCAATCGTTAATACATATAAAACGCCTCATACGTTGGGAAAAGACCGTTTGGCGGCAGTGGTTGGAGCAAATTTCCTACAGCCGAACCACGACTTGTTAGTGATAGATGCAGGCACAGCTATTACTTTTGACGTGATAACATCGGCTGGCGTTTATTGGGGCGGCACAATATCGCCGGGAATGGATATGCGCTTGAAAGCGCTACACGTTTTTACGGAAAAATTGCCGCTCGTTGCACCGCAAAACGAAGTTTCGATACGAGGCGAAGACACAAATTCGGCTATTTGGAACGGCGTTGCAAACGGAATTTTGTTTGAAATTGATGGATATATTACTGCCTTAAAAGCAATATACCCCAATCTTTATGTTTTTTTAACAGGTGGAAGCGCATTTTTCTTTGACAAGAAATTAAAAAATCCCATCTTTGCAGTCGAAAATTTAGTATTAACAGGATTAAATCGAATTTTAAATTATAATGTATAAATCGAATTTTATTTGTTGCTTTTTGCTTTTTTTGTTTGCAACGGCATCTTTATTTGCTCAAAACAACACAAACTCGCCTTACACACGTTTTGGTTATGGCGAATTGGTTGATGCGGGTTTAGCAAAACACAAATCAATGGGTGGAGTAGCGTTTGGTTCACGCACTTCATCGGGGATAAATCCGGTTAATCCGGCTGCTTACACCAGCATCGACAGCTTGACTTTCCTCTTTGAGTTTGGAGTAGGAGGACGCATATCGCAATTTTCGCAATCAAACGGACTGCAAAAAACAGCCTTTACAGGCAATGTAGACTATGTCGCTTTGGCATTTCCCATCACAAGGTGGTTGGCTGTAAGCGCGGGACTTCTTCCCTATTCGTTTTCGGGATATAATTTTACCTCGCAAGACAGTATATCACTTCCCGCCGTTGGTTACGAAAAATTCACAGAAACTTTTGTAGGTTCGGGCGGTATCAATCAAGTGTATTTAGGCTTGTCGGCAAAATTCTTTAATCATATTGCCATTGGGATAAATGCCTCGTATATGTTTGGAAGCCTTAACAACATGCAAAGCGTATTGTTTGATAATTCGGCAACGCTATCGTCATACCGTAATTCAACACTTTCGGTCAGCAGCCTCAAATTGCGTTACGGCTTACAGGCGTTTCACACTTTCAACAATGCGCATACGCTTACTTGGGGGGGCATTTTTGAAGCGAAATCGAACATGCGCGGAATGAGCGTAGTATCTGTATCTCAAGTTGAAAAAAATGATACCGTGAAAGGATTTGAAATCCCGCTGACTTACGGCGTAGGCGCAAGCTATTCGTACAAAAACAAACTGACCATCGGAGCCGATTTTCAGCAACAGTTTTGGAGCGATGTGAAATATTTTGGTGTAACCGACACGCTTTGTAACCGCATGAAAATTGCAATCGGCGGCGAATACCGGCACAATCCAAACTCGAAAAATATTTTGGCTCGAATGGTGTACCGGATTGGCGCTAACTATGCCACTCCTTATATACAGAAATCGGGAGATGTCGGCGATGTAAATGTTTCGTTAGGCGTAGGAATTCCATTCCGTTCAAACAGGTCGTTTGTTAATATCGGGTTTGAATATGGAAGAGCAGGCTCTTCGGCACAGAATTTAATACGCGAAGATTATTTCAAAATATCCATAGGAGCATCGCTCAACGAATTTTGGTTTTTTAAACGAAAATTTGAATAGCGACAAGTTGATTGGAAATCTTTTTTTATCGCCTTTTCGTAACGATAATTGACTTAGGATTTTAATACTTTTTCAAGTATGCCCACATAATAAAATGGCAAATTGATTAACTTGAATTTCTTACCATTTTGCGTAGTAACTTCATCAATCGAAAACGGTTGAGACCAAATTCTTACGGCAATGTCATGCGGCGCTTCCTCCATAAACAAGTGCAGAGATTTGAGTTTTGTATTATGCCCCGATTTTACTTCAATGGGAATAACTTTGTTGTCTATCTGCAAAACAAAATCTATTTCTGCGTCAGAATCTTTTTTGTTTCGTACCCAAAAATTCCGCAGATTTGAAACTCGGCTGTCCAAAGCAAGCAACTCCTGCGCTACAATTTGCTCGGCAATTTTTCCACGCCACGCATCTAAAATATCTTTCGCTCCAAACACCTCTTTTTGTACATTTGCCGCATAATTTACCAGCCCGCAATCAAGCCAAAGTAATTTTGGCGAGCGTTTGAGGTCTTTTGTTACAGGTACAAGCGTATCGGTTGTTGGGTGGCAAAGTTCCAACACAAAAGTTTTTTCCAATGTACGAAACGCTTCGCCCATTTCACGCGATTTGTACGAAGACCCTGAAAAACCGCCAAGCGTAATACGTTCAGATGCAAATTTCCACCCTGATTGCAAAATATGACGAATGGTTTGCCTCATCGTTTCGTTTCGGGCGTATTTTTCAACATCATCGCGATAACTTGTGAGCAAACTTTCATAAATACTACTCAAACCAACAAAATTTTTGTTTGCGGCATAATCGGCGACTACTTCGGGCATACCGCCAATGAGCGTAAAAGTATTAAACAAATTCATTGTTTTACTGTGTAATGCTTCGGGTATTCGGTGGTTGAGCAATGCTTTTTCAAGTTGTGCTTCGCCAATTGCTCGCAAAAATTCGTTGAAAACGCAAGGGCGAACCGCCAAATACTCTACCCGACCGACAGGAAACGAAATTTTTTTGTTCAACATCGTTTCCAACAATGAACCCGCAGCAATCACGTACAAATCAGGTATTTTTGCCTCGTAAAAATAGCGAAGTTTTGTAATCGCCGTTTCTGAATTTTGAATTTCATCAATAAATAGAAGTGTTTTACCAATTTTATTTTCCTTGTTGCAAAAAAGAAAAATTTCAGCCAAAAGGTCGCTAATTTCCTGTTCTTTTTCAAATAAAGAGATTGCGCTTGGACTTTTTTCAAAATTCAAATAGAGATAATTCTCAAAGTTTTGCGCAAAACTATCTACAAGCGTTGTTTTGCCAACTTGACGAGAACCTCTTAATATCAATGGCTTGCAATTTCGCTTTGCAGCCCATTGTTCCAATTCTGTTAAAGCATTTCTTTCAAACATATAGCCTAAATATTTTTTGCAAAGATACAATATTTGTTTCAAATCGGGGGTATAATGTTTGAAATTTTGTTTCAAATCGGGAGTGAAATTCGGGGATTTTTGTTTCAAATCGGGAGATAAAATATCGCCGAAGGAGTTATAACAATTCTTGTCCTAAGCGTGCGCGTTGCCACACGGCAACTATATTCTACAAATTATTCATGTTCGGAGGTAGCAACTTTATTTTTGTCTTGCCTGCCCCGAAAATTTTGAGTAAATTTGCACCGAATATTATCGATTTTTCACTAATTATCAATATTAATTTTTAAAATTATGAGGTTATTTATTCTTAATTCGTCTATTGGACGAAAACTGATTATGAGTATCACAGGTGTGTTTCTGATACTTTTCTTGTTGTTCCACGGCATGATGAATGTGGTGGTAATTTTTTCGCCCGAAGCCTACAATGCAATTTGCGAGTTTTTGGGTGCGAATTGGTATGCTATTGCCGGCACTCTTGTATTAGCCGGCGGTTTTGTGCTGCATATTTTGTATGCGCTTTATTTGACATTCCTTAATTGGCGCGCCCGTGGTCTTCAATCCTACGCGGTAACGGCTCGTCAGAAAGGTGTGGCATGGTCGTCGAAAAACATGCTGATTTTGGGTATAATTATTCTTGGATTTTTGGGTTTGCACCTGTATAATTTTTGGTTTAAAATGCAGTTTGTGGAATTGATGCACAAAGCCGGCGCGAGTTTTGGCGACATCGAAAATGCCACCAACGGCGCAATGTATGTACGCGAACTGTTCGCCTCTCCCATTTACAGTGGATTGTATCTGATTTGGTTGGCAGCGCTTTGGCTTCATCTCACACACGGCGTTTGGAGCGCATTGCAAAGTCTTGGTTTAAACAATAAAACATGGCTTCCCCGCGTGAAGATTATTTCCAATATTGCGGCTACTGTCGTTGTGCTTATGTTTGCGGCTGTAGTGGTTTATTATTTTGCGTGTTCGCTGTCCGCAATGACGGCATAAATTATAAAATTTTAAATTGTAAATTTTAATATATGGTTACAAAATCAGTAAATCTTGATGCCAAAATTCCGGCAGGGGCTTTGGCAGAAAAATGGAGCGAATACAAAGCGCATCAGAAATTGGTAAATCCGGCAAACAAACGCCGTTTGGATATTATCGTAGTGGGAACTGGATTAGCGGGGGCATCGGCTGCTGCTTCGCTCGGCGAACTTGGTTTTAACGTGCTGAATTTCTGTATTCAGGACAGTCCGCGCCGTGCACACTCTATTTCGGCGCAAGGCGGCATCAATGCCGCAAAAAATTATCCGAACGATGGTGACTCGGTCTATCGCCTTTTCTACGACACAATAAAAGGCGGCGACTATCGCGCTCGCGAAGCAAACGTGTATCGTCTTGCCGAAGTGGCAAACGACATTATCGACCAATGCGTGGCGCAGGGAGTGCCTTTCGCACGCGAATATGGCGGCTTGTTGGATAATCGTTCGTTTGGAGGAGCGCAGGTTTCGCGCACATTTTATGCACGCGGACAAACCGGTCAGCAACTTTTGCTTGGCGCGTATTCAGCATTGAGCCGCCAAATTCACAAAGGTTCTGTAAAAATGTACAACCGCTACGAAATGCTGAACCTGGTGATTGTGGACGGTCGCGCGCGAGGCATTATTGCCCGCAATTTGGTAACGGGCAGTTTGGAACGTTTTTCGGCACATGCGGTTGTGATTGCGACAGGCGGTTACGGAAACACATTTTTCCTGTCCACAAATGCGATGGCTTCAAATGGCTCGGCTATCGTTCAATGCTATAAAAAGGGAGCGTATTTTGCCAATCCCTGTTTTGCTCAAATTCACCCAACCTGTATTCCGGTACACGGCGAATTCCAGTCAAAATTAACTTTGATGTCAGAAAGTTTACGCAATGACGGTAGAATTTGGACGCCGAAGAAAAAAGAAGATGCCGAAGCAATTCGCGCAGGGAAACTTAAACCCACCGACTTGCCGGAAGAAGACCGCGACTACTACTTGGAACGCCGTTATCCTGCATTTGGAAACCTTGTGCCGCGCGACGTAGCTTCGCGGGCGGCAAAAGAACGTTGTGATGCCGGTTTTGGCGTGGGCGCGACAGGTTTGGCAGTGTATCTCGATTTTTCGGAGGCAATCAGTCGTTTGGGAAAAGATGTAGTAGAAGAACGCTACGGCAACCTTTTTCAAATGTACGAAAAAATTGTGGACGACAACCCATACGAAACGCCGATGATGATTTATCCGGCAATTCACTATACAATGGGCGGAATTTGGGTCGATTACGAACTGCAAACCACGATACCCGGATTGTTTGCCATTGGCGAGGCGAATTTCAGCGACCACGGCGCAAACCGATTGGGAGCATCGGCGTTGATGCAAGGTTTGGCTGACGGCTACTTTGTGCTTCCCTACACAATACAAAATTATCTCGCCGACCAAATCAGTGTGCCGCGCATAAATAGCGATTTGTCCGAATTTGACGAAGCAGAAAAAGAAATTTCCGACAAAATAAACAAACTCATATCCATACAAGGCGCACATTCGGTCGATTCTCTTCACAAAGAATTGGGACACGTTATGTGGGATTTTGTAGGAATGGGGCGCAACAAAGAAAGTTTGGAAACTGCGCTTGAAAAAATCAAAGCCATTCGCCAAAAGTTTTGGAGCAATGTATTTATTCCGGGCAACAGCGCCGACCTGAATGTAGAATTGGAAAAAGCGCTTCGCTTGGCAGATTTCCTTGACGCAGGCGAACTCATGGCGCGTGACGCCCTCGTGCGCGAAGAATCCTGCGGTGGTCATTTCCGCGAAGAATACCAAACCGAAGAAGGCGAAGCCTTACGCCAAGACGATAAATTTGCATACGTCAGTTGCTGGAAATACACCGGCGAAGGCACAGAACCTGAACTTATTAAAGAGGAATTGAATTACGAATTTATAGAAATTCAACAGAGGAATTATAAAAGTTGATTTCAGAACATAGATTTTTGGGACATAGAACATAGGATTTTGCGTTCTATGTTCCGAGAATTAATGTTGTATTGAAAATTAAACAATGAGCAACAACACAAAAATATCAATTCGCTTTTTTGACGACAAAGAAGTACGAGCCGTTTGGGACGAGGAAAATTTTAAATGGTGGTTTTCGGTTTTAGATATTGTCGGTATTTTGAATGAAGAAGACGATTACAATAAAGCGCGAAACTATTGGAAATACCTCAAAGCCAAGTTGAAAAAGGAAAATAATCAACTGGGTAGTGACACTAACCAGTTGAAACTTCTTGCTCCAGACGGCAAAAGCAAAACAAAAGCGTACGCTCTTTTTGCAAGTTCTTTTATCGACAGCATAGAAGTTGGCACCACGAAGGGTTTGCAGCAAATTCACGCCTATCTGTTTGGCGGACTTTACGATTTCGCAGGACAGATAAGGCAAAAAAATATTGCAAAAGGCGGTTTTCAGTTTGCAATGGCGCGGTTTTTAGACAACACATTGAAAACCATTGAGCAGATGCCCGAAAATACATTTGAAGAAATTGCTAATAAATATGTGGAAATGAACGTGGCGCACCCATTTATGGAAGGCAACGGCAGAAGCACAAGAATTTGGCTTGATTTGATATTAAAAAAACGCCTGAAAAAATGCGTTGATTGGAGCAAAATCAACAAAAACGATTATCTCGGCGCAATGGCAGAGAGCGCTTCCGACAGCAGCGCAATAAAAAATTTAATGAAAAACGCCTTAACAGACGAAATTCACAGCCGAGATATGTTTATGAAAGGAATTGATTATTCATATTATTACGAAGAAAATTCATAAAAAAATATATTAATAAAAATTGTATGGAAAAAACAATTAACATTAAAGTTAAGGTTTGGCGGCAAGCCGGACCCAAAGCAAAAGGAAAATTCGAAACATACAAATTAGACAATGTTTCTACCGACAGTTCATTTCTCGAAATGATGGATATTTTGAACGAAAAATTAGTAAACCAGCGCAAAGAGCCTGTCGCTTTCGACCACGATTGCCGCGAGGGCATTTGTGGAATGTGCTCGCTCTACATCAACGGACGTCCGCATGGACCCGACAGCGAAGTTACTACCTGTCAGTTACATATGCGCAAATTTAAAGATGGCGAAACCATCACTATCGAGCCTTGGCGTTCGCGGGCATTTCCGGTCATCAAAGATTTAATGGTAAACCGAAATGCCTACGACCAGATTATTCAAGCAGGCGGTTACGTGTCGGTAAATACCGGCGGCGTACCCGATGCAAATACCATTCCGGTTTCGAAACAAGCTGCCGACGAAGCAATGGACGCAGCGGCGTGTATCGGTTGCGGCGCTTGTGCAGCGACTTGTAAAAATGGCTCGGCAATGCTTTTTGTCGCCGCCAAAGTAAGTCAGTTGGCATTGCTGCCGCAAGGAAAAATCGAAGCGAAAGAACGCGCCAAAGCAATGGTTGCCAAAATGGACGAACTCGGCTTCGGCAACTGTACCAACACCGGAGCCTGCGAAGTAGAATGTCCGAAAAATATTTCTGTTTCGCACATTGCACGTCTTAATCGCGAATATTTATGTGCAAAATTGCACGATTAAAAACAACAATATGACTAACAAATGGAATTTTAAAACGCTTTCGGTAACGGAAAAAGGACAACGGGAGCAAATATCGGAGGAATTAGGCATCAGTCCCATTCTTGCGCAATTGCTTGTGCAGCGCGGTATTACCGATTTTGAAGCGGCGCGGCGATTTTTCCGTCCCGATTTAGCCGACTTACACGATCCTTTCCTGTTTCCCGATATGCAAAAAGCTGTAGATAGACTAAATATAGCTCTGCAACAAAAAGAAAAAATACTTGTATATGGCGACTACGATGTGGACGGAACAACCGCCGTTGCTTTAGTTTATACATTTTTGCGAAAAATACACAACGAAATAAATTTTTATATCCCAGACCGGTACAGCGAAGGTTACGGTATTTCATACGCAGGTATTGACTATGCCGCCGAAAACGGATATTCCTTAATTATTGCACTTGATTGCGGAATAAAAGCAATCGAAAAAATTGATTATGCAAGCGAAAAAGGCATTGATTTCATTATTTGCGACCATCATACTCCCGACGACGAACTGCCTCGTGCAGTAGCCGTTTTAGACGCAAAACGTAAAGATTCAGAATATCCTTACGAGCATCTTTCAGGTTGTGGCGTAGGCTTTAAATTGATGCAAGCATTAACCATTAGCAACAAAATTGATTTTTTGACGCTAATTCCATTACTTGATTTTGTTGTGGTAAGCATTGCCTCCGATATTGTTCCCATTACCGGCGAAAATCGGATTTTGGCTTTTTGGGGATTAAAACAAATCAACACAAATCCAAGTTTAGGATTACGGAATATCATTCGTACTTCGGGTTTGGAGGATAAAGAAATAACGATAAGCGACATTGTTTTCAAAATAGGACCTCGAATTAACGCATCGGGGCGAATGCAAACAGCCTCCGAAGTAGTGGAATTACTTGTTACAAAAGATGAAGCATTTGCTACTTTGCGAAGCGCAGAAATCAATCAGCATAATCAAGAACGTAAATCTTTGGACAAAACAATTACCGACGAAGCAAATATTCATTTGTTGAATTTGGGCGAAATGGAAAGCCGCCATTCTATAGTTGTGTACAACAAAACGTGGAGCAAAGGCGTGATTGGCATTGTGGCATCGCGCTTAACCGAAATGTATTATCGTCCTGCGATTGTGTTGACATATTCAAACGGATTGGCAAGCGGTTCGGCGCGCTCCGTCGCAGGATTTGACATTTACAAAGCGATAGATTCTTGCCGCGATTTGTTGAAAAATTTTGGCGGACACATGTATGCAGCAGGCTTATCCATGTGCGAAGAAAATGTCCCCGAATTTATGGCGCGGTTTGAACAATTTGTCGCCGAAAACATACAGGAAGACCAAAAACTGCCGCAAATAGATATTGATACCGTATTGCAATTTAAGGATATTACTCCGAAATTTATCCGTGTATTAAAGCAATTTGCACCTTTCGGACCCGAAAATATGAAACCTGTTTTTTGCTCCAAACATGTGTTCGATTACGGCACAAGCCGTTTAGTAGGCAAAGAGCAAGAACACCTAAAATTGGAACTGATTGATAACAGTTGCGAAGATGTAATGAACGGAATCGCTTTCCGCATGAGCGAATTTAACGAGCAGCTAAAAGCATTAAATCCATTAGATATATGCTACACGCTCGAAGAAAATGTATTTAACAACAATACATCTATACAGCTAATGATACGCGATATACGGATTAGCGAATGAAAAATTTTTTCAATAAAATTTTTTCAATTTCAAAAAATGACAAAATGCTAAGTATTTTTAACACAAATAATTTGGTAATCTCGCATATTTTGCTAAGAGAGAGAGAGAGAGAGAGAGTTCCTCGCTCCTCACCTTAAATATATCGCGCGCGCGCGTAATATATCATACTATTTTTCACTCGCAAGAGAGGCGGAAAAAAAAGACGCTTTCGAGCAAGAACTTCGGTTCGAGCTTGGAAGCGTCTTTTTTATTTACAATTTATGGATTTACAAGACTGTTAGACA
>Ga0099364_10014934_pt1 | contig 10285 bp, 11 predicted proteins | sample TergutTh196P3_FD_73070 | JGI IMG/M metagenome (GOLD analysis project Ga0099364, IMG submission 73070) | Microcerotermes parvus P3 segment gut microbial communities from Pointe-Noire, Republic of the Congo - Th196 P3 | ecosystem: Host-associated > Arthropoda: Insects > Digestive system > Gut ...
CCCGTAATGGATAATCATAGTGATATGATATTTCGTGGTTTTATCCGGAATTTATTCGATGGTAACGGTTCGCAAAAGATAGTCAGACTCCGACCTAAAGGTCTCCGTCTGCCGACGTTTTGCTCGTGCCAAATCAACTCCACCACCGCAGGATGAGACACTCCGGCTTGCAGCCACCGTGTCTCCATCCTTCGTGGTTGCGTTTTCTTTGTGGATTATGGGGGGATGCGTTTCAATAGATTATACCCTAATGACACTCGAAAAATATAGCATAAACAGTGTCATTAGAGTTGGTTTTCCTATTTTGAAACGTGTCAAAATAAAACAAGAGCCTACTGAAACGAATTGGAGGTTTTATGAAAGTTGGATACATTCGAGTTTCGACCATCGAGCAAAACACCAAAAGGCAAGAAGTTATTATGGAGCAACTCGGAGCAGAAAAGTTATACGTTGACAGGGTTTCCGGCAAGAACACAAATCGCCCGGAATTGAGGGATATGTTGTCGTTCGTCAGAAATGGTGATACTGTTCTCGTGGAGTCGATTTCGAGATTCGCCCGTAACACCCGTGACTTGCTTGAACTTGTGGAAATCTTGCACGGTAAAGGTGTTGAGTTTGTCAGCCAAAAGGAAAACATCGACACTTCCACGCCAACCGGAAGATTCATGTTGACAGTGTTTGCTGCTGTTGCTGAGTTGGAACGTGGGTATTTGCTCGACCGTCAACGCGAGGGAATTGCATCTGCAAAATCTCAAGGAAAGTATACCGGGCGAAAACCCACAAAAGTCGATGAACAGCTGTGGTGTGAGCTTTATGAAAAGTGGTTGTGCAAAGAAATAACCGCTACTGAATTTATGGAGCGAATAGGGCTAAAGAAAAACACATTTTATCGGAGGTTAAAGAAAAATGCCTAATTGGTGTAGCAATAAAATTGCATTTTATTCCGATGAAAACAGCTTTATTTTACTCGAAGCGTTCCATTCCGACTTGCAAAAATATCTCGATTACAAAGACCCGAAAACAGGCGAAAACTCCGATTGGGTCGGGAATTGGTTGGAATCCAACAAGGTCGATACAGAGTCTGTACACTGCCGTGGATTCCTGCAAAGTTGCGAGTTATACGACACTTTTGTTCGGGTAGATATGGAAACCGCATGGTGTCCGACCACGGAAATATGGGACATTATAGCTGAGAAATACAGTTTGTCGTATGTATACGTTTCGGAGGAATCGGGGAATGAAGTTTATGTAAATTCGGATGCAGAAAATCGCTTCTTTAGTGAGCGATATATCCTGAATTATTTCGGGTTGAATTATCTCGAACTTGATTCCGATACGCTGGCAAAACACGGCGAACATCTGAAAAATCTCAGCGGAGTAGACCGCTATTATTCAGGCTTTGACGAGGTTATGTGTGACTTTGTCGAATTTGGATTTAAGGCAAGCGACATTGATGAATTGAATCAATGTTTAGAAAAATTTAATTTGCAAGTGTATGAATTTGCGCTTGAATAAGAAAGGAATATTTTATGAAACATTCAAAAATGATTGTCAAAAGCAATCACGGAAACTTCGTGAAAACCGCTTCCAAAGCCGGAATCACGGCTGCCGGAATGGCAGGGACGGCAATCGGGGCGTACTACGTCAGGAACATTGTCGCCAACGTTTCCGACAACGAGGTGTTCGGCGTAATAGCCGGAATCGCGACGCTTTTAGTGGGCGCGGTCGTGGTCAACGAAATCAACAATGCTGTGGATAAATCGTTCACACCAACTCCGCTTGTAATCGAGGCGAATCCCGTTGATTTAATCCAAACCGATACGGAGGAAGACGATGACGAAATTGAAAATCTTTGAGATTATACTGTCGGCTATAACGTCGCTAATTGTGATTGCGAAGTCGCTTATCAAGCTAATTCAACATCTCGGGAAACTTCGGCAAAGGCCGAAGGAGGCGGTGGTGTGAAGTCACGAAAAGAGGTTATGGGGGTCATCGCTCAAGCGACCGCAAGCACAGCTTATCACAGGTTTTCGAGTGTTCAGGGATTCCCCGTCATCACCGACGGGGTTCTCGCTTTAGCCGAGACCGCCGGGTGTTTTTGGTGGTTGGATATTATCGGGAGTTATCAGCACGACAAGCGGCTTTGTCGGGATTTTCAAGTGTGGAAGTTGGAGGTGGATTTGGCGAAACGGTCGGCTGTTGTTGTCGGGTGTAATGATGATGTTGAGGTTATTCGGCAGGAGGTTGAGTGGACTGATTTTCCGTTGGAGGAGTGTCGGGTTTATTTGATTGATGGGGTGATACTGTTGCCGGGGGAGTATTAGGCGGGAAAAGGGCAACTACGGTTGTTCTTTTTTGCCTAAGTTTACAATAGGAGCTTGACTATGTGTTGAATCACGCAACTTATTTTGGCTCTTCCATAGCCTCATTGAGTTTTAAAATTAGAGGTTGATTATCTTCGAGATTATTACTAACTTTATCCAACGCTTCTTGAAAATACCAACGTGATTTATCGAAGTCTTTCATCGCTTTATAAGTAAGGCCTAACCTGTAAAAAACATGAGCTTTTAAGTAATCCTTATCCGCTTTGCCTTTTTCAACGATTTCCAATAATTCAAGAGACTTATTATAGTATTTAACCGCCTTTTCATAATCCCCTTGATTATAAAAAATAACGCCTGAACTCGCATAATGTTGAAATTTTTTTAATGAATCGCCATACAATGGTTCTAAAAGTTTCTCGTCTTCAGGATTGTGCTCCCCGGCATTGCGTTCTAATAATTCCCGACTTATTCCTATATCTTCTATCATATCGTTGAAAGCAATATCAAAAAGTTTAAGAGACTCATCGACTTTTTCAGAATTACCTGTTGTCGTATACAGAACTATTTCGGTTAAATATTTTTTAAAGCTGCTCGGACGTGCTAACGGTAGCAACGACTCCCAGTTTTCTGCCTCTTCTTTGTTTTCTTCTAAAGTAAACGGTTTCGTTAACCTCCGGTTTATGCGATTGCATAGGCTATCGTATGATTTATTCCGAATCGGTTCAACATATTTCGGAATATCTCTTGTTATATCCTCAAGCTTTCTTAAATCTACCAACATTTCATCGGTCGATTGATACCTTGATTCCGGCAATGCCGAAAGTGTTTTTGAAAGTATCTCACTTATAAATTCAGGCGTTTCGTAGTGATAATCTTTCATAAACGGTCTTTCGTTAATTAATTTATTTAACCCCCCTTTTCCCAGCGACAAATTCGAGAGAGCCACCTTCGATTTCATGCTTTTTCTGGGTGGTTGTTTATCAAACAACATCCAATAAAATATAGCTCCGATTGAGTAAATATCCGTAGCATAACAGATTTCACCACAATTCCCACATTTCAATTCGTATGATGCCCAATTCTTTGTGTGTAAATACGGAATGTTTTCATCCGACACATCGCTGATTTTTCTTGAACTGTCGAAATCAAACACATATAGATTAGTCTTAGCTTCATCTTTAAAAATGTTGGTAGGCTTTATATCAAGGTGCAAATATCCCGCATCGTGATATTTTTTGATTATTTCAGCCAGTTCTATTGTAAGAAGCACCGCTTCATGAAGTGTCAATTGCTTTAATTCGCTTAATATATCGCCTTCTCGAGGAGCCATCCCTATAAAAACAGTGCCATTCCCTTCGTGTTTAGGTAAAAGGTAGGGTGTGTGGTTTAAGTCCACCTCACCACAAATCCTTAAATGCTTTTTATAACCGCCAATAAAGATGTTTTTCAGAATGTCAAAACGGTGTTTCTTTTGAGTGTTTTCTATTGTCAACTCATTATTCTCTGCACGAAAAATATATCTCTCTAATTCCTTAGGATAAAATTCCTTGAGTATAACGGGAAACCCTTCGTCGCAAATAGCTTTATATACTATACTGCTTCCGCCGTAACCGATTACCTTTTCGATTACATATTTTGCATGATTATTGCCCTCGTATTTAAGAATTATCTCCATGCCTTTTTTTATCGGTATTCTTTTATATTCATTCTTTATCATTAAGAAAACACACCTTTCAACAATTCACGGAGGTAGTCGTATGAATACTCTTCCTCCGGTTCAGCATATACAGAGTGCATTATTACCCAATCAAACCTTGAGCGTGGATAGAGAGGGCTCATACCACATCTTTCCAAAATATCATTTAATTCAAAGCAAAATTCATTATACCGATTTTCTTTATTGCTATTAAACCTTTCGAGTTTTTTTGCGCATTTCTTAGGGTCTTCCTCTTCATGAATAAGCTTCTTGGCATTTTCAAATGCGTATAATTTCTGAAAAGTAAATATTAAGACAATAAATTTCCTCCCCGGACAGGATTCGTCTTTTTGAATTCTTTGTATCTCTTGTCGATTCAATCCGGTAAGTATCATAAGCCTTCTATGGCTCAATTCATCTATCCCATCAATTTTAACATCATCATCGCCTATTAAAACCTCTTCTCTAAACAACGATAAATACTCTAAAAATTCTCTCTTAGATGTGTTACTTTCTTTTGTTAAAATAACGCTATAATATGCCAATTCATCAATAAAAGCATTATCATCTTTTTCGATATTGTCAATCCAGCCTCGTATAAAAACCGTATCATCGCCTTCGCTTTCATAGCCATCATAGGAGCATTGGGTGAGTTTTTCAGTATATTTTTTCTTTAACTCTAATGCTTTTGAATATGGCTCATCGAACTTAAAGCAGTAATAGTATATTAACTCCTCCGGAGATTTTACGTTTAGTGGGTCTTGGTTGCAAGCCTTGCATAAGAACTCTTCAGCTTGTAGCAAATTAAGTTCTAATGTGAAACATATTTCAATTGCTTGCTTTCTTCTGGGGTAATAAGCATCATCATCTTTCGCTTTTTTCCAATTGTTTATGTTTTGTCTGCAATTGGTTATAACTTTTGAGCCCCGTTTTTTTAACACATCATAAGGGGTGTTGTCTTCATCGCAAAAATCTGCAACTTCTTGTGCCAATCCTTTAGCGAATGTCAGAAAGTACGATTCAAATGTTAATCGACTCTCTATAAACGCCTTGACATTTTTAAATGATTTAGGTATTTTTACCCTTTCGCCCATTATAGTAGTATACCCCATATTCCTTTATCTCCTCCTTATTTTGGCTTTATAGTTATTATACACGATATAATATCATTTGTCAAGACCAAAAGATATTTGTTTTGGCGTTTGTTTCAGGTGATGTTTTTCGGTGATAGCAGTGACAGCAACTTTACGAAAGAGCTAAATTTTTTGAGCCCCTATAAAAACGAAAACAATTTTTCCATCCTTTACACAAGGACAGTTTATATTTTAGGGAATGCAAAGAGAAAAATTGGTGATACGAGTGATAGCAAAAATGTGAAACTAAAAAATTTTAGAGTTTCTAATACAGGCGAAAACAAAATTTCCACCCTCAACGAAATATCGATTATAATTGATATCATCACAAGTGTGCGCAAACATTGTTTGAACGCAAGTGAAAAAATTTTAGGAGGATTTACAATGTTAAATCAAAAAAATGTGGTTTTGGAAAACCAATCAAATCCCCAAGACAAAAGGTTTAAAAAAGAATATAATTTTATAAACCCCTTGGAAAATTTGGAAAAGTACACCTTAGATGAACACGGGTCTGGTCTGCTATTCGCCGATACATTTAAAGACAAACTTCGATTCGTTTACGATGTAAGGCGATGGTACTGTTTTAATGGTAAGGTGTGGAAAGGTGATACAGCGGAAATAGAGATTGAAAAATGCGCAAGCGAATTACTGTGGTATTTAAAATCATTGATACCTAACAAGGATGACAATAATGAAAGTGAGGGGAATAACACTGGTGAAAGCACCGATGACGAAATATACGATAAACTCAAGACCTTCATATCCGACCTCTCAAAATACAGAAAACGCAAGACGATGATTTTGGAAGCGCGGAAAATCTATTCCATTTGTATGCAGGATTTTGACAGTAATCCATATCTGTTGAATTGTCAGAACGGGACATTTAATTTGAAGTCATTTGAATTACAGCCGCATAAACCGGAAGACTTATTGACTAAAATCTCAAACGCGTCTTATGAGCCACGAGCTAATGCCGGAGAGTGGGGAAAATTTGTAAGAGAAATTATGTGTGATGATTTTGATTTGATGAAGTATTTGCAAAAATCATTTGGCTACGCACTTACGGGAGACACGAGTTACGAATGTTTTTTCGTCATATACGGTCCCAAAACACGAAATGGAAAGGGGACTTGTATGGAATCGGTACTTAACGTTTTAGGGGATTACAGTAATTCGATTTCGCCAGCGAGTATATCCAAGAAAAGTGTTAGCAGTAATAATCCGACACCGGAATTTGCCCGTGTTGCCGGTGTCCGACTCGTCAATATCAGCGAACCCGATAAAGGGCTTAAATTGAACGTGGCTTTGATTAAGCGATTGACAGGTGGCGACCCCATTATAGCTCGAAACTTATTTGAGAATCCGTTTGAATATAGGCCCCAATTTAAAATGTTTATCAATACAAATCATCTTTTTGAGATTAATGACGATACCATTTTTTCAAGTAATCGCATAAAGATGATTCCATTTGACAGGCATTTTACCGAAAAAGAAAGAAATCAAAATCTGAAGTATATTTTAACAGAACCTAAAAACGCAAGTGCTATTCTCAACTGGTTAATCGAGGGATATAAACTCTTACAAAAAGAAGGCAAAGAGGGTTTAGAAATGCCTAAAAGGGCAAAAGCCGCTCTCGAAGAGTACCGCAAAGAAAGCGACACGGTTGCGTTATTTATGGAAGACGAGGATATTTTAGAGATTGGCGATAATAAGAAACATGAAAAAACTGTCATCCTTTATAAAAGATATGTTCTATGGTGTTACGAAAAAGGAATCGAAGACAAGTCCCAAAAGGAATTTGTTGCCACACTGAAGTCGAAGGGTTTAGTTACACGGAGTGGAAAAGAAGGCAATATCGTTAAAGGTTATAAAATAAAACCCGAAACTGAATAAAAAAAGTCTAAACGAGATAAAGAAAACTCAGTCTGACGGGAAGGGGCGAAGGCCCCTCTCCCAACAAAATAAAAAATCGGAGGTGTTCAATATGATTTTCCCATACGACAGTAGGCGAAACTTCACAATCACCCAATTGGTGCCAAACCATCCGTCACAGCAATTCCACCCACCTATACACCCTATAGGACTACGTGATGAAAGCTGGCTTCGTAACGGCGACTTGATTCCCGAAGTTTATTTCAGGAATCAACCGGGATTCTTCCTCGGTTCAAAATGGAATCAAACCGCAACAAAGCCGATATGGTACGAGGGTAATATAATCGGATTCGGTGGAAGTGGTCTCGGAAAGACTACTTTACTTAAACCTACCATGTGCACGTGGAATGACGGGATAATAGCGATAGATTTGAATGGCACTTTATTAGAAACATATCAAACGCTGATTGTAAAAGGAGGACCAAGACGCCAATTCAAGGAAATTAGCCTTATGCGCGGACGGGATGCCGTTTTCCGATATGACCCGTTTCATGTGATTAGGAAAGCCACGGAAGACGAAGTCCCCAAATTAATACGGGAACTTGCGTTAGCAATAATCCCTTTACCACATGATGTGCAGGAACCGTTTTGGATTCAGTCTGCTCAAAATATTTTGACAGGCGCATTGATTTATTATTTTGGTATTGGAATGGGTTTTGTAGATGCTTTGGTGAATATTCAATCATCATCAATGTCGATTCTCATAGGAAAAATACGAAAAAACTCTACTGAAAATTTTTATATAAATCAATTCACAGATATTGAAAAGTCAAGCGAAAACAGAATGTTGCAAAGTATACAAGCGACATTGAGTACCTACCTTATTCCTCTTATAACCGACCAGCAGATTGTCGAGTTATTCAGCTCCGGTGAAAATATGGTGAATTGGGAAGACATCGAAAATCATAATATCTTCATAACGGTAGACGAGTGTGATGTTGACCAAAAAGCAAGTGCAGTTCGTTTGCTCTTGACACAGCTAATAACTCACCTCAAGCGAAGACCGGAAAAACATTCGTTTCAGGGACGATTTCAAATCCCACAACTTTTGCTGATTGACGAATTTCCGGAGTTTGGTAAGTTGGAAACAATCGAAAGTGCGTTTGCGACTCTTCGGAAAAGAAACGTGACTACAGCAGTGTTTTGCCAGTCGCTTGCACAGCTTGACAAATTTTACGGTGAAATCGGACGAAGAATAATTCTCGACAACTGTAACCATCAAATTCTGCTCGGAAGTACCGACCTAAAGAGCATGAAGTACTTTAGTGAGTTTATCGGTGACATAACCGTTGCACGTCGAAGTTATACAGAAAGTTACGGAACACAGTTGAGTTATTCTATGAACATTAACGAAGTTAGTGAACGTGTTTTCGCCTCGGAAGAACTCAGAGACCTCGGAAACGAACTTCTAATCCTTACGCGAAACGGCACAAAGAACGGATTTTTTAAATTAGACAAATTCAGTATCGGAGGGAATTTGTAATGACTAAACTCGAACAACGCTATGCGCAGGCTTTAGAAAACGCTAACCAAATAGAGAAAAAACTCAAGTTAGACGAAAAACGCGGAGCCGAAAAGCAACGCAAAATCGAAAACAAACGAAAGTATATGATTGGGATGGCGGTTTTGAGGCACTATCCGGCAATCGGAGATATTGACCTGAAATCAACCGACAAGGCGATTATTGAGAGTATCAAATTTCACTTAAAATAGTCTAAATAATGAGTTTGTGTAAGTGCGCACTTTATATCCCTATAACTCAATCTCAATAAACTATCACAGCAATATTAGATTCATACTATCTAACTATCACAGATAAATATGAGTTTAATGAAAATAAGTAAAATATATTATGAAGGAGTATTTAATAATGGCTTTATTTAACTTTAACAAGAATAATATCACACGTAGTAATGGTGGGACTGCCTGTGGTGCGGCATCTTATCAACGTGGGGAGAAGTTCGCGGACACCTATTACGGAACGGTTCACAACTATTCAAAACGTGATGACGTTGCTTATACTAATGTTATTTTACCACCTAATGCACCGTTAATATTCGCTGACAGCGCAACCATGTGGAACGCTGCCGAGTTAGCAGAAAACAGAAGCAACTCACGAGTTGCACACATCTTCAAAGCCGCATTACCGCAAGAATTCTCTTTAGACGAAAATGTTGACCTTGTTAGTGAATTTGCAACAGAGTATCTTGTGAAAAATGGGATGTGCTGCGACATTGCAATCCACGACAAAGGTGACGGTAATCCGCATACACATATTTTAACGCCCACTCGTGAGGTTACAGCGGAAGGGTTAGGCGAAAAAAGACGTGATTGGAACGACACACAATTGCTCATACAGTGGCGCGAAAACTGGGCTAAACTTTGTAATGAACGGTTTATACAAAAGGGATTAGACTGCCGTATATCCCACGAAAGCTATGCTGTTCAAGACATCGACAAACCTTATCAAAGAGAAGCTACTGTTCATCTCGGTAGAAACGCAACCGCACTTGAACGCCGTGGTGTTCAAACAGAACTTGGTAATCGGAATCGTGAAATCATGGAACGCAATCGAGAATTGGAACTCGAACGAGAACGTGAGATTGAACGCGACAGGTAATAGTACAACTTTCATCGCCATAAGATTAGAAAGAGAGGTGGTGAAGCGTGTAGTCGCACAAAAGCGAAACCTGATGTAATCGAAAAAGTTGATGTGGGGCGGTTAATCGCCGCCCTACACAAATTAAACAGAAATTTTCAATTTTTAATCATTTTGTATATATATAATTAATATAATAGTAAAACAGGAGGGCTGTAATGCGTAAATTCAAAGAAATGAAACTTGTGGTACATAAGCCTCGTCCGGAAAACACCGAAAAGTTTATGACTACTTTAAGCACAGAATACATTAGACTTATTGAGGTCTTAATGACACAACCTAAGAGACAGTCCCAATAAGTCCTAAAAAATTCGAAACTGCTACGATTTTGTAGCAGTCTTCTTTTTTCGGACAACCCCTAAACAGAATCTAAATACAATTCATCTTTATCACAACGTCCCATAGTATTCATCAGCATTTCAAACTCATCATACTCGGACAAGTTCAACTCTTTCAAAATCGAATTAATATTCTGCCGCCCGGGAGGGCAAATCCGCCCCCGAATCCACGTTAACACATCTTTGTGAGCAAGTTCGTGCTT
>Ga0099364_10014935_pt1 | contig 10284 bp, 3 predicted proteins | sample TergutTh196P3_FD_73070 | JGI IMG/M metagenome (GOLD analysis project Ga0099364, IMG submission 73070) | Microcerotermes parvus P3 segment gut microbial communities from Pointe-Noire, Republic of the Congo - Th196 P3 | ecosystem: Host-associated > Arthropoda: Insects > Digestive system > Gut ...
CCATGGCAACTCCGGATCCGGCCCTCAAGCCGGTAATTTCGGTTGTGACAAAGGCGCTCCGAAACGGCGGAATCAACTACCTGACCCGGTTGTATAACCTTGGAAACGATGAGTATCTGGCGCATAAGCTGTCGATGCGGCTTACCGAAGAAGAGCGTGAATACATAAGGGACCGCCCCGTCGTGAAGATGGGGATGTTTTATTACGGCTATCCGATGGGCTTTTATAACGCCAGAGAGGGGGAGTGGCAGGGAATTATCTTTGACCTGCTCGAAAAAGTATCCTCCCTCACCGGCTTGTCCTTTGAGGTGGGTAACGACATAAACACAGAATGGGCCGATGTGCTTGAATTATTGGAACGCGGGGAAGTGTCGTTTATCGGTCAACTGGTTTATTTGCCGGAGAGGGAGGGCCGCTTCTTATGGCCCCGGACAGTCACGATGAAAGATGAGTATATACTGATTTCCAAGTCGGATTTCCCTCAGCTCTCAGTCAATGATATTTTAAGCGTGAGTGTCGGCATGGTTAAAAACTATTCTCACGCCGCAATGTTCCACAAATGGTTTCCACATCATGCCCATACGGTGGAATACGAAAACTTTGAAGACACAGTCGCGGCTTTGGAGCGCGGCGAGATTGACGTGATGATGGGCAGTATAAATCAACTTCTTTCCCTGGTAATTTATCGGGAACGCGCCGGGTATAAAGCCAACCACTTTTTCAACTTCACATATGACTTGAGCCCGGTGTTCAATAAGGACGAGGCTGTCCTGCTCTCCATTATGGATAAGGCGTTTCAAATGATTGACATCAATGAAATTTCGGAACAGTGGATGCACAGGATTTTCGATTACAGGTCGAAGATGCTGGAGGCACAGCGTCCGTGGCTTATCGGCGCGGCGGTCCTGATGCTGTACGTGCTCATTCTTATCCTGGTTTTATTTATAAGGAACCGCAATGAAGGGAAGCGGCTGGAAAGCCTGGTGCTGAAACGGACAACCGAACTGGGGGCTGTTATAAGGAATTACAAGGGTATTATCTGGGGAGTCGACGTTAACGGAATCATAACCACTTTTAACGGCAAGTACCTGAAAAAGCTCGGCGTGGAACCGTCATATCTGGAAGGAAAAAGGATTCAGGACGCAAAACTCAAGGACAAACCCCTGTATAACGACCATATCGAGAAAACATTCAACGATAGTCCCCAGGACTGGATAGAAGAAAGAGAAAGCGGCGTGTTCCATACAAGCACCGCGCCTATATACGACGCTCTGGGCAGCGTAACCGGCTTTGTCGGCAGTACGGACGATATCACCGAGCTGTTTGAACTCCAGCGGGAATTGCAAGCCGCGGTTGAAGCCGCCAATGCCGCCTCGGAAACCAAGTCGGCTTTCCTTGCCAATATGAGCCATGAGCTGCGGACGCCCCTTAACGTGGTTATAGGTCTTACGGATTTGATTCTGGAAGAAAATGAATTGGCCGGGCACGTTTTGGAAAACCTCCAAAAGATAAGCAGCGCGGGCAGTACCTTGCTGGCCATAGTAAATGACATCCTGGATTTTTCCAAGGTCGAGTCCGGCAAACTCACCTTAATGCCCGCGGAGTACCACATATCCAGTCTGCTGAACGACGTTGTCACCCTCATGAAGACGCGGCTCGGAGAAAAGCCCGTTATTTTCCGCCTCAATATAGGCGACGATCTGCCAAACATGCTTTACGGCGACGATTTGCGCGTAAAACAGATATTTAACAACCTGCTGAGTAATGCGCTCAAGTACACGGACTCGGGAAGTATAGGCTTGACGGTGAATTGCGCGCGCGAGGGCGAAAAAGATATTTGGATGGAAATTACCGTAAGCGACACCGGCATCGGCATAACCGAGGAGAACTTAAAAAAGCTCTTCGCGGATTACTACCAGGTGGAAACCAGGGCCAGCCGCAAGATAGAGGGTACGGGGCTGGGGCTGTCCATTACCAGGAGACTCGCGGAGTTGATGGGCGGCGCGATAACCGCCGAAAGCGAATACGGCAAAGGGACCGTTTTCAGCGTCCGCATCCGGCAGAGATTCGTGGATGACACGCCCATAGGTCCAATTGTCGCGGAAAATCTTCGTAAGTTCCGCTACGGGGAGGACAAGCGCGTTGACGCCAAAAAGCTTGTGCGGGCCGATTTAAGTTTTGCAAGAGTGCTGGTGGTCGACGACATGCAGACAAATCTTGACGTAGCCGCGGGTCTGCTGGGCAAGTATAAAATGCAGGTCGACTGCGTAACCAGCGGATATGAAGCCATCTACCGCATCAAAAATGGCGAACCGGTATACAACGCCATTTTCATGGATCACATGATGCCCGGTATGGACGGCATAGAGGCGGCGGACGCGATTCGCGAGCTTGACACGGAATATGCGCGGACAATACCGATCATAGCGCTTACCGCCAACGCAATTCAGGGAACCGAGGATCTTTTTTTCGCGCGCGATTTTCAGGGTTTTATTCCAAAACCCATCGATATAATGCAGATGGATCGGGTTATCCGTAAATGGATACGTAAAGAAAAGGGTAATGATCAGACGTTCCGGGACGCATCCGCGATTGATGCCCCGTCTGAAGATAAAGAAAACAGTTGAGTAAAGTAAAAAGGCAATCGGAGGTATTTTTTAATGAGAACCATTGATCGGGTAATTTTGATAATACTCGCTGCCGCAGTATTCTTTACTTTTTTATCAGGCCGCGAAAAATCCGGCGCCATGCTGCAGCATGAGCCGTTGAGTTATACTTCGTTCAGGGATGTTCCCGGCGTGACGGAGGATGAGATCAAAGCCGTCGAGGCGCTTCAAAAACAATATCAATATTTTGCTTATGGAGTGTTCCCAAGCACCGAAGCATTTTTGAAGGAGGACGGCGAAATCGGCGGATTCGCCGCCCTGTTCTGTGAATGGCTCTCCGCGTTGTTTGAAATTCGGTTTGAACCCGAGTATATTGATTTTAACGAGCTTATTACATTACTATCGGGGGAAATAAGCAAAATTGATTTTTGGGGCGATATTAAGCCCACGGAGGAACGCGCCCGGTACTTTTTCCTAACCGGCCCAATCGCGATGCGCAAGCTCATAAGCATACGGATTGAAGGCAGCCGGCCCATAGAAAATATCGCATCAACGCGCCCCCCGCGTTACGCGTTTTTGGAAAACACCGCCTCGGTTGAAGACGCTGCCTCCGTGCTTGAACCCGGTTCCTATGAAACCGTGCTGGTCAAAGATTTTGATACCGCTTATCAGGTGCTGAAGCGTGACGAGGCGGATGCCTTTATCGTGGTGAATCCGGCGGAAGCCGCTTTTGACCGTTACGGAGACGTATATTCAGAAGACTTTCAGCCGCTGGTATTCAGCATGGTTTCGATGGCGGCGAGAAACCCCGAGTATGAACCGATTATCGCTGTCGTTTCCAAGGCCTTAAAAAGCGGCGGCGCTCAATACCTGAACGAACTGTTCAAGCTCGGATATGCCGAGTATAGAAAAAACAAGCTGTTCAGTATTTATTTGAACGAGGAAGAAAAGGAGTATCTGAGGAATACTTCCGTTGTGCCGGTAGCGGGGGAATACTACCTCTATCCGACTATTTTTCATGACAAATATGACGGGAAGTGGAAGGGGATTGCTCTTGATGTGCTTGGCGAAGTGGGAAAGCTTACCGGGCTCACTTTTGAGGTCTTGCACGACCAAAACGCGGAATGGTCCGACATTCTGGCAATGCTGCGGGACGGAACGGCGCACATAACGGCCGATTTACTTTATATGGAAACGCGAAAAGACACGTATATATGGCCGGAATATAAGTATCTGCCGGAGGCGTATGTCCTCATATCCAAACGGGACTTCCCCAATATCAGCATTGGTGAGATACCTTATGCGAGGATAGGTTTGATCAAAACCCTCGCATACACCGATTTATTCCGAAAATGGTTTCCGCAGGCTGAGAACACGAAGGAGTATGAGACCGTGGGCGATTCTTTCGCCGCGTTGGAGCGCGGCGAGGTGGATCTGGTGTTGGCGGAAAAAGGTTCTTTTTACTCCATGAACTACTACTATGAGTTGTTTAACTGTAAGATCAATTACACGTTAGCCTCCTATAATTCCACCTTTGGCTTAAATAAAGACCAGACTGTTCTCCGTTCCGTTTTGGACAAAGCGCTTCCGCTGATTGACACAAACGAAATCGTGGAACAGTGGCTGAGTCAAGCCTACGATTATCAATCGAAATTAACGCGGGAACAGCGCCCGTGGCTGCTCGGCACGTCAGTGCTGTCTTTGCTCGTGCTTGCGCTTGTTTCCGCTTTTTTCATAAAAAGCCGCAGAGAGGGAAAACGGCTGGAAAAGCTTGTCGGACAGCGGACAAGCGAACTCGCGCTGCAAACCTCAACGCTTCATACGATGGTTGATTCAATTCCCGCCATTGTATTCTGCAAGGATTTAAATTCCAGATATACGCTGTGCAACAAATATATGGCTGATTTTTTGGGCCTGGCTAAGGATGATATCATCGGGAATGATAATGCTGAAATTGTTGGTATAGTATTATCCGCGGATATCGTGAATGAGACATATGATTACGATCAAAAAATTATCGGCGAAGGCCGAAAGATTGTTATCGAAGAGAAATTTCTGTCTGCCGACGGCAGTAAACGGCTTTTTGAGACAATTATGGCCCCTCTTGTAATTGACGGCGGCGTAGTCGGAATTGTCGGCAATGCGCACGACGTAACAGAGCGCAAAGCGATGGAAGAGGAAGCGCACGCCGCTTCACGGGCTAAATCCGTTTTTCTTGCCAAGATGAGCCACGAGATAAGAACGCCCATGAACAGCATTATGGGGTTCGCGGAGTTAGCTCAAGACGGCGAAATTCCCATAAAAACCAAGGATTATCTCGGCAAAATCCGAAAGAACGCGGAGTGGCTGCTGCAAATTATCAACGACATACTGGACATTTCAAAAATTGAATCCGGCAGAATGGAGCTGGAACACATTCCCTTTGATATACATGAATTATTCGCAAGCTGCCGGACTTTAATCCTGCCCAAAGCCGCTGAAAAGGGCATTATGCTGCATTTTTACGCTGAACCGTCTATAGGCAAGACGCCGTTGAGTGATCCTACGAGACTGCGCCAGGTGCTCTTGAACCTTCTCTCCAACGCCGTAAAGTTTACGAACACCGGCATAGTCAAACTTCTCACTGAAATAAAAGATATAAGTGAGAAAACCGTCACAATGTATTTTGAAATAAAAGACAACGGAATCGGCATGACGCCCGAGCAGATAGGGAGGATATTTGATCCGTTTATACAGGGGGAATCAGGTACGACACGCAAATATGGCGGCACGGGACTTGGACTTACCATAACGAAAAATATCATTGAATTAATGGGCGGGGAGCTCTCGGTTGAAAGCATGCCCGGGGTTGGCAGTAAGTTCGGCTTTACCCTGACGTTTGATACGACGGACATCTCCCCCGATGATGTGCCGGGACAAAAAATTGTACTCGACGAGCTTGAAAAGCCCATTTTCGAGGGCGAGGTCCTGCTATGCGAGGACAACGCCATGAATCAGCAGGTTATTTGCGAACATCTTGCGAGAGTGGGCCTTGAAGCCAATCTCGCCGAGAACGGCAAGATCGGCGTGGAGATGGTTCAAAACCGTATGGAAAAAGGCGAAAAGCAGTTCGATTTGATTTTCATGGATATACATATGCCTGTTATGGACGGTCTCGAGGCGGCCGCGAAAATCCTTGACCTTGACGCTGATATCCCCATAGTAGCCATGACGGCGAACATCATGCCCAATGACAGGGAGATTTACATGATGAGCGGCATTAATGACTGCGTTGGCAAACCGTTTACATCCCAGGAACTTTGGCGCTGCCTGATGAAATATTTCAAGCCCGTAGGCTGGCAAACCGTGAGCGAAACCCAGCATGCGCAAGCTGAAAATGAGCTGCGGCGCAGGCTGATAACCAATTTCGTGAAGGATAACCGAACCAAATTCGGCGAAATCACAAAAGCCATAGATACAGGCGACATAAAGCTTGCGCACAGGCTGACACATTCTTTGAAGAGCAACGCGGGTACTCTTGGCAAAACCCTTCTGCAGCAAGCCGCCGCGGATGTCGAACGCCGGCTTAAAGACGGAGAGAACCTGGTTGCGCCGAGGCATATGACCATGCTCGAAACGGAACTGAACGCGGCGCTTGCAGAATTTACTCCGCTGTTTGAAGAATTCCAACCCGGGGAGGCAGCCCGGGCCGAACCACTTGACGTCCGGTCCGCGCTGGAATTGATTCTAAAAATGGAGCCGATGCTTGAAATGGGCAACCCCGAGTGCCGGGAACTAATCGATAGTATCCGCCGGATACCCGGAAGCGAGGAATTGATACGGCAGATGGAGGATTTGGATTTTGAGCCGGCCATTGTTACGCTTGCCGATTTGAAGAAAAAATTGGAGATGACATAAGCAGTCACAATATGCCCGGCGGGCGCCATAGAATTTAGCGCCGGATTTCCGCATTACTTGATGGAATTTTTAAAGAGATGATATTATTTATCAATAAAATTACTTGGAGTGTGAGTTATGTTCGATTTTGAAATAAAAAATAATTTGATTAAGGCTGTAATGGAACGGCTGGAGGAAGTGCTTCACGGAAAGCATAACGTTCTGATACGCGTGTTGGTCTGCGTGTTTTCGGGCGGGCACATGCTGCTGGAGGATGTTCCCGGCTTGGGCAAGACGACGGTGGCGATCGCCGCCGCCCGGGCGCTCGGTCTTTCGTTCGGGCGCGTACAGTGTACAAACGATCTGCTTCCGACCGATGTGACCGGTCTCAATATCTTCAAGGCGGAACGCGGGGAGTTCGAGTTTCATCCAGGCCCGATATTCAACAACATCCTGTTGGTGGACGAGATAAACCGGGCCACTCCAAAGACGCAGAGCGCCCTGCTGGAGGCGATGGGTGAGGAGCAGGCGACGATAGACGGCCAAACTTATAAATTGGCCTGCCCCTTTATGGTGATAGCGACGCAAAATCCGATAGAGCACTCCGGCACTTTTCCCCTGCCGGAATCCCAAATGGACAGATTTATGATGAGGACCAGCATTGGCTATCCCGATCATGATTCGGAACTGGAGATACTGCGCGTGGGTTCTCAGAAGGTACCGATAGAAAATCTCGCTCCAATACTCGACTCCGAACAGGTCATAACCTGCCAGAATCTCATCGATAAGGGAATAACCGCGTCGGAAAAAATTCTCGATTACATATTGACTTTAACCTACGCGACCAGAGAACACCCGATGATTGAAGCGGGCATTTCGACCCGCGGCGCGATGGTCATGCTGAAATGCGCGAAGTGCGTCGCGTGGATGCGGGGGAGGGATTATGTCGTGCCGGAGGACGTCAAGATATTTGCGCAAGATGTGCTGACCCACAGGCTCCAGCCGTCCTCAGGCTCGAGAGCGGACATGGGCCCCGTGCTCGACGCCATACTCAGGGAGATTCCGGCGCCGTGAAGGCCCCCACCGCTCGCAAATCGGGCATTTTAAACCGCCCCGATTCTCAATGGTATGGTAACTGGGGTACGCGGGTCGTCACCGTCCACAAATCGGGGCTGCTGTACTGCCTGGTGGCGATTGTGGTATCTTTGGTCGCGATATACGGCGGTAACAACTTCCACTATCTTGTGGCCGCCGCCACTCTGGGTTACTTCGCCGCGTCCGGGATCGCCGGATACAGGAACATCAGGGGCGTGGAGGTCACTCTTGCGTTCCCCGACGAGATATACGCCCGTTCAAAGTTTTTCGTCAAGGTGAGCGTGCGCTGCAAGATGAACTCACCCGCTTTTCTCATAAATATCACCGCGGGAGAATCCCGCGCGTTCTTCCCCGTTGTACAGCCGGGAGAATCCATATCGAAGACGTTGGAATTAGAGCTGCCGTCGAGGGGTAACAGCGAGATAAAGGGAATTGAACTGTCGTCGTCGTATCCGTTCGATTTTTTCCCCCGGTACTGGCCGGTGAGATACGACGGCCGCGTCATCGTCTTTCCCCAGCCCCTGTCCGCGCGTTACGACGACGCGGGATACTGGACCGGGTGCGGAGAGGCCGAGCAGGCGCGCCATAAGCCCGACGCCGAATGCGACACTGTGGGAGTGCGCCCCTATCTGGAGGGTGACACAATGAGAATGATACACTGGAAATCGAGCGCGAAGACGGGGCGAATCAACTCCAGGCTTTACGACGAGTCGGGAGACCGCGAAGCCCGCGTGATAGACCTGGATTCGCTGATTTCAAGAGGACACGAGAGGGGTCTTTCGATCGCGGCATACGAATTGTCGCGCGCGATATTATCAGGCAAGCCGGTAGGCATGGCGAGCGGCGGCAGGCTGTGGCCTCCGTCCGAACTTCGTTCCGATAAGCTATCGCTGCTCAGGGTGCTCGCACTCTATGAATAGAAGCGCCGTATCTTTAAACAGCCGTTCAACTGTCGGGGCGGCGGGAGCTTCGTTCCGGCTTAAAACGCTGCTGCTGATTAACAGTTTATTGCTCGGGGTGTCAGCGCTTGTGTCATGCCGCACAACGAGCGGGGTATTGTATTCGGCGCTGTTTTTGACGCTTCTCGCGGTTGCGGCTGTCCTCGACCTGTCAGGCAGATTGCGGCCTTCCCGTATCGTGCTTGATTTGATGTCGGTCGCCATTCTCAGTTCGGCTGTAATGAGGATACGGTTCAGCAATTTTATCATCGTACTCACCGAATCCGTTCTGCTGATGTGCGCCATCAAGCTGATGGAGGACAAGCGTTCCCGCGACTACCGCCAAATTGCCATGCTGTCGGTCTTCACCACAATAAGCGCGGCAGCCGATATGCCTGACGAAACGTATATCTATATCGGCGTGATATTGAGCCTGTTGGTGGGATTTCAGTTCATACTGTCCGCCTGGTTCACCCAAGACCCGGACGCGTCGCTCACGTCGAGGGAGTTGGCTCAGGTGTGCGGGAGGGTCGCGTCAATATGGGTAATGATGCTTCCGATGTGCCTTCTGCTGTTTTTCGTGGCGCCCCGAGCCCGCGTTACGCTGGGGGGGCAATTGCAGATGATGGGCGGAGCTTCAAGCTATGTCGGATTCTCCGACCGGATATTACTCGGCTCAGTAAGCGAAATACAAGAAGTGGACGCTCTCGCCTTCAGGGCCGAAATGCCGCTTGTCGCGCCGGGGTATCTGTTCTGGCGCGGGCTCGTGCTGGATACGTTCAACGGAAGGGAATGGTTTGCGGCGATACGTAACGCCGAGGGCCAGATTTTGCCTCAGGGCGCCGAGATAATAAGGCAGGTTGTTTTTCTTGAGAACAGCAGATACCACAGATATATCTTCGCGATGGATGTCCCGGTAATGATAAACACGCCGGGTGTGGGCCAAGTGGGGGACGGCGCTTTCATGAACATGAGTAACAACCGCATCAGAAGCTACGATGCGATCTCGGCGCTCTCAAACACGGTAACGCCGCAGTCGGGAAGAATCCGCCGCAATCATTACCTCAGGCTTCCGGAGAATTACAGCCCGGCGATCCGGCAACTGACCGAGGACATATTGAGCGGCGTGGATGACGGCGACAAACCCGAGGTCTTGATGCGGTATTTTCATAACCCTCCCTTCTCGTACTCACTTTCCGGTCTGCCTGTTTCATCCGAGCCGCTTGAGGAATTTCTGCTGCGGACGCAGAGTGGAAACTGCGAGTACTACGCTTCCGCAATGGCCGTGATGCTTCGAATCGGAGGGGTGCCGTCGAGGATAGTGGCGGGCTACCGGGGAGGCGTCTACAACCAGAACGGCGGTTACTACATGGTCGAACAGTCGAACGCTCACGTCTGGGTGGAGGCGTGGGACGACGCGGAGCTTCTCTGGCGAAGGTACGACCCCACGCCCGTGTCGGCGGAGGCGGGAGACGGATTGGGGAGTACCGCGCGCTACAATTTCTGGTCCATGTACATCGACTACATCAATTACAGTGTTTCGCGCATTTTCCTCGAGTATGAGGGCGATTCTCAATCGCAGCTAATGGAGATGGTGAGGGAATTTTTCACCTCGCCCGGCGGCTCGGTGGAAACATTGATGAACTTCTTCCAGAATGACAGAAGAAGAATCTATATGACGACGCTCGCCGCGGCGATTATCTGCCTGATAGTGATAACGAGGCGGCTTCGCAGGTACCGGGGCCGTGCGGGCCGATCGAGGGATGAAC
>Ga0099364_10014936_pt1 | contig 10284 bp, 7 predicted proteins | sample TergutTh196P3_FD_73070 | JGI IMG/M metagenome (GOLD analysis project Ga0099364, IMG submission 73070) | Microcerotermes parvus P3 segment gut microbial communities from Pointe-Noire, Republic of the Congo - Th196 P3 | ecosystem: Host-associated > Arthropoda: Insects > Digestive system > Gut ...
GTCTCTCTCTTCGTAGCACACTCAAACCGCCAGTTGTGCGTTCGGCGATTTCCTATACAACATCGAATTTACCATTTTTTTTCCAAAACAGGATAACGTCTTACAAGGTCACGAGTTAGAGGGCGTACTCCTGTGCCATGGTCCCATATTTCCCCAAGCCTAACCATGATGATTTTCCTTTCGGGGTCAACGAACAATATCTGGCTCATAATTCCAAATGCATAAAATTCGGGGGAAAATTCGGTGACTATCCAATATTCAGACGTATCTGCCCTCCTATTCTTTCGAATATCATAGTAAGGTAACGACAATTCTTCCGCAAAACGTACAGTGTTTGTGAGATTATTAAAAATGGCGCCTGTAGAGTCGCGAAAATGCCGGATACGTTCTTCGCTCATCCATTGATATTGATATCCTCTTCTTGTTTCTATATGCCCTTCTTCCATATTGGGCGTGATGCTATTCTCTATCCACTCTTTTGATACGATTTGTTTTCCGTTCCAATTACCGTAGTTCAAATATAATCGTCCTATTTTTGCTAAATCAATCGCTGTTGCACTCAAACCGTAATAAGATTTTGCAGAACGGTTTCTTCTGTCGTCTAAACTCATTGATGCGTCATACTCCATACCTAAAGGCTTCCATACCTTTTCTTCCAAATATTCAGCGTAGGGCTTTTTTATCGCTTTTTCCAACGCAATGCCAAGAATAGCAGTTGTCGCGCTGTTATAAGCATATTTTTCACCCGGATCTTGTTCGAACTTTAATTTTTTAAGTTGTCTTAACTGGTTGCGACCGTAAAACAACCGTGCCATACCTTTGAATGGATTCGTGTATGACTCTTCAAAACGAAGCCCCGCCTGCATATTAAGCAAATGTTCAATAGTAAGTTTTTGAAATCGAGGGTCGCCTTTTCTTAACTCCGGAATATAGTCGATAACAAGGTCGTGTACGCTCTTTATAAATCCCTCGTCAACAGCAATTCCCACCAATAAGGAAGTAACAGATTTTGTAATAGAAAAAGTGACAGATATTTTTGAACGGTCGTAGCCGCGATAATATTGTTCGTAAATAATCGTATCGTCCTTGATGAGTAAATAGGCTGTGGTTGCGGATTTTGCCAAATACTCGTCTACTGTTAGCCGTGTTGTATCTCTTCCTGCAATTGGCGGCAACTTCATATTAACTATTAAAGAATCTATAGCAACAGGAAGATGATATTTATCTGCGCTGCTTGCAATTTTTGCCTGTGGAAACGCATTATATTCGTGAATTTCCGGCATCCAATAGCGAACTGCCCGATATACCATACATGAATTAATCAGGCTGACAAGCAAGAAAAATGTAGAAAAAAACAAAAAACGTTTAATTATATCAATTATATCCTTCATTTTGGGGTTATTAAGTTAATTATGTAATTATTTTTTAGTTCAATTCAAACATTTCTCTTTTGTATAATTTTTCTGCTTCTGTGGCGATTTGTTGAAATTCTTCGTGTGTAGCATCTCGCAAGTTTTTTGCGCGAAACTCTTTCAACGCGCGAAATATGCCACCAGTTATTTTTTGCTGTTTTTTGGTGTATTTTGCGCTTGGGTCGCAGAGCAAATCGTTGTCGCCCATCTCATTGATAAATTCTACAATATTCATAACTAAAGATTATTTAGAGGTAAAAAAGTCGGGATAGTATTGTCCAATTAGATTTATAGCGGCTTGCGTCTGAATAAATTACGCATAAAAACATGGTCGGACATATCAGACAAACAAACCAAGCCTTGAATAACAGACGGCTGTTGGACGATGACAAGTTTGAAAATTTGTTTGTCAGCGCCGGAAAATTCTTTTTCCAGTTGAACTTCCAACCCATTTTTTTTGTTATTTGGCTCAAGTCGTCCTTTTCCAACGGAAAAATATCAGTCGATAAAATATCACCAGTAACCGCATCTTCTATTGAACGTGTCAACTCGTCTATTTCAAATTCCAATCGCATTTCTTGCATTTCAAATTTTCTGCAAATATACATTAAAAATTTAAAATACAAGCAAACAAAAAAAAATTTTTTTTCACACCATTCCCTCAACACCCCACACTCACGCCCGCAACCCTTGCTGCTCCGCCCGTGCATCCAATTTTTTAAGACTTTGGCGCAGCGGCGGCTTACGCTACCGTTTATGCGGGCTACAAACGTTCAAGTTCCCACTGCCTTTTCTGCGGGGTTACTGCCGCCGTTGCGCCACCACGCAGTAGCATCGAAGATAAACCGCCAGTTAGCCCTTCGCCCATTTTACGCGACATTCTCATAATTCCGGTTATGCCGTTTGTAGCACAGTAGCAAGGCAACGGCTACTACTATGATTACTGCCAGAAACAACATTTTCACCGTAGTCATGATACGAGCACCCACAGCGTATGTCATCACTCTCTGCGGATAAGCGGTCACTACGAAAATCATAAAAACATTTTCAATCCAATCCGACAAACAACTAAATAGACCAATGCTAAAAAACACTGTTGCCAAACATGGTTTTATCGATGTTTTTTTTAGCATGAAAATTAAAAGACTTGTAATAAACATGCTACAGAATAATGGTAGAATAAAATCAAGCGTCACCGCGTTTCTAATGTAAAGTCTTCGCCCGCTTTCACCGTAAGATTCGACACTGTCATAAAGGCTTTCTGTCGTGTAAAATATATCTGTCTCAAGATAAACAACCCCACCTGTTTGTTTAAGAAAATACGGGTTAAAAATTCCCAACTGAAGGATTCCAATTATAGCCGTCAGTATGAAGGTACAAATTACTGTTTTGCCATTAATTTTTTCATACAAGACTTCGCTTAAACTTCTATATTTTTCCATCTAAATTACTTTATATTAAGATATTACTAAAATTAATCATAAAATGCAGCCTATTCTGCAAATTAACCTCCGCTATTCCCGAATCAATATCCAAATACAGCAAATCCATTTCTGGATAGAATTTTTTAAGGCGTTTTTCTATTCCTTTGGCTACTATATGGTTGGCGATGCAGCCAAAGGGTTGAATACATACTACTTTTTTTATTCCCTGTCGGGCGTAAGCAGCCACTTCAGCGGCAATCAGCCAGCCTTCGCCAAACTGATTGGACAGATGCAGAATATCCCTTGCATAGCCGGCTTTTGCAAATATGGTTTCGCGCGGAACGTGAAAATGGAAATCTTTTAAAATGGCTTCGGTCGTCTTTATGCGGCTGTTCATGTATTTCAATAATACGGGGTGCAACATTTTGTTTATCAATGACATATTATTGATACCGTGCTTATTATTAACCTGCGAATTAACGAAATACTGCATGATAAAATCAAGTATTGGCGGCGTTGTCACTTCCATATTTCGCTGTCGAAGCCATTGCGAAATGTGCGCCTGCGCATAATTGTTGTATTTTACATAAATTTCGCCTATCAGCCCTATTTTTGTAAAATCACGGTCGTGTACCGCAATCATGTTGAAGTCGGCAACGGCTTGTTCCAGCAAGCGAAACAGAGCGCCGGAATCGTTGCGTTCTATCGCGTCGCTTCCACAATTCATGTAAAAATCAAACATTTTTCGCGCTTCCCCTTTTGTTTTCTCTCTGACGGCAATGGCGTTGTGCATCTGAAAAATCGCATCGCCGTAGAGTACGCCGCTTATCGCTATATGCGCCAGTTTATGCCACGGCAGCCGAAATCCATTTTGGTCGTTTTGCAACGATTTTCCGGTTGCAACGGCTATAACAGGCACGTTTGCGTATCCTGCCCGCGTTAATCCGCTTTTGATTTGCGCAATGTAGTTGGTGGCGCGACATTGACCGCCGGTTTGCGTGACGCCGACAGCAATATCATCTAAATCATATCTTCCTGATTGTAACGCTTTTATAATATCACCCAAAATTAATGTAGAGGGATAGCAAACTTCGTTATGACCGTATTTTAGTCCTATTTCGGCGGAAAGACGGTCAGAAGGCGGTAAGTTCACAAGATTATAGCCGGCTAACTTGCCCATTGCCGGTAAAAAAGGCGAAATAAAATCGGCAAACCATGGGGCGAGAATAGTTTTTTGCCTGTCACGTTTTTCAAATTTGACGGAATAACCGTGATAATCATGATAATCGCTTTCAACATGTGGCGCCAAAGAATTAGAAGCGGTCTTCAGAGATTCGACCAACGACCGCAAACGCAAACGAATAGCGCCCGGACTTGATATTTCGTCTATCCGTATAACAGTTAGATTTTTACCCGATTTTTTCAAAATATCAGATATTTCGTCAATCAGAAACGAATCGGGACCGCAACCGAAAGAGTTGAGTTGAATCATCTGCACGTTGCGAGGAAGTTTCGCTACCTGCAAAGCCGTTTGTATCACACGATTAGGATACGACCACTGCGAAACTGCGTTGAGATTTTTGAAACCGCTCGTGTCATTGCCAATTTGACCCGAAATTTCCTTTTGTTTTTGGGGATTATGACTTTCGTCAAAATGACGCACAGCACGGAAAACATCGTCGGTAAGCACATTTGCGCCCAAATCGGAAAGTATTTGTCCCATTTTCTGATGTATCAGAGGGTCAGTGTGATATGGGCGACCGGCAATGATAAAAATCATCTTATTATTGCGAATTGATTCATGAAGAATTTCCTTTTGAAAATCAATTAACTTTTTTCTTGTATCGCTTCTTATTTTCAACGCATTACGAAAAGCAAAGTCGAATATTTTTCTATCCACGCCCAAATCGGAAAAATATTTCCAGCATGTTTTTTGTAACGATTTTTCGTCGTTGAAACAGATGACGGGCGTATCAAACGCAATATCAAATTTGCCTTCGGGGTCTACGGCGCTGCGAATAACGTCGGGATAACCGCTCACAATCGGGCAGTTAAAGCAATTTGACGAGTGTTGAAATTCATTTTCAATTTTTGGAATTAACGGATAAAACAAACGGTCGGGTTTTTGTTCGAGAAGCGCAATGATATGTCCGTGTACTAATTTTGCGGGAAAACAAATATTGTCGGACATCACGCTGCCAATGCCTTTCTGATAAAGTCCGACGGTTGATTCGGGCGACAAAACCACCTCAAATCCGCAAGCCGTAAAAAGAGCGTTCCAAAATGGAAAATCATCGAACATATTCAAAACGCGCGGAATACCTATCTTTTTTAGTTGAAAATTGAAAGTTGAAAATTGAAAATTGAGTGGGTTTGGTGGGTGGTATGGTGGGCGTATGTCTTTGGTGGACAATGGATTTGAATTGAATAAAATTTTATTTTTCTTTTCGTATGCGTTTGTGCCTTTCTTTTCGGGTTTTGCTGCGGCTGAAAATATTTTTTCGCACTTGTTTCCGGCGTAGCAAATATTTCCGTTTTGAAATTTCATTTTTACAACGGCACACATGTTTGTACAGCCTTTGCAGCGCAATTCCGTTGTTTGAGCCGCCACGATTTTCAATGCTGTTTTGCCTGCAAAAGAAGACGTTTTTCCTGTTGTTTTCCATTGCTGGAAAGCGTAGAGGGCTGCTCCGAAAGCGCCCATCAATTCGGGATAATCAGTTGCGCCCACCGATTTTCCCGAAAGGAGTTCCAACGCTCGAAAAACAGCATCATTACGTAGCGTTCCGCCCTGAACGACAATATGTTCGCCCAACACATTAAGATTTGACACTTTCAATACCTTAAACAGACAGTTTTTTACCACAGAATAAGCCAAACCAGCGGCAATATCGTCAATACCGGCATTTTCGCGCAACGACTGTTTGACTTTCGAGTTCATAAAAACCGTACATCGCGAGCCTAAATCTGCGGGTTGTTTTGCCAGACAAGCCTTTCGCGAAAACTCGCTCAAAGTCAAATTCATGGTAGAAGCAAAATTTTGAAGGAACGAGCCGCAGCCCGACGAACAAGCCTCGTTGAGTTCGATATTGGAAATAACGCCGTTGTTCACAAAAATAGATTTCATATCCTGTCCGCCGACGTCGAGAATGAACGAAACCTGCGGGTCAATGTATTGTGCGCCCGCAAGATGCGCCATTGTTTCCACGATACCGTAATCAATCCCCAACGCCGCACGTATCAAATCTTCGCCATATCCGGTAACAGCCAACGACACGATTTCAACATCAACACCCTGACATTTAGCCTGTTGATAGAACTCGTTCAATCCTTCGGTCGCTTTTTTCAACGCATCGCCATTATTGCCTGAATAGTAGTGAAATACAATTTGTTGTCGGTCGTCAATAACCGTAATTTTTGTGGTCGTTGAGCCTGAATCAATTCCAATGAAAGCGCAAATCTTTTTTTGTGTTCCGAGAGGCGCAAAAGGCATTTTCTTAATATTTCGTTTTTTTTGCCATGCAGCATATTCCTTTTCGTTCTCAAACAGCGGCGGCAAACAGTTTATCAATTTTTCGGGCTTTTTTGTATGGTTTTGCAAAAGATGTTCTATTTGAATATATTGCGTTTGTTCGCCTGCATACAGAGCGGCGCCGAAAGCGGGAAAATATTCGCTGTTTTCGGGCAAAAGCATGTCGGCGGGTTTAAGATTTAGAATTTTCGTGAACTGCTCGCGCAAAGCGGGAATAAATGCGAGTGGTCCGCCGATGCACAGCACGGGCGCAGCAATTTCGCTTCCACGCGCCAAACTTGTCACGGTTTGCAGAGCCACCGCATGAAGCGTAGATGCGGCAATATCCGAAATTGCAGCGTTGCGGCTAATCAGATTTTGAATGTCTGTTTTGGCAAAAACGCCGCATCGCGACGCCACGGGATAAATCTTTTCGTATTGCGCGGCTTTTTCGGCTAACTGTTCGACTTTGATATTGAGCAACGACGCCATCTGGTCAATAAACGCTCCCGTACCTCCCGCACAGTTGCCGTTCATACGAATGTCTGGGCGTTTGTTTTCGGCAAAGAAAATCATTTTTGAATCTTCGCCGCCAATATCAAGCAAAGTACGCACTTGCGGATACAGTTTTAGCGTCAGGTTGCCCGCCGCAACAACTTCCTGAATAAACGGAATATCCGTCTGTTCTGCAATTCCCATGCCCGCCGAGCCTGTTACGGCTGCCAAAAACGCAGCATCGGGAAACATCTCGCCCACAACGCGTAATTCCTCGCTAAACACTTGACGGACACTCGATTTATGTCGCCGATACGACCTGTACACAATCTCGTCTGCGAAGTTCAAAACGACAAACTTTATCGTCGTCGACCCCGCATCAATTCCTATCCTTAAATTATTTGCCATCACTTTATTAACGCATTAAATATTTGTATTAAACATTTGTTTAGTTATTGTATAAAAAAATCTCTAACTCTCTATTTTAATTGCCCTGATAACGAAATCTGCAACGTATTCTCTATGTTTTTCAAGCGATTTCATATATTCTGCATCGGGTATGTTCAGAAACCGTATAGCAATCTGACTTGCAGCAAAAGGGAAAATAGACAGTGAAACGACGTTGAGCAAAAAATCGGGTATCGGAATAGGGCAAACAGTTCCTTTTGCTTCTTCCTCCTGAATACGTTTAGATAGTTTGGTATAAAGCCCGTACAGGTTTTTGTTTTTGAATTTTTGGTCTATTTTTTGCGGATTAGCCACCAACTCCGTCAGCACAAAAACAGGGAAATCGGGATATTTGAACAACATATCGTAATACGAATAAATCCATTGCCTAATCAGTTCAAAGAAAGGCAAATCGGAATCAGCCAGATGGAACAATTTTTCTGCAAGTATCGAAGTCGCTTCCTCAAAAATAGTGTCAAACAACTTTTCTTTCGAGCGAAAATAGTAGTTCACCATCGCCACGTTAACCCCCGATTCAGCGGCAATATCACGTACCGTTGTCCCCTTTAACCCCTTCCTGACAAACAGTTTACGAGCCGCCTCTATAATTTTTATCTGTACTTCCGTATATTCAGTATTCATTTTAAACTAAAAATTTGTTTTAAACTATTGTTTGATATGTAAACGTGGGGAAAAATTTTTTATTGTGTGTAGTGTACTGAAAAAATATTTTTTTTTGTAGTTGTTGAAAAAAGGATTATCTTTGCATCGCGTTATTTGAAACAATGGAAAACCAAAGCCAACGGAAGTCATTCGGTAGTTTCTAAAGTATTACCTGTGGAGGACATGAGGTTGGGGGAAGTGTTGGTATGTAAGGAAAAGGGAATAAAACGCATTTTGTTGATGAAAACCTCCATTATGATTATGGTAACGATAGGAAACAGAATTTTGTGTTCTTTGATTGCGTCTATTTCAAAGACAATGAAGCGTTTAGATAATAAGTCCAATTCTTTGTCGGAATTTAACAGATAATCGTATTCGCCGCCGCGATAGTACGGCTCAAGCACGTTCAAGAAGTTGGCAACGTCAAAATCCTTTTCGCGCACCTGTTTAGCCTCCAAAATTTCGCGGTATTCGCACTTTACAAACTCATAGAACGTGTTGAAACTCGGCGCAAGTCCTGTTTTCAGCAATTCAATGTAGGTGCTAACAGCGGTGGATAGGGCGACCTCTTCGGAGCGGGTAGGCGGCTCGTCATCGCGCTTCCAAAGGGTCAGTATCAGCGTTTTAATGCTTTCGCGCTTTTCGATGTCGAAAACGCCGTCATCAGTATAAAATGGATTAAAAGAGATTGGATTGTTCTCTGTATAAGTGAAATACACGCCATCATCGCCGTAGGTTTTGCGGTTGATAAGGTTGCAAAGTCCCTGATAACTGTTTCCTGTATCAACTAAAACGATATGCGCCCCCTGTTCATAGTATTGTCTCACCATGTGATTGGTAAAGAACGATTTACCGCTACCACTTGGTCCAAGTATGAACTTGTTACGATTGGTAATAATACCGCGTTTCATGGGCAAATCCGAAATATCCAAATGCAGCGGTTTACCCATTCTATCTACCATTTTGATACCAAAGGGCGACAACGAACTTTTGTAATTGGTTTCTTCCGTAAAGAAACACAACGCCTGCTCGATGAACGTGTAAAAACTTTCCTCTGCGGGAAAATCGGCTTGGTTTCCGGGAATACCTGCCCAAAAGAGCGCGGGCGTATCAACGGTATTGTGGCGGGGCTTACATTCCATTAACGCCAACTGACTGCCCACATCGTTTTTGATACCCGCGAGTTCATCGCGATTGTTACTCCATGCTACCACGTTGCAATGACAACGAACTGAAATAAGCCCTTGACTGTGAGCCTCATTCAGATATTCCTCAATCCACTGCTTGTTGATTTGATTTTGGCGACTGTAACGCGACAAAGAGTGCATGTTACGCGCCTGTTTTTCAAATCGTTTCAAGTTTTCCACATGGTCATCAAGAAAAATGTACTGATTATAAATGTGGTTGCAACTCAATAAAACGCCAACAGGCGCGGCAAACGACAAACGACAATCGCTACGGTCAGTGCTTAATTTCTCAAAACGGTTGTCAGTCGCCACTTTTGAGGGCAAATCTTCTGTGTCCGAGAGCGTATGCAGGCACAAAATATTGTCGCCAATTCGCATATCTTCGGGGTTTAGTTGAATGTCCTTTAACGTGGTGGTATCTTCCAACGACAAAGAAAAATACTTTTCTACCAATCCCGGACTTTCTTTTGTGCCTGTAATTTCGTCGTCGGTCAGGCGGGTAAGTTTCACAAAAACGCAATCGTTCACAATACGTTCAAACTGCCCCACTGCCTCTAAAAAGCGGGTAACGGTTTCCAAGTCGCGTATTTCCTTTGGAATAAGGAAACCGCGACACAAACTGTTGAAGTTACTCTGTTGGCGCATACGCTCTTTGGTGGTTTTCGTCAGATACAGAAAACAAGCGTGGTTTAAGTATGGACGCTCATTAAAATGTCGTTCAAACGAGCGCGACAAAAAACTTAATTCATCTCTTTGAACATCAGGCTTATAGTTTTCCATTATAAACCAATCCTGTTTATGCACGATGCAGTAATTTGGCAAAACCTTAATCGCCTTTGCCCACGCCGAATGAATTGCCTCATATTCAGTTGAGGCAACGGTAAACAGTTCGGGCAATTCCACCCGATAAGCCACTGTTACATCGGCGTCTTTGCTGATAATACAGTCGTTTTCAACTGTCAGCAACGGAAACTTACTCTCTAACGTTGTCGCTTTTAATACGTTCCTCATTTTTTCGTCTTCTTTTGGGTAAACAAAAAGGGGATATTCCGGCGGTTAATCACGTATCGCGGATGGCTGCGCTTTGCCTGCACTTTCATTAGCCCATGTTCGCCGTATTTGTCGTTCAAATGGAACACTCCGTA
>Ga0099364_10014937_pt1 | contig 10283 bp, 8 predicted proteins | sample TergutTh196P3_FD_73070 | JGI IMG/M metagenome (GOLD analysis project Ga0099364, IMG submission 73070) | Microcerotermes parvus P3 segment gut microbial communities from Pointe-Noire, Republic of the Congo - Th196 P3 | ecosystem: Host-associated > Arthropoda: Insects > Digestive system > Gut ...
CCGGGTAGCTCGTCTACGGAAATAAAATTGAAATAGCGGAGGAAACGGAGCAAACGGTAGGCTTCGGCATATTCTTCGTCGCTTTCATGCACCTCGTTCAAGATTGGCTCTGCATGATGGCGCAGGGCGGCAAATTCGTAAATCATAGCGCTGTTGAACATCTCATCGGCATTCTCCTGATACGGAAAAATCCATTTTTCCTCTCCCAGCCTCACTTTCGGCCACATAGAAATGGTTTGTTTAGCGGAATATCCACGAAACTGATAATCCCTGACGATACGCCTCAACAAGCGGTTATCCGTTGTAGGAATCCAATTGTGACCGTCTAACGAAATCGTCGTCAAAGCAGAGACGTACACCCTGAAAATCCGCTCAGGCGGCAAATTATCCGTCAGCTCCGGATTCAGCCCGTGAATACCTTCCAATAACAGGATGGAATTTTGCTGCATCTTTAACTTATGACCTTTGTATTCGCGGCATCCCTTCCCAAAATTAAACGAAGGCTGCTCAATTTCTTCGCCTTCTATCAACCGCTGTAAGTCCTTACGGAAATAAGGCAAATCAATGGCATACAGCGATTCAAAATCATAGTTCCCCTGCTCATCAAGGGGCGTATCCTCGCGGTTGACGTAATAATCATCTAATGAGATACCTAACGGATGGACTAAATTTGTAATCAGTTGAATCTGAAGGCGTTTGCAAAATGTGGTTTTGCCGGACGATGAAGGGCCGGAAATAAAAACAACGCGCACGCCGTCTCTCTTATATCGTACCGCAATATGCTCTGCGATAGAAGCAATGCGTTTTTCCTGTAAGGCTTCGGAGACCATGATGACTTCGCCGGACTTACCGGATTCGATGACCCGATTCAAGTCGCCTACATCATTCAGCCCTATCGTCCGCTGAAGCGTAAGAAATTGGCGATAGGCTTCAAACATTTTATCCTGTCGGATGACCTGATTCAGTTCCGCCGGATTTTCGCGTTGCGGCACGCAAAGCAATAATCCTTCATTATAAGGCAGAATATCAAACAAATGGATATACCCAGTCGAAGGCGTCAGGCACCCGTAAAAATAATCCACATAGCCGTCCAATTCACAATACTGCGAATAGGATATCCCGGCTGTTTCCAACAACAGCGCCTTGTCTTCCATACCCCGCTCGCGAAACAGCGCAACGGCTTCATCCGTCCGTACCGTATGGAGCGTTATCGGCATATCTGCATCAATCATCTCCTGCATACGCTTTTTTATTTGCGCAATCGCATCTTCCGTAAGCAACTCGCTTTCGGTAAAAGCGCAATAATACCCCTTTGAAACGGGATGTTCTAAATTAAACGTTTTACCGGGAAAAATATCGTGCACCGCCTTTGCCAATACGAGACAAAGCGTCCGTAAATAGGTTCTGCTTCCCGACTGATCCGTATAATCTACAAATTCTACATCTTTCGACTGCCAGCACCGGTATTTCAAACGCCTTACCCGATTATTCACCCGCGCGCACATCGCTGGAAGCTTCAACGGAGAACCTACAGCCTCATATATCTCATACAAAGAGGCGCCCACCTTCACCTCTTTACGTACGTTATTGTTCTTACAATAAATCGTAATAAAATCCGAACCGTCTACCATTATTTAAAATAAATCTGAATGTGTTCCTGTATCTGTAAAAAGCAATATTAATTCTTTGTCATTTTGTATCCAAACAAGCAACCAGTCGGCTTGAATATGACATTCCATCCTGTTCTTGTAATTGCCTGTCAGCGGATGTGCTGAATATTTGGACGGAAGAGTTCCTGTTTTGGAAAGCATATCTACGACTGAACGCAATAGATTCAAGTCTAGACCCCTCCTTTGGCAACGTCTGACATCTTTTTTGAATTTGTTTGTGTACTTAATGCTATACATCCTTGTTATTTGAGGCATTGTCTGATCAGGTCGTCTGCATCTTTCGCTGAATATACGCGCCCTTTTTTAATATCGTCGTCCGATTCTGCAAAACGCGAATAAGGTTCGGATTCCTCAAAAACACCTAACGACAAAATGTAATCAATCGTTTTTTTTGCGATTGGATTACGCTCGTCATATTGTAACATAATATTTGCCATAATCCAAAAACTTGATTAATTGCTTACTGCCACCAATTCCTGGGTGGTTGAGAGCTTGCCTTTGTTGTATGCGTCCTGTTTGACGATACCGATTCCGGGGGCATACCACGAATGGAGGATCAAATCCGATTTGATGCCCATCGCCGTACTCTTGCAGTTGAATTTTACTTTCTTGCAATTAAACGTACCGGCTGGGGTGGTTATATCCTCATCGCCTTCGCACACGCCGTCGGTATACGAAGCGCTTATCTTCATGAAAGCGACTTGCATATTCATCTCGCAATCGGGAAGCGCGTCGTTGGCTTTCATGTTAGCTGGTAGCACCAACGGTGTCCCTTCGGCAGAGCCTTCGACCGGCAAACCGGCGGAAATGCTGTTCATCATAGCTGTCGGGTCTACGACGACCGCCCCATTTTCTACTTTGTACGTATAAGAAACAATCGGCGCTTTAGTCGGTTTCTTTTTAGCGTCCAACACTTCGCTCGAAATGATAAGCGTCAGGTTATTGCCTGACCCTTCGACCGAAGTCACGGTCTGTCGGGCGTAGGTCTGAACTTTCCCTTTGGCGTTCTTCATCTCATAGAGCAACGTAACGCCTTCTTTCATAGGGCACAACGGCTGTTGCGCCCAAAAACTCATTGCCGTCATCACAGCAAGAACGGTTAATGTTAATTTTTTCATTGGATTTACCTTTAAATTATGTTTTTATCTATGTCTCAATTGTTTTTTCATCAAAGTGAAAGATGATGTTTTTGAACCGCAATAAAAAATCCATTCCTATCACGCCATCGGCCAAAAGCATAATTTGTGGCGGAAATTTTATGACGTTGACTTCAAAATTTATCATATCTTTTCCGAACAAGCTAAATTTTGGCAATTTCAGTATTTTTGAATTTATGCCACCACTCGCCGTCATCAACCTATCGCCGGTTTTCAATCTTTTCAAATCAAAACCGAGCATAGTTGCAAGGCCATCATCAATGATGGTTTTGGAGGCGCCTGTATCAAGAATGAATTTGAAACTACTTACATCATTGAGGCCTTTTATTAGCGCAAAAACAATGATTTTTCTCTTTTCAATCAATAATTTGTGCTTCATATCATCAATGTATTTTCGTCGATACGGTCTAATCTGATACCGCCTGTATATACAATCGTTGAATAGTACGGTTTCAGTTCAAGTTTCTTTTTTATGACCTTCATACGGCTTTTGTGCTTATATAGCAATATCGCTTCCTTCAGATAAGGCGTTGGTTCAAAGACCGGGTTTTCTAAAAGAACAAATCTATCGGGATACTCTTGTTTTATCGATTCCCAGGATATAAGTTTTGGTTTCATTGTTTTAGCATTAAATATCAACAAAATACAATATCAAATCTCACGCAGAAGATGCCGTAGGTGAGGCAGTCAACATACGGTCTTAGGGAGTGACTGCGCCTTTGGCGATGCGGATATTCTTAATGTAATGCTGCGTTTGACCGCCGCCATAAGTAAAACTTCCCGTTACTAAAAGCCAGTTGGCTTGGTCAATATTTGGCGCATTAGCTACCCGCTGTCCGTTAAAATAGACCTTAAGCGCGCGTTTGTTGTACGAAATGGATAGACGATTCCAACCACCCTTATTGACGGGAGCATCATCTTTAATATTTCGATCTTCTCCATTAGATTTGGCAGTAATATTAATCGTATGGTCGCCGGCGTCATCAGAAGCAGGATACCCATAAAACCATACGTTAATAACGTCTTGATTTTTGTCGTTCCTAAAGGTGATGGTGTAAGGGCCTTTGAGCTTATCGTCGATTTTATATTCAGGATACAGGTATACATCCATTTCGACGGTAAAAGATTCGGGCAAATAATTTTTGGGATCCTTCACTAACGGATTAATACGCGATGTTTTAGCAAGGCATATTGCATTCTCTCCATTAATTTTAGCGATCTCAACATTCCCTTCGATTAAATCCCACTGACTTGGAAATTCTCCTAATTGTTCGCCGGTAAGATTATCCTCGAAAATAATCTCGTTACCCGCTACAAAGTCCGATTTGGCGTACGACATTTCTGCAGGTTTTGTTGCTTCGGCAGGGGCGGCAGCTGGAGCGGCAGGCGCTGCGGCCGGTGCAGGAGCGGGTGCAGGAGCGGGTGCCGGTGCCGGTGCGGGAGCAGGTGCAGCCGGTTGCTTAGCTTTGTCATTACTTTTTTTCTCCGGCTCTTTTTTCGGGTCTAAAGCATCATCAATAGCCTTATTGACGGCTTTATCGGTTCTCTTTTCCGCTTGGCGGATCGTTGCGTTTTCGGCAGACCTTTCGATTGCTTTACCTAAACGCTTGGTGAATTGTGCCTGTACCATGCTGTATGTCAGTAGCATAGCAAGCATTACGAATAAAATTCTTACAGTTTTCATGATTTCTAATTTTTATAATTAATTTTGTATATCCAATAGAAGTCACAAAGATACGTAAAAAAAAATGATATTATCCCCCAAAAAGGGGATTTTTTTTCTCTTGTACAAAAAATCTATCAAAAAATGCAACTATTTCACTTTATAGGCCATTAGCGCCTCGCCGTGCCGGATATACATTATCCCCCGATGAATGACGGGATGCGCCCAATGCTGCTCTGTACCAAGTGTTATAGGGAATGAACTCACCTGATCAAATTGTTCGGGGTTGGGTCTTACCAAATGAATCGTTCCTTTATCGCTGTAACAATAGAGCAATCCGTCTGCAAAAATAATATTGCCCCGACCGATAGTTCTTACCTTGTATTTCGTCTCGCCTGTTTTCCAATCTATGCAAAACCAGTTATTGTTATTGTGTCCCGAACCGTACAGGTAATCGCCAACCTTGATAGCGCCGCCCATTTGATTGTCCATTTCGTCGTTTTTCCATACTTGCTCAATCGCTTTTCCGCCGTCTTTGAGGTTTAACAACCATGTACCGCCACTGTATCCCGTATAAGCAAGAATCTTTCCGTCGACATACAATGGGGTATTAGGATTGATGTCATTTTGGCTGGGCAGTACATGCGACCAGAGCAACTCGCCGGTTTCGGCATGGAAAGCGACTAACAGATTATCTAACCAGGCATCGCGTGCAGCGCCCGGTACCGGCGCTCCCATCCATGTAACGACCATAGGAACAGATTGGTCGCCGATATACAGCGGCGAACAGTAGGATGAAGGCTTGCCTGTACCGGGAGACGACCAGATCAATTCGCCTGTATTTTTGTCAAGCGCTATCATATTATGCTCTTCGCCTCCGGGGGTCATATAAATCATACTACCCACGATCAACGGACTTTCAGTCATGCCAAAATTGAGGTTTTTACCATCGAACTCGGTTAATAAATCCTTTTTCCACACTTCGTTCAGCGTTTCCCGGTCTAAGCAATAAAGCGTGCCTAAAGCGCTGAAAATATATAACTTTCCATCATTCACACATACTGACGAGCGCGTACCGTTAAAGTTTGTGTTCCATTCCTTACCGATTATTTGTTCGTTCAGCAATTCCCCGTTCAAATCGAATACAAACAGCACGAGATCATCGCCGTGCATGCCCGTCACATAGAGTTTCTCATCCGAAATAGCCACCGAAGTATGCCCTTCGCCCAATTTCTCAAATTTCCACACCAATTCCGGGCCTTCGTCAGGCCACGCCTTCAATAATCCGGTCTCCCCGGTGTACATACCATCGCGGTTTTCTCCCCGCCATTGCCAGTCTTTCTGGGCGCTCAACATCATCGAAAACAAAACCCCAGAGATAAATAGATACTTCTTCATACGATTACATTTTAAAATTTTCGGATACAAAGATAAAAAATTTTTTTTGAGTACTCGAATAAAACCATTAACTTTGCAGCGAAATTTTGATACAAAAACTATGGATTATTCTTTTTTGGATTTTCTAACGCTTGTAGGCGCGCTCGGGATGTTCCTCTATGGAATGAAAATAATGAGCGAAGGCTTGCAGAAAGCAGCCGGCGACAGAATGAGAAATATCTTGTCAGTCATGACCTCCAACCGGTTCACGGGTGTATTAACCGGCCTTCTCATCACCGCGCTGGTGCAGTCGTCCAGCGCAACTACAGTGATGGTCGTCAGTTTTGTAAATGCCAAGCTCCTTACGCTGGCACAGGCCATCAGCGTCATCATGGGCGCCAATATCGGTACGACCGTCACGGCATGGATCATCGCCGTCTTCGGATTCAAAGTAGACATCAGTTTGCTTGCCCTGCCGATCATCGGTATCTGTATCCCCCTTGTGTTTTCAAATAACAACAACCGTAAATCGTGGGGTGAGTTCCTGATGGGATTTGCGCTGCTTTTTCTCGGTTTGGCGTACCTGAAAGACTCGGTGCCCGACTTGCAAAGCCACCCTGAAGCCTTGTCTTTTATTCAAAACTATACGTCTATGGGGTATGGTTCGGTTCTATTGTTCCTCTTAATAGGAGGGCTTCTCACCGTCGTGGTGCAATCATCCAGCGCAACGGTTGCTATCACGCTGATTATGTGTACAAAAGGATGGATTCCTTTCGAGATGGCGGCGGCGATGGTGTTGGGTGAAAACATCGGAACGACCATCACGGCCAACCTTGCCGCCATCAAAGCCAACGTACAGGCTCGCCGAGCAGCTTTCGCTCATTTTATTTTTAATATTTTCGGCGTAACCTGGATATTGATATTATTTTATCCGTTCGTTCAGATGATCACCTGGATCATAACAAATTTCGGCCCCAGCAACCCAACAGAGTTAACGGCCTTTCTAAGTACGCTCGACCCGCAAACAATCGAAGCGATCACTTCCGGCGAAAAACTGACCGACCCCGCCCTGCTTGCCATACAGTCGAAAGCCCTATCGTTACAGTTGTCCGTCTCCTACGGCCTGTCCCTGTTTCATACGCTGTTCAATATCGCAAATGTTTTAATAATGGTCTGGTTTGTAAATGTTTATGTCAAAGTCTGCACCTTTGTCATCAAGTCGAAAAAAGTAAAGGACGAAGAAGAGTTCCAGTTAAAATTCATCTCTGCCGGAATCCTTTCCACTTCCGAATTGTCTTTATTGCAGGCTAACAGGGAAATAGCCCTTTACGGCAAGCGCGTTCAGAATATGTTGGAGATAGTGAAGGTATCGTACTATGAAAAAGATACGGAGAAATTCCTGCAAATCTTCAACCGGATAGATAAATATGAGCAGATAAGCGACCGTATGGAAATTGAAATTGCCGATTATCTGACCAAAGTGATGGAAGGACGCCTCAGTTCGCTCGGTAAAGAAAGAGTGAGGAGCATGTTACGCACGATATCGGAAATTGAAAGCATAGCCGATTCATGCAACAACCTCTCGAAAGCCATCAAACGGAGAAACGACGCGAAATCGGTCTTTACTGACGAGCAAAACCACAGCATTGACCTGATGTTTGCATTGGATACGAAAGCGATCACCCACATGAACGAACTGCTTAATAAACAGAAGCATGAAATTTCGAGCGACGATGTCAATGTGGCGCTTAATATCGAAAACGAGATCAATAATTACCGGAATCAACTCAAAAAAGACAACATCGAAAATATTGATGCTAAGAAGTATAACTATTCGGATAGCGTCTATTATATTGATATAGTTGCCGAGTGTGAAAAGCTCGGGGACTATGTGCTTAATGTTGTGCAGGCTGTGGTAGGGAAATAGATTTTCAGCACAGAGGCACAGGGGGCACAGAGTTTCACAGAGGATTTTATGATGCGTAATCTTGCCAGGCTTTTATTTGAATTTGTTCGATGCCCATTTTGCAGAATGCGTTTATAAATGCGCTTGCTAAACGGACATTGGTAATCAATGGGATATTATGGTCGATGGCTGCACGACGGATGCGATAGCCGTTAGTCAGTTCTCGCTTCGTCTGGTCTTTGGGGATGTTGATCACTAAATCGAACTGATGATTCGAGAACATCTGCATGATATCCAACTCGCCGCCTTCCTCATCCGGCCAATTCACGGGGATGGCTTTCCCGCCGTTTTTGTTCAGATAGTGGGCTGTTCCTGCCGTTCCATAAATCACATAACCTTGAGCGGATAACATTTTACACGGGTCAAGCAACTTCGCCTTGTCTTTGGCCGCTCCCGAGGATACTAATATATTTTTGGCCGGGATGTTATTGCCTACGGAGATCATTGCCGAGAGCAACGCCTCGTTAAAACTATCGCCCATACAACCCACTTCGCCGGTAGAAGCCATATCGACGCCTAAAACCGGATCCGAATTTTGTAATCGTGAGAAAGAAAACTGTGCAGCCTTCACGCCAACCCGGTCTATGTCGAAAGCGCTCTTGTCAGGTTTTGTAAACGGCGCATCCAACATCACCCGTGTAGCCGTTTCTATCATATTGTGTTTCAACACTTTCGATACAAACGGGAAACTGCGGGAAGCGCGCAGATTACATTCTATGACTTTTATCTCGTTATCTTTTGCCAGATACTGAATGTTGAACGGCCCTGAAATATGCAGCTCTTTCGCAATCAGACGGCTTATTTTCTTGATTCGGTTGACCGTTTCTAAGTAAAGCCGTTGAGGCGGGAAGACTAAAGTGGCATCACCCGAATGGACGCCGGCATATTCGACATGTTCGGAAATGGCATATTCAACGATCTCGCCGTTCTTGGCCACCGCATCAATCTCTATCTCTTTGGCTTCGGTCAGAAACTTGGAAACAACGACCGGATATTCCTTCGACACCTTCGCCGCCAGCGCCAGAAAAGCAATCATCTGTTCCTTGTTATAACATACGTTCATCGCCGCCCCCGAAAGCACATACGACGGACGAACCAACAACGGGAATCCCACTTCGGCGATAAATGCGTCGATAGCTTCCATGCTATCCAATTCCGCCCATCGGGGCTGGTCGATACCCAGATGGTCTAACATAGCCGAAAACTTATGCCGATTTTCGGCGCGGTCGATAGATACGGGCGAAGTACCCAGAATCGGCACATGCTGACGATGCAATTTCATGGCCAGATTATTGGGGATTTGTCCGCCTACCGATACAATCACCCCTTTAGGCAGCTCAAGATCAACGATATCCATCACCCGCTCGAACGACAACTCATCGAAATATAACCGGTCGCACATGTCATAATCTGTCGATACTGTTTCAGGATTATAATTGACCATAATCGACTTAAAGCCCAGATTACGGGTTATTTGTGTGGCATTGACCGAGCACCAGTCAAATTCGACGGACGAACCGATGCGATAAGCGCCCGAACCGAGTATGATAACCGACTTGTCTCCCTTGTAATAGGCAATATCATGGTCGCCTCCCGCGTAGGTCATATATAAATAATTAGTCAAATCGGGATATTCGGAGGCCACCGTATTGATCCGTTTGACGGTGGGCAATATGCCTGATTTTTTGCGGTGATTGCGTACTCTCAGGTTAGCCTTTTCCATATTTTCGGATGGATTTTCGATGAAGCGCGCGATCTGAAAATCCGAAAATCCAAGTTGTTTAGCTTTGCGAAGCGCTTCAACCGGTATGTCTTCTATTTTTTTATACGTCTTTAATACGTATGTGAAATCGACGATATTTTTCAGCGCGCCGATAAACCAGGGGTCTATCTTTGTCAGCTCATGGATACGCTCTACCGTATAACCTTTTTCTAAGGCTTGGGCAACGGCAAATATCCTTAAATCGGTCGGGTTCAGCAATTCATTATCCAAGTCTTCAAATACGATGTCTTTATTCCCCACAAAACCGTGCATCCCCTGCCCTATCATGCGAAGACCCTTTTGCATGATTTCCTCAAAACTCTTACCTATCGACATGATCTCGCCGACCGACTTCATGCTGGAGCCGATTTTCCGGTCGACGCCGACAAATTTCGCCAAATCCCAGCGGGGCAGTTTGGCAATGATATAATCCACTTTCGGCGCTTCGTAAGCCGAATTAGGCGTCCCCATTTCGCCGATTTCGTCTAATCCGTACCCCAAAGCCAGCTTGGCCGCCACGAAAGCCAAAGGATAACCGCTGGCTTTAGAGGCTAATGCCGATGAACGCGACAGACGCGCATTGATCTCTATCACCCGGTAGTCGCGCGTAGCGGCATTGTAGGCAAACTGAATATTACATTCGCCCACAATTCCCAGATGTCGCACCGTCGTCACCGACAATTCCTGA
>Ga0099364_10014938_pt1 | contig 10283 bp, 7 predicted proteins | sample TergutTh196P3_FD_73070 | JGI IMG/M metagenome (GOLD analysis project Ga0099364, IMG submission 73070) | Microcerotermes parvus P3 segment gut microbial communities from Pointe-Noire, Republic of the Congo - Th196 P3 | ecosystem: Host-associated > Arthropoda: Insects > Digestive system > Gut ...
GTCGATAGCCTGTCACTTTATTTGAGTTATCGAGAAGATGCTAACGAACGGGTACAGACCGAGATTAAAGAATTAATAAACAGGAAAATATGGTAAAAAGATTAGACACATTCCACCGGTATTTCAAAGATTATGCAGATAACTACATCATAATCGGCGGTACTGCTTGCAGTGAATTGATTGATTGTTTCAACATTTACTGATGATATAAAATTTGATATACCCGAAACAATAAAACAAGACCTGCAAACATTTTTGAAAATGGTAGAAAACGATGGTTTGAGCACATCTGAACTATCTAAAGAATTAGGATTAGATAAAGAAATTACACATGAAGAATTTGCAAATCAATTGATAAACGCTTTCAACTTGTGAAGATATAAATTCTTTCCCCGTATTCCTTTTATATATATTATAATGTACGCGCGCGTACATTAATATAAAATATGAATCACAGCACTTTATTAACGAAGAACTAAGACGACTATTCAATTCCATCAACTTAGTTTCGGGCTTTGCCGGGGGTGGCGATGGTGAATTGCTTCATGTCCATGTTTTTGAGTTCAAGGTTGTCGGGGACTAAGTTCATGTCTAATGCCATTACTTCATCCCAGGTCACATCGACACCGGTATAAGCGGAGATACGTCCCATGATCGCGGTTAATGTGGAAATAGCGGTCTCTTCGGCCTGACAGATCGGTTTGTTGTCGCGGATATGGTTGACCCAACAGACATGTTCTAAATAATGAGGCGCAACCTGTTTGAATTCGGCGTTTTCCTTTTCGAAATCGAACTGCCATATTATGTTTCCGTTCAGGTCGATGATGGTATGGTGTTTCCGTTCTTCGCCGCCTCCTATCCAGGCGCCTTTTGTGCCCTGTATGAAAGCGGAAATATTATTCGTGCAACCGTCTATCTGGCGGCACATGCTGTGTACATGGTAACCTCCCTGGTAAAAATAATCAACGCTGAACATGTCATATTGATCGCCTGTCAGTCGGCGATGGCGGGCGCCAAAGCCGGAGGCCCTCACAGGTCTTTGCCCTGAAAACCAGTTGAAAAGGTCAATGTCGTGAACGTGCTGTTCGACGATATGGTCGCCCGACAGCCAGGTCCAGTTGACCCAGTCGCGGACCATCCATTCCATATCTGTCCAGTCTTTCTCTTTTTCGCGAAACCAGAGCATGTTCTGGTTGAAATAGATGTTGCCGCCGACGATCTCGCCGATCAGACCCGACTGTACCTGCTTATAGCCTTCGATATAGCAACGTTGGTGGTGGCGATGGGTTCCCGTAACAACACAAAGACCTTGCGACGCCGCTTTCTTCGAATCGGCTATCACCGAACGAACGCCAACGGGATCGACGGCAATCGGTTTTTCCAGAAATACATGTTTGCCGGCATTGACGGCCTCTTTAAAGTGTCGGGGGCGAAAAGCCGGAGGCGAAGCGTCGATCACCACATCTACGCCGGCGTCGATCACCTTTTTATAGTTGTCGAATCCGGTAAAACATTTGTCATCAGGTACTTCATTGTTGTATTGTTCTTTGAGTATCTTACGGCAATTTGCAATCCTGTCGGGAAACACGTCGCCCAATGCTACAATCGACAAATTGGGTCCGGCATCCATAAAGTTCCGGATAGCGCCCGAGCCGCGACCGCCGCAACCTATTACACCTGCTTTCAACGGTTTGCCGTCTTTTGCCTTATCGGGCAGTACGCCTTGATAGACATTCCATTCGGCTTCGGGCCTTAATGGGGTCAATGCCGGTTCTTTTGAACCTCCACTGCACGAGGGCGCCAGTATCCCGGTTCCCAACGTACCTGCTGCGCCAATCATTGCGGCGCTTGAGAGAAAATCTCTCCTGTTGAATGAATTATTTTTCATAGTGATTGAATATTGATTATTAATAAATTATCTTATAAAGTTCAGATAAACTTTCCTGTTTTTTGGAGGCGCTGAATTTGCGTTGGATTGTTTCATTTTCAGTAGCCATGCCATGTTCGCGCCCAATACTTGCATGATTTGTATGCCTTCGGCGTCCTGTTCGGCTTCGCATTCTTTTGCTCCGTGAATGATGTTCCAGTAATTGGACGAAGCAACGGTCATTTCGGATATTGTAAGGTAGTAATTCAGACTGTTCCATGTCACAGAGCCGCCCGAACGGCGAAGCGCCACCACCGAAGCACCTACCTTGTGGCGCATCCAGTTGCCGTTGGAGCCGGAAACGTAAAACAGCCTGTCGAGAAAACATTTCATCGTACCGGCAATGCCTGCATAATATACGGGCGAGCCAAGTATAATTCCGTCGGCTTCTTTGATGGCCGGCAGGTAGTTATTCAGTGTGTCGGTACGTATTGAGCAGTTATTGTCCTGATTTTCACGACATTTACCGCAGGCTATGCAACCGTGTATGGATTGATTGCCAATGTGAATGATTTCGAAATCAATGCCTTCCTTAACAAGTGCTTCGCCTGCCGTTTTCAAGGCAAACCATGTATTACCCTTCTGATGCGGACTTCCGTTTATTGCTATTACTTTCATAGTAAATTAATTTCTGACTGATTGACGATACAAAGATAAGAGAAAAATTATGAATTATGAGAATACGCTGATAACTTTTTTGATTTTTTTAACACAAAGGACACAAAGGTAATCACAAGGTTCACAAAGAAGAAATCAATCCATTGTGTTCTTTGTGAAAATCTTTGTGCTCTTTGTGGTTGATATTTTATGACTTTTCCGAGTTGGTTCAATATTTTTGAATTTTGATTTGGAAAAATCGGAATTATCACGTACGTTTGTGCCCGATTATGAATATGAATTGCTTCAAATATCTCCTGACCATTTCTCTGTTGATGATTTTTATCAACAGAGGATTGCTTGTTACGCCATCCGAGTTGAATACCGGTCCGCACGAGATCAATAGTTTAACGGAATTGATTGTCGAATTGATTACCGGACAGTCAAACGGGATTGATGAGGACGGCGATTCACAGGAAACCCATGATACCGCAAGAACAGTTCAACCCGATATTACAAACCAGTTTTCGCAGTTGCTCGAATTGTGGAACAAATTTCCGCTCAAAACAGAAAGACTATTTTTCCCAATAAACGAAACCATACCGCATCAACCTGTGTATGGACAGATTGACCATCCGCCCGAAATGCTGTCATTTCAACGATGATATGTCCCTGTCTATCTTGCGTATTGCGTACCTTACGGCACGCTAAAAGATGGGTTAAATCCGGTTTTCTACCGATATAATGTCCCTAACGGGACATTTTCTACCGATATAATGTCTCTGAAGGGACGTTTTCTACCGATATAATGTCTCTAGCGGGACGTTTTCTACCGATATAATGTCCCTGACGGGACTGTTTCTACCGATATAATGTCCCTAACGGGACAGTTGGTTGCTGATCCTATCGAAGCATTGATTTGAATTGGGATGTTAACATTAGTGAGGATTTATGATCCGATGATTTTCTTATCCTTAATTTTTTTAAAATGAGACGAATATCTTTTATTTTGTTTCTCTTATTGCCTTTGGGCGTTTACGGTCAATCGATTGATACTGTAAGGCTTGCAAGGGAAGAGATTGAAGCAATTTTCCTTAAACAAAACCTGCTGCTGATTGCCGAAAAGATGAATATCGGCATATCCGAAGCAGAAATAGTACAGGCAAAAGTGTGGGACAACCCGACGCTTAGTATAAACGACGTAAATTTGTGGACTACCGGCAAACAGCGCGATGCCTTGCGTGAAGCCATACCCGGCGCGTCAAATAATACACAATTTTCCGTTGAACTCAACCAGTTAATAACGACAGCCGGCAAACGCCGAAAAGAAGTAGCCGTGCAACAGGTGTCGAAAGAAATGGCGGTACAGCAATTCGGCGAAATACTTAGAGGGTTGAAAGCCGAACTGCGTAAAAGTGTGAACGAACTAATTTATTTTCAACAGTTTGAAACGGTGTTGTCGGCACAGGTTGACGTGTTGACCCGGCTTATGAACGCCTACGAAAAACAGGTGCAAAACGGTAATATGTCGAAAGGCGAACTGTTGCGCCTGCAGGCATCGGCGTTGGAAATGGAAAATGAACTGTATCAGTTGAAAATTGAAATTAATTCGCAACTCAAAACGATGAAGTCGTTACTTGATTTGCCGCCTGCAAGCCATATTGTTGTCATTTCCGACACCGACATTAAACATTCATTTCCGCCACGTTTGGAGGATTTGTATCCGCTTGCTGCGGAAAACAGACCGGACGTGAAATTCCAGCAACTGCAAACCGACCGGTTCGCCAAAACACTGCTTTTGGAAAAAGCGCGCCGCATCCCCGACATCACGCTTGGCGCCAATTATGACCGCTATGCCGGCGTATGGAGAAATTATTTCGGTTTCGGGTTGAGTTTTGATCTCCCTGTTTTTAATCGTAATCAGGGTAATATAAAGGCGGCGGCTTTCGGCCTGGAACAGAGCGGCTATCTGGAGCGGCAAATTCAGAATGAGGCAGTTAACGAAATAGCCGAAGCCAGTCGCAATTACGAACAGTCGCTAAATTTTTACCGTAAAATATCGGACGACAAACTTTTGTCCGAATTAGATGAAATGACGGATGTTTATACGAAAAATTTATTAAATAGAAATATAAGCATACTTGAATTTATCGACTTTATGGATTCGTACCAAAAAAGCAAACAGATTTTTTTAGAAACGCAAAAGTCGGTAAACAACAACTTTGAAGAATTGCAATATGTAGTAGGAACCGACATAAAATAAAACAGTTATGAGAAATTTTTATAAAATAAACGTATGCTCGCGGCAAAAAGCCGTTACATTCCTTGCAATAACGATGTTTATGTCCTGTACCTCACAGGGAAACAGGGGCGCCGGTGAAGATAACAGAGTCATAAAAGAGGAATTTCGGGTAGAGGTAAAAACCGAAAAACCAACATGGAGCAACCGGGAGCAGGAACTGATACTCAGCGGGAAAGTGGCGTGCGACCCCGATAAAGTGGTGTATTACACTCCTTTAGTTAGCGGCGTGGTAGAGCGTACTTATTTCGCTTTAGGCGACAAAGTCATACAGGGACAACCCCTGTTAGATATCCGGAGTGCCGACCTTAGCGCCTACAACGCCGAAATGATTTCCTGTGAGGCGGAAGTTGAGGTTGTTAAAAGAGAGATGCAAAGCGCACAGGCGCTGTTCGATGATCATCTGCTGTCGGAAAAAGAGTTGCTGGAAGTAAAATCGAAACTGAAGCAGGCGGAGGCCGCTTTCGAAAAAGCGAAAAGCGATATGTCGCTGTATCTCGACAGGGGACAGGGTGTCTTTGCCATTAAATCGCCCATGACCGGATATATTACGGACAAAAAAGGCGCTCCCGGCACGCCTGTTTCGCCCGACGGCCATTTGCTTTTTACCGTTGCCGATTTGAGCACGGTGTGGATAACCGTCAATGTATATGCCGGAAATCTGCAATTGGTCACGGAGGGTATGGCCGTTGAGATATCCGCCTTAGCCTATCCCGACGAAGTGTTTCAGGGAACAATCGACGCTGTTTCACAGGTGTTCGACCCTGAAGAAAAGGTGCTGAAAGCGCGTATCATCATGCCAAACAAAGACCTGAAATTCAAGCCCGAAATGTTTGTTATGGCCAAATTGAAAAACGAAACGAAGGAGGCTTGCCTGACAATAATGGCAGACGCCCTGATATTCGACGATAACCGCTACTTTGCAGTGGTCGAAACCGTACCGGGCAGGTTTGAAATAAAAGAGGTTCAACTGCAGGGGCATCACCGGAACAATGCCTATATTCGCGCAGGACTTGATGAAGACGACAGGGTTGTCGTTAGGAATCAGTTACTTGTTTATGCCGAACTGAAAGGGAAATAGCCATGCATAAGATCGTAAAAAATATCATCGCATTTTCACTGCTGAATCACGTGCTTGTCCTTTTTATGACAGGCATATTGCTGGTAGCAGGTATTATTTGCTATCTGAATACGCCGATTGAGGCCTATCCCGATGTGACCAACACGCGTGTAAGGGTCATAACGCAGTGGCAGGGACGAAGCGCCGAAGAGGTGGAAAAATTTGTCACCCTGCCCGTTATGCGTGTGATGAACACTATACCGCGCAAAGCGGAAGTACGTTCCACCTCGCTGTTTGGCCTGTCGGTGGTAACGGTAATTTTTGAAGACGGGGTAGACGATTTTTTTGCCCAGCAATATGCTTCCAACCGGATGCAGGATTTGGAACTGCCCGAAGGAGCCGCTTCGTCCATCGAGCCGCCGTCGGGAGCGACGGGCGAAATCTACCGCTATGTGCTTAAAAGCGATTGGCCCATACGTGAAGTGTCGGCCATCAACGAGTGGGTAGTCAAGCGTGAATTGCTCTCGGTGCCGGGCGTGGCCGATATTGTTACTTTCGGCGGCGAGGAGAAGATTTTCGAGATAAAAGTGAATCCGCTGGAATTGGCCAATTATGCACTTTCGCCGCTCGAAGTATATGAAGCCGTCTCGAAAAGCAATATCAATGTGGGCGGCGATATGATACAGAAAGGCAGTCAGGCGTTTGTGGTACGCGGCATCGGCCTGCTGGAGAGTATTGAAGACATCGAAAACATCCTGATCGAAGTGAAAGGCGGCACACCCATCCGCGTGAAACAGGTGGCGACGGTCGATGTCTCGTCAAAGCCGCGACTGGGACAGGTCGGACTGCAGGACGACGACGATGTGGTACAGGGCATTGTAATCATGCTGCGCGGTCAAAACCCCGGCGAAGTCATCAAACACCTGAAAGTAAAGATAATAGAACTCAACGCCCATATTCTCCCCGAAGATGTTCACATCGTGTCGTTTTTGGACAGGACCACCCTGGTTAACGCCACGATAAATACTGTTGTAAAAAACATGGTCGAAGGGATTTTATTGGTATCGCTTATTGTTTTTCTTTTCCTTTATAACTGGCGCACAACCCTGATTGTTTCTACCGTCATACCGCTGTCGTTCCTGTTTGCCATCATCATGCTTCGCATACAGGGCTTGCCTGCCAATCTTATTTCGATGGGGGCGCTGGATTTCGGATTACTGCTGGAAGGTACGCTGGTGATCGTTGAAGTGATTTTTGTCGCCCTGGAAAAACGGGCGCGCTCGGCAGGCCCGAAATTCGTCAAATCCGCCCGTGGCGGTCTTATCAAAAACAGTGCGGGGAGCGTGGCAGCGCATATTTTCTTTGCACAGATTATTCTGATGGTGGCGCTGTTTCCCATTTTTTCGTTTCAGAAAGTAGAAGGCAAAATGTTTTCGCCCCTTGCCTTTACGCTGGGTTACGCCTTGCTGGGTTCGCTTGTTTTATCGCTGACCTACGTACCTGTGATGTGTAAACTGCTTCTCAACAAGCCGATTGTGGAAAAGACAACCATTGTCAGCCGTTTTTTTATCCATACATTATATAATATGTATAGTACGGCCACGCGCTACCGCAAAGGCGTCATCATCGGGTTTTGTGTCCTCCTGACGATTTGCACGGTGCGGTTTTACTTTTGGGGTACCGAATTTATCCCTCAAATGAACGAGGGAGCGATCTACATTCGCGCCACCTTGCCTAACAGCGTTCATTTGGACGAATCGGTGCGTATAACCAAAGCGATGAAAAAGCAATTACAGTCTTTCGACGAAGTGGAGTTTATCCTTTCACAGACAGGGCGTCCAAACGACGGGACCGACCCCACCGGTTTTTTTAACATCGAATTTCACGTGCAACTCAAAAACGAAAAACAATGGAAGCGCCGTATCAAAAAAGACGGTTTGATAAAGGAAATGGAGCAGGCGCTGGATGTTTATCCCGGCATAATTTTTGGTTTCAGCCAGCCTATTCAGGATAACGTGGAAGAATATGTGGCGGGCGTAAAGAGTTCATTAGTGATAAAAATTTTCGGCGACGACTTGTTCCGCTTGGAAAAACTTGCCGACGAAACAGCCGCCGCCATCAGAGATATTCGCGGCGTTGAAGAGGTGAATGTCTTTCGCAGCATCGGATTGCCCGAACTGCAAATCAGGCTCGAAGAATCGCGCATGGCACTCTACGCCGTTTCGATGGCCGATGCGCAGGCCGTCATCGAAATGGCAATCGGCGGAAAAGCCGCTACCAAATTTTATGAAGGAGAACGTATTTTTGACGTACTGTTGCGTTTCCAGAAAGAATATCGCGACGACGAAGAAAAAATCGGCAACATTCTGATACCTTCGATGGACGGAAAATATGTGCCCCTGAAAGAAATCGCCGACATTTTTTTCATTACCGGCCCTACTTTTGTTTACCGTGAAGGCAGTAGCCGGTATGTAGGCGTCGGGTTCAGTATTCGTGACCGTGACTTGGGTTCGACCATAGCCGAAGCGCAAAAAATGGTTGCCGAAAATGTACGGTTGGAGAGCGGGAACAAAATCGTTTGGGCAGGCGAATTTGAAAGCCAGCAACGCGCCACAGCACGCTTGATGGTGATTGTTCCTGCGGTAATCTGCCTGATACTCTTCTTGTTGTATCTCAATTTCGGAACAATAAAAGATACGCTGATTGCGGCGAGTACCATTCCCTACGCTTTTATTGGCGGCTTCATATCGCTTTGGGTAACGGGAACGGTTTTCGGCATCTCTGCCGGTGTCGGGTTTATCATCCTTTTCGGCGTGACATCCATCAACAGCATCCTGCTCATTTCACAGATGAAAACCAAAATGTGGGAGATGCGCAACCTCCGCCGGGGCATTGATGCTGCGGTGAACGAACGGTTGCGTCCCATATTGATGGTGGCGTTGATGGGCTCGATGGGTTTACTGCCCGCCGCTTTGTCGTCGGGGATGGGTTCGGAAGTGCAAAAACCGCTGGCAATCATGATTGTAGGCGGGATAGTGATATGTATGGTGCTATCGTTTACCGTGCTTCCGCAGGTATTTTATTTTGTGTACAGGCGAAAGAATTTGAGGTAAGGTTGATGTTGCTTGATAATATCTATTAGCGTGCCGTCAGGTACGCAATATATAACGTTTCAAACGTGTTCTACCAAATATTTCGTCCCTACGGGACGATGAATGGAGGAAAATATGCCTTTTCTACCGCTATTTTGTCCCAAAAGGGACAAAAGAAAAGTGCGAAACATGAGGCAATCAATTATGAATGGTATCTGTCAGGCTGACGGCGATGGTGTCTTCCAAAAGGAAGATTTCGTTCTTCAGGCTATCCGGCAGTTCCATTCGTGGGCGACGCATTGGCTGGCTTGGCGCTACACCGGCAATATCCTGAATGCTTTCCCGCAGTTTTTCGTCCATTTCTTTTCGCAGATTGATCGTGGTGTTGTCTAACAATTTTTCTTGGGCGACAGCGAACATATTTTTATACTTCGCTTTTCCCGGACGGATTTTCATGCTCTCAGGTGTGCCTGATATGTTCAGGCCTAATTTGAAAGGAACGGGCGATTTGAGTACGGTAATGTGATAGTCGAACGACATGTCAAGGTGATGCATGCCTCCGACGGCGACGTTGTAACGGTCCATGGAAAGTTGGAAAGGGAAAATCATGAGTTTCTCGTCTTCCAGAACCATTTCGACCGACATGCTATCAATGATATTTTTGTTTTTATTTTTGAACATCAGCGTTTTGGATATCTCGGCAAACGTTTCGCCGTCCAGCAATACCAAATGCTGGCCGCTTAGATAGCACGAGGCTGTTGTGGCCGGTAGTCGGACGTTCATCAGCGAATCCAACTCGCTAACGACCGCCATGTCGCAGTCAACCACGCCTTCAAACGATTTAATCATGGGCGCCATCTCAACAAAGACCGGTAGGGCGTCTATCAGTTCTTTCAGATCGATGTTTCGTACCCCGACATCGAATCCCAAATAAGCACCCTTTGGGTCGGGCGCTTTATAGATCATCGTCATGGTGGCACTTCCAATGCTTGTATTCAGTCGCAAGCGGGGAATCTGGATCGCCTGGTCACGCAGGATAATCTTGCCTCGCGCATTGCGAATGTGGATATTGCTGAACCTTGCATTTTGTATGCGGGAATTTAATTCGACATCGAGGTTGCGCGGTACAATAAAAACGCCGGATACAACGGAGTCTTTGACGCTTTCGAAGGGTGCGTTCTCATCGAGTATGGCATTTAAGATTGAATCCTTTTCGAGGGCAGTTTTTGCCGTATAATCCGACCCTGCCGCCGCCGAGCGGATCAGTTCATTGAAGTCGATCGAATCGGCGTCGAGCGTCATCGTAAC
>Ga0099364_10014939_pt1 | contig 10283 bp, 8 predicted proteins | sample TergutTh196P3_FD_73070 | JGI IMG/M metagenome (GOLD analysis project Ga0099364, IMG submission 73070) | Microcerotermes parvus P3 segment gut microbial communities from Pointe-Noire, Republic of the Congo - Th196 P3 | ecosystem: Host-associated > Arthropoda: Insects > Digestive system > Gut ...
GGTCTATCTTCCAGTCAACAGATTTCGCGCTACGTATGATTTTGGCGGTAGTTCCTTTAGCAAACCTGGAAGATCCCTTCTAACGACTTGCATGGACTCCCCTATCTAGATTACACCCGCAAGCCTAATCTCTTTCGGCTCGGAAAGTTTTCTGCTCCGCCTTAATCCAATCTTGGTGATAGTTCCATTAAAAAGCAGGACAGGCACAATTCTTTCAGTTCACTTACTGCCCCACTTTCTAGTTTCGGCTAAAAGCCTACCCTCTTGTGGTTTGCTATGTCTATCTGCTTTACTTTAAGATGGATTTCAATGCCAAATTCCTGAGCAAACGCATCAGGCTTTATCTTCGCTTGTTAGGTTGCGAACCACTTTCTGTTGAATCTTCCCTTGTAGCAAAAGAAAAACGTTGGGTAATCGACCACACCTTCAAAAAGCATCAATTTTCACCCGCAGTCGCAAATACTCACCAGCAATGAGCATTTCACATAACGTCCGGCAGCTTGGCGAAGTGGCGGACTGGGTGCGACATATCTTGAACTATCACAAACGGTCCAGAGGAGCAACAGGCTTCTTGCTTCCACACCGACCGCCATTTCGCTAAGCTGCCTGTTATGTGACGTTTCCGCGGACGGATTCCGTCTAATTTCATATTATACTTTTTTCTATAGTTGCAATAACTGAACAGCCTTTTTATAAGCTAACTCAAGATAATTCATTGCTGATAAATTATGGTATATTACGCATTTTTCGTGCTTCCTATTCCAATCAACCTCTAAAGTGAAATAATCGACACTTTTACACTGTTTCAATTTCTGCATTTTAGCTTTCCAATCAACTGTCCCATCAAAAGGAAGAATATGTGTATCACCATCACCAAAGTTATCATTTATATGTAAAGCGAATAGTCTGTTACCGTATAATGAAAGACAATCTTGATTTGGGTGACACCAATTTTCATGTCCACTATCATAACAAAAGCCAACATACGGTGATGAAAATTTTTCAAAAACCGCATCCAAATGCTCAAGGGTAGTGAGATTTTCAAATGCGAGTTTTATCTCCTTTTGTTCAGCAACTTCAACAATTTTCTTGATCCTTTCCAACCCCACATCTGTTACTTCAACATTTTCCATAAATGATGTAAGGTGAATTACCATTGTAGAAATACTGTGGGTATGGCAATCCTCAACACAAGATATGAGCATATTCTGAAAATCTTCTCCATCTACACCTTCAAGCCAAAGCCCATTAGGGGCATACTTAGGAGACATGAACTGTGCATGTACATTGTCAATTTGTAAACCAATTTTTCTCGCCATGTCTGGTTGCTCGTGTTTATCTTCTCCATCCCACCACAAGCCTGTAGCATCAAATCCAGCGTTTTTAATCAGCTGTAATCTTTCCTTGATAGGCAAGTTATAGCTAAACCATGAAAACATTCCTATGCCAAGCATATTATAAACCTCCATATAAGTAATCTGTTTTAATAATTCTAGGATTCCTTCAAAGCATTGTCAATAAACTCGCACCGCATTAGCGGGAATGTCACATAACGTCCGGTGGCTTGGCGAAGTCGCGGATTGGGGGCGCCATGTCCCGAACTATCACATAGGTCAAAGGGAGCAGAAGACTTCAAGTTTCCACCCCGACCGCTATTTCGCTAAGCCGCCTGTTATATGAAGTGAAACTTGAATCCTCCCGCTACGGACAGCGGGAATGTTTCTTTCTAATAATATGATGACTATTATAAATTATGCAAATCAATCTTCTCTATGGCAACGATTTTCTTTTTAGAAAAACTCATTTTTACCACCCACGGCATTATATCTACCATAGCCATGAAATCGTCATAACCGTATGTTTCGTCGTAATAGTTAATAATCGTTGATAGTGATGTTCCGTGAGTACCGATTACTATACTTTTGTCTGCATAACGGGCTAAAACATTGTTCAATGCGGCTATATTCCTCTCTTGGACTTCACGAAGACACTCACCGTCAGACTTCGAATAGTTGAAGTCGGTCCATTGCAGTTTCATAAACTCCGCAAAATCGTCACGCCAATCGTTTGTACTATCGCTTTTACGCTCTCTAAAGTCATCAATTACTTCAATTTTCAACCTATTGTCAACAGCAAAACTTTCTATTGTGTCATAAGCGCGTTTGAAGGGGCTTGACAGGACGATATCTATACTTTTATTACTTAAAAACTTCGTAACAAGACGACGGTCAGCTAGACCTTTTTGAGTCAGTGGACGGGTTTGTGGATCTCGGACAGTTATATCTGATTCCGCATGACGAATAAAATAAATAGTTGTCATTCTTATCCTCTCCTAGTAATACTGGTACAATTTGAGTTTTTTGTACTGCCATGGACAGTGGCACACGCTCATCAAGTTTCATTTCATATAACGCCCGGTGGCTTGGCGAAGTCGCGGATTGGGGTGCAGTGACTCAAACTACCACAAGAGATATTGGGAGCAGAAGACTACCATTTTCCACCCAGACCGCTATTTCGCTAAGCCGCCTGTTATATGAAGTGGAAATTTGCTCCATTGCGCCCACCATGGACGGTGGGCGCGCATATCTCGCCTAATCTTTCTATATTAGTATTTCTAGTACTGCTTACATTGAGCAGTTATGTGTGTATTTTTTATTTTATAAGTCATCTCACCGACAACTCGCTCTATCGTTTTTTCATCAGTGTCGATAACATGATCACCTTGATATTTTTCGGCTCTTAGCCATTCAAAGGAACACTCAGTTTTATCGCCACGCATTTTGTGTCTTTCTAGCAATGTCTTTTCTGAACAAGTCAAAGTGAACCCGAGTACTTCAAACCCCTTTGCTGTAATATCTCTAAGTATGTTTTTACGAATGGGATCGCCTAGCACCACCACAGATGAAAAAATTACATAGTCGAAATTTGAGTTCAGATATGTGGACAAGGCAAATGACATGGTTTTGTCCCCATTACGCAAGCGTGGGTCTGAAATCGAAAAAGGATTAACGCACCAAGCCCAATCCCCATCAAAATACGCACAGTTTTCAAGGGACTCAAACAGCTTTTCTGCTACAGCAGTTTTTCCCACACAGGGCGAACCAGTTATAATGATCAATTTCTGCATATTTCTAACTCCCGTAAATCCTGTTTGTATGTCAAGTTGGTTTATAAATCTTTGCATTGCAACGAAATTATATCCGTTTCCGCCCCGCATGGATGCGGGGCGACCATTAAATAATTCCAAATTTCCATTTCATATAACGCCCGGCGGCTTGGCGAAGTGGCGGACTGGGCGCGCCGCAGTCCGGGCTACCGCAAGTGGGCAGGGGCGCGGCAGCGTACCGGCTTCCACTCCGACCGCCATTTCGCTAAACCGCTTGTTATGCGACGTTTCCACGGACGGTATCCGTCAATCTTCACATTATGCCTATACCCTAATTATGAATACCGTAAAACCCGTTACAGCAACTCTCCGTACTTTCTGACAAATATCCTCTTGAACACCGTTACCAGCACCATATACAGGAGTATCGTCAGTATCAGCCAAGGCCAGAAAGAAGCCGGCAACGAGGCGAATCCTATTGAATGGCCAAAACCGGTGAAAGGAATCACTGTCAAAACTGCGATACCGGCCAGAGTGAGCAATGTCAAAGGCGCGGATGCCCTGCTTTGAATAAACGGAATCTTCGGGGTGCGGATCATATGAATAACAAGCGTCTGCGTCCACATGGACTCTACGAACCAGCCAGCATGGAAAACAGCTATGAAAGCTGCTATCATTGCAGGGTCAGTGAGCTGATGGAACATCATGCCCCCGACCATTGCAGGGCAAATCACGAAGTACAAAAGTCCATATGTCGTTATGTCAAATATCGAGCTTGTCGGGCCTATCCAGAGCATAAACTTCCCGATAGATGAAGCATCCCATTTTCTTGGCACAGCAAGATACTCTTTGTCCACGTTATCCCACGGGATCGCAGTGCATGAAAGGTCATATATCAGGTTGAGCAAAATCAAGTGGATCGGCAACATCGGTATAAAAGGCAGGAACGCGCTGGCAACCAGCACGGCGAACATATTTCCGAAGTTTGAACTCGCCGTCATTTTTATATACTTAATCATGTTGGCGTAAGTCTTGCGCCCTTCGACGATGCCTTCTTCCAGCACCATCAAGTCTTTTTCCAACAGAATAACGTCAGCGGATTCCTTTGCGATATCCACTGCCGTGTCCACTGAGATACCAACATCGGAAGCTTTCATTCCCGCAGCGTCATTTATTCCGTCTCCCATGTAGCCAACGCTGTGGCCGTTATCTCTGAGTGCCGTTATGACCCTTGCCTTTTGCTGAGGCGAGAGCTTGGCGAACACGCTAACCTCGCAGGCTGTTTTACCCAATTCTTCATCTGTCATTGTTTCCAAATCCGAACCGAGTACGATACGGTCGACGGGGAGTCCTACCTGGCGGCAGACGCTTCGCGCTACCTTGTCATTATCGCCGGTCAGGATTTTCACAGTAACGCCATGCTCGTTCAATGCCTTAATTGCTGCGGCAGTAGATTCCTTTGGTGGGTCAAGAAACGCCAAGTATCCCATTAGCACCATTTCTGATTCATCAGCAATTGAAAATGCGCCTGCCGGGGATGGGTTCGACTTTTGAGCTATCGCAATTACACGCATACCATCATCATTTAAGTCGTCAACTTTTTTAATGATATATTCCTTTATCTCGTCTGTCAGCGGCACAACATTTCCATCGTATTCGGCAAAAGCGCAAACGGGCAGCATTTCCTCCACCGCGCCTTTTGTTATTACTTGAGTCTTCCCGTTTGATACGACGACACTCATACGGCGGCGTTCGAAGTCAAACGGTATTTCATCCACTTTCGCAAATCTGTCCGCAAGCCCATGCAGTTCCCTCTCGTCATTTTGCATTTCCTGCGTTTTTTCGATGATGGCGATATCCATCAAGTTTCGAAGCCCGGTCTGATAATAACTATTCAAAAAAGCATGGCGCAACACACGGGTATCTTCTTGCCCGTGTATATTGAGATGATACATCAATACGACTTTATCCTGCGTCAAAGTCCCTGTTTTATCGGTGCATAGAATATCCATGCCGCCTAGGTTTTGTATGGAGTTCAGATTTTTGATTATCGTTTTTTTCCGCGACATTGCCACTGCGCCCCTTGCAAGGCATGTGGTAACTATCATCGGGAGCATTTCCGGGGTAAGCCCTATGGCTATCGATACAGCGAACAACGTTGCTTCCATCCAGTTGCCTTTGGTAAACCCGTTAACAAACAAGACTATTGGAACCATTATAAGCATAAAGCGGATCAGTACCCACGAGACCGAGTTGACGCCTTTTTCAAAACTGGTCTTGACCGGCTTTTCGCTGACGCTCTTTGCCATTTCTCCAAAAAATGTATCGTCCCCCGTAGCCACAACTACACCGACGGCGCTGCCGCTGATAACGTCAGTACCCATAAATGCGAGATTCGGGATTTCAGTCAATGAGTCATTTGAGTGTACAGGATTGGAGATTTTTTCAACCGCAATGCTTTCACCGGTCATTGCTGACTGGCTGATAAACAAGTCTTTTGCTTGAATGATTCTCATGTCGGCGGGAATCATATCGCCTGCCGCTATATGCACAATGTCGCCTACAACCACTTCTTCAAGGGGGATTTCCTGATTGCCTTTCTCCCAGCGTCTGACATTGGTTGTGGTACGAACCATTTTAAGCAAGTTTTCGGCGGCGTGACCGCTCCTTGTTTCTTGAATGAACCTTAAAACGCCGGAAACAAGCACCATAGTAGTGATGATGATGACAGCCATGAAATCAGCCTCTCCGGGCTCGGCCAAAATGATGTCCGTAAACGCCGAAACTGCCGCTAAGGCAATCAGTATTATGGTAAATGGATTAAAAAATGCTTCAGCTATCCTTTTTGGGAGAGATACCTTATCACCGCGCGTCACCTGATTCTCGCCGTGCTTATCGCGCAAAGCCTCGACAAGCGTTTCGCTCAGCCCCTCTATCCGGGTTCCCAGCTTGCCAAATAAATCATAGGTTTCAGCGGCGGCGGCAAACCGCACCCTCTCGCGCACTCTGTCAAGATGAGCCGTTTCCACTTGAATCTTTTTTGCTTCCTGAAATCTGCTTTTTACTTTTATCATTGGTCTGTACCTCCATAATTTTTGAGTTGTTTTTGAAGTACAGCCCGTATTCCTCTGAGCTAAATCACTTTTTTGATGACGGAATGGAGAGTATAGTTCCATACCGTCATTATTCTTCGGTGTCGCCCGTCGGGTTCGGGGCTGCATAAACTACCGCTTTCCATTCCGTTATCACCTCGCTCTTTTTTGAAAATATCTATGTAAATCCCCTGATGGAGTTTTTTGACCACAATAAACAAAGCCATCGTTATACTCGCAAACGATGGCTTTGTTAAATACACTGTTTCGTGAGCACACTACAATTGCCAAGACACACGGACACAGGACAACGAAGCATATTTGAAAACAAGCATACTTATTGCAAATCCACCATTTGAGTGGTTTCTACTTCTACTGCCATCGTCCATGCGCTCACCTCCTAGTACAAGCTTTCGCCATTCTAAACCTTGCGTGTTGTTTTGTCAACTGCGTTTTCCATTTAATCTGTTGCGTTATTCACAGTACATAAACAATCTACTCTTTGATAATTCTAGGATTCATTCAAAGCATTGTCTACAAACTCGCACCGCACTAGTGGGAATGTCGCATAACGCCCGGCGGCTTGGCGAACGTGGCGGATTGGGTGCGCCATGACCTGAACTATCACAGAGGTTGAGGGATGCAGAAAACTTCTGGTTTCCACAACGACCGCCATTTCGCTAAGCCGCCTGTTGTGCGACGTATACCCGGACGTGGAAAACGTTGCTTATTAGACATGTAAAATCCCTGCTAAATGACTGGTGGTATGTAAATATTTAAGAATACCCAAACTGATAAATTCATTATATCCACGAAAAAATGTGCAATGATACACCATTTCAAACTTTTTGTTTTATAATAAGCGTATCCCCATGTTATCCCCATTATAAGCAACGGAATAATCATAATGTAACTTCTGATAGTTACTGAAAACACTCCCCACATTAAGTGGCTTAAAGTAAATAATGCCGTAGAGAATAGTATTTTTATTGCTGGTTTCCATTTTAAATTGTCAAGTAGATAACCTCTCCAAAATAATTCCTCAGCTATTGGATTTATTGCAGCAAATAAAACCCATAAAATAATCAAGGAAATACCGCTGATATATTGAACTCCCCACGCAAACGATATTATGCAAAATGATACCGGTATTAAAGCAAGTATTATATATCTAAAATGCTTGGATGGGTAAATAAATTTCTCTGTAATCTTCTTTATTGTTGGTTTAACAACAATAAAAATTGAAAACCAGTATACTAATGCCAATGGAATAAACGCCCATGCCCCTATAATATAGTTCGCAATAATCGATGCTACAAACCCTATAGCTACGATAAAAAAAGGGCGCAAGGCTATCTGTATGTTATTTCTCTCCATACGCCTATTCCTCAGTAAATATAAATAATCTGCATCATAATGATACCATGAAAACCACTCTCAATCCTCCACCGCAGTAGGGTATATGTCGCACAACGCCCGGCGGCTTGGCGAAGTGGCGGATGGGGTTCTCATTGACCCAAGCTATCGCAAGTGTCATAGGGAGCTGAAGGCTGCAGGTTTCCGCTCCGACCGCCATTTCGCCAAACCGCTTGTTATGCGACGTATTCCCGGTTGTAAAGCAACGCTACACAGCAGTGTTTCTATCCTTACACGGGGGTCTGTTGTTGGACATTAATTGGTTTTACTTTTTGCTCCTCTTTTGGCTCATCGCTATCTGGGCCACGCTCAATGATTATTGTATAACCATTTTTCATACGTTCTGCGTAAGGATTGTTTCGCGGGTTTTTAAGCTCATAATTATCTTTCATATATTCACCCTCTATCTTCATACTTTTGACGTTCTTGCTTTGTTGCTTTTCTCGCTGATATTATTCTAATAATTTCGCCATCACTCCCCCTGTAACAATGGCAGACTATTAACAATCTAGAAATCTTACTATACCCCAATAACACAAAGCGTTCCTCAAATCCCGAGTGTTCTTCGTCATCATAAATTCGTGCGTCAACATCACCGAAAGCTGTAGCCGCTTCTTCAAATGTTATGCCATGTTTTTGCTCGTTACTCTCAGCCTTATTCTCGTTCCAGTTAAAAACCATGTCACCTAAAATATGCTCCACTGAAAACATCACCTCGCCACAGCATCACCAGTAATGTGACTATTATATCATTATACCTGAAGCCAATCAACCACAAAGAGAATTAGGAAACTCAAAACTATCTGTACTGCTCATAATATCAGAAAAAAGTTCTCTCAGTTTACCACAGGGGTAGGGCATATGTCGCATAACGCCCGGCAACTTGGCGAAGTGGCGGATTGGGTGCGCCGCAGCCTGAGCTACCACAAAGGCTTATAGGGAGCAGAAGACTTCCAGTCTACACGTCGACCGACATTTCGCTAAGCTGCTTGTTATGTGAAGTAGGGGCGGATGGTGTTGATTTTCTATACTCGTAGTTCATCGTCCTATTTCGGGTAAAGGCATCACAAAAAGAACCTCCAATTAGTGAAAATCTGGTCGTTCACATCATATCATACAGCTGCGGTTCGCACAGCTTTTCGGTATTCAGAATACAGCGAAACAGAGCGCTTGAGTTGCGACCGAACTGTTGGAGTCAAGGACTTGTAATCGTCTGACTGCTCAAGTGTAAATAAATAATATGCCTCTGGCTCTTGTGGCATTGAGCAAATCGCATCGGCGCGTTTCAGACGCGATATAGTGTCGCGTTGCGTCCGCCCGGACATTGTCTGATTATCCCTAAGCCATTCAAGAAACGGCTCGCATACGAGAAAAGCACCGTCGCTGCGATTATACCCATCTTTTTGCATATAGTGCGCCAAAGCGTTAGCGACGAACTCGGCAAGCTTAACGGGAACAGCATTGCCCACCATTAACTCAACATCGGTTTTGTTCCCATACCACTTGAAATTAGGTGGAAACGTCTGTATAAGCGCCCTTTCAAGGGTTGTTAGGGCGCGTATCGTGCCATCAAGCTCTTTTGCGTCAAGGTGGTGTCCTGGATAACCTTGCGGAACGGGACGGTTCACTCCCCGTATTGTCGCCGACGGCTCATCAATTGAGTAAATCGCCCGCCTAGAGTAATTGCGCGGATGCCTGTAATAATACTCAAAGTCAAGTGACTGTCCGAAGTAATCGCGCAGTGTCATCTCCTTTTTGCTCAAACTTACGTTTATATGTTCTGACAAAAAACCATCATCAGCATTTAATGCGCCAAAGCAGAAAAAACGCTTCCTACGTTGCGGCACTCCGCACAACCCTGCATTTAGCACAACTTCGGTCAACCCATAGCCAGCGTTCTTTAGGATATCCCTCGCCGTCGAGTATGACACGCTTTTCTGGGCGCGATCCACGTTTTCCATCACAAACCAACGTGGAGTAATAGCAGCAACTATTTCAGCGAACGCCTCGGTTAATGCCGCACGCTTGTCTTCAACGCGCTTACCCGCATGAGAGAAGTCTTGGCACGGGGGCCCTCCGATAATAATATCAGGATTCAGGGCCTTAATCCTTTTAATGGCTGTAGCGGCATCCGATAAGTCTTCTCGGTAAACAGGATGCTCAAAGTTAACCTCATACGTAGTCGCAGCTTTGTCCCAAAGCTCGTAAGCCCCGACAATATCAAAGCCTGCATTTTGAAAGCCAAGCGACATTCCACCGCACCAAGCAAACAAATCAACGACAACCTTCTTCATACACATATAATCCTTTCTTGATTTGCCTAGCATAATGAGTTAGAATATGTGTCAGTATAACTGATATAACTTGTGACGTCAAGATATTGACGTCAATAAGTATTGAAGGTGATTATTTTATGGCTAGGAATGGTCAATCACAGGGCGAAACGCCATCGGGGCTATTTGGTATAAAACACTCTAACCGAAACACAACCGACCCCAAGAAAGACCATTGGGGTAAAAATCGCTTCAATTCCAGTTTTCCTACAGCACTCGCTTGTTATATGATTGAGCAAGACATACCTGCAATATACAACAAACTTATCATAGAGAATGGACTACTGCGGGTTGAGAGTTCGGAAATCTCATTACGTGAAGTTTTTAACTGCGGGG
>Ga0099364_10014940_pt1 | contig 10282 bp, 9 predicted proteins | sample TergutTh196P3_FD_73070 | JGI IMG/M metagenome (GOLD analysis project Ga0099364, IMG submission 73070) | Microcerotermes parvus P3 segment gut microbial communities from Pointe-Noire, Republic of the Congo - Th196 P3 | ecosystem: Host-associated > Arthropoda: Insects > Digestive system > Gut ...
CTTGACCCGCAATCTATCCCTGAAATGCGTACTTGTCAAGTAACAGATTGCGGCTCGGGGGCCGCAATGACGAGTTTTCGGACAGTCCCCCCCTCTGATTGGCGGGCAGCCCAACAGGGCTGCCTGGGCCAAGCGGAGATTTCTCATATTGCCCAGACCGGCACAATCATCGTGGCTTTATCGAGTGCTGATATTTCTTTTTTAGTGCAAATAACGGCGCCGCTTCCTCTGGGTATGCTTGCTTTGTCCAGCACCTTGAATGTGCTTGTCAGTTCCGTTGGCGGTGAGGCGGTCTTCTTTATTTCCAAAGGATGGAGTTTACCATCGCTCTCCAAAATCATGTCCACTTCTTTGCTGTCAATATCACGATAATAATGGGCATAATATTCCAAACCATTATTTGTATAGGTCTTAATAATTTCAGACACCACATAATTTTCAAGAATGGAACCGTTGATTGCGCCGTTCATTAAGATTTCGGGTGACGAATATTTCGTGAGCTGCGCTACCAAGCCCGTGTCGAAAAAATACAACTTCGGCGTTTTTTTAATGGTGCGTTGTAACAGATTGTTTGAAAATGGCCGCAGATAAAAGATGACCCCGGATTTTTCCATATAGCCCAGCCACATCTTTGCCGTCTCATCCGAAACACCCACATCAGATGCAATGGCGTGTACATTTAGCATTTCTCCCGCTCGACAGGCGGCGGCGCGGACAAAATCACGGAATAAAAATTCATCCCTCAAACCAACCATGTCTTTGATGTCCCGGTCGATATAGGAATCAATGTAACTGCTGTAAAAAACATCACGGTTTCCGTGCTTCCCGCTGATATGGGCGGGGAGTGACCCGTTCCAGATGCGCTCAAATTGCCCTGTCACATCCGTGGGATGACCATGGCTTGCACGTTTTTGTAAAGAATCCAAACTCACGGTGAAGGGTACACACTCTCCGCTACCGTGGATTTCGTGCTGTGATAAACCCGACATACGCAGGATGGCAACACGCCCGGCCAGTGATTCTCCCGCTAAACTCATCAGTTTATACATCTGAGATCCGGTCATCAGAAAACTGCCCGCTGGGACGCCGTTGTCGATTTCCATTTTAATATAGGGGAACAGTTCCGGCGCATATTGCACCTCATCAATAATTACCGGAGTGGGATATAGTGATAAAAATAGTTCCGGATCAGTTTGGGCGAGACGCCTGTTTTCCTTGTTATCAAGAGAAACAAAACGCCGACCTTCGCCCAACAAGCGCCTGAGAGTGGTGGTCTTGCCGACCTGTCTCGGTCCCGTTATTATGACTGCCGCATAGCTTCTTGAAACATCTAAAACCAACGGTTCAATGTCTCTTTTAATATATTCCATCTGAACACCTCGATTCGAGTAAAATCAGCCACAACCTTATTATGCCCGAAAGCGAGGGGAAAATCAAGATTGTTACCAAAAGGAGTCCCCGTGACTCTTTATGTGCGCTTGACGCTGTATTTTTTGTAAAGCAGTGCCGCCACATCCGAGAGGGCCGTGATCAAAATCCCCAGCCCAAAGATCACGTAGGCGACCGGCGGCGGCGAAAAGGGCGTCAGGAATGTGAGCCAACCAATGATTAGCCATTGGCAGCAGTAGATGACGGTGATGTTGCGGCTTAGGCGAAATACCGGGCGCGTAAGGACAGCCGGGAGTGGCAGCCGTGATACGGCGTAGAGCATACTAATCCAGGCGCAGATGATGCCACCCGCCATGATGTCCTGGAGGAAATCCCGAAAATAGAAATCACTCGTGGCCACGAAGTATTCTTTCCACAGCGAAAAACCGTAATGCCGGGACGCCAGGGTCATGGCCGCCACCACCAAGGCCGCCACGATGAAGAGATAGCGGTAGAAATGGCCCTTGTCGCGGCAACGTATCAAAAAGCCGCCGAATATATAACCCATGACGGGATAAGCGATCCAAACACAGAAAGGGAAAAACGAGTATTCACCCACGTGGACGAACAGGCCAGCCACGGCGGCCAGCCAGACATCGTCAATCGGGTAGATAAGCAAGAAATTCAAGCACGACATAAGCAGGGTAAAGAGGATAAGGTGGCTGGTCCCCAGTCCCAACTTTTCCTTTAAAGCAAAGAGCAAAAAGACGAGGCCGGCAAAGGCGAGAATGTCCACTTCCAATACATAGTTCCAAAAATCAGTGACGGTGACGCCATCCCAGGCCCCGGCATCGCGGATCAGGACGGGTATGCCGAAGGCGGCGAGATTCAGGCCATAATGCAGGGCAAACAGTAGACAGCCGCGGCGGGCGAGCCTGCCGGGGCTTTTATCCTTGGAATAGACGAGGCCGGCCCCCAGGAGGAACATAAAGACCGGGGCCGCCAGCGCCCCGCCGGTAAAGTTTATGATGTAGGCGGCCACGCCCGGCGGTATGCCCGTCATTTCCTCGGCCACATGGACGCAGACCATGAAAAAGACTGCCAGGCCCCGCGCCCAGTCCAGCTCCGGCTGTCGTCCCTCGTTCACATTGTAGGTGGCAAATACGTCCATAAAATTAAACCCTAATCCAGACCCTGCAAAAAGCGCACTGCCATGGCAATGTCTTGCTCCGGAGACTCGCCCACTTCGCGCTCGATGGTCAAAAAGCCGCTATAGCCTGTCTGCTCCAAGGCATCCAAGTAGCGCGGGAAATCCACATCGCCCGCACCCAAGGGCATCTCGAGGAAATAATCGTTCATATTAAGGCCGCCGTGCGAGCTGATACCATAAACCGCCTTCGGATCGGCCTGTTTGAACATTTTCCCATCTTTGGCGTGGGTATGGACAATGTAGGGGGCCAGATTCTTTACCGATTCCACCGGATCCTCGCCGATGACCATTACTAAATTAGCCGGATCGAGGTTTACGCCCATACCCCGGCCACAGTCCAGGCCATCCAAAAATCCGCGCAGTCTCGCGGAGGGCTCCGGCCCGGTTTCGATGGCAAAGTGCGCGCCCTGCGCCATGGCATAAAACCCCAACTCACGGCAGGCCTTGTGCATGATGGCCCATTCGGGGTCGTCTGTTTCTTCCGGCACGATGCCGATATGGGTGGTGACAACATTGCATTCCAGGTCCAGGGCCAAGTCGATAATCGCCTTGCTTAGGTCTATCCGCACGGGATTTTTTTCTGCCACGCCAAAGCCATGCCCGCCCGGGTCGCCGCAGAGTGCTGAGACGATTAGCCCCTGTTCTTTAATGAAGGCCAGCAGTTCTCGGCGTTTCTCCTTCGGCAAATTATCCGGTGCCATCTCGCCGGCCGTCGCATATAGCTGTATTCCTTCGACACCCAGCTCCTTGGATTTGATGATGCCCTCCCGCAGCGGCAGCCGCAGGCCATCGGCCATGATACCTATTTTGAATCTGTTCATCTCAGCGTCCTCTACAACACCACCCATACACCGGGATTCTGGGCAGCCGCCAGCCCGGCCTCTATCATCGCCATGATGGCATGGGTGTCATCCGCGCATACCGGCGACTCCTTCGTTTCAAAAAATTTTAGCATCACTTCCGTAAAGGCCGTAAAATAATCCGACTCTATCTTGAAGCTCTCGCATTTTCCGCCGGCATGGAGCAACGTGCAGCCAAAGCCGGTATCCCAATCGCAAAAGCTCATTACGGCGCGGCGTTTTTCGCCAAAATCCAGCAGCAGGGTGGGTGTCCCCGCCTCACCCAGGGCCATGACCCGCTGTGCTCTGCCGCCCATCAGCATGAAAATCGGTTCCATCTGATGCACCATGTAGTTTGCGCTGCCCGGGCCAAAGCTGTTCATCATCACAATTTCCCGGCCCATGCGCGCCTGTATTTCTGTGTCATAACGCAAAGACGAGCAGGAGAAAAAGGGCGTGCCCGACGCTTTAGCATATGCAATAATCCGCTCCGCGTCCGCCGCACCCACGGAGAAGGTCTTGTCCACATAGGTCGGTTTGCCCGAAGACAGGGCCAGACGGCATAAATCCTCGTGGCGTTCGGGATTGTCCGGGGAGAGGACGACCAGGTAATCGCTTTGTGCTATCACTGCCTCTTGCGAATCACAGAGCGTGACCCCCGTTTCCTTGGCCCACTCCTGGCTGGTTTTTCCCTCCGCAAGCGGGCTGTCTATTTCCGCCCAGGCATAGCACACCTTCACTGCCCCCTGCGATACCTTTTCTATCCACTGTGGCAGATTATTTGCATGCCACTCATCCAGATAATAGTCAATGAATCCAATTTTTTTCATATGCAACCCCTCCCGTCCACCAAACCCTCTACACCTCAAACATCAACTCCCCGTATGTCGGGAAGGGCCAATGCTTTATGTCCACCAAACCCTCTAAGACATCGGCCGGGGCGCGCAGGGCTTCCATTGCCGGCACGATATGGCTTTTATAGTAGAAGGCCCGCTCCTTGGCGTCTTTGATGGCAGTGGCGCCATATTCGTAATCACGCAGATCCGTCAGGGCCCTTTGCATAAGCATGATCTGCTGCGAGATTGTTTCTAAATGCAGGCGGTGGTCTACTATCCCAACCGCTTGGCGAATTTGCTCGATCGTAAAGGCCACTTCGCCGGCATAGCGCAAGGCGGCGGGGATAATTTGCCGGGCGGCCATGTCCATCATCGTCCTGGCTTCGATATGAATGGTATTGGCATAGGTTTCGTAGAGGATTTCCCCGGTGGCAACCAGTTCCGTGCGCGAAAAAATATGAAATTTTTCGAATAAATCAATGGCTTTTTCGCTCGTTAGGGCGCAGACGGTATCCACCATCGTCTCGGCGTGCGGCAGACCCCGCTGCCGGGCTTTTGCCACCCACTCGTCCGAATAACTGTTGCCGCCAAAAATCACCCGCCCATGATCAATGAATATCCGGCGCATATACTCATGGACGGCAAGGCCGACATCGTCCGCCGCTTCCAGTATGTCGGCTGCTTCGCAAAAGCTTTCGGCCACAATGGCATTTAAGACGGTATTGGGACTGGCGACCGAATCCGATGAGCCGGGCAAACGGAACTCAAACTTCGTGCCGGTGAAGGCAAAGGGCGAGGTGCGGTTCCTGTCACCGGAATCTTTGATCAAATCCGGCAAGGCCGCGACGTCACTCTTAAGCTTTTGCCCCGCCCTGAATGAGCCGACCGTGCCGGTCTCCACCAGTCCGTGTATTATTGCTTCCAATTCCTCACCCAAAAAGACGGAGATAATGGCCGGCGGGGCCTCGTTGCTGCCCAGGCGCTGATCGTTGCCCACATCGGCGGCACTTTGACGCAACAAATCGGCATGGATATCCACCGCCTGCACGATACAGGCGATAATCAGCAGAAAACGGGTGTTTTCGTCCGGGCCCTCACCCGGATTCAGGAGATTTACGCCCGTGTCCGTGGACAATGACCAATTATTATGCTTGCCGGAGCCATTAACGCCCGCAAAGGGCTTCTCATGGAGCAGACAGCGCAGACCGTGGCGGATGGCCACACGTTTCATCGTCTCCATCACGATTTGATTATGGTCCACGGCGATATTGGCGCTCTCGTATATCGGGGCCAGTTCGTGCTGGGCAGGGGCCGTCTCGTTGTGCTGGGTCTTGGCGGTAACGCCCATTTTCCATAGTTCGATGTTTAAGTCCTTCATAAACGCGCCCACACGTTCGCAAATTGCCCCAAAATAGTGATCATCCATTTCATGCCCCTTGGGAGCGGGGGCGCCATACAGGGTGCGGCCGCTGAAAATCAGGTCCGGGCGGCGCAGATATTTATCCTTATCCACCAAAAAATACTCCTGCTCCGCTCCGACCATCGGCACCACCTTTGTCGCCTCCTTATCCCCAAAGAGGCGGACAATCCTCAGCGCCTGGGCGGATATGGCTTCCATCGAGCGCAAAAGCGGCGTTTTTTTGTCCAGGGCTTCGCCGGTATAGGCACAAAAAGCGGTGGGTATGCACAGCGATATGCCCGCCGCCGTTTCCTTCAAAAATGCCGGCGAAGTGATGTCCCAGGCGGTATAGCCGCGGGCTTCGAAGGTGGCCCTAAGCCCACCCGAGGGAAAAGAAGAGGCATCCGGCTCTGCCTGGCTGAGCTCACGCCCGCAAAAATCCATCAGCATCCGCCCTTCGGCATCGGGATGGGTGATGAAGCTATCATGTTTTTCGGCGGTGATGCCGGTCAGCGGCTGAAACCAATGGCTATAGTGGGTGGCTCCGTTTTCCAGGGCCCAATCCTTCATCGCCTTGGCCACGGCATCGGCCATCTTTGGCTTAAGCTTACCGCCCTGCTCCATTATTTTCTTAAGCTCGCAAAAAACATCCTCCGGCAGATAATCCTTCATCTTGCCCTGGCTAAAAACATTTTTGGCAAAGATTTCTTCGACGTTTAGCATATCTCCTCTCTCTCTACAGCTCTCAGCACATCCCCCGCCTCCGGCGAGGTACTTAAGTTTATGTATAGCTCCTGCTTTGCGTGGGGGGCGTCGTGCATCGCAGCTCCGGATGTATCGTATATGGCCCGGACATGCGCGGCCATTGTTTCGCCGCCCGGCTTCATGATTTCTACTGCGTCGCCCACGGCAAATTTATTTTTTTGGGTGATGCGCGCACCATAACGTGAATCTATCGCCTCCACCGTACCGATATAGACGGCCTCGCTGATATAGCCTTTTAGGGGCCGGCCGGCAGTGCTGCTTTCAGCATGTTGGCCCTCTTGCAACGCACCTTGCCTGCCAAAGTAAAAGCCTGTCGAATATGGGCGATGGGCGCAGCGGGCCAGCTCACTCATGTACCAGTGCATGTTATCCCGGTATAGTTCCTCGGACACATAAAAATCGTCCAGTGCTTTGCGATAAACACGGGCGACGGTGGCCACGTACAAGACCCCCTTCATCCGCCCCTCCACCTTGAAGCTATTTATCCCGGCCCGTGTCAGTTCGGGGATATGCCCTATCATGCACAAATCATGCGGGCTAAAGATGAGGCTGCCCCTTTCATCTTCATATAGCGGCATATACACACCCGGCCGCGTCTGCTCCACCACGCCATATTGCCAACGGCAGGGATGGGCACATTCGCCGCTGTTTGCGCTGCGTCCGGCCAGCCAGGCACTCAACAGGCAACGGCCGGAATAGGCCATGCACATGGCCCCGTGAACAAAACACTCCATCTGCATGTCCGCCGGGATTTTCACGCGGATAGCCGCGATTTCCGCCAGGCTCAGTTCGCGGGCGGCCACCACCCGTTTTGCCCCCTGGCCGTGCCAAAAGTTAAATGTTTGGTGGTTGCTGCTGCCCGCCTGGGTGGATATGTGTATGGGTATTTCCGGGCATATCTGCCGCGCCAGTAAAAACAGGCCGGGGTCCGCGATAATCAGGGCATCCGGGCGCAGTTTACCCAAATCCCGCAGATAGTCCGGGGCCGCATCCATGTCCGCATTATGGGCAATGATGTTTACGGCGACATACAGCTTCACTCCCCGCTTGCGGGCATATGCCATGCCTTCCCGCATTTGCTCCCGCGTGAAATTGGGTGCCTTGGCGCGCAGACTAAGGCTTTCGCCGCCTACATAAACAGCGTCCGCGCCATAGCGGACGGCCGTTTTAAGGATTTCCAAGCTTCCGGCCGGGATAAGGAGTTCTGCTTTCATCTCACTCTGCTTCCGCACACATGAGCGCCATCATTTCCGTGGCCGTCATGGTGGTGTTAAGGTCATAAATACCCGGCTTTATCTCGCCGTGATACGCGGATAAAAGCTCTTGAACAACAAATAAATCCGCATCGCGGATGAGTCCCCGGTCTTTTAGCATTTCCGCCAAGCCCCGCACCGTGTAATCCTCCGGCACCGCCACCGTGATGGTCCGGCCGCCGGAGCGCGAGACCGGCTCCTCGGAAAAGACACGATAACCAAAATCATAGGCCGCCACCGCCGTCTGGTAGACAAAGGCGGCAATCACGGCGACGACTATGACTTTTAGCATCGTTTCAAAAACCGCGCCGATTATATGCTTTATCTTCATCTTCGTGGCTCCGGCAAATCAACCAAATTCCAGTTCCAGCGTGATATACTTATTGATGTCTTGCATCATCCGGCAAAAAGCAATCTCCGCGCGCAAAAAATCATCAACCAACGGATTGTCTATTATATCCTCGTACTCTTGCTCCAGATGTTCCACCTTTTCCAGCAGCCCGTCGCTTTGCTCGCAGGATTGGAGCTTAAAATTCTTCATCCGAAACTCGTTTACTTTTTCATATAGCTTCGGCTCCGCCTTTATCGCACTCAAACGTCGGTAATATTCCTGATACACGTCCGTTTCTTTGATGTCGGCGGCAAAACGTATCGTTGCCTCTTCTATTGCGGTCATTTCCCCTCTCTTTCCTTATATGTCCATAAAAATCGTCACTATCATCGGACGCCGCTTGGTCTTGGTCCAGACAAAGTCGCCCAATTTATCGCGGATTATGTTCCTCATCCGGCTGCGGCTGGTGATATGTAAGTCCTCGAAGCTATCCATCACGCTTACAATCACATCGCGGGCTTCATCCAGGAGGGCATCGGATTCTTTGACATAGACAAAACCGTGCGAAACGATGTCCGGTCCGGAAATGACATGATTGTCCGTGCCGTCCAGTACCATGGCGATAATCAAAATCCCGTCTTCGGCCAGATTTCTGCGGTCGCGCATTACCGCGTTGCCCACGTCTCCCACTCCCAGGCCATCCACAAACACCCGCCCCACATTCACCCTGCCCGTCACTTTCGCGTCTTCCTTGGACAGCTCCAGGACATCGCCGGACCTAAGAAGGAAAATGTTTTCTTTTTCAAAGCCCAACTGTTTTAGCACCTTGGTCTGGGCAATCAGGTGTTTATATTCGCCGTGAACGGGCACCGCATACTTGGGCGACAGCAGGGTATACATCAGCTTGATTTCTTCCTGGCAGGCGTGACCGGAGACATGCACGTCCTGGAAAATCACGTCCGCGCCCTTGCGCAGCAAATCGTTGATAACATTTGTGACCGCCTTTTCGTTGCCGGGCACCGGATGCGAGGAAAAAATGACGGTGTCCTTGGGCCCGATGGAGATACGGCGGTGCATGTCGCCGGCCATGCGGCTTAAGGCAGCCATGCTCTCACCCTGGCTGCCGGTGGTGATTATGACGGTGCGCTCAACCGGGTATTTTTTCAGCTCTTCCACATCTATCAGGGTATGCTCCGGTATTTGCAGGCAATCCAAGTTCGTGGCCGTCTCGATGACATTTATCATGCTGCGGCCTTCAACCACCACCTTGCGCCCAAACTTTTCGGCGGAATTGATGATCTGCTGGACGCGGTCCACATTGGAGGCAAAGGTGGCTATCAAAATCCGCGTGTCCTTATGCTCCTCGAAAATAAGGTCGAAGGTCTGCCCGACTTTTCTTTCGGATTCCGTGAAACCTGGCCGCTCGGCGTTGGTGGAATCGCACATCAGGGCGAGGACACCTCTTTTACCCAGCTCGGCAAAACGCTGTAGGTCGATGGCATCGCCAAAAACCGGGGTATAATCGACCTTAAAATCACCGGTATGCACCACTATCCCCACCGGTGTGTATATCGCCAACGATGCCGCGTCCACAATCGAGTGATTGGTCTTGATGAACTCGACACGGAAATGCTTGCAGTCAAAGGCATCGCCGAATTTTACCACCCGGCGCTTGGTCACGTCTATTAGATCATGTTCCCTCAGACGATGCTCGATGATACCCATCGTCAGCTTGGTGGCTAAAATCGGTACGTTGATTTCCTTTAGGACATAGGGCAGGGCGCCGATATGGTCCTCGTGCCCATGGGTGATGACAAAGGCCTTGACTTTTTCGATATTATCTTTCAGATATGAAATGTCCGGAATGACATAGTCTATGCCCAGCATATCTTCTTCCGGGAAAGCCAATCCGCAATCGACAACAACAATCGATTCCTCATATTCAAAGGCGGTGATGTTCATGCCGATAAGTTCCTGTCCGCCCAAAGGGATTATTTTCAGCTTAGGGCCGCTATTTGCTTCTTTTTTCTTTCTCAATTTTTCCTCCATGTACTAATAATTCGGGCATCGTCCTCCAGCAGACCGGCAAACACCGCCGCCAGTGCGCAAAGCTCGTGTTCATCCTCCACCACTTCATACAAGACCTCTGTTTCTGAGGCCAAGGCCTCTTTCTTAGGGGCCGCGCCTACTTCCTTCAAAATCACGGCCTCCCCATCCTCGTCCGCCTTGGCGTCTGTCACCAGTATGTAATCCCTGCCGGCAATTTTCGTCTGCTCCAACA
>Ga0099364_10014941_pt1 | contig 10281 bp, 6 predicted proteins | sample TergutTh196P3_FD_73070 | JGI IMG/M metagenome (GOLD analysis project Ga0099364, IMG submission 73070) | Microcerotermes parvus P3 segment gut microbial communities from Pointe-Noire, Republic of the Congo - Th196 P3 | ecosystem: Host-associated > Arthropoda: Insects > Digestive system > Gut ...
AGATCCCAATATTGGACTCGCGCTGAGCAGCGACAGCGCCACGCAAAAAATCTATATGGCGGATACGGGCCTGCTTGTTTCGCACGCTTTCTGGGATAACGAGTATATTGATAACGAACTGTATCGCGCTATTTTGTTTGATAAACTGGGCATCAACGAGGGCATGATCATGGAAAACGCGGCGGCGCAGATGCTTAGATTCAGCGGTCATCATCTGTATTTCTACTCCAGATACGGCGGCGGCAGCCGGTCGGATACGATGGAGATCGATTTCCTGATTTCAAAAAACAAAAAAATCAGCCCCATTGAGGTCAAGTCCTCAAGCTACAAAGAGCACTCGTCGCTGGACAAGTTCAGGAGGAAATTTTCATCAAAACTCGGCGACGCTTATATTCTGTATCCAAAAGACGTCATGGTCAAAGACGGCGTTATCCACCTTCCGGTCTATATGGCGATGTTGTTGTAGTGTTGACGCTTATGAAGCTTGCCGGCGACATGTTTTTACCCCGGTAGCAGCACACGCGTTTCATCCCGCATTCCAAGACTCTGATTTCGTCGTCTGCCATTTCATACACGCCCCTTTTTGTTTTGATACCAATTCGCTTTCAACATGAATTTTTGGAGACGGTCCAGTACTAGCTTTTTTGAATCATTAAATCCTGTACTGAAAGCGAATTGGTATGATGGAGTTTCTTTGGGCTATTGTATTCAGGGTGATGGACAGGATGCGTCCATTAAATATCCCCCGCGGAAATTTCTTTCACGGGGGAAAGCGTTTTCCATTAATCCTTGGTGCCGACCGTCTATGGCAAAAATCGTGTTAAACTATAAATATTCATCTTGCGACTTTATCTCCGCTGTTGGAGCAAGACATGCAACAATTCCGCCGTCTTCATCTTCGTTATCGTCAAGCAGTAAAGCATAACTGCCATCCCGTTGAAATAACAACATGCGAGGGACAAAACGTTCTGAAGCGTTACTGTCAGCGAAATCGCTCAATAAATTCTCAACACTTTTTAACAGCTCGCTTTTGTTGGTTTTGAAATTACTAAACGCTATCTCCTGTTCGTTGCTTATGCCATCTTTTTCAAAGTATGCTTTTACCTTCACAATAACGCTATAGTCATTGCCGAAAAGGGTTATGTCCGCATTCGTTTTCCATCCTGTATTGAAAATAATTTCGCCGAAAGCTGAATTGTTCATTATCATTCACCTTGCCTTTTCTTTGCTTCCGAAATCCCGCCGCTATGCGAAACGTTATTATGGACTTCACTCGGAACTTTTTGCATGGTTTTCATATCCTTGCACTCATGCCATGTATAACCGTTTTCTTTACGCCACTTAGCTACTTCCTCCGGCGTGCAGCCCTTTTGCTTCGCTAACTCGATGTCCGCTTTATCAAAGTTATCAGCGCGTTCAGTTGAAAACGGTTCAATTTTCACTTCGCCTTTGCTTATTTTGCTGAAATCCGGTTCTCCATCTTTGAAGTCGATACCATCTATACCGTATTTATCAAGTATTTCTCCCCACGGCTTGCAATCGGGGTTATTTTTTAACGGAACATGATCCCTGTCAGGAGTCCATTTTGAATCTCCACGCTCTCCATCCCAAAATCCGTTTTCGACGGGACAGTTTCTTAGATTTTCGTATATCAAGCCCAACGGTTTATCATAATCGCTCATCGGCTTATCAAATGTCTTGCCATCCAACTTTTTGACTAGCGGGCTGTCAGCGAATTTTTTTACCGCAACTTCCGCTATTTCCTTAAACATCATTTCGTCTCCTTTCTTTTACGAAATCAACCCATTGTTTATAAAGGCGCTCGCGAACCTCTTGCTCATCGCGCCCAATGCTTAGGTCTTTCATAAAACATTGGCTGATCGTAAGAATTACTTCGTCGGATACTTCTAACCCTGATTGCTTAATAATACCAAAGAGTCTGTCTGTTAATTCATTGTTGTCTATGGCAGTCGAAGCGTAGTTTTCAACACGGGCGCGAACGCCTAAAATGTCAACAAGATGCCTCGATAGTTTTTTCAAACTATCATCCCTCCATTCAGACAGCTTACCTTCGTCCTTATACCCGGCAATCTGTTCTTCGACAAAATCACGATTTCGCGAAGGAAGACTCAAGGCGTCTAAGTTCCGCTCTATCTCATTTATATCAAAATCAAGCCGTTCTCTCACTCTGCCTTGAATCAACATATTTACGATTTGCCTTTTGATTTTTGAAATATCGGTGATAACTGTTTGGTCTGAACCAACATATGCCTTTTCGGCTATTTTACATTTATCAACCTTAACTAAAACAGGTTCAACCCAATCATTCTGATAGATGGCCGCCACGCCGCGTTCCAACTTGGATAGTTCCTCAATCTGCTCCTTATTAAGGCTTGCCGAGAGTCCCACAAGTTCACGGTCACTATACTCCGGCAGACGCAGGATAATTTTTGTGTTGGTATTTCGAATGACCGACATATCCAAAAGCCCCGGCGATTGGTCCGCAATGATAAATCCCTCTCCGTAGGTTCTCATTTCCGCTATTGAGTTTGCGAGCAGCTCTACCGATTTCCCAAGCAGATTTGAACTCTCGGAAGACTGTTCCGTTGAGGTGCGTTTAAGAAGATTGTGCGCTTCCTCAAGCACCGTAATATGTGTCAGCGGACTGTTCATCTTACCGGAGGTCATGCGATATTCGTTCAACTTCATGACCAACAGACCCATAATCAACGATTTAGTTTCCGTTGACCCGACGCGGCTTAAATCGACGATTACATTTTTGTCGAAAAGGTCGGCGTCAGATAAATCATTATTGCAGAAAATAAGACGGTTTAAGCCATTAGTCAACGAGCGGACACGGGTACATAACGCGCCGGAATAATCGCCTTTACTATCGGCTGAGTATTTCGATTCATTTATTACGTTTTCAATTTGCTCCAATAAACCCGTAAAATTCGGGAACGCCTCTCCTTTGGTATTTTCAGAAATCTCTAAATTCCACCCTGCCTCTTGGTAAGCCCTTTCCATCGCTTCTTTTAGTATGGCGGGCATTGCGGCATACATCGGCCAACAGACATTGAACAACTCCACAAGCCTGTCCAAGTGTTCGAGGACATGAATATCTGTCGGAAAACGGAACGGGTTAATTCTAAGCAACTTTGTCTTTTTCGGATTCGTTCCGTATACGGACGCATTGGGAAGCTGACTGAGTACATTTTTATACTCGCCTTTAGCAGGTTCTATAACCAGAAATGGTATTCGGTATATTGCATGAAGTTGATATAGTATTTCATAAACCGTATTACTCTTGCCCGAACCCGTTGAGCCCGTAATAAATGTGTGCATCGTCAAAGAATCGCGGTCAAGGTGTATTTTTGTTCCCGTTTTACTGCCCATGCTGAAGACTTCTCCAAGCACAAAACAGGGCTTTTCGTCGTGTTTGTCGTACTTAACGACATCCTTGCCAAAGTCGGCGTGTTCAATAACAGGGAAGCCGCATACGGATTTCCTCGGCAGCCCCATCTGAATAGCAAGCTCATTGCCGCTTATCAATGATGAAGCGGTAACGGGAACGGTTGCCGTTTCCGAATTATATTTAAAAACAGGGTGAATAAAGTTCGTGATATATTCGCGAAGCAGAGGAATCTGCTTTGCATGACCGCGCCCCCAAAAGTTTATCGCCGATGTTTCAACGCCGGATTTCTCGCCTTTCATTAAAGCTTTATATGTACCCGCCGCCATCTCTGCTGTTTCCTGAGTATCGGACAAGAAATAAGCCGCGCATTCCCACATACCGAGGCTTTCGCACTCGTCGATGCGTTTCAACTGCAAATCGATCCGTTCAAGCGTATTGAGAAGGGCTTTGTTTTGAACGGTGAGCTGCATATTATCAGTGATTCCGGAAGTTAAACCTTTTGTATGAGTATAGTTTTCGTTTGTGGTTTCGTTTTCCCCATGGCTGATACTAACCGTGTGAGAAGTGTTCTCTGTTTCCGATGAGCCTTCCGTTATGGTTTTTTTAGTGAACGCCGCGATCATTCCCGCTCCTGCGGCAGAAGCGCCTAACGCAATCACAGGCGCGGTAAGGGGAGTTGCCGCGCCGCCGCTTGCGACCGTGGCGGCCGTTGCCACCGCTCCCGCCGCGATTCCGCCGATTGCGCCAAGAGCGCCCATAACTCTGCTCAGCGTATTATCTTGCGTGACACTTTTATTAATTGTGGTGCTTGTACCGGTGGTGTCTGATACATTCGTCGTATAGGATGTGCCTTTGCTTTTTCCGTAAGAAAAGGCGTCGTTAAAATTGACGGCGCTGTTTGTGCCATAACTAAGCTGAGTGGTTGCCAGCGGTGAGAGCTGAGTATATATGGTTTCATAGGCGCGTCGTGTTTCCGCTAATATATCAGCGGGTGTGCTTTTCGCTAAAACAACAGCCGTGTACCGCTGTCCCTGCATGGCAAGTGCGAGCTTTTCAAGTCCTTGGATAAAGCGTTCATTGTCGGTGAATTCTTCGTCTTTGTTTTTCGCGACGCAAGAAACAACGGAGATATTTTTCGATTGAATGCAACCCAGAAATTCTTCCGCTTCGGGATCGCGCAAATCCTCTGTCTTAACGCCGGGAAACTGGCCGCATAGCGCGTTTCTTAACGTATCTTTTAATGATTTCGTAGTGCGTTTATCATCAAAAGAGCGAACCCCCATATAGAAATCCGTCTTTTGACTGTTGCTGTCGGCAATGATAAACACGCCGCAGTTAAGATTTTGGACAGAGTTAAATACGGACGCGAATTTATAGGTTGAGTATTCGTCTTTTTGGTAAACCATTTCGTTTATTTTAAAAAGGCGGATATCTCCGATGTCCTTTAAACTGTCGTCCAGAGGAACAATTTCCAAGCCGCTCAGTTTGGTTAAGTAGTTTTTCAGAACAATATCATCAACAAGCAGGCTCGCTTCCGTAAGCTGGTTTTGCAGCAGTTCATAATCCGGCACGTTACTTTTATGCTGCGACACAACAGGCGCGCCGCTGTTTGCCACACGCAAGCTTTTGTTCTTGTCGTTCATGTAATCGTAATTATTCATCCTATTCACTCTCCACTCGCCACAACGGCGACTACCGCACCTACAACAACTGCGCCTGCCGCCGCGCCAATAATTATAGAACCGCCTGCGATCCCGGATATTGCGCCACCTAACACTCCTCCCGCAACAGCGCCGCCGGCGATTTTTGCGTTGCGATTGGAAGCCGTCCTGCTGCCTCGGTAATCTTGCGTTCTCCGTCCTTGATTTTCGGTTGAGGTTGTTCCGTTTTGATTGTCTTTTTTTGAATAATACGCGCCGCTTTTTGTCGAGGGGGGTTTTGAATTGGCAGCGGGGGGTCGACGACAGCGCACAACATCTTTAAGGTGATTCAACCTCTCATGTGAAAAATTATCGACGACTTGAACCATGAGTTTATTCATGTAATCGTCGTTCCAAGCAGACTTATCGCCGTTCAATTCACGTCCGTCGTGCGTATCATATAAACCCGACATGTTTCCGGCCAGTTTCCCCATTTCGTTAAACTCAGTAAACGTGGGGTCAGTAAGCAGACCGTTTTTCATCATGATGCGAACTCCCATTACGTTTCCGCTCGAAACCGCGTTTCTGAAAGAATCCGTTATTGGCATTGCCATTGCCATCACCTCATTATATTTCGAGTATCGATTCAACTTTAGCAATAATTTGCTCAAGCCATTTCTCCTTACGTTCTGACTCCTTGACGCGCTCTTCCGCTTTTTTTACGTCGGTTGCGTAACTCTCTAGTTCGGCAAGTTTTGATTTTAGAACATCGTCAAGGCGCTTAAATTCAGCCTTGAAACGATCGGCGATTCCTTTGGAGTGTTTCCGCGCGTACTCGCCGGCATTTTTGCCATTTTTGCGTAAACTTGCCTCTACGGGGGTGAAAAAATTTTGTGCCAACTCTGAAGCATTGACAAATCGGACTGTCCCCAAAATATTTCTCCGTCTTGTTACAAGTTCATCTTTGGGCCAGAAGATAATGCTCTCAAACCAACCTCTCGTTCTCACTTCTGTTTGATAACTTTCTTCTCCAACCACTCTTTCTTCTTCCCGTATTAACTGCCCGACAGAAAAATCGCTGAAAACTGAGCTTCCGCTCATGAGTTTATACGGGTCGACAACAATGCCGGAAAGGTTATTGGAATCTAACTCTTTTAACTTTAACTCAGTTAATTTCTTTTTGTAATTATCAATCAAAGCTTTGCTTGTGTTAACTAAATCGTTTATGATAAGCTTGTTGAGCTCCACTTCAAATTCCGGCACAAGATCTTCAGCAAATTTCCTGAGGCGCTCATATTCGTCTTCCGCCTCGTCTTCACTGAATTCTTTTTTGCCCAAATCGTCGATACGCTTAGTTATGCGGTCTTGAAATTTTTGGAATATACCGTCAATCACCCCTTGCGACTTGTTGTTTATTTTCGCTATCGCGTCGTCAACGGCATCCTTAAATTTTTTCGCATCCTCCGCGCTGTCTATCTTCTCGCGGATTAAACCAATTTGTTTTTTAATTTCATCTCTTTTTTTCGTGTTTTCAGCAGCTTCCTTTTTTATTTTTTCTACATAGTCAAACTCTTTAAGTTTTCCCATAAATGTATCGACTAAGGCTTTTATTTTAGCTGTTTTGGCGTACTTCTGGACATACTGCCTGATGGCGGCTTCAATAGAAACTACGCCCGTATGTATAACTGCCTCTTGACCACTATCGTTCTTTTTCTTAGCAGCAGCAAGCTCGTTTTCAATTTTGCTCTTGATACCTTTTGGTAATGAAGAATACTTATCGAAATGCAAATCGACATCATCGATATTTTCGTTAAAATCTTCAATCGCCCGTTTAGCGATTTTTGTAACTTGGGCATCAGCATTATCACCTAACATTTGTTTCAGCCGTATATATAGCGCAGGTTCTGCGGCTGCGGGAAAAATATTTGGGTTCTTTATTCCGTGAGTCGATAAAAAGACCTTAACATTTTCCAATGTATTTTCCAGCTCTCCATCATCTTTCTTGCGGGTGTCGAGTTTATTTACTACGAAAATAAAACGGTCTTTAGATTGCTTGCCAACCTCGCCCATGCTTTTTGCCACACTTTTCAATGTATAGTCGTCGTCGATAGTGCCGAACTCGCCTGTCATTATGTACAGGACAAGCGTATTCGATTCTTTTTGGAGAAACTCGCTTTGCACCTCCTTGTGTTTGCCGTCACGGGCGTTGTTAGGACCTGGAGTATCAATAAGTACAAGGGAAACATCCTCAGACGACACAAAAGGAATGTTTCCTGAGACTTTAATTTCCGACACATTGTTATCGGCATTTAACCGCTCCATAATAGAATATGTCAAGCGCTCATGCGTTTCAGTCGGGTGATTTTCTTTGTTATAAACCTCAGCTTTGAAGGGAATATTATCTCGCGAGACATCCTTAATACGCGTGATGATGGCCGTACACGCTTCCTGTTTGGAAGGCATAAGTTTCTGCCCGAGCATCGCGTTTATAAGTGTGGATTTACCCGCGCTCATCGTAGCAACAACACACACTTTAAAATCCTTGCTCTTCGCATTATTAAACGCATCTATTACTCCTTCATCTCTAAAACCATCGAAAAAACCTTCGAACGGTCCCTTTCGTATTTCTTCGAAAACATCTTCAATAAGAGCTTCCTTGTCAGATGTTTCTTTGGATGGTATACGCTCTTTGACGTTGAAGGTAAGCTTATCGTTTTGCGCTCCGCTAAACGCATCTTGGATATCTTCGTAATCGAGCAGAGTGCCGTGAAATTCAATTTCAAAGTCATTGTCATTATATTCTTCGGCAAGAATACTTGGAAGTTCTTCGACCCAAGCCTGCAAACGTGATCCATCAGCTTTTTCACCAAGCTTGCTGTTTTGTGCCAGTCTTTTTTTGTCCACCGTAATCTCAGTTTCAAGCTTATACGGGTTGTATTTAATGAACACTTTTTTCATTTAGCTATCCCTCCGTACAGAATATTTTCCAGACCATACAATCCGGATATGGAACACATCTTTACAAATTCATCGCCGCTCAAGGGCTCGTCCTCATAAGTATTGTCATAATACGCCGACAGGTCATATTCAGGTTCGCTGAAATCCTCAATATACCGTTGTACTATGCGTTCTTCCTGTTTATTAAGTGTTCCGCCGTGCTTTTTCATTTTTAATAGAAAAGAGAAATATGCCGAAAGCGGGCAAATTGTCGGGTTTTCATACCCTATTTTCTGCAAGTCTGCTTTTACACCCTCAATGCTCCCCACAATTGAATCCTCCGATGCTTTGAAGCAGTCCAATTTATTGAGCACGAATATAATCTTATCGTTTGGCACATTTTCATAAACATACTTTAGATACTTTATCTCATCGTCTACGCCGAGCGTATTCGCGTTTAGTACATATATTAACTTATCGTATTTTTCTTCTGTAATTGCTTTACGGGTCAGTTCGCCGTGGTTTCGATTAATTGCAGAATTAACTCCGGGCGTATCGATTATACAAACACGCTGTCGCAGCGGAACCAACGTCCGAAAATATGCAGCGATATAACTGACTTCCGGGTTAGCCGAACTTGTAAGGTCGCTGAAAGTTGCGTTAAGGTTAACATGCGAAGCTAAAAGATGAACGGCATTGTCTTCAAACGGTTTGTTATAAAGATAACACACGTTAGCCGTACAGGGTTCCTGTGCCGCCTTTGTAACAGGCTTTCCGATTATTGCGTTTATAAGCGTTGACTTGCCTGCGCTTACGTTTGCCGTTACTAAAAAGCGTTTTTCAGGCAATTTTATAAACTGATAATTAGCACGGAATTGATTTATCGAGTCCTCGACGAACAGGAAAGCACCGGGAATCTTATCATCGTTATAAAGCAACCGACGCAAACTTTCGAACAAAATAGCTTGCTTTTTGTTTAAGTAAGACGTAATTTCGGCGTGAGCTTTGTTTATCGGCTCTTCGTCCAAAAGAATAAGCGCAATGTCGCAAAGCAGCAAATATCGTGTAAATTTCCGCCACCATTTCAACCTTCCATGAATAATTGAATTAACAACTTCTTTGAAGCTCTCGTCTTTATTAACAATCTCAGCATTATTTCTCACAAGAAACTCGTGATATTGCGTAAGCCGTATGCGGGTGAATTCGTCGTTTTTCGAAAACTTATTCACGAAGTAGCAGAGAACGGAATAATATTTTTCTCGCTGTTGGCGTTTCTTCTTTGTTAGTGTATGCAAGTTAATTCGTTGCGAAGCACGAAAGTGATTTTCGCGTTTATTTCGTATCTTCAATAAAATTTTGCACGACCTTTCGATTGATTTATTCATTTCTATGTACAACGTACATATGACGGATAAACGCCCCTTGTCTAAAAGAATTAGTATACTCATGTTTCACATGCCTAGCAAGAATTTGACTCAACCCTCCAACAGTTCTTTCAGCAATTTTTTGACGGTCTTACCCATCAGTGACGTTCCAATAAAAAACCGTCACAGTTTTCCACGAAGTTTATCGACGGCCTTCCTGAGCAAAGACTTCTCAACAAACCCACAATTAGGGCACCTGCTGGATTCTACAAGCCATAAAAGACTCACGGGGCCATTGAGATAGACCATTTTGGTATACTTTGCACGGCAATTCGGGCAACGTACAGATACATTCCCTATCATACTCTCACCTTTTCTTCACTTCTATAATGAAATCCCCCTGGCTCCTCAGCCACATGTCGATGCCCCGGCCATAGACCTCGGCGGTCACGGTGTAGACACCGTCCGACTCATCCACGATCCGAGCCGTCGGCAGCCTGTCCAGCACCGCCTCTATGGAGTCGCCGCTGAACTTGAACGTCACCTTTTCCAGAGGGCCGGGGTACATGAACTGCACTCTTTTGCGGAATTCGCCGTCGCTGAATTTCTCGGCGTAGGGAATGGAAAATTTCTCTCCCGTCTCCTGAATATCCTCCACGCGGTCTACGCGAAAGACGGTTGGGAAGTCGTGTTTACTATCCGCGAACCACGCTATGAGATAAAAATAAAACTCGGAGAATGTCAGTGCCACGGGTTTGACCTTTTTCTTACCTCTCTCGCCGTCCTGCCGGGTGTAGGTGAACTCCGTCACGCTGCATCGGTCGATTGCGCGGGAGAGCGCCCAAATCGAGGAAAGAAGCGGCTTTCCGTGCCTCAGTGGGACGTAGTTGAACCGCTCGTTTTTTATCATATCCCCTATGAATTT
>Ga0099364_10014942_pt1 | contig 10281 bp, 12 predicted proteins | sample TergutTh196P3_FD_73070 | JGI IMG/M metagenome (GOLD analysis project Ga0099364, IMG submission 73070) | Microcerotermes parvus P3 segment gut microbial communities from Pointe-Noire, Republic of the Congo - Th196 P3 | ecosystem: Host-associated > Arthropoda: Insects > Digestive system > Gut ...
GCCATGTAATCGGGAAACAGCATACAGCCACAATTGAACGCGACAACAGCAATACTCGACATTACTTGGGGAGAATGACCCGGAGAACCAAAGTGGTTTCAAAAAAGGAAGCTATGGTACACGCATCCCTAAAACTTTGGTGCGCACTTTCCAACCCAGCCATATTTGTTCAGTATCAAGAAGCTTTTTTATCTATCTTTAGGTGAATACTCTCTTGCATTTTATTTTCAATCAGGGCGTAGAGCCGGTGAATCTCATCCATTAGTTGTTGGACATCCTCATGCTGTTCCCGGCAGGCTTCCACTTCTTCTGCGCCAGGGCAGGGGATCGGCAACTGAGCCAGATCACCGGTATTTACCGTTAACATTGAACTGCCCGTGGAATGACTCAAGACCTTTTGCCGCGTCTCTTCACGGCGCAGGTAATGGTACAGCCAAGTAGGGTCGACCATTTTTTTATCCGGCCGTACAATGCATAGGCTTTGACCGGTTATGCAAGGGGCCTGGGGCTGGGCATTCACCAGTCCGACCCGCCCGATGGTAGCTTCAGTACCCCGGAAGCTTATCAGAATATCGTGAGCCCTCAATAGAAAATTGCTCAGGCTTAAAGGACTGACGACCCGTTGAAGCCTGATCCAGTTCCCCGAACCAGGTTTGAGAAACCCGGTTTTTTCATCCAGGTTGGGGAAGGTGATCTCCCGACAGATGCCGTCCCGCGACAGTTCAGGATCCGCCAGCTCATCCGGAGTCAGTTTAGTCCTCTGCAGTTGACAGCGTATCAATTTGGCGTATTCCTTGAGCGGCGCCATTTCAGTATTCGGCTGATTCACCAGGAAGCGACGCGGGGTGAAGTCGGTCCGGTGCTGGTCGGTCAAACTCTCCGGGGGTACGTCCTGAGAATTTTTCCCGTCCGGAGCTTCCAGAACCACCCGCAGGACTTCGGTTTGGGAGAGGCCGCCAGATCCCCGTCTATTCTCCTTGACCGCGGCCACCCTGATCTGCCCGGGCTCTACCCGCCCTGTTTCGATAAAGGCCGGGTAATAGACAACAGTTTGGAACCTTGGCCGCGGCAACTGGATGATGCTCCTGAGGATGTTGGCAGTCAGCCATTTCTTTCTAACTTGGTCGTGCAGGTTCACTCCCAGGAAATCCCAATAAGAAAAAAACAGCCCGCCTGCGGCCTCGACCAGCTTTTGCGGCAGTTCCGGATTATCCGAGGTCAACTTCAGAGTATCCCGCCCAAGGATTATTGCTCCGAGCCAGCTGCGGTCCTGGGACCGCAAGACGGGGAATAGCCAGTCCGGCCACGATTTGAAATTATCAATGGGCGGCAAGGCGACCCTTGCCTCCATGCCGGAGGCCAGAAGCGCCACGGGCAGGAGCCCCAGGTCCAGGCAGACCAGCCGGCAGGCGTTGAGGCAGTGCCGGGCGGCCAGGAGGTTGAACATGGCCAAGTTGAGGTCTGGGGTGAGGAAGAGCCCTGGCCTCTTCCGTCCGACCTGCATGAGGATATAGAAGAGGAACTCGGCCCGGCTCAACCCTTCGGAAGGACAGCCGGGCGGATTCCGATATTCCTTGAGAATTAAATAGATGAAGTCCTCATCGGAAAGGGAGACCGGCCCGGGGGCCAATTTCAGGCTTTGCTGGAGGCTCCTGTCCAGGGACTTGTTATATGTGAGGGTCGGGCAGTTCATGAATACTTTTATAATCCAGCCCCGAGAAAATGTCAATAGGTACTTTTTTGTTTGATATTAATTTAAAACGCCACCCAAATATCCCATTAAAATTTTTTTCTTGATTTTGAAAGTTTTAGCTTGTACTCTGAAAAAAATCCCTGTATCCTGGCCTTGTTTTCAATCAGGTAATTTATAACTTTTATCAGGAGGTCCTATTATGATACCCGGCAAATTCAACGGCCGTCTCCTGCCCCCCTTGCGCGTGCCTGATCCGTCACCCGCCGCAATTGATCCGGTCCTCCTGGCCTTCGACGATGGCCAACACATAACCATGGGCGATGCCGCCAACCATACTGCCGCCTTTGGCACGACCGGCAGCGGGAAGACCTCCAGCGTCATAATCCCTATGATTAAGCCCCTCCTGGAGAATGGCCTGTCCGGGCTTATCCTTGATATCAAAGGGAATTTTATCGATAAGGTCAAAGCCCTGGCGCATCTTTGCGGCCGCGAAAATGACATCATCGAGTTGGGGACCGGGCCTGAGGCCCTGCCGGTCAACCTCCTGCACAACATGCCAAAACACCAGGTTGACGATCTTCTGAAGACATTGACCCTAAAGGGGGGAATGGCTCACAGTCACAACATAAGCTTTTATTTGAGCGGGGTTCAAGCCGGGAACCAACTTGTTGCGCTGTGCCGGTCCTTATCCCGCTGGGATGCGCGTTTGACCCCTTCCCTGGGCCTTTTGGGTGTTCTGATTGAAGAGTTTTCCTTATGTTCGGAACTTCTTGAAATTTTTAAGAAAGCTGAGAAAACAATCGAAGAGGAAGGGCTTTTGGCCAATATTGAGCAAGACCCTTTCCATCCATGCCTTTGGGAAAATGCGAAATCCAAGGATGATCGTGATCTCAATACCTACCTTGAGCAGTTAAACTATCGGACAAAAGCCCTCAGCAACGCCTTGACCGCATTCAGGCTAACTCCCGGAGCCGAACGGGGCTTCTGTAGCCTTGGTGGCGTCATCATGGACCTGGAACGCTGGATCTATGATGAAAAGAAAATCGTTGTCATCCGTTTCAGCCCGGACTCCGGAGCCACAGGTGAGGACCTGAGCCGGTACGCCTTGGAAACATTTTATAAAGCCGTTTTCACCCGTGGGTTGGAATTGCCGGAAGGGACCTATACTTTTATAGTGGCGGACGAATTCCAGCAGCTTATCAATTTCAACCCTTATAACCGCTTCAACGACATTCATTTTTTGTCCAAATCGCGGGAATTAAGAAATATTTTCATGGTCGGCACCCAGTCCCTTTCAGGTCTTCTGGTCAGGGGGGGTGATATGCCTCTTGTGGAGGCCTTTATCTCAAACATCAATAACACGATTCTCCTCTACACCAATGATCCATGGGCCCAGAATCTCGCCCGGCGTCATGACGAGGTCGATCTGGTTTGGCTGAAGCCCGCTGAAGCGTTCTTCATAAAATTCAACAGTACCACCCGCCGCCATGAGCATGGACTTGCTACCCTGCAGAAAGCACACGACTTGGGCCGGCATTGGATTCGGGAAGGGAAAGCCAAGATGGCGGAAGCCCGCCAAGACTCGACATCAGATAGTGAAGAAAAGAAAGGTGAAATTTGGACGACGGGAAAAGTCTGGGAAATCATCCGCGACATGAAAAGGACTCTTCCATGGGCTGGGAATGCCGATGTCGCCGCTCGGCCCACTTCCCCTTCATTGGCGGCAAAAAGGCCGAACATTCTGCCCGATTCTCTGAATCTGTCAAAAAGTGAGATCGAAGAGCGAGTGTCAAGTATTTTGGGCCGCGAAAAGCGAAAGGCCGCGGAAGAACGGCTGAGGAAAGAAAAGGAGGCTACGAATGATGCCGACAGCTTCCTGGGTCTCTTTTCGCAGGAAGAGGGGTTGAAGAAAAAGAAACCCCAACGGAAAAACAAAAGGGAAAAAACTATCATTACCAATTTTGGTAATAAAATTACTATCCTGGAGACGACCACAAGGCAACGTCGAAAATATTTGAGACGGGAAAAATCAGGCTGGAATTGGCAAGGAGAAAACCCGGCCTCTCCGGTCAAACGAAAAAGGAACCGGAAGCCATAAATTACCCTGGCCTTCTCGAATTCATGAGCAGCAATAAGGACTGGGAATCAATTTTCCTTTCCCCTCCTTTCTCCATCCTCTCGTATTGGAAGAGAGATTTTGTTCTCCTGAAGCATGATCGACAGAAAACCGACATGTCCATCCCTCTGTGCAAGGGGAAGCCCGGGGCGTCATCATTGATGCCAGCCGTATGGAGATCGTCTGCCGTCCCTTCGATAAAATTTTCAAGCATAACGAGGCCCATGCCGCGTCCCTTGATTGGTCCACCGCCGTGGCCGAGGAACAGATAGACGGCAGCCTAATCACCTGGATTCCCGTCGATTCATAACGAGGGAAGAGGAGGTGTATAGCCCAGAAGAGCGTATAGTTGTTTTTGCTTTTCCAGCATTTCGCCGACTCGAAGCCTATGCCCTGGGCTTTCGAAGCATTCAATGAGGTCCAGTTTATCAAGAAGACTCTGTATGGTGTAGTCTTTGAAGAGACCGCTCAGTTCCATGCGCTTTTTGATATGGGAAAGGTATATTAGAGCGACAAAGGTTACAAACAGCTTTCCTTCCAAGCCTTGCTCCGATGATACCAGAGTCCTGCGGAGGTTAAGGCGCTCTTTCAGGTTTCCGAAGGCTTTCTCGGCCACATCCTTATTCCGGTATGTCTCCAGGGCGGTGACCGCATCCATGCTTTCATTGCTGACCAGTGTGAAAAAACCGTAGTAACGCTTGGCGGCCTCTACCTCCTCCTGTTTAACTACGGCCTTGACCCCGCCCCGGACCTTCTTCACTTCAAACCACTTGGCATACTGCTTTTCATGTTTTGGATTACGGTGACCGGTCTCCAATTCCTGTTTCAGGGAAAATAGTTTACGCTCTAGATTCTTTTCCGCTTCGACCGCTCTGTCCAGGCTGTAATAGTAATGGATGTATAGGCGGCGGCTTTCCTCAATTTGTCCGCCTTTACGAGGACGCAATTCCGTATATTTCCATTCGGTGGGCACCGTGGCCGCGTAAAGCTCATATTTATCGCAATAACGATCTAAATTCCTGAAGTTGTCATAAATGGGTGCCAGTACGTCCCGGATGAAGCGCAGTGAAGTCCTGGCTGACAGCAGGAATTTATAGTGACCCTTATACAAGGCGTTTACGTTCGCTTCACTATAAAACCCACGATCCATGACCAGCTTGATCTTGGAAAATCCCAAACCTTCAAAACAGGCCAACTGCTCTTTGAGGGTTTTCACGTCTGGAATGTTGCCGGCCAGCTTGCGGTAATAAAACGGTAAATTTGATTCCTCTCCGAATACCAGCGCCAAGTTCAATTGCGGTAATTTGTCATTTTCACGATTATGCCCGTACTGAACCTGGCGAAGATGCTCCGAATAGCTGGATATGGAGGTAATATCATAAGCCCAGTACTCCTTCTCGCACCTCCGGCGCCCTTGACGCTTGAAAAAATCCTCCTTCGCGGATTCGGTTATGGACGCAAACAACTCGCTGCTGCGCTGGGAGGGAATATCCCTGCCGTAAGGGTGCTTATGCAAGGCTCCCCATTTCTCAAACCGGTACAAAGGAGCTTCATTTTCCATCACCAGGTAATACACTATGGATAGTATCTGCCGGTACGTCTCGGGAAAACACCTCTTAAGATCATCGGTCAACCCCAGCTTCTCGCCTATGGCGTCCAGGAGATAGGTAGCCCCATAAAACCTCCTCGACGGTTCGGCGGCCGGAACCCGGCCGGGCTTGACGACGACTGCCTCGGCTTGGAGCTTCTTGCGACGGCGGCCATCCGTGGGCACAATTTTACCTGTCTCCGGCTCCACCCGACCTATCAAGGTTCTCTTGGCACGGGCCTGCTTTTTTTGGGGATCCCAATGGGCTACGGAATGGTAAGCGTAGGTGATCCCGGAACGTTTGTCATGCTGGTGAACTATACCCATATGGGCACCTCCATTGTTATGTATATAATATAATCATAACAATGAAAATGTCAACACTTTATTTAAATAAAAGAAATGATTGCTATAATCGTTATGTGTGACCGGGAATCAAGGTTATAGAGGAGGTGCTGCCGATGCCAGCAGAATTAGAAACGATGTTTTACACCAGGGTTATTCCCCGGCACGGCTTGGGCTTTAATGCCAAAGACCCCTGAATTCAGTTGCGTTGGCCCCATGATGAAGCCTAGAGCCGTAATACAGAAGATCAGCTATGAGCAGGCCGTGAGGATCATGGATACCCGTCAACCTATTGGCCTTTTCTATGCCTTGGAAGCCGGAACATATGTCGGCATTGACAATTCCAACGGTTACGCCTGGACTGAGGCGTTTCCCAACCTGCGGAAGTGCAAGCGTTGGTTGAGTGATCCCGATATTGAAATTGATTAAGGGGGCAGGCGGTTTGATCCGCCTCCCCCATCTTTCAGGAGGAAAAACATGGAAAACTTATGCTCGGATGCGGTAATCAAAGAGGTTTGGCCACATGAAGGGGAACCGGACCCCTGGGTGTAACCCATACAAGGCGCTTGTGAAGAGCAAGAGAGCGATGCCGTCCAGGAGCCAAGAGATTTAGCCGCCTGAAAGCTCTGGCACCTTTTGGGTCTATCATAGAAAAATCACAATAACCCCCTTGTATTTCTCCTGGGGTCAGTATGGGGAGGGAACCGCATGGACATTCAATGATAGAGGCTTTTCGCTTCCTTTCTGGTTATCCACATCAGTAGCAGGTCTCGGCTGAAAGGTGTAAGGCCAAAGCGCCTATAGAACCCAGACGCTTGTTCGTGTTTGGCTTTGACCAAAAAAACAGCCCATCCCAATTCGCTCCGGTCTACTCTCTTTATGGCATCTGCCAATAAAATTCCGCCTAGACCTTGCCCTTGAGCCTCTTCAGTCACAGCAAGACGCCCCAATAACACGGCTGGGACCTGTCCATATCTTGGCAATTTACTTCGCCAAGCCTCGTCCACGTCAGTCAAGTTCACCGAGGTTGCCGACAAGGTGTAATAACCAATGATTTTGTCTGAATGGGGTATAACCCCAACGATCACTTGGGCGAAGCCTCGCCGCATATCCTGTCCTGCTTGCGTTTTGAGATAACTGTTCAACCTGTCATCACCGCAGTTGAAGATAGAACGGTCATGAACAGCGGATTCTAAAGAAAGTGGCTCCAGACGAATACGTGTCATTGTCATCGACTGTCCACTTCTTTAGAATGGCGACGCATGGATTTCCGCAATCTGTCCCAACGTTTTCCGTCAGATGGCGTATTTTCGTCCAACAGCGCTTTTGCCAAGGCTTCCTGGTCTTCTAGGCATAGGGTAATCAGGCTGTGCTCGGCAATTACTCTTTGGGCCGCCTCATTTACGGCGGTAATGAGAAAATCAGTCTGGCTACGACCTGAAAGGGCAGCGGCTGCAACCAAGTTCTTCTTGATATGAAGGGGGATGCGAGCATCCAGACGGACTGTTTGCTTGTCAGACTTGCTTAAAGTCATCTTGCACCTCTCTTTTCAAGTCAACGATACAGCGAATTGCCGTATCAGTCAATCTTGTGTTTCCAATATCTAGATTTTACGAGTTATTTCAAGGAGGGCCTATGAACACCCCGAAAGAAATCCTGTCGTTGCTGGCTTCCGGCCTGAAAGCGGCGGCAGAACAACACACCTGCCATCACTTGGGCGACCGCAGCCAATACCTGGGCTTATCCGACCTGGCTTTGGGGCTTTCCTGCCCCAGAGCCGTTGTGATTACCAAGTTGGCCGGGTCTCAGGCTGCTGACAGTCTGGAAAACCTGTTGAAGCTCCGTCGCGGACACTGGCTGGAGCATGGCCTGGAAGAGGCCCTTGGGGCTATCAAGCGGAAATTCATCTCGCAGCTTCGGATCAGCTTCAGTCATGGAAACGTACCAGTCAAGGGGCATCTTGATCTGCTGCTGCCGGATGAAGACGGGTTGACCGTTCTGGAGTTGAAAAGCACGACCCGCCTGCGGGATCAGGTTTACTCCAGCCATGAGGCCCAGCTCTATGGTCAGCTCACCCTGTTGAAAGAACTCTGGAGCCAGCCGGTCTTCAGCGCCGGAGATCATTCAGAATCCTATTCTTTCCCGGAACTGATCCAGCGTCGCCTGGGAATCAGTTTGCCAGATTCAGCCAGTTCAATTTCCATTCGTGGATTTGTTCTGGCCGTATCTCCCCAGGCTGCAAAGCCCTTTGGCCCCTACGAACCCAACGGTGCTGTGCTGGAGGCTCTGCTTCGTACCGCTACTCAGCTTTGCTCACGTTCGACAGTGCCTAGAGCACTTTACAAACTAAATAACATAATATAAAATTAAGTGATGAAAGGTCAATCAGAAGAAATCCGTATACTAGCGGTATCAGCGTATAACGCAGGTCAAACGGCTCGTTTGTTGTCGGAGGTATTTGGTGTAACATCACGGACAATTTTCCTGTGGGTAAAGGAGGCGAAAGAGGGGCAAACGGCCGGGAAAAAGAGAGGACACAGGCAGCGTTGCCTGAATCCTGAAGAAGAAAAGCGCCTTGATGAATTGGTTAACGAGAACCCAGACATGACCTTGGCGGAATTACGTGATGATCTGAGAAAGCAATGCTCGCTGCCGACAATAATGAGAGCCTTAAAGCGCCTGGGCTACAGGGTTAAAAAAAACTCTGAAGGCCAGCGAACAAAATCGTGAAGATATTGTTTTAGCGCGTGAGCAATGGCAGGAGCAGCAACCATCAATGGATTCATCCAAGTTAGTTTTTGTGGATGAGTCAGCGGCAAAAACAAATATGGTTCGCTTGCGCGGCCGTTCGAAAGGCGGGCTTAGATGTCACTGTTTTGCTCCTTCCGGGCACTGGCAAACCACCACCATGATTTCGTCAGTCAAACTTGACGGTACGACAGCCTGTATGGCTATTGAGGGAAGTACTTCAGGCGAAGTATTCCGTGAATATGTCAGGCAGGTATTAGTTCCGTCTTTGACGCCCGGTGATATAGTGATTTTGGACAATTTAAGCAGCCACAAGGATAGTAAGGCCAAAGAAGCTATAGAAGCTGCAGGCGCTCAAATAGTTTTTTTACCAGCCTATTCGCCTGACTTAAATCCTATCGAAAAGATGTGGAGTAAAGTTAAAGAAAAGCTGCGAGCCATTGGGGCCAGAACCTATGACTCGCTCATCACAGCCATTGGTATAGCTTTAGATTCTGTTACAAAAAAAGACGCTCATGGATGGTTCCAATCTTGCGGATATATGATAAATAAATCGTAAAGTGCTCTAGTGCCGGTTTGGTCGGGTGCTACCACCATTCTACAACCAGGGGGACTTATATGAAATTCAAATATTTATTTTGGACAAGAGTGAGTAAAGATATTGATTGCCCGGCCCTGTGATTGCGCTCACGGGGCCGTTTTTTTTACAGCCGGCCATTTTCTCTGGCGACCCGGAAGGCGGCGTAAATGTCCACGCCGCTATCCTCAAAAATCCGCAAAATTTCCTCGGTTTCCGCCGAAACGCTGGTCAGCCAAAGCTCAAATTCCGTTTCAGGGGCATCGAACATGACGGCCTCGTGGCACCTCAAATCGGCGGCGAGAACGGCGTCAATTCCGGTTGGCTCTAACATTTGGGCACCTCCTAAGCTCTAAATATTCCAAGTTTGGCCAGAGCCTCGGCCAGGGGAACCTCGCTGTATTTGGTGGTCATAATGTGCCTCTTTCCTCTTCCCGAAACAGCTCGCATATGCAGCCATGCTCCGGCCAGCCGGAAAGGATGATGGCCTCGCCTTCGCTCAAAAACCCGCCGCAGGCGAAGCCCTTCCGCTCTACAATCCTTTTCCCGTCCGTAAAGGGGTGGGAGTGGTCCGCAAGCCGCCAATGGCAGCGGCAACAGCAGCAACCGGTGACAGGCAGCCAGCACCCGCCGGGCTCAGGCCGACGCGAGTTATCCGGAAATTCCGGATAACTCCCAGCCTCCCCAGAAGGCGGGGCCGCCCGGCCGGGTTTCGGCCGGGACGGGGGTTGGGATGGGCTGTTAGGGTTATTGCCGATGGTGGGGTTCATTCAAAATCCTTTCGGTTCCACGGCCCGGGCCTTAACCCAGGTCTCAAGGTCTTCCGCGGCATAGCGGACGTGCTTGCCTATCTTGTGGTATTTCGGCCCGCGCGGTTCCCGCTCTTTCCCTCGCCAACTCTCAAGAGTCTTTCTGGAAACCCGCAAATAGGCGGACGCTTCGGCTATGGTTAAGAGCTGGGGCATAAGCCTCCCGATTTCAGGCAACAAAAATCCACCCCGGCAAAAAGCCGGCGAAAAAATCATTCTGGTTGTGGGGTAGCCGAGGCCCTGGGGGCCGCAGGGCCTACGCATCTAAAATTGAGTAAAATCAAGATATGGGTCTTGTTGAAGATAGGCGTAACGAGGGCGTTGCACGGCATGAAGCAGGATTTGCGAAATAAAATATTGATTTTATTGTATAAACATGATATATTGGGGTATATTTATAAATTA
>Ga0099364_10014943_pt1 | contig 10280 bp, 8 predicted proteins | sample TergutTh196P3_FD_73070 | JGI IMG/M metagenome (GOLD analysis project Ga0099364, IMG submission 73070) | Microcerotermes parvus P3 segment gut microbial communities from Pointe-Noire, Republic of the Congo - Th196 P3 | ecosystem: Host-associated > Arthropoda: Insects > Digestive system > Gut ...
AACATAAAATATAATGGTACGGAAAAGATGAAGAAAGGTTCAAGCAGACACTCCCTAAATCCCCCTCTGCGCTCTCTGCGCCCCTGCGCGAAATAAAAACAGAAAGGTTTTTCTACAAACTCTTGCGCCTCTGCGCGAACCCCTTCCGCGAACCCTATTTCCAGGACCCTATTCCCTGCATTGCCATATAGACAGGATTATGCTAAGCTAAGGCAGGTATGAATGAATTTATCATTACTGCCACCAGAACCATGAAGTCTTACGCTGCGGAAGTGGCGGAACTTGTGACAAAATTCCCAAGTTTTAATTCCTTCAAATCTTCCATAGACTGCATCGATCTGCTTTCTACAGACCGCTTTGCAGACGGAGAAAAAGAAGTTGTTGTAGGATCGTCTATACGGGGAAAAGATGTGTTTCTCTTTGCAGGCTGTGCCCGTAACGAAGCAGGGTTAAATGTAGACGAAGCAAAAATAGAACTATACCATTCGGTAGATGCCCTTAAGCGGGCTCAGGCAGCACGAATTATGGTTTTTGAACCGTATATGACCTGTTCCCGCTCGGACAGGACTACCAGACGGAGTTCTGTAGGGCTGTGGGCTCATTTTAAGATACTTGCCAGCCTGGGAGCGCCGCATTATATTACCTATCAGCTTCATTCGGATAAATCCCATTCGATGATCGATCCGGTTACTTGTGTAATAGACGATATTCCGGCCTTGAATCTCTTAAAACAATGGCTCTGCGATATGTATATCCGGAATATGGATACCCTGTACAAAATTAGAGATACCTGGGCTTTTTGCTCTGTAGATGCCGGTGGAGAAAAACTAGCCAGAAAATTTGCCAATTCCTTTGGAGTGCCTCTGGTTGTAGCTCACAAACAGCGGGACTATTCCAGGCAAAATTCGGTAGAGTGTATTAATATTCTTTCCGGCGAACCATTAAACGGCAAGATACTCTGGGTAGTAGACGATATGATCGATACTGCCGGATCGGTAGATACCTTAATCCGCGCCCTTGCTCCCCTGGAACCGGCAGAAATTAATCTAATGGCTATTCATCCTGTTTTTTCGCCGCCTGCTGCAAGCCGGCTAAAAAAATTGTCGGAAGAAAAATTACTGTCCAGAATTGTAGTTATCGATACCATAAGCTGTCTGGCCAAGGATAATATACCCGGCCTGGAAATAGTTCCTTCGGCCGGATTATCTGCCAAAGTTATTCAAACAGTAGCCCGCAACGGTTCCATGGCCAAATTGCTGGAAGAATTTAGTGCAGAACAGTATTTTAGTTCTCCCACGCTTTTTAATTTTTAATCGTGTAATTTTTAAGAGTATAATTTTAGGAGAATATCATGGAATATGCCATTATAGTCATTGATATTGGAATGACCAATAAAAAGATTGCTGTGTACGATCATACCCTTATTCAATTGGATACAAAATACAAAAACTTTGATCCCATTATTATAAACGGCCTTGAAACGCATGATCTGGAAGGTATGGAAAACTGGTTTATTGCTTGCCTAAAAGATTTTGCCGCAAAGTATCCCATTAAGGCTTTGGCTGTCAGCGCCCACGGTGCTACCTTTGTCTGCATAGACAAGGATGGAAAAGCTGCCCTTCCCTGTGTGTACTATACCCACGAACCGGGAGATGATTTTCACCGCCGCTTTTATGAACAATTCGGAAAACCGGAAGAACTTCAGGAAAGGACGGGAACTCCGTCATTTAAGGCAATGATCAACCCTGCAAAGGGTATTCTTTTTGCCAAGGAACAATTTCCGGACTTGTTTAAAAATATAAACTGTATACTCCCCTATCCCCAGTACTGGGGTTTACGTTTTACCGGAAAGACAGGAACAGAAAGCACCTATATGGGAAACCATACCTATCTATGGGACCATCTGGAGAATGGCCTCTCGTCTGTTGCCAGGGATTTGGGTATTGCAGATTTTATTCCAAGCAAACTGTACAATTCCTGGGATATACTCGGAACGATTACCGAAGATTTTTCGCACAAAACCGGCCTGCCCAAAGAGACCATTGTTACCATGGGATTACACGATTCCAATTCGACCCTGCTTCCCCACTTTGCAAAAAAGGGAGAGCGGGGATTTATCGTAAATTCTACCGGTACCTGGTGTGTCATTATGAATACGGCAGAAAAGTACGGTTTTTCTCCCGATGAACTTGGTAAAATAGTATTTTTTAATATATCTGCTTTTGGGAATCCGGTAAAAACAGCAATTTTCCTTGGCGGGCTGGAATTTGAGACCTGGTCCAAACATATCATGAATCACCATGGCAGAAATGATATTCCCGGATGGAACGAAAATGTATATCGATCGATCATAAAAGAAAAAAGGATTTTTTTACTGCCCGAATTAACTCCCGGCTCCGGTCAATTTCCCGCTTCAAAAGCCCGCATTACAGAAGATAATCAAGATTTTTTTTATGATCGTACAGAAAATCCCCCCTGTCTTAAGGACTATGAAACATCCTTTGCTGTCCTTCAACTTTCACTGGTAATGCAGACCATGACTGCGCTGGAACGGGCAGGTTTAGAGAAGGGATATGAAATATTTACCGAAGGCGGCTTTCGAAAAAATGAACCATATAATATTTTGTTAGCTTCGGCATTTCCGGAAAATAAATATTTTCTTACCGATATTGCAGAAGCTACAGCCCTTGGAGCAGCCATGACAGCCAAAATGGCCTTAACCGGAAAAAAACTAACAGATTTGGCCGGGGATTTTACCGTTGATTACCGGGAAATAGAAAAATATTCCATACCCGAACTGGAAGTATACCGTAAGGCCTGGCTGGAAAAAGCAGAACATTACATCAAACCATGACCATGGGCTGCGCATATTGCAGCTCCCAATGCATCGGCGGCATGATCGGGTTTTGGAATTACAGGCAGACTCAGGATAAATGCAACCATTTTCTGCACCTGTTCCTTTTCTGCTTTTCGTACTCCAACGACTGTTTGTTTTATATCATGAGGGGTAAATTCTGCAAGGGGAATGTTTCGTTCGGCCATGGCAAGGCTTAAAACACCGCGTGCTTCGGCAACGGCAATGGCGCTGGATACATTTTTTCCAAAGTACAGTGTTTCCATGGCAGCTTCGCCTGGGGTATAGGTATCCAATACAGTATTGATCTGGTTATATATTAAAAAAAGCCGCTGTGCCCTGGGCAATGCTGCTTCTGTTTCTATACATCCATGAGCCAGATACTGTATACGGTTTTCAAAATAGTCCACAATGCCCCAGCCTGTAGAAGCCAGGCCGGGATCAATACCAATAATACGGCGTATCACGGCTTATTATAACTTTTGCTTTATTCCGGTACAAATCCATCGGGAAGGGCCAGGTTATGGTACACATTCTGAACTTCATCGCTTTCTTCCAGTCTGTCAACCATGCGCAGTACCTTGGCTGTAGCATCATTATCCAGGCTTACTTCTGTTTCGGCTACCATGGATATTTCTGCGCTTAGGGTTTCAAAAGTACCGGCGCTTAGGGATTCCATAACTGCTTCAAAATCTTCCGGTGCGCTTGTTACCTGGATAATGCCTTCGCCGGAAGAAATATCTTCTGCCCCGCCTTCCAGGGCCGCTTCCATTACCTGATCTTCGGTATATTTTTCCCCGTCCAGGGTAAATACACCCTGGCGCTTAAAAAGCCTTGATACCGAGCCGGCTTTGGCAAGCTCTCCGCCTGCTTTGGTAAGTATATTCCGTACTTCTGCTGCAGCCCGGTTTTTATTGTCGGTAAGTACTTCGATAAGGAGTCCAACCCCGCCGCCTGCATAGGCTTCGTAACTTAGTTCTTCGTAGCTTACTCCTTCAAGTTCGCCTGTTCCCTTTTTAATTGCCCTGTCTATATTGTCTTTGGGCATATTTGCACCCCTGGCTTTAATAATTGCAGTTCGCAGCCTGGGGTTGCTTTCCATATTTGCTCCGCCCATACGAGCTGCAATGGAAATTTCTTTAATAAGCTTGGTAAAAATTTTGCCGCGCTTTGCGTCTGCGGCGCCTTTTGCATGTTTAATGGTTGCCCATTTACTATGCCCGGACATACGTCCTCCTTCTCTGAGATCTGCGGTTGAATATTGATACAATGTACGAGCCAATCATAAAAAACAAGCTTTATGATTGGCTAAAACGATTATGGCTACCGGCTTTCCCACTTGCCCTTGGCAATGGCTCTTTCAACGGAATCCCGAATTAACCTGTCATACCATTCATAATTGAAGGGCTGTTTTGTCCTGATCACAGGCCTGACATTCGCATGCAATTTATCGTAGCAATCCTCACAGACATCTCTATGAGCCTGGTGAAAATAGCCGCGCTTGTTGATTTCTGTGGTAATATCCTTGCTGCAAATGTCACATTTAAGCATTTTCATAGTAACTCCTCTCCCAGAAGAATAATCAAAAATTTTTCGAACAATACAAGTATACGCCATTTATAAAACAATGTAAAGTAGTTTTTATGAAGAAACCGTATATTATTGCAGAATTAGGTACTTCTTTTGGCACAGATGCCGTAAAAGCCCAGGAATTGATAATTGCGGCCAAAGAAGCCGGTGCAGACTGTGTCAAGTGCCAAATTGTCTTTGCTTCGGAGATTTTGCACCCAAAAACAGGCTTTGTAACGCTTCCAGGGGGAGAAATTTCCCTATACGAACAGTTTAAAAACCTTGAATGCGATGAAAATTTTTATAAAAAAATGAAAGATACAGCCGAAAAGCTGGGAATTGACTTTCTGGCAAGCCCTTTTGGCCCAAAAAGCGCTGCCCTATTGCACAATTTACAGCCAAAAGCAGTAAAAATCGCTTCCCCGGAGCTTAATTATGCTGATTTATTGGAAGAAATTGCTTCGTGGGGCATACCTGTATACCTTTCTACCGGGGTTTCTGCCCTTGGTGACATAGAAGAAGCTCTTTTTTTTCTCAAAAAGGTGCCTGTCACCCTTTTTCATTGTGTAACTGCCTATCCTGCCCCGCCGGAAGACTATAATTTGCGATTATTGCCGTTTTTGGCAGGAATTTTCGGCCTTTCTGTAGGAATAAGCGACCATTCCCTTGATCCTGTATTGGTACCGGTTCTTGGAACTGCAATGGGAGCAGCAGTTATCGAGAAGCATTTTTGTCTTTCACAAAGCGATTCCGGCCTGGACGACCCCATAGCCCTTGATCCGGCAGCTTTTGCCCGTATGGTTCATGCAGTACACCGTGCAGTTTTAACAGAATTTGATACTATTATTGAGGAACTTCAAGCAGAATTTGGCCGAGAACTGGTAGAAAAAACCCTTGGAAGCGGCATTAAAACCCTGGCCCCATCGGAAACAGCCAATTATGGCCGTACAAACCGTTCGATCCATGCAGTACGGGATATAAAAATAGGCGATGTACTATCACAGGAGCTGATCGCTATACTCCGTACCGAAAAAAACCTAAGACCCGGCCTGCATCCCCGCTGGAAAAATGCTATTTTAGGCCGCAAAGCCCGGAATTTTATCCCCGAAGGAGAGGGAATTCGATTTACTGATGTATAAATCCAAGGCTTACTCTGCTATTGAAAAATAATTAAAAAAGAGACAAACTATAACATAATGTAAAGTTTGCAGGGAGTGGTTTGTTATGGCTAATGCGCCTGCTGGTGCGGCACAGTATATGGCTCGGTTTAGCGAACAAAGCATCGTATGTAATCAATATACCCTTGATAAATTAGGGATTGATCGCAGCCGCTGTTCCATAAAAATCGAAGACTATATGATACTCTGCATTCCTTTTCAGTTTGGCTTTAAACGATCACTTTTTATTGCATCTCTTTCAAAACAGGAACAGGTTTTTTTTCAGAAATATACCAATTCAATTGTAAATTTGTCCATTTCTTTTCTGCAGCCCGGCAGAGCTGAACCATTAAATTTTTTTATTCGCTGTACCCTAAGCCAAATTGGCCAAATGAAAGACCGGGAAAATGTAGGGCTCTTTGTATTGAATTATAAAAACACTCCCGATGAACTGGTTCGAATCCTTGGCGGATTTTTGGAATTTCAGGATAAACTGCGTTTCCAGTACGATGATTATTCAAAAACAGCCATTCATGTTACTCCCGAAACAGCAAAAATTATGGGCTATAATATGTATGCTTCTGTTGCAGACGGGACTCCCGACGGCAGGCGTATTCAGGTAGTAAATATGCACAGTAAAATGCTTGAACATCTTGAAGCTGCCGGAGCACCTGTCAGAACCCCTGGAACCGATGCGGTGTATCAGCTTTTTTTTAAAAAATACCGGGTTAGTGTTACAGGAAAGGTTGATACAGCCGTAAAACTGCCCCAGGGTATAGTAAGGACTGTAAGTACATTAAACTTTAGCCCGGAATTGGTAGAATTAATCGACGATTACTGGCTTAATGTAAACTATGCTTCAGGCCAGGCTGTAAAATAATGCCGCTTATACAACCGCGGGTACTAAAGGGTTTTAGGGATTTTCTTCCCCCGCAGGAATTAAAACGCCGGGCAATGACAGAAACGATCGAAAGAAGCTTCCGGTCATTCGGCTTTGTACCTATAGACACACCGGCACTGGAATATACAGAGATACTGCTTGGAAAAGGCGGAGGAGAAACAGACAAACAGGTTTATCGTTTTACCGATCATGGCAACCGGGATGTATCTTTACGTTTTGATCTTACCATTCCTTTTGCCCGTTTTACTGCAGAACACCGTTCTTCCTTAATTTTTCCTTTTAAGCGCTACCATATTGCCAAAGTCTGGCGCGGCGAAAATACCCAGCGCGGCCGTTACCGGGAATTTACCCAGTGCGATTTTGATATTATCGGAAGCGACAGTGCGGCTGCCGATTTTGAAATCCTTCTTATGATACATAATACCTTGCAATCCTTATGTATCGTCAATAATGGAAAAATAAGCGATATAACTATACGTCTTAACCACAGGGGGCTTTTTAACCGTTTTTTAACTTCTTTGGGACTGGAAGAAAAAGCTGTAGAGATTCTACGCCATGTGGATAAACTTGCCAAAATCGGCCGGGAACGTGTAGAAGAATTACTTGGATCCCTGTGCGATCAAAAACAATGCAGATTAATTCTGGATTATATTTCGCTGGGTCTGGAAGGAGATTTTGACAAGGTACTGGAAAAATTGTGCACTATGACAGGAGAAGGCGAAGATATTCAGCGTCTTAAGGATCTGCGGCTGTTTATGATCGAAGCGGATATCAGCGGTTGTTTTAAACTGGACCCGTCCATTACCCGCGGCCTGGATTACTATACCGGTGTTGTGTATGAAAGCTTTCTTGATAAGATCCCGAATATAGGCTCGGTTTGCTCCGGCGGCCGCTATGATAACCTTACCGGTCTCTATTCGAAAGATCCTATCTGCGGAGCAGGCGCTTCCATTGGACTGGACAGGCTTCAGGCTGCCCTGGAAGAACTGCACTTAATGGAACAGCAAGGAGACTTAACAGCGCAGAATTCGGCAGATTACGGTAAAAATGATATTGCTTATGCGGATATTGCCATTGTGTGCCGGAATATCCAGGACTCCGGAAAAGCCCAGAAAACCGCAGAAGTATTCCGTCAAAAGGGCTTAAATTGCGAAGTATTTCTGGAAGAAAAAAAAATAAGCGCACAGTTTATAACGGCAGAAAAAAAAGGCATACCCTGGGTGCTTATCCCCGATTATACCTGCGGCTATTTTAGTCTGCGAAACATAAGCCGCCGGGAAACCAGCGAAAATCTAAACCTGGAAGCAGTTTTAACAATGTTAAAAAAGCCTTAAACTCTATTGTGATACCAGCTTTGCCATTCTTTCCAAAAGCTCGTTCTTTTTTAAGGGTTTCATTAAATAATCAACGGCTCCCATTTGTTTTGCCCTTTCCATATCTTTTGGATCTTCGGAAGCTGTAAAAATGGCTATTGGGACATGGTGTAAATCGCTAATATTCCGCACCCGCTGGTAAATATCCCAGCCGTCCATGGAAGGCATCATTAAATCCAGTATTATTACATTGGGTACAAGGCCTCGATAAAAAAGATGCAAAGCTTCCTCGCCTGATTTGGCTGTAATAACTTCATATTCGGTTTCCAGCATTCCCATAGTCGCACTAAGATGAATTTCGTCATCATCCACCATAAGGATTTTTTTCCTTTCGCCGCCTGAAGAAATTTTAAACTTCTCTGTCTCATTTTTCAGATCACTAAAGTTTATGTTATTTTCCTCGCTCATTTCGTTTACCAGTTTTATGGCCGTATGAATTTCCTGCATGGCTCCGCTGATTATCTGGTTCATACCGTCTACTACCTGATTGCTTATATTCATAAAAACATGCGTTTTTCCAATCAGTTCCTCTCCCGACTCCGACATGGTTTCTGAACCTGCTAATACCGATACATTTATCTCCTTTAAGCGGCCGACCGATTCGAGGATTTGCTGTCCGCCGACTTCCTGTTCTTCCATGGCATTGCGAATATTTGTTTCATGCAGGGATACGGTTTTTACACTGGTGTCTATGGCTTCAAAACGGGCAAGTACCTCGTTGGAAGATTTGGTAATGCTGTCTATCGATGTTTTTATTTTTTTAAGCATTGCAGCAGTGGTCTTGGATTGTACTCCCGAAGATTCGGCAAGCTTTCGAATTTCATCGGCTACTACTGCAAAACCCTTGCCTGCTTCGCCTGCATGGGCAGCTTCGATGGCTGCGTTCATGGATAAGAGGTTTGTCTGGCTTGCAATGTTGTTCATTAAGGAATTGATTTCAAGCAGGCCTTCTGAATCGCGGGCTATTTCCTGTATCGAGTCGGCTACAGCCTGAAGCCCTGTTTTGCCGATTTCCGATGCTTCTGCAAGGTATTCGACATTTTTGGAATTTTCTATCAGTGTTTTGGTAACCGAATTAATATTGGCTGTCATTTCTTCTATGGCAGAAGAAGAATTATTTATGCTTTCGGACTGTTCTTCTACCAGTTTGTTAAGGCTCTCGATATTATTCTTAATTACTTCTACTGCTGAATTGGCTTCGCCAGCTTCTTTTTCCAGTGTGGTTTCAAGGCTTCGTATACCTTCAAAATCACTTGAAATCTGGATTATTGCATTTGATGTTTTGTTCATATTTGCAGAAAGTTCAAAGCTGGTATTGGTAAGGGCATTAACCTTGTTTTTAATTGCTCCAATAAGGGTTTTCATTTTTTCGACAGTTCTATTAAAATCGCCGGCCAATTTACCAATTTCATCTTTGGATTTGATCGTTATAGTCGAAGTTAAATCTCCTTCTGAAATATGCATAAATCCGCCGGAAATTGTTGCAATTGGTTTCATCGACATGGACATGATTAAAAAGACAATAGTACAAGCGATAAAAACCATAAAAACAGATAAAACAATAGCAGTAATCTGCAGCCGGTTTAAATCACTTAATATAACCCTTTCTTCAACTTCCAGAATAATTGCCCAATTTGCTCTGGTAGTTCCTACCCTAAAAGGCGAACTTATTATGATATTACCGTTATAGTTAATCTGATTGGATCTTCCATTTTCCAGAGTATCGTCTATAAGATCCATCCCTTCGCTTCCAAATGCCTCCAATCCCATATCGTGGAAGTCAGTGCCAATAAGGCTTGGATCGGGGTGGGCAATAATAAAACCTGCATTGGATACCAGCATTGCCCTGCCTGTGTCATAGGGCTTTAAATTCGCTATACGTTCGTTTACATCGGCAAGATCCACGCCGGAACCAACAAAACCGTAAAGTTCACCGCTTTGGTTATCTATAATCGGGGCGGTCATAAAAACAACATGGGTATCATCTCCCCGGTTAACAAAGGGGACCGGAAAGGGGAGCATCCACTGCCAGGCTTCGTTTGCTGCAATAGACTCCTGGCAGCGTGTATATTCAGGCACATTCCATTCTGCAAAATCATAGCGTACAAGTATCTCTTCTTCTCTTGTGCTATGCTCACTTGTATACAGGGTGCTGTAAATGGGATTTATATCGTCTATTATGCCGGGTTTCCATACAGAATATATCCCGATAATATCGGGGTTGGATTCCACTGTACTGCGGAGCATCATATCGAAATACTGCCTGCGCTGATCCATATTAACCTGAGCAAAGGAATTGTATATTTTGGAAATGGTATCTATTACATTCATGTTCATGGTAAACTGCTGCTGCATACTGAGGGATTCTACATAACCCAGATTTCTGATATTTTCAGAAGCATAATGGGTATGCATAACACGAAACC
>Ga0099364_10014944_pt1 | contig 10279 bp, 9 predicted proteins | sample TergutTh196P3_FD_73070 | JGI IMG/M metagenome (GOLD analysis project Ga0099364, IMG submission 73070) | Microcerotermes parvus P3 segment gut microbial communities from Pointe-Noire, Republic of the Congo - Th196 P3 | ecosystem: Host-associated > Arthropoda: Insects > Digestive system > Gut ...
CGGTCGCGCCGGTTCCGCCAGTCGCTCCAGTTGCGCCCCTAAAGCTCCCCATTGAAGTCGCGCCCACTGCGGTAGTAGTTATAGAGTCAATTCTGAACAGGGTGTACGCCGCCCTGGAAGTCCCCATAACTGTACGGGCAGTGGAATCAACAAGGAACATGTCACCAACTTTCCATGCAGCAGGAACGGCTGTCACGTTAGCTGTAACACTGTGTATGGCCGCGCCGGTGTCGCCCTTATCACCCTTGTCGCCTTTGGCGCCCTTGTCACCAGTCGGCCCTTTCACATTCCCAATACAAAATATTTTCTCACCGATTTTGTAAAACAATTCACCGGTAACATTGTCGTACTCTAAAGGGTTAACCCCGCCGCCAGTTGTTTGGACAAACAAATCGCCATCTGCATTAACGTACATGCCAAAAAAACCGGGCGTAGTTAAGTTTAACCCAGGCGGCCCAGCACTCCCAGTTGCGCCGGTTGCACCCTTAACATTGCCAACCAAGAATTCTTTATCACCAACCGTATAGTAAAGGGTGCCGGTATCGTTGTTATAGTTTAAGGGATTAGTCCCACCATCAACTGTCTGAACAATCAAATCGCCATCTTCGTTAACATACAAGCCGAAAAATCCAGGCGTGGTTAAGTTTAATCCAGGCGGCCCAGATGCCTGTTTTTCACTTATCAATTTTAGCAAATGCTGGTGAGTGCTTTCATTTTCTTCATGATCTTCAAATGCTGCTGCCAACTTTCCAACAACTTGTCCAAGATTAGGCGCTTCATCTAAACCTTCCGCTCCAGGTGTTTTTACCCTTGCCTGAATTATGCCGGGCGTAATGCTAAAAACACGCTGCGCAGACGGCGATATAGCAGGATCAAGATTATTACTGTAGGCACTTGTTACCAGTGTAAACAGGCATCCGAGACTGTTCCATAACGCATATCTGCCGCCGCCTTTCAGCCATATAACAGCCTGCCTTCCCTGTGGCATCTTTGAATAACCAATCGGGCTTCCATCCATACTCTTTGCTATGCCGCTATCCGCGTTTATAAATGAATTATTAATAACCAAATCGGTTGAATTGTCGGCAAAGCCGGTAAACTTGCTAATTATTGACAATTCCGCCCTGCAATTTCCCGTAATGCCTGTTACCTGTCCATTACAATATGCCTCAATGAGTATTTGTACGCCGCCGTTTGTATCCATGCCGGTACTTAGATCAGGAATAGTAACAATTACCGGAAACCACGTTACCGAAACAATTTCATCGGTTAAGTCTACAATATGGTACTTATGCTGGTAGCCGGGCGCTTTAAACGGCAGCAATGCAGAAGAAGAAGTTTTATCCTGCATCGGCGACCAGTGCATTGTGATAGTCGGCAGTATATTACTTATTTTGTCAGGGCTTTTAGATGTCCGTTGGTAGTAGGTGTATACTCGAACACCGTCTATAATTTCTATATAATAACAAACATCTCCAAAAGCATATTTAGCAGAAGCGTCATATTCAAATGCGTTATGCGCCCATGCCGCTGCTGTCAAGTTGAAGAACTGAAGCACTTTTTGAACGGCTTTATTAAGATTATACGATGTCCTGCCTATAAAATGGTTAAAGCCGTCACGGGTAATAGAAGCGCCCTGCGCCCAAAGACCGGTATCCAATACCTTTTCATCATAATATGTTTTTTCAGCGCTTGGGATATTATTATCAGCATCCATATTAAATGTATCAACGCTATCAATATCATCATCCGCAAAAGCCTTGTTTTTATAGGCAAAACGTGAAACTCTATTATTATTGAGCTTGCTAATAATAGATGTTATTAGCTGCAAATCATCTTGATGCGACATATTCCCCTCCTTTTATTCCAAAGTAATATTATTGAGTACAAACAACTTAAATTTTTGCTGGCAAATACTTTGCCAGGCAGCATAACGCCTCAAATGGTTGCCTACAATAATATGCTGATCAAGCTTGTATTGCGCTTCATAATAGACAACGGCTGTTTTTTTCTCATCAAATATTTGATGAGAAATGATTTCAATATCATAAATATAGCCCTCGCCTAATATCTGCGCGGCCTGCAAAAACGTAGCTATAGACGGGCCGTTAAACCGTATCTGCTGCAAACACTCGATCATCAGTTTCAATACCGGAATAGATAAATACATTTCCTGTAAAAATTCTTCTTCAAATACCAAAAATCTCTCACCAAAAAACGGCACATAAGCGCTGCCGTCTTGAGGCGGTTGATCCAATAAGTTATCCCATAAAACCTCGCCGGTAATATCAAAAAGCGGAGTGCCAGCTTTAACATACCCTACCGGAGGCGTGCCGGTAGGGACAACGGACATGCGGCGGCCAGCATCTGCTTCAGCCACAATATCCGTACTATATTCGTCCTGTTCAACACGCACGTATTCAAAAACTTCATGCTCCATATTAAACAGGCCGCGCTCGCTCCGCTGCACCCCATCGGCAATATGGCTTCTTGAAAAATAAATCGATCCGTTATTGGTAAGAAACTGCCCGAAAGATCGGAATACTCCGGCTATTCTTCCTATATCAACTATATCCTCATCGCGCATAGCCATTTCGCCTTTACCAATTTCATTCTCTAATTTCCACTGAAACAATGTTTGGTATACCAGTTCATCAAGTACGTCTTGAATCACAAAGTTCGGGCTAATCAACAAATTGTATAAATACTTACTGTTGGCAAATTCGCCGCGAAAATGACGAAACGGCTTTTTCATGCCTTCCCTCCTATATCAACAGAAGCAAAGGCTATACCGGTGAGGTTAGGCAGCCGCGTTTTCGGTATGCGGACAAAAGAGGCTTCTTCACCATCGCTGTTTATTATGGCAACATTAAGCACCCTTACGCTCGGAAATTTTAAGACTTCCAACACTTTATACGCATCGCCTTCGCTAAAAGTATCTAAATGCGCTACCATTTGCGTAAGCGGCTTGAACAATGCTTTAACAGCCTCCTCAACCTGCTGCGCCTTTATTTTACTCTGGTCATATTCATATAAAACATTAAGCGAAAAATCTGTCTTCTCATGGAATCTAAAATAGACCGGATATTTTTTATTAATGTATAAATCATTGTAGTAGTAAACTACGTTATTAGGATCAACCATGTGCGTTGCATATAATACTTCTTTTGCAACAATTTCCGCTATAGCATCAGTTGGAACACCGGTAATGGTTATCAACAATTCTTTACCGGCAAGGGTTATGCCGTCATATTCCTGCGGGCTGGTATCCTCATTAAGCACTAAATTACATTCAAATATGTTCGGCAAATTCCGTATTTTTAACTCAAGCTCTTTTAGATGATCCTGTCGGTTTGTATCATTCAGGATACGCACACGAAAGTCGTAAGGCGTTTCATCGGCATACCCAAGCCGGTCTGAATTATCGCCGCACGAAAAAACAAATGCAGCGTCAATCCGCTTACCGTCAGACCGGAATAATTTAATATCAGCATTGCTCGTAACTTGAAAGCTGCCCTTCTCTTGGGAAATAGCCGCTACAACACGTTCTTCTTCCGGTTCAAAAATAGCATCGTTAGACAACTGGAAATAGAATATCATACCTAAAGATGATTGGTAGTTATATATGCCTTCTTGAAGTATCTTCTGATCAATAACGCTTTTATTTTTAATAGTGATATAGACAATACTGCCTGTTCCCTTCTTATAATCCGTGCCGACTATTTTAGCCGTTGAGTATAGATCAAGTTCCTCACAGTACTGCGGGTTAAACCGGTTGCGGAGAGCCAGCGCGGTATCAACAATCCCTATTTTCCCGGCAGCAAAAGAGCGCAGGATAAGATACAATTTGTTATTATGGTTCCGCCATACCTTTTTAGGCGCGATGAGGCCGTCATAAATATCGGTCAGTTCATCAGTTTCTTCATCAATACTCTTGCTTCTTAATGCCATGCCAATATTTCTCCATTACGCACCGTACCACTAAATTTCAAAATGTCAATAGTTTTCAGATCGATTTTTAGATTCATGTCATTGCCCCCGCTCCGGCAGAACCGGATATCGCCCCTTGCCCCTGTGTAGCCGCTATACCGCCTTTCAAATAAGCGTCAAATGCAGCAGCCATCTGTGCTGCCAGGTAATCATCACCGCCTTCGGTCATCTTTGACATAGACTGGAAAGCAGAAAGAAAAGCTGCCTGCATAGGCGCTAATACACCGGTTAATGTCCCTTTTGCCGTGCCGGACAGGGGGGACGCAGTGCCGGAAAGCGCTACTACACTGCCTGTCACATTACAGTTTACTTCTCCTGTCAGTACCATGTTATGGATAGCTGCGGCAAGCTGCGCCGCAAGGTAAGCATCACCGCCAGATGTCATACCGGTCATGGTAGTACAAACAGCCATGATAGCGTCTGCACACGGAACATCATCACAAGATATGCCGCCCGTTCCCGCGCCGGTAAACGTTCCGGCAGACACAGCGCCAGTATCTACAGTTGTGATACTGCCGCTCTCTGCAAACTTCTTGCAGGCTGCGGCGATTTTATCAGCAAATGCTTTGTCGCCGCCGTCTCTCATAGACTGAAATACTGCGAGAAGATCATCTTTCAAAGCGGATAATACCAATACCATTAGCTAAACACCTTTTCCCATTTAGTCTTAAATGCGTTAAGTTCGCCTTTAAGCGCTTGAAGCTGCGGTTTGGCAACAGGCCCTGTAGTATGGCTTGCAGGACTTCCAACAGTATCAAGATTGGTTACGAGGTCATTTAAGTTTGTTGTCAAATCTATAAACTCGCTTATCATCGCGCCCAGGGTAGCTATTGTATTGCCGATTTCGATTAACTCTGTAGCGTCATTTTTAATCGTAACTGCCTTCTCGAAATGCGCTTCAAAGCCGGACTTGCTGCTAATTGTAATGTCAGCTTTTTCACCTAACTCAATATCGACAGGCGCTTCGGTATCGCCGTCTTCTCCAATACCTATTTTATATACCTGCGAGCCTTGTATATCTTTTGAAATCGGCGCGTACTTGCTATAGCGTTCAGTAACAGAGGCATCAAGCTCAATTAGTTCATCCTCACTATTTTTCCAAAACCCGTGTTCACGGGTAACTGTGGAAAGAAATCTTTGCATAAACGGACGGCCCTGTCCGAAGCACATTGTGATAAGCTGTTCGTCTTCGCTGTCCATAACAGCGCGGCAAAATGTTATAACAGCCGTGTTATTTAATACAGCGTGTATTTCAGCTTCACTGTTTATTCCGGCAATAGGTATGCCGTTATCTTCATAAAATGAAATAATCGTTTGAGCAGTATTTTTAACTGTAGACATTAATACGCCGACACCGGAAAATCGGTTATAACCTGTAGCATTTGGATTATTAACTGTCTTTTCAATAAACATTCTCGGATCATGCCGCTGCAAAAAGAGTAAAAGCACAGTATCGCCCAGCTTTGGATAGGCGTTTATTTCCAATAAAGCAGAAGAAAGGTTAAGCAGGGAAACAGTATAAACTTCCCGCGAAAGCGATGTTTGGATGACTGCTTCAGCCACAACAGTTTGAATATCAATAACTTTTATAACACGGGCGTATTGGATAATAAGTGTGTCATAGATGCGGCTGTTGTCATTTGTGCGCTTGTTGTTCTTGAAAAGCTGGAAAGCGCTTAAATCCATTACACTACCACCTTTTCATTGTCAGGGTATTCCGGCTGGAACGGATACCTTACGGTAATTTTATCGCCGACACGCAACCAAGGGACTCTGATTCCTGTTCTGCCTCCAATGCCTTTCGGTAGATTTTCAAAGGATTCCCCAGCCCCCAAATTTGCACGTTTCATATATTCTTTACCAGGGTCAAAGTAATCAGGATTCCAGTCTTTAAGCGCGAGTAATTTATCTTTTTCTGTCGGCAGTTCCCCTTCAGGCCATCGCTCCGGGAATACAAGAATGTTATCCTTAATAATATTTTCCCATTTACTTGCTGCATCACGCACGCCGGTACGATGCGCCACAACGGTTATATCGTCTTCAAACCACTGCATATTTCCTTCCTGCGGCAATTCGGCTAATTCCGAAAGCTCTATTGCAAGATGTTTTTTCACTATTAATTTTCCCGTGTCAGGATCGGTATCCACTTCGCCGGGCGGTAAATCAACACACAGCAATTCCATCATGTTTTCATCGCCAGTGGTGCTGAACTCAATAGTTGACGTAATGACAAGGAAAGCGTTAGTTTTGACAGGATAGTAATAGCTAATTAGCGTCCCTAATGTAAACCTGTTTTGGAATAAAACCGTTGTCATCGGGCTGGCAAACGCATAAAACGGGCAGCGTATGGTTCTCAACCCTGATGAAGTCATATCATAAATCGCCGGAAGCGCTATTGTAGTTTCATCCTGTATAGTCTTTATAAAAGGTTCAATCCGCAAGTCAGTATCGGTATCATCTTTATGGTAAAAATAAACGCTGCCGTCTGTTAGCTGATACCAGCGGATAAACGGGTAATATGCCTGTATTGCAATAAGCTGTCCGCCTAAAGTATCTATCTGGCAATCAAACGGCTTTGACGGAATTATTCTTCTGATAGCCCTTGCTTCTTCCCTGCTCATGCCATATCCGTATAATTCATGCACAGGAACGCTTTTAAGTGTTTGCGATAATATGCAAATAACCCCGAATTTGTTTGCTTCGGCTACCGGCATTATTCCTTCTTCGTTCAGGGGGAGTTTGACACCTGCCCGTGACGTAACGGCTCGTCCAAGTCTTGCAAGTGAGGCTTTGTAACGATCAAAAGCGTCTGCTCCGGGGTCTTTGTAAAGCTCGTAATCGTGTATGAAGACTGTCTGTAGGTAATTTCTGTCCACCAAATCATTCATTGCCTCAACATTCATAAAATCCTGTTCGGTATCCATAAAGTGGGAGACACTGGAACGGATAAAACGCCGGGTCACAAACTGGTATAAAACAGACTCAAGTTCACGGAACTCTTGAGGAAAAGAAGTGTCTCCGTAGCGATAGTCTTGTAAGTCCGCTTCTGTATGCTCCCAGCGCAAACCTGTTTCCATTGTGCCAATGATTCCCTGAAAAAACGTTATTTTATCGGGAGGCAGTGATTTTTGATACCCTGCCAGTATCTGTACTAATACACGCCTTCCATAAAACTCGCCACCAGACATAATATAAAAACTTTCAATGTCATTTCTATGCTGCGGGGAAGTCCAGTCTGGAAACTGCGCACGGTATCCCATTTGAATTTCACATGCGATAACAGGATCTCCCATACGTTTACCGTTTTCCATTCTAGCCGCTGTGAACATATTATCTTCACCTTCAGTATCGCCGTCCCCTATAAACAAATTAGTAACCTCAATGTTTATTTCTATTGCCGTACTGTTCGACACTTGTTTATATGATATTTTTATAGGCGGTTTTTCTACACATCGTTTGAAACTAATAGTGTTATCTCTATGAAAAACAGGCTCATAATCACTGCGTATAATAAAATGACGACCGCTGTATCTATAGAATTTCAGATTAATAATCCTGTCATTGAGATCATTTGGGCTTAAAACAATACTTTGCTCCCCTTCTTTTATATGTGCAATACCCGTAATACTACTCATCATCGTCCTCTGATAACATAATTACGCATTGACCCATATTATCTTTATTAAGCAGTTGGCCGCGAAGTTCGCCGTTATCGCTTTTTATCCCTATTGCGTCATCACCTATACCGATCACTGTTGTACAAAACTGCGCTTTAACTTCCTTTTCGGTCAAGGTATGTTTTCGTACCAAGATTGTTATTCGGTTAATCCTTCCAAGATTGTTATGACCGGCAAATTCTTCGTCAATAATTGTAAACAATACATCGCGGTTGCCGTAAGAAAACATATACTTATTATTTACAAACTTATTTTCTTCAAGAACCAGTTGTACCATATTATCCCCCTAGCGCTCCTTTAATCATGCCTTCTGCTGATTCACCGCCGCCAGCAGCCTTTCTAACGCCTGTCATACCGACAAGCGGCGAAACCAAAGCGGACTGCGATACACCAATTGCAGCCGCCGCCCATCTTCGGTCTGTAACATTCGGGTTTCTTGGCGGTTTGGGCGGCGACAGCGTTAATACCGGTATTTCTTTTAGCGACAGGCTGGCCCGAAAAACATCGTCTTCCAGCGGCTGTTTATTATAAGTCATATTGGTTATCTGCACATATTTATAGCTGAAACCTGTCCACATTTTCATACAAAGCGTCCGGCAGCTTTCAGACATTGCCTCAAGGGAGTTCATATTGATATATGAAACGCCGTCCATGCTTGGCAGTCTGCCAACTAATTCAGCAGCAGCGCCAGCAGTCTTTAGAAATGCAAAAACGGGAGCAAGAGCATTTTCCCTGACATCGGAAAACTTTGTGTCTTCGCCTAAACCCGAAAAACCCATAATCATATCGGAAATGGTTTTAATCCCGTCAGTAAAATACCTCCCAACCGGTTGAAAAGGAACGGTGACATCCATTTGGTATGTTGTCGGCTGCTTTACTGTATTATCTATGATTGCTCGCATAGAGGTATTCCGCATATTTTGAGCTAAATCTGCTGCGCTTTCATTGCGCTCTACTTTCTGCTCATAGACTAATACGCGTTTGTTTGACGACTCAACCTGATAAACCGTATCTATCTTTTTTACATGAAATATACAAATAGGCAGAGTTACCTTATTTGGATCGGGAACCCAGTACCTGTCGTAAAGGCACGTTATATTTGTCCAATATCTCAATACGTCAGCAGCCATTTGAAGTACTGTGGGTATAATGATGCCGGTATAACTTTTGGGGTCGTTAGGGTTGGTGCCGTGCCGGGCTGCTGAAATAATAGTTGCCGCGCCAGGAAGCAGGCCAGCCACTGCCGACCAGGGAACGCCGTTTATAGGTCCGCCAGCCATACCGAAACTCCTAGTATAAAATTTATGCGACCAAGGCTAATCATGGTATGAGATTTGTACCACGGAAATTCAAAATGTCAATAGTTTTCAGATCGATTTATAGAAAATAATCGTTTGCCGGGCCACGACAAACGCATGAAAAAAGCCAAATAAGGAGTTAAAATAACAGCAGGGAGAGGGGAAGGAACGTGAAAGAACTGCTTAAATGGCTTGAGAGAGTAGAAGATATAAGGCAGCAGTGGAAAGTAGACCACTTGATGTCTGATATAATAGCCTTGGTATATTTCGCAATGTTGGCAAACGCCAGTGAATGGACGGAAATATACTATTTTGGAATAACCCATGAACAATACCTGAGGAAATATCTTGAGTTGCCCAGCGGGATACCGTCTCATGATACGATACAACGTGTGTTTGCGATGGTATCACCTGAGTTTTTACAAAAGTTTCATTTAAAGTGGAACGAAGTGATGTCCAGTGACGAAGGGGAAAAGATCAAAAAGATACTTTCTCTTGACGGGAAGACGCAGCGTGGAAACGGCTGTGGAGGCGTGAAAGGGAACCACATAGTAAGTGCTGTTGATGAGAAAGGATTTTGCTTGAGCGAACGGCTTGTGGACGAAAAAAGCAACGAAATTACGGCGATACCGCATATTTTGGATGATTTGAACATACGCGGGCGTCGAGCTACAACTTTGTATTAATTGCGCGGTTTATCATGTATTGAACATCGTCGTTGGCGTTTTTAGCAATTATTTTTGTGCATGGATTTATGTTGGGAAAAACACGGAAAATCTCGTCGCCAAATGCCTGCCCTATATATGCAACATCCTTAAAATCTAAAATAACCTCTTTGAATAATTCAAGCCCGCTCAAGATTCGCCAAGGAAGCCATGGTGCCTGCCTATCATAGGTCTTTTTGTCGTACTTCCGCTTGACAAATAAGTGAAAATACATTAGATTTGTACAATATGTACAATACTTACAAATTGTACAAAATATGGAGGTAATTAATGAGTGTTGTAGCAATGAAAGCGTCTAAAGCAAGGGAAAATTTTTCTGAAATGCTTGATGATGCGGGAAAAAGACCTATTTTTATTAATAGAAAAAGGGAAAAATATGTGGTTCTTCCGGCACATTTAATTAGTTGTTCAGACTCATGGAAAATTAAGGTTAGTTTTGGATATGATGATACTGAAGATGAACGGGTCTATTTTACAAAAAATGATATTTTCCCGGATATAATTGGCTGGGGCAATTCAAAGATAGAAGCTATAAATTCATTTAAAAATAATCTTATAGAGTTATGCAATGACTTTTATAGCAATTTCC
>Ga0099364_10014945_pt1 | contig 10279 bp, 7 predicted proteins | sample TergutTh196P3_FD_73070 | JGI IMG/M metagenome (GOLD analysis project Ga0099364, IMG submission 73070) | Microcerotermes parvus P3 segment gut microbial communities from Pointe-Noire, Republic of the Congo - Th196 P3 | ecosystem: Host-associated > Arthropoda: Insects > Digestive system > Gut ...
GTTTTGAGGTGGTTTGGGGTGGTTTTGACAAACCTGACTGCACCCATTACGGAAAAAATTCGCGTTTGTGCCGTGTTTTTTTAATATTTAATCAACAATGCCTCTTGTCGTTACTACGGGCACTGGTATCAACTTTTTTTCATGCCGGAAACCCTGCTGATTTCACTGAAAAACACCTGTCACTTTCAACTCCAAGGTGGAGAACCGCCGTTTTGTGTCGGACTGGGATTTGCGATCCGGGACCCTCGCTACCATTGCCAGCATACCGACGGGGCTGGTGAGTATCCTCAAATGATCTATAACTACTACCTCCGCACCGGTGACAGGAAATTTCTCGAAGATTTCTGGCCTTCCGCCAAAAAATCGCTGGAGTTCATGATTTCGCTTGATGTTGATGGCGATGGCTTGATCGAAGATCATGCCCATACAATTCCCGGAGAAAATTTTCCGGCAAATAATCCGATGGATGTGTGGCCGTGGTTCGGAGCCAGTAGCTTTACAGCGGGTCGCGGTCTGGCCTTCCTTGCCTGTGGAATCAAAATGGCGGAGCTGATGGGGGAACCCGAGCTTGCGTCCCAATGGCGAAAAATGTATAATCAGGGGCAACAAAGCTACGAAGAAAAATTGTGGAACGGAAAATACTACAGGACTTATAACGACCCGGTCCATCAACGGGTGAACGAAGCGAGTTTCAGTGCCCAATTGAGCGGTGTCTGGAATGCAAGAACCGCCGGTCTCCCGGACACGCTTCCGAAAGAACGGGTTCAAATCGTTCTGGACAGTATCACCCGTTTGAATCTTCGGGCTTCGAAGTTCGGGGTGGTTAATGCCGTTTTCGATGACGGAACCATTTGTACGGAAGGCGGACTGTCGCACAGCGTTTGGTCACGAGGCAATTTCATTCAATGTAATGCCATGGCGGCAGGAGTTTATCTCTATCACGACCGCCGGGAAGAGGGACTTGAAATGGGCGAGGGAATCATGAATACGATATTTCGTGGTCCTCATGCCATGCCCTGGTCGCAACCTTGTGGCCTTGACATGGATCATGGTTCCACCTGTCACGGATATGATTACCTCGATCATGTGATCGTTTGGACCTATCCCATGGCCATTGATGGGAAAGACATCACGGAAATGTGTGCGCCCGGCGGTTTCGTGCAGGCCATCCTTGATGCCGCAGGGCAACCGGACGAACGATGATCATCACCTTAGTTTGACCACTTGCAAACCAACGATACCATGAACGGTTTTGAACGAATTGAACGCACTCTCACCTGGCAACCCACGGATCATGTTCCGGTCATGTTGCACAATTTCATGCACGCCGCGCGTGAAGCCGGCATGACCATGAAGGAGTTTCGGAGTTGTCCCGAAAACATGGCTCAAGCGTTTGTCGGCGCGTCCATGAAATACGGACTTGACGGGATTTTGACCGACGTTGATACCGCTCTGGAAGCTCATGCGATGGGGGCAAAAACCGAGTTTCCGGACGACCTCCCCGCCAGGGTTGTCGCTCCGATCTCCGAACAAATCGAAGAAGTCATCGAACAGATTGACCCGGCCAAACTGCAAAGTGATGAGCGGATACAGATTTATCTGGAAACCATTCGTTTGATTCACCGGGAAATCGGAGGCCAACTGTTTCTGCGGGGTAATGCCGACCAGGGGTCTTTCAGTCTGGCCGTTGCGGTTTACGGCATGACCAATATGATGATGGACTTGAGTGACGGCAACAAAACAGAACTGATCATGCGTTTGATCGAACGCTGCTACGACGTTCATTTGGCGTTTCACCTGATGGTGAAGGAGGCGGGGGCCGACATGACCAGTTTCGGGGACAGCATGGGCAGCCCCGACCTGATTTCGCCCGCCATGTATCGAAAGTTTGTCGCGCCGTTTCACAAACGCCTGGTCGCCGACCTTTCGCGGAAAGGAATCCAAACCGTCTGTCATATCTGCGGCAAAACGGACATGATCCTGGAACCTTGGGCCGAACACGGTTTCGGCGGAGTGGAAATCGACTATAAAACGAATATCCCGCAAGCGGCGAAAACGATGCAAGGAAAATCCGTCGTGTTCGGCGTCATCGACCCTTCCGGTGTTTTTTGTCGCGGTGATGAAACCCTGGTCCAACAGGAAACCCGAGCGGTCATGGATTGTTTTCCGTATGGCGGCCTCGTCATCGGCGCAGGCTGCGCTCTCCCGGCGGAAACCCCGTCGCAAAATATTCATGCCTTTGTGCAAACCGTGCGTTCCCGGCCATGAACGAGGTCAAGGCGGATAACGCGACGAGGTTCGCAACCGGTCTCCAACCGCGTTGGTTTCGCCCAAAAATCATCGGACAGGATTAGCAGGATATTCAGGATAGGGGAAACACTCCTTCTACCTTCTATCACAATCATCCTGGATATCCTGTCATAATACTTCCGGCGAAAACCTGATGCAGAAAACAAACAGATGAACAGCGACCGAAAGCACGACAAATCAGCGAATCTGGAGTTTGGTTTTCCCAAGTCCATGCACTTGCGCAAGCGGGGTGACTTTGATCGTGTGTTTGCCCGCAAATCTTCGCGGGCCGACCGGGTGCTTGTCGTTTATGGCATGTCCAACGGGTTGAGTGTTTCGCGATTGGGGTTGGTCGTCTCGAAAAAAGTCGGTAAAGCGCATCAACGCAATCGCTGGAAACGCATCATTCGTGAGGTCTTTCGGCTCGAACAACACGCCTTGCCGGAGCCTCTCGATTTGGTTGTCATCCCACGTCAAGGCGTCGAGCCGGATTTCAATTCGATTTGCCGCTCGTTCCGAAAATTGGTGAGGAAGTTCAGAACGAAATAACCCACGCCCTGCAAACGCCTGGTGCCTGGCATGGATCATCAATGATGTTTTCCCACAGATAACACCGACTGAAACGGAATTTTCACAGAGGGAACCGTGCTGATCTGTGTCGTCAGTGTGCCTTGACTTTTCAGAGAAGACATTTTTTGAACAAGCCTGGAATTCCTATTCGTGAAATCGATCCTGGACGGCTTCAACGGTGTAATCACCGGCGTGCAGGGCTTCCATGGCAATGCCGGCCGCTTCCGCAGCGGGGAGCGTCGTCAGGTAAGGCACCTTGTACGTCACGGCGGCGGCACGGATGCGACCTTCGTCGGTCCGTGCCCCCTTCCCGCTGGGCGTGTTGATAATCAGCGCAACGTCGTTGTCGAGCATATAGTCGATGACATTCCTGTGTCCCTCCTGCAATTTGCGGAGTTTCGTGACCGGGATGGCGGCCTCTTCGAACGTTTTTGCCGTGCCGCCTGTTGCGAGCAGGCGGTAGCCGAGTTCCGACAGCCGCTTGGCAATCGGTGCAATGTGCGGCTTGTCATGTTCGTTGACGCTGATAAAGATATTGCCGGTCATCGGCAGGATGTTCCCGGCGGCAATCTGACTTTTGGCAAACGCGATGGAAAACAACTCATTGACGCCCATGACTTCGCCGGTTGATTTCATTTCCGGTCCCAGCACGGTATCGACACCGGCGAACTTTGCAAAGGGGAACACGGCTTCCTTGACCGAAACGTGACGCGGGATCGGGTCATCCAGAAAATTCTGCTCCGCCAGCGAATGGCCGACCATGACCAATGCGGCAATCTTGGCCAGCGGCCGGCCGACTGCCTTTGAGACAAATGGCACTGTCCGGCTTGCCCGCGGGTTGACCTCGATCACGTAAAGGTTCATCCTGTTGTCTTCCAACTTGACGGCGTATTGAATATTCATCAGCCCTTTCACGTTAAGCATTCGAGCCAGTGTTTTGGTTGCCTCGCGGATTTCCTGCACAACCAGCGCGGGCAACTTGTACGGCGGAATCGAGCAGGCTGAATCGCCCGAATGAATGCCAGCCGCCTCGATGTGTTCCATGACACCCGCAACAATCACATGTTCGCCGTCACTGATGGCATCAACGTCAATTTCCGTTGCGTCTTCGAGAAAACGGTCGATCAGCACAGGACGCCCGGACGAAACGAGAAAGGCTTCGGCGGCGAAGCGTTCCAGTTGGTTGTGATCGTAGCAAATTTCCATCGCACGCCCGCCGAGTACGAAACTCGGGCGCACAAGAATCGGAAACCCGACTTTGTCGGCCATTTCCCTTGCCTGAGCCATTGTCCGCGCGATGGCGTTGGCCGGTTGCCGCAATTCCGCTTCCTTCAGCAGTTTGGCAAACAGTTCGCGGTCTTCGGCGCGTTCGATGGTCTCGACACTCGTTCCGATGATCGGCACACCCGCGTTTTCAAGCCCCCTGGCAAGGTTCAGCGGCGTCTGCCCGCCGAATTGCACGATGACGCCGTCCGGCTGAATGCGGTCGCAGATGTTGAGTACGTCTTCGTGCGTCAGCGGCTCGAAAAAAAGCATGTCACTCGTGTCGTAGTCGGTGCTGACCGTTTCCGGGTTCGAGTTGACCATGATCGTTTCGATGCCGTGTTCCCGCAGCGCGAAACTGGCGTGGCAACAACAGTAGTCAAATTCGATGCCCTGCCCGATGCGGTTCGGCCCTCCGCCGAGAATCATAATGCGGCGTTTATCCCCCCGTTCGGGCGTTTCATCCTCCGTTTCGTAGGTTGAATAATAGTAGGGCGTTTTCGCCTGAAACTCACCCGCGCAGGTATCGACTGCCTTGTACGTTGCGACGGTACCCCGTTTGATGCGTTCGGCACGCACGGCCATTTCGCTGGAGGTGAGCATCACGGCAAGTTGCCGGTCGGAATAACCGTTCCGCTTGGCCTCGCGGAGCAAATCCGTGTCGATCTGCTCAAGCGATCCAACCTCCGTGATTTTTTCCTCTAGCTGCACCAGGTCAATCAGGTTTTGCAGGAACCACGGGTCGATTTTCGTGACGTCGAAAATTTCATCCATGGTCATGCCGTATTTGATCGCGTAACGCAGGTACCATGCGCGTTCTGCGTTCGGTCGGGCGAGTTTGGCGACCACTTCGTCACGGGACGGTTGACGGTCGGTTCCCCAAAGATCTTTGCCGTCGCAACCGAAGCCGAAACTTCCAACCTCAAGCCCGCGCAGGGCTTTTTGGAACGATTCACGAAAAGTCCGGCCAATGGCCATTGTTTCGCCGACGCCTTTCATCTGTGTGGTCAGTTCGTCGTTGGCTTCCGGGAATTTTTCAAATGTAAACCTGGCAATTTTCGTCACGACATAATCGATGGTCGGCTCGCAACAGGCTTTGGTTTTCTGCGTGATGTCGTTGAGCAGTTCGGGCAGGCGATAGCCGACGGCCAGTTTTGCGGCGATTTTCGCGATGGGAAACCCGGTTGCTTTCGACGCCAGGGCACTCGACCGGCTAACCCGCGGATTCATCTCGATAACGACCATGCGGCCTGTTTTCGGGTCAATGGCAAATTGAATGTTTGAACCGGCCATGCGGATATTGATCTCGCGCATGATGGCAAACGAGGCGTCGCGAATCCGCTGGTATTCGCGGTCGGTCAGCGTTTGAACCGGTGCCACGGTGATCGAATCGCCGGTATGGACGCCCATGGGATCGAAATTCTCAATGGAGCAAACGACGATGATGTTGTCATCAAGGTCGCGCATCAACTCCATTTCGATTTCCTTCCAGCCGAGGACCGATTCTTCGATCAGCACTTCATGGATCGGCGACGCTTCCAGCCCGTTCCGCACAAGTTCGTCAAATTCCTCCCGGTTGTAGGCCACCGCCGAACCGGTTCCGCCGAGCGTAAAACTCGGTCGCACGACGCAGGGCAACCCGATTTCAAGAACCGCGTCCCGTGCTTCCTGAAGCGTGTTGACAACAACACTTTTACAACTTTCCAGACCGATGCGGTCCATGGCGTTACGGAACAATTGGCGGTCTTCGGCGCGGTCGATGACATCGGCTTCCGCCCCGATCATTTCGACGCCGTATTGTTCCAAAACACCGTTGCGGTGCAGGTCCATCGCCAGATTCAGCCCCGTTTGACCTCCCAGGGTTGGCAAAACCGCGTTGGGACGCTCTTTTGCGATGACCTTGGCCACGGTTTCCCAGGTCAGCGGCTCGATATACGTCCGGTCGGCCATTTCCGGGTCGGTCATAATCGTTGCGGGATTCGAATTGACCAGCACGACTTCGTAACCCTCTTCCCGCAATGCTTTGCAGGCCTGGGTTCCTGAATAGTCGAACTCACAAGCTTGGCCAATGATAATGGGACCGGAACCAATGAGTAAAATTTTCTTGAGATCGTCGCGACGCGGCATGGTTTTGCGTTCCGTAAATTTGAAAAACTGTTTTAAAATATCGCTAGTGCTATTTTACACGGCACCAGCCGGACTGGGAAGATTCAAAGCAAAATTACGTTCATGATACCCGGTTGTCGCGGCGAATCAAAGGGGAGGCCTGGCGGTGCGATACGACTCCACCAACACCACAAGACTGCGGAACTTGGAGTAGTAGCACATCGAATGATCCAGGATCAAATCCCTTTTTGATTTTTTGTGCGATAATTATCGTGCTTATTGACAAACACCAGTTTTCCACTATGATTGTTACAAGTGGTGACGTTTTCTCAACATCGCAATGACAGATGATTTAGCATTTCCATCATGGCAAAATATCTCATTACCGGAGGAGCGGGGTTCATTGGTTCCAATTTGGCCCGGTTTATACTCGAAAAAAACCATAACGTTATTGTTTTGGACAATTTCGCAACGGGGAAACGAGAGAATTTGCAGGAAATCCGGGAAAGAATCACGCTCATGGAGGGCGATATTCGCAATCGCGCGACCGTTGACCAGGCCATCGAAGGGTGTGCCGCTGTTTTTCATCAAGGGGCTTTGGGATCGGTTCCCCGGAGCATCGACGCTCCTTTGACCAGTCACGATGTGAATGTGAACGGCACGATTACCGTACTGGAAGCGGCAAGATCAGCGGGCGTCAAACGGGTGGTTTTTGCGGCGTCCAGTTCGGCGTATGGCAACCAGCCCGTCTCGCCAAAGCAGGAAGACATGCCTGTTTTGCCGATCAGTCCCTATGCGGCAAGCAAGGCCGCTTGCGAGGCCTATATGCAGGCTTACGCGGATGCATATACCATGGAAACCGTATCGCTTCGTTACTTTAACGTGTTCGGCCCGCGTCAGGACCCGTTCGGGGCGTATGCCGCAGTCATTCCGGCTTTCGTTTCCTCCTTGTTGAAAGAGAAACCGCCCATCGTTTACGGCGACGGCGAACAAAGCCGCGATTTCTGCCATGTCGAAAATGTTTGCCGGGCCAACTGGCTGGCGGCAAACGCTCCTGCCGAACACTGTGACGGTCGCCCGATCAATATTGCCTGTCATGAATCGGTGACGCTGAATCAGATTCTTGACAAATTGCAGCAGTTGTTGAAAACCGGCGTCCAAGCCGTTTATACGGATGTTCGTCCCGGTGATGTGAAACACTCTCTGGCCGATATTTCGCGAGCCCGGGAGAAACTCGGATACGAGCCTTCCGTAAATTTCAGCCAGGGACTTGAAATGGCGATTGACTGGTATAAGAACAATCTCAAGTGACCTGGCGGTAAAATTTAATCCGTGAGCTGAAATCAGAGCCGCGACGGTCACGGAGTGGTCATTCCGCCAATCACCGCTCCATAACTGTCACGGCATGACCGCCCTGCCTTTTACCTTTTCCTTCTTACCTTATCCCGCAGGCCGTTTGCGCACGTAACAGCACTTCGGACGCTTTTTTGCGGGCTTTCGCAGCACCGGCGGCGAGGATTTTGCGAACATGCTCCGGTTGCGATTCCAGTGCGGCGCGACGTTCGCGGGCTTCGGCGAAAAACTGTTCGGCCAACTCCGCCAGTTCCTTTTTGACCATGCCGTAACCGAAACCACCCTTGCGATAGGTTTCGGCCATCACTTGCGTTTGTTCCGGCGTCGCGAACAGCGAGTACAACTGGAACAAATGGTCGGTGTCCGGGTCTTTCGACTCTTCGACAGGCCGGCTGTCGGTTTGAATACGCATGACCTTCTTTTTCACGTCTTTGACCGGTTCGAACAGTTCGATCGTGTTGCCGTAACTTTTGGACATCTTTTCGCCATCCGTGCCGGCCACCTTCGCCGAGTCGGACAGAATATACGCTTTCGGCAACACAAAGGTTTCGCCGAACAGATGGTTGAAACTCCCGGCCAAATCGCGGGCGACTTCAATGTGCTGATTCTGATCTTCACCGACCGGCACAACGTCCGAATCGTAAATGATAATATCCGCCGCCATCAGCACGGGATAAGCGAACAGCCCCATGTCCGCCGTGAGACCTTTCGCCTTTTTGTCCTTGTAAGCGTGACAGCGTTCGAGCAACCCCATGTTGGTCACGGTCGTCAGCAGCCAGCACAGCTCGGACACCTCGGGCACGTCCGACTGCACGAACAGCGTCGCCTTGCCCGGGTCAAGCCCGAGCGCGAGCAGGTCAATGGCCGCGTCAAGCGTATTTTGCCGCAACACGGCCGGATCGCGCACGGTCGTCAGTGCGTGCAGGTTTGCGATAAAATAAAACGATTCGTCCGCCTTGTCCTGCAGTTCAATGTACTGTCGAATCGCTCCGAAATAGTTCCCCCAGTGAAACCGGCCCGTGGGTTGAATGCCTGATAATGCTCGCATTTTTTAGTTGTTAGTTCGTAGTTTTTAGTTGTTAGTTAGCCGCGTCGCCCTGCGACGCGCACTGTTGGTGGATAACGTTTGCTAACACGACGCGACAACGAGTGCCCAAAATATCCAAATGAACAGGACAGTATTACATAGCAACAATAACAGTGAAATATAAATCCAACCCAACCGCCACCATGCCGTGATAAATATTGCCGCAAATGATGGAAGCATACCGACATTAAACGTCAATCCAAAAGCAAATGACATCCCCCCATAATCACCCAAGTCAATCATCTCGCCGCACAACTCATTGATGGCGGTAAAAACAAATAACAACAATGGAACCATGCTCGCAACCAACATCGCATAACACCATCGTTTGGCAACGATGTTCTGCAATGGCTTTTTTGCCTCTTCTTTCCCCACCTCCGGCGGTGCGTAAGGATTGTTGGCATTTTTTTCATTCATGGCTTTTGCTTTCGTAAATCATTTCAACACTCCGCACTCTGCACTCTGCTCTCTGCACTCTGCACTCTTAAACAGGTGGTTTTGTATCAATTGCAGGCAATATTGCGTCGGAATAATCCAATTGAACATTATAACATGTCGCAAAACCTGTGAAACAACGCGATATATGTACAAAAAGCCGTGATCAAAATATCAATGACGGAGATTTTATTCCCGATTGCGGAGTTTTCCAGTCGAATGTTCGACACGAATAACATGGATTTTCGACTCAAAATCTCGAAACTTCAACTCAAAATCTCGAACAACGGAGTCAAAATCTCGAAAGCCCGACAAAAAATGTCGGTCATTCGACTCAAAATCACGGCTTTTTGTAACGGTAATAAGGTCTGAGGCATCGAAAACCAAAGGAAGTTCAAAGTGCAAAGTGGGGAGAAAACGAATCGCTTTGCACTCTGCACTCTGCACTCTGCTCTCTGCACTCTAGCCACTAGCCACTCACAATGAGCCACTCTTGCCGTTGGGCCGAATCAAAAACCGTTTGCATAAGCTGTTCAATTTTATAGCCTTGCATCAAGTCTGCGTGTTGCGGCTTTGCCTGTTGCTCTTTGTTGGCAATTGATTGAATAAAGTGCGCAAGGCAGGCCGTATGCGCCCGTTGCCACCCGATGGCCGCTTTTTTGTATGGAAAATCCGTGTCAGGCAACTCAAATCGATTGCTGCACGCGATTTGCAGCCAGCCCGACTCGCCGCCGAAGGGCTTGTCGCTCTTGGTTGCGTCAAAAAATTCGAGTGTGTCGGCTTTTCCGAGCGAAAATCGTACCGCTCCGCGTTCGCCGTGTATTTCAAAACGAAAATCATCTTCCGAACCGGTCGCCAATTTTGAGCCTTCAAGTGTGCCAATCGCCCCGTTTTTAGTTCGTACAAGAATCGAAAAGGCGTCTTCGACGGTCACTTCCCGGAGTTCGCCTGATTTTGCGTCACGGCGTTGCGGGTAGGCGATGGTTGTGTCGGCAATCAAACGGTCAATCGACCCCGCGAGATGGTCGGCCATGTCGAGGACGTGCGACCCCAAATCCCTGACCACACCCCCGCTTGGAGCGTGTTTCCATTTGTACGGAAAATCCGCTCCCGCGTTGCCGGCGTGATAATAACCGATGCGAAATTGCAAAATTCTGCCCAATTTGCCTGCGTCTA
>Ga0099364_10014946_pt1 | contig 10279 bp, 10 predicted proteins | sample TergutTh196P3_FD_73070 | JGI IMG/M metagenome (GOLD analysis project Ga0099364, IMG submission 73070) | Microcerotermes parvus P3 segment gut microbial communities from Pointe-Noire, Republic of the Congo - Th196 P3 | ecosystem: Host-associated > Arthropoda: Insects > Digestive system > Gut ...
CGGGAGGTCTTTTTTTTCCGGGTGATTTGACGGCTTTTGCTGTCTTTTCCATAGTCGGAGCGGGCTCTGTCGGAATTTGTCAGACAGGACCTGGTGTTCCTGCAATCATTCCGCAAGGAGATGTTTTCTCTTTCCGGGGGTGGAGCATTGCGTTAAAAAAAAAACCGGCTGGCAACGGATTTACCCGACCAGCGTGCCACCCCACGGCTGAATGTGTGAGGTGGCTGGCTGCACTGGTTATTTCAGACCGGCATTGTTGAAAAACTCTGAATAACTGCGATCCATCTGCTTGATGTGGTTTTGCACCCATAAAGTCAGGAAATTGAATATGGGGATACCTAACCTGACATTGCCGCCTGCATGCTGGGCCTGTGCTTCGCTCAATCTCCTTATGAATTCGTCATGTGCCTGTTTGTGCTCGGGAAATGCCGGGTAATTGTATTTTTGCATGGCTTCCTCTTCGCGACGGAAGTGCGTTTTGGTGTAATTGGAAAGTTCCGTAAGTATATCTGACAGCACGTTCTGGCTCTTTCCCTGAGACATGGCGTCGCTCAGGTTGTTGAATATGGCAATAAGCCTTTTATGTTCTTCATCAAAAGCGCTGATTTTGACACTTAATTCTTCCGACCACTGCATTCTTGACATTTTTTCACCTCACAAATTCAGTTAACTGGCCCGGTGGGCATGACTGGACATGTCCCATTCGTTCAGGTACGGCTGCAACAGTGTACCACAACGTTTTAATCCGCATGCCCGTCGCGGTTCGGGATGTGGTGAAGTGGTGCTGATGGGGAGTCATCAACAGGTCGGGTTTATGACCGACTGTTGCTGTGACATCATTTCAGGCTGACTGGTCCATGGTCAAAACGGCGGGACTGCAACCGTGGCTGGCTTCCAGTCGCTTTGTACTTTATCACAATCTGTGTTTGAAACAGATTTGCAATTAAGCTTCATTTGCTGCATAACGCTCCTTATGTGGCGTAATTTAGTTAAATTTTGGAGGCTCTGTGATTCGTTCAAGTGATTTAACAAAGTCTCATTACAGGCCAGGTGAGGTAGCAGTTCTTCTCAGGGTTTCTCCGGAGACTGTTGCGCGGTATGACCGGGCAGGCAAGATCAGTTTTGACCGGACTCCCGGTGGGCGCAGAGTTATTTCCAAAGAAAATCTTCTGGATTATTTGAAGGGTCGTGGGCTTGTTCAAATGGAGGACTCAAGAGTTGATGTGGTTTATGCGCGGGTTTTAACGCACAAGCAAAAAGAACGGGGGGACCTTGCGCGTCAGGTGGATACAGTAGTTGCTTTTGCCGCAGGGCGAAACCCTAAAAACCTTGATGTACTAAAAGAAGTCGGGAGCGGGTTAAATGACAACAGGCCTGTTTTACGTAAGCTGTTGCAAGGTGTGTTGCGGGGTGAAGTTGATCGTATTTTTATAAATTATAAAGACCGGCTGACCCGGTTTGGATTTAAATATATAGATGAGGTGTGCCAGGCAATGGGCACAACAATCGTGATTGTTTCTGCTCAGACTCAGGAAAAGAGTATTCAGGAGGAACTGGCCGAAGATTTATGTGCAATCATCCACTCGTTTAGTGGTAAACTTTATGGTATGCGAAAAAAAATCGGCAATCAGATTGATGCCAAAGTAAATGCGTTGTACAAAGGTGGTGAAAATGGAAAAGATCAAGCTTGTTGAGCAGCACGTCTACAAGCCGTCTTCTGCAGATTATGCAGAGCTCGACAGAGTCTGCTTTCTGAGCAAAAATCTTTACAATGCAACACTTTACGTCGCCCGTCAGGGGTTCTTCAATACAGGAAAGTTTATTCGCTACAATCAGATCAACAAAGAATTCACACACTCCAGCCAGCCGGACTATTGCGCCCTCCCAAGAAAAGTTTCCAAAATGACCCAGATGCAGGTTGACCAGAGCATCACATCGTATCTTGGGTTGCTTTCGTTATACAAAAAAGGCGAGCTTGAAAACAGGCCGGGGCTGCCCGGATATCTGAAAAAAGATGGTCGACAGGTCGTAACCTATTCCCGGCAGGCGATATCGCTTGTGAGAAAAGGATTTGTGAGACTGTCAGGCACATCCGTATTTATCCCCACGCAACAGGAAAACATCTCGTTTGTGCGGGTTGTCCCATCCCGGACAAACAAAAACATCACTGTTGAAGTGGGTTATGAATTGCCTGTTCCGCCTGTTGTCCACGGAACGACTGCAGCGGGTGATCTGGGTATGAACAACCTTCTTTCAGTAATATTTCCAGATCGCTCTCCAATTATCTTCAATGGGAAGCCATTAAAATCAATCAACCAGTATTTCAACAAACGACTTGCCAAGTTAAAGGAGAAACAGGACACGTCAGGCAGTAAACGCAAAACAACGCGGAGAATAAAGCGATTGCACGCAAAGCGTAACAACAAGATCAAGGACTATATGCACAAGGTCTCTCGCGAGATAACGAATCAATTAGTTTCCAGTGGCGTCAGCACATTTGTAATCGGATACAACAAGGGCTGGAAACAAGACGTAAATCTTGGTAAGAGAGTCAATCAAAATTTTGTGCAGATACCTTTCTTGATGCTTGTTGATATGCTGAGGTACAAGTGTGCGCTGGTTGGCATCAATGTTGTTCAGCGTGACGAGGCGTATACGAGCAGATGCAGCTTCCTTGATGATGAGCCTGTTGAAAAGCATGCTCACTATAAAGGTCGGCGGAAGCATCGTGGGCTGTTTGTCTCGTCCGATGGGCGAAAAATCAATGCTGACATAAACTCTGCAGGAAACATCCTGAAGAAGCATTTGGGTGAAGAAGAAGCGTGGACAGCGAGCTTGCATCGCGACTACGTAGAGGCTTGCAGTGAGCCATCGGTGTGCACCGTAAAACTATAAAAACCTACAAAAATGTTGGATTTGAAGTGTTTTTTAGTAACTGTGATGCTTCAATATGTTCCCAAAAAACATAAGACTCTTGAGCTTTGGAAGCTGTCGCACAAAACGGCTGGACACTGCAGTACGTGCCAAAAACTCTCAAAACGCCTGAATTGTGCCTCGTTACTGTCAAAGAAAACGGGGACGCGCTTAGATATGCACCAGGAAAGCTAAAACATCAAAACTGTGTCTTGCAGCCGTTAAACGCAATGGCTCTGCACTCATGCATGTTTCTCGAAAATCCGTATCAGACAAGAGACACATATACATCAATGATGCTGACAGCAGGTGAGTCTCCAGTCTGGCTTGCACAACAAATGGGCCATCGTGACTGGACGATGATTGCAAGGGTTTATGGAAAATGGATAAAAGATGCCGTACCGGATACTGGAATAAAAGCAGTTTCGTTGTTTGGCAAAAGTCTTGCTTCCGATAGTGAAAATGCGGTAAAGAAACCCGACTCAAAAAGTGGATAAAACGAGGGAAAAAACAAGCAAAAAGAGGATATTTTCAGCCTATTTTTTAAGCAGAAAACATCCTCAACTTTCTTTAAAATCAGTGTTTTACAGCATATATGGGTGGTGGAGGCGGCGGGGATCGAACCCGCGTCCAAAAATCCTCTACAGACAAATCTACATACTTAGTAACGTCTATTGATTTAATCATCACGATGCGGACGCACACGCCCCGATCAGACGAGTTACCTTTAATTTAACTTTCTGCCAAGTAACCCGACAAAAAGCGATTTCTTGTATTTGACCTTGCTGCCGTGAGGCCCACCCCAAGAACAAGATGGTGCAAGGATAGCCGGTTTAAGCGGCTAATGCGTAACTGTTATCGTTTGCAGTTATTTTATTCTGGATAGATTAACGAGATAACCAGGTACTCGGTATGCCCTGCACTGCTTCGCAATCTCTGTCGAAGCCAAATCGCCCCCCAATTAATGAGCAATGATTCATTCTAGCATAAATCAGTTGAAATTTGCGCTGTTTACACATTTTTTGCTTATTTGGGCTTAAATGTTGCATTCAAGCAACTCTTTGCTGCACTGAGATGAAATTCAAGTGTGATTTTGCAATTTGCGTGCCAGAATCTGAAAAAAGACATTGCGAAACAAAAGAACTGTTTTCAGGCAAATTGCCATACAGTACTTACACAATGCCTCTTCCAGAACCGGTAACGACCTGGACGCCCATGAAACTGAAGCTGGAACCAATTCGGAATCAATGACATTTTGACTGCAACAGAAATCAGGTCAAAACAACAAAAAAACCACTGAAAAACCCATATCTGAGGGCGCAGCAGCTCGCTTATGGCGACCCATGTCCGGTCAATTACCCCTCATGAGCCAAAAATTTCTCATGGAAATCAGTCCAGCTGTTTTCACGACCAGTGATCAACCTCGGTATTTCAGCACACGGACAGCGATCCATAACCACTTTGAGTCCCGCATCCGAAGCGAGCTTTGCCGACTCCAGACAGATAATCTCCAATTGCGTCCACAGGACTTTGGCCCCAATTGCGATGGCATCAGCAGCAATTGGAAGAATATCTGCAGTCGGCCGAAAGCATTCGACCATATCAACCTGAACTGGAATATCTTTCAGAGAGGCATAGCATTTTTTTCCAAAAACCTCGTCATAACGCGGATTGACAGGAATAATCTCATAGCCTTCCTCAATCAGGTACCTCGCAACATAATTCTTTGGTCCCGCATTCGGCGAGATACCGACAATTGCAATCGTTTTGACTGAAAGCAAAACATCCCGCATGGCTTCATCATCTTCAATAATCAATTTTCACTCCTGTTTAAATTTTCTGGATTTTGTTCGCTCAAAAGCTGGCAGGCTTCACGGAACAGACAGGCTGTGGCATTTTCATTACAGCCGGCCCAATACAGCTGTCACGGTAACGCATCCAGCCAAACATGGCAAGGAATATCGTGCGAGAAACCCATCAATGCCACAACAGGCAACGGGAGAGTGACAAATGGACTGCCCATTTTCTGCGCCAATTAAACAACAGACAAAGAAAAAAGCATGGATTCCAGGCATCATCTGGGTTATGCTTTACAATGTTGCGAGTGCGTTGAATTTGAGTCCATAATGGTTTGTCTGTTAACAGGCCAATTTAACATCGAATTGTCCGACAGCCCCTCTTGCCGATACTGGCAGACCTGCAGAAAAAACCAGGTAAACTGGAGCAGTAATCAGTCAGTCGGCAAATCCTGACCTGAGGTGGACTCCAACTGGACGCCGGATTACGGCACAATGCCCGAATGGGCATGTGACAGGAATCTGTAATTGCCGGTGCAAAGGCAGCTGATGCCTTTCACACAACACAACGATGGCTGCGGATTTTCCGCAATTCCCCACCTGACTGCAGTCAGAAGTTTTATGCGGATGCTTTATGAAAAAGACACTTGAATTCCTGAAAAAAGCAGGCACATTTTATATTGCAACAGTCGACAACGATCAGCCACGCGTACGGCCATTTGGCGTTGTAACCGAATTCGAAGGCAGACTCTATATCTGTACGTCCAATACAAAAGCCTGTTTCATGCAAATGATAAACAATCCCAAAGTTGAAATATGCGCATTCGTCGACAATGAATGGATCAGACTCGCCGGCGAAGTAAAGGTTGACATGAGGGAAATCGCCCGCTGGGCAGTACTTGAAGACAATCCACGCCTGAAAAGCATCTATTCATCTGATGACGGTTTTTTTGAAGTACTCTATTTCACATCCGGAATCGCAACATTCGCTTCATTTACCGATGAATCCACAATTGAAGAGTTCTAGATGCCAACCTATTTCTGGATCATACTCGCCGTCCTGATCGGGCTCTACTTCTATGCAAGACAAAAACGCAAAGAAAAAAGAGCCTATTACAACCGCGTCATGCTTGCACTTCAGGAAAAAGGCGTCCCTTCCAAAAAGCTGCTGGACAGCCTGGACCCTTTTGAATCCGGACGAATGCTCTCCGGGTTTTACAAGAAAAAAGTCTCTGCCGACGAAGCCGCTGATCGTCTTATCGAAAAATATCACCGGACAGCCAAATCGCGCTGATTTATTTGTGACTGGAAGCAGACACTTCCCCCCTTTCTTTTTCACCTGAATCACGAAAACATGTCATAACCAGAAAAACCTGAAGGAAAACCCGAATCATGACTCTCCTGTATACCGGAAAAACCAAGGACATCTACAGCCATGGGCCAAACACATATGAAATAAAATTCACTGACAGAGTGACCGTAAACGACGCCGGAGAGATCGATCCAGGGGGCAACAATACCTCGGACATGCTGCTGGAAGGACAGGGCTTTGCCTGCCTGTCAATGACAGCAGCCATTTTTGGGCATCTCGCCGAAAACGGCATCCCCACCCACATGGTTTCATACGACATCGACAAACTTTCAATGATTGTGCGCCAGGCTGAAACTTTCAGACCAGGACTTGAATGGGTCTGCCGCTGGAAGGCAACTGGCAGTTTTGTGCGTCGCTATGACAGCGTTCCAGGCGTCGAAGACGGCATGACACTGCCCTTTCCCGTACACGAAATCACTCTCAAGGACGATGCAAAAGGAGACCCCATGATCGTGCCCGACTCCATCGTCGCACTGAACATGCTCTCCAAAGACCGGCTCGATGAACTGATCGGCCTTAACGCAAAAACCATGTCACTGCTGCATGATTTTTTCCGGCAAAAAGGACTCGACCTTTGGGACATCAAAATCGAATGGGGACTGGACGCGGAAACAGGCAGTCTGCTGCTGATTGATGAGGTCAGCGCAAACGGCTGTCGCGCCTTTGACAAAAACGGCGAAAGAGTAACAGGCAATGCGCTGTCAGCCTGCTTTCAAAACTGACATACAGGGATATCCTGCATTTTGGTTTCTGAATCCGGATTTTCTGAAAACTCAGTTTTCCATTAATCGGGTAAACCCGCGTCTGGCAACGCTTGGCCTTGCCAATCGCTGCTCTTTTCTGGCGTCATCCGCATTTTTCCGCCAGAGAAGGGACAGCCTTGCGTCTTTGGTCTGCCCCAACTGACCGAAAGCATAGATTTCCGAGAGGCGCTCCATCGCCGGAATATTGCCGTTTTCAGCAGCCAGCCTGTACCAGTTGAATGCATTCTCCGGATTCGCTGATTCCTGGCCACTCCTGTAGTAATAACGCGCAAGCATACGCTGTGCGCCCGGATAGCCCGCTTCAGCCGCCTCACGCACCAGTGCAATTGCCCGCGTCGAATCAACAGGAACACCCCTTCCCTCAGCATGTATCTCAGCCAGATAGGCCATGGAACAGGCATCATTAAGACTTGTGCCCTCCTCCAGAAGCAAACGGGCTTTTTTAAAATCCCTTTTTACGCCAGTTCCTCGCAGGTAAAAGACACCAAGCCGACAAAGCGCTTCCGGCTCCTTAAGGTCAGCCGCTTTTCCAAACCAGCGAGCTGCTGTCCTGTTGTCTCTGGCGACCCCGCTTCCACTCATAAAGAACTTGCCAATCTCGGTATAACCCGAAGCATAGCCATTCCCGGCAGCACGTCCATACCAGTAAATGGCCTGGCGAGCGTTTTTTCTCACACACCTTCCATCCCGAAAAAGAGTCCCCAGCGAAAATGCCGCATCAGCATTGGCCTGGGAAGCTGACTTGCGATACCAGCCCAGTGCCTGTGCACAATCTCGGTCAACCCCAAGATTGTCGAGATACATGTCACCGAGAATCTTTTGCGCAACAGGATTTTCCTGAACCTGCGGCTTTGAAAAATATTCAAGCGCCTTTCCGTACTCGCCTTTATTGAAATACCCGAGGCCCAGTGCGAACTCATCAGCAAATGACAGCCCCGCAGCAAAGACCAGCAAACAAAACAGTACGATTCTCTTCTTCATAAAAAATTCCATCTCGCAGCTTGCAAAAGCCAGCAAACTTCTTTTGACACGGATTCGAATCATATCCGCAACCCAAAACCCTCGTATTCCCGCTCCATGAGTCCTATTTTTGACCATTTTTTGACCTTTGACAAGAAATCGCACGGATCAAAATGCAGATTTTCATACAAATAATCCCATCCACGAACAATAGAACTGTTGTTTATGCTCTCATGTAAGATTCAAATGCGCAAAATAAAAGGCAAATTCAGCCTGACACCTGATTTCCAGTGGCAATGCCCATTGAAAGCAGCGCAGAAAAAAATGGACTGAGAGTTGCACGGAAACTGATTTCTGCAGATTTTTGGATGCACAGAGAACTGAAACAGGCAGTCTGCAGCTGCCTGTTTGGCAAGTGTATTGGCTGGGCACGAAAATTGGGAATGTCTGTCGTTCCAGGTTGCGTTCATTTGCCCGGTTTTGCTTTTTGGCCTGCTGGACCTGTCGTCGTGGTGTCCGCTCGCTGCCCTTCCAAAGCAGATTTGATGGCTCGCATGTGCTCTTTGCGCCATTCCTGCCACATTAAGGTGCCTGGACTTGCCAGATGCCAAATTTTAGCACTGCCGGTTTTTTCCTGACACAAGGAGGTTTGCAGGCGCAAAGAGGTTTTGCATCTCCAGGTTTTGAATAAAAGAAAGATTGTAGGGATGCTCTGATTTAATTTTCGGAAAGGCAAAAGCCGCCTCAACAGTTTCAAGCTTTTTTGCCGCATTTCCCCACAAAATGAGAACGGGCAACGGTGTTTTTAAGGCCTCTTTATGTCTGGCCAGCGTATCCAGAACAACATTCAGAAAGGGAAGCCATGCTTTGGCTTCTTTTGAAGGCAATACATGGCGACGAAAAACAGGTGACGCATTCAACAGCAAAAAACCCTGATTCTGAAAGTTCTCCTGCAGTTCATACAGCTGCGTGATATGGGGAACATTGCGCCCGATACTTTGACTGCGAACGCGAGCGATGGCTTTTGCTCCTGTATCGTCGGATAAAAGCGTTTTTTCCGCAACCAGAAGCATCTTGAGAAAATTGCGCAGTGACGTTGCCCTGTTGACCTCTTTTGAAAAACCCGTCTCCGACCAGATCTCCCTGACCGCTCCATCCATAAAGGAATAGCCCGTTGCACTCTCTTCACGGGGATAGGGGCTCTCTCCAACCAGAATAAAACGCACCTCATCCACTGGCAGGGAAAAGGCGGCAAAAAGCCTGTTTTCCGTTGGCAAAAAACCTGTTTTTTTCAAATCATCAAAATAGGATGGGTCAGCAGCCATCATCCGCGTCAGGCCTTCAACAAGATGGGGCCGCCAGCTTGAATGCGCCTTCTGAAGTGCATCGGACAGGAACGGTTCAAGTGTCATTTTCAGAGCGCTCCCAGGTGGGTTTGATCATCAATGCTTGCGCCAAACATCCGCTCCTTGAGCAGACGCAGCTGGTCACGTGCGAGCGCAGCTTCCTCGAATTCCAGATTTTTGGCATGATCGTGCATCTTTTTTTCCAGGCGTTTTATACTTCTGGCCAACTGCTTTTCAGTCATTGAATCATAGTGTGCCCTGTCCTGTTCAGCCAGTATGTCCTGGCGGGCCTGACCGGAATAGAATACGCCATCAATAAGATCGCGCACATCCTTTAGGATGCCCGATGGCGTTATCTGGTTGACCTCGTTATGGTGCCTTTGCCTTGACCGGCGGCGCTCGGTTTCATCAATTGCCCGCCTCATTGAATTTGTTACGGCATCTCCATACAGAATGGCTGTTCCGTTCAGATTGCGTGCCGCCCGTCCTATCGTCTGAATCAGACTGCGCTCGGAACGTAAAAATCCCTCCTTGTCAGCATCAAGAATGGCAACGAGTGATACTTCCGGAATGTCCAGACCTTCTCTTAGCAGGTTGATTCCGACAAGAACATCAAAGACGCCAAGACGAAGATCGCGCACTATTTCAACCCGCTCAACCGTATCAATGTCGCTGTGAAGGTAGCGGACCCTGATGCCATTCTCACCCAAAAAGCCGGTCAGCTGTTCAGCCATGCGCTTGGTCAGGGTTGTCACCAGGACGCGCTCGTTTTTTTCAGTGCGCCTACTGATTTCCAGTAAGAGATCATCAACCTGCGTACTGGCAGGACGCACCATGACTTCAGGGTCTATCAGACCTGTTGGGCGCACAAGCTGCTCGACCACCTGCTGGGAACTGCCGAGTTCATAATCTGCGGGCGTTGCCGAGACAAAAATGGTCTGTCCGATTTTTCCCATGAACTCGTCAAAACGCAAGGGACGGTTATCGAGCGCTGAAGGCAGACGGAATCCGTAGTCAACCAGATTGGTTTTTCGCGACCGGTCTCCGTTATACATGCCATTTAGCTGCCCTATCATCACGTGCGATTCATCAAGAAAAAACAGGGCATCAGAAGGCATGTAGTCAACA
>Ga0099364_10014947_pt1 | contig 10278 bp, 9 predicted proteins | sample TergutTh196P3_FD_73070 | JGI IMG/M metagenome (GOLD analysis project Ga0099364, IMG submission 73070) | Microcerotermes parvus P3 segment gut microbial communities from Pointe-Noire, Republic of the Congo - Th196 P3 | ecosystem: Host-associated > Arthropoda: Insects > Digestive system > Gut ...
TTCTCGCACTTCGTCGACATCATGTACTGGCTTTTCGGCGACATCACCGACATTCAGGCGCGTTTTGCCGATTTCAACCACGCCGGACTGACCGGTTTTGAAGATTCCGGTATCATAAGTTTTCGTTTTACCGAAGGCGGCGGCCTCGGCTCACTGAATTATTCCACTTCCGTATGGGACAGAAACCTCGAAAGCAGCATGTTGATCATCGCCGAAAACGGGAGCCTGAAAATAGGCGGCCAATACATGGACAAAGTAGAATACTGCCATATCAGGGATTACAGGATGCCCGAACTCCCGCCCACCAATCCGGGCAATGACTATGGCGCCTACAAAGGCTCCGCTCAAAATCACCATTTGGTCATCCGTAACGTTGTGGACGTCCTTTCGTCCGACGACCCTTCCCTATCCATCACCACCAACGTCCTCGAAGGCCTGAAAGTGGTCGACATCATCGAACGTATTTATAAACACAAATGAGAACGGAAGCCCTCAAAAATTTCATCCGCGAAAACGGAAGCCTGTTCTGGTACACCCCCGAAGACAAGGGCGAAAAGGTGACCGACGAGCTGTTAGTCGAAACCATGCTGAACTACGGCAGTCTGGAACAGATACAGGCTTTATTCGATATAATGGGCATGAGGAAGGTGGCGGACATTTTCTTTTATTCAATTAACCTAAGCGAAAGGAGAAAAAATAATTTTTTTGACCTTACAGTTAATTATTTTACCTTATTTTTTAATCGTTATGCACAATGAAATCCTGACTGACAAACAAAAAGAGCTGTTGCCCTATTTAACAAGGTTTAAACGTAGTTTTTATTTAGTGGGAGGTACTGCTATCGCTTTGTATTTAGGGCATAGGCGTTCTATTGATTTCGACTTGTTCTCTTACTCACGGTTGAAAAAACCTGATATCTGGCGAAAATTAAAAGATATTCCTTATGTTAAGAAACGTATTTTCGAAAGTACAGACCAGCTCCATCTGTATATAAATGAAATTAAAGTTACTTTTTTCAACTATCCTTTTCAGGTGCCACACTCCACTAATATTGACAAGGTAATCGAGATGCCGAGTTTACTTTCGCTTGCAGCGATGAAAGCATTTGCATTGGGAAGGAGGGCTAAATGGAAAGATTATGTTGACTTGTATTTTTTGATAAAAAATCATTTCTCAATAAAAGACATTTCCGAGGAAGCAAGTATTTTGTTTGAAGATCAGTATTCAGGAAAGTTGTTTCGGCAACAATTAGCGTTTCATAAAGACATTGATTATTCCGAACAAATTGAGTTTATGAGCGGCTTCGAGGCGAAAGAGGAGGAGATCAAAACATATTTAATAGAAAAGGCACTGGAATGGTAATGTTAAAAGATAAAATAAATGATTGGTTAAAAGAAGGCGAATCCGAGCATTTAGAATTTAAAATGACTTTTAACACTGAAAGTATTGAGACTTTGGTTGCTTTTGCCAATACAAAAGGCGGCAATGTATGCATTGGAATTAGTGATGCCGGCAAAATACATGGCGTTATGTTGGGCAATGAGAGTATTTCGCAATGGACAAATGAGATCAAGAGCAAAACTGAACCTTCACTGATCCCTGATGTAGAGTTAATAGAAATAGAAGGAAAAAAGGTAGTGGTGTTTCGGGTTGATGAATATCCGGTAAAACCACTTTCAGTACAAGGGCGGTATTACAAACGAACAGGCAAATCGAATCACCTGATGAATGCGTCAGAAGTATCGGATAGTTATTTGAAAGCCATGCAATATTCGTGGGACTCATACGTCTGGAATGACGCTTCTTTGGAAGATTTGGATAATCTGCGAATCGAACGATTTCTAAATCGGATCAACAATAAAGGGCGTGTTCGATTAGAGGGAAGTATGTTTGATAAATTACGGAAATTAAACCTAATCAAAGGCAATGAACCGACAAAAGCAGCCATGTTGCTTTTTGCTAAAGAACCGTTAATGTACGATGTTCACGCAGGTCGTCTAAAAACGCCCGATATGATACTCGATGACAGGATTATACGTAATACGCTGTTTGAAACGGTTGAAGAAACCATGAATTATATAATCGGACATCTGAAAGTGGCTTATGAAATCACATCTGAAACTGTGCGCGAATCCACTCAACGACGTGAAATATTTGAATATCCTTTGGACGCAGTCCGGGAGTTGGTATTAAATAGCGTAATACATCGTAAATATAACAGTCCGGTAGATATTCAAATCAAAATTTTCGATAAAAAAATCACCATATTCAATCCGGGTGAATTATATGGCAACATTACGGTTGATGATTTGCTGAGGGACGACTATCAGGCATCGGCAAGAAACAAATTGATTGTCGAAGCATTTTTTCTGACCGGTGATATTGAAAAATACGGTACCGGATTTCAACGAATCCGTAAAGCCATAAAGGAATATCCTACTATGAAATATGTTTGTCGTGAAACGCAAGGCGGATTTTTAGTGGAACTTGAATATGAGAAACAGAAAGTTGCAAACGAAAATAAAGACGATAAGGTCCCCGATAAGGTCCCCGATAAGGTCCCCGATAAGGTCCCCGATAAGGTCCCCGATAAGGTCCCCGATAAGGTCCCCGATAAGGTCCCCGATAATCTTCCTGAAAATCTTCCTGAAAATTTAAAAAAGATTTTTATGGAAATTCAAAAAAACAAAAGGGTCTCAATGTCTGATTTATCTGAAGTAACAGGTATTTCTAAGCGTAAAATATTGAATAATACCAATAAACTTAAGCAAATGGGACTACTCGAAAGAATAGGAAACAATAAAACAGGATATTGGAAAGTAAAATAAAATTTTGAAAACAATTGGCGTTTCATGAAAAAGAGCAAAATACCTGTAAACGAATCAGAAACCGTTGAGTTTAAAACTTCTTTCAACACTGAAACTGTTGAATCATTAGTGGCTTTTGCCAATACCAAAGGAGGTTGTGTCTATATCGGAGTTGCCGATACGGGATCGGTTGCGGGTGTTTCGACAGGTAAGGAAACTATCCCGCAGTGGATTAACGAGATCAAAAACAAAACCAGTCCACATATCATTCCCGATGTCGAAATCCACACAATAGATAATAAAACGGTAGTAGCGCTTACTATTCAGGAGTATCCTGTAAAACCGATTTCAACACGCGGGAAATACTTTAAAAGAGTTGGTCAGTCCAATCATTTACTGAATATTGAGGAAATAGCCAACGAGTATTTGAAAACAATTAATTCAAGTTGGGATTTTTATATTGACCCTCATCATTCCATATCCGACTTGTCTGAAGAAAAAATAAAACGATTTACAGATAAAATAAGAAAATCCGATATTTTTCAACAAGAAATGTCTGACTGGGAGATTCTTAACAAGTTTGAAATCCTTCGAAAAGGCGAGTTGACTTTCGGCGCTTATCTTTTATTTGTAAACGATTATTGTTCGATTAGCGATGTGCAGATCGGTCGTTTTAAGAGCGACATCACAATTATTGATTCTCTTTCGCTCAATGCCGATTTGTTTCGTGAAATAGATGATATAATGGCATTTATCAAAAAACATCTAAAGGTTGAATACATTATTACCGGCAATCCGCAACGAACTGAACGTTTTGATTACCCTTTGGATGCCATTCGTGAGATTGTCGTAAATATGATTGTTCATCGCGACTATAGAGAAAGCTCGGCAAGCATCATTAAAATTTTTGACAATAGAATTGAATTTTACAACCCCGGGAAATTATATGGAGGAATAACAGTACAAGATTTACTATCAGGAAATTACACCTCCAAATCAAGAAATAAATTAATCGCAAAAGTATTTAAAGAAGTTGGAATGATTGAACGCTATGGGTCTGGAATTATAAGGGTACGCAAAATCTGTAATGAATATGGCATCAGAGAACCCGAATTTAATGAAATTTCTAATGGCTTTCAAGTGATTTTGTATAACGATAAGGTCCCCGAGAATACTGTGGAAGAAAGTGTGGAAGAAAGTGTGGAAGAAAGTGTGGAGAAAAGTAGGGAAGAAAATGTGGAGAAAAGTAGGGAAGAAAGTGTGGAAGAAAGTGTGGAAGTGGAAGAAAGTAGGGAAGAAAGTGTGGAAGAAAGTGTGGAAGTGAAAGAAAGTGTGGAGAAAAGTGTGGAGAAAATAGTTCAGTTATTATACTCAAATCCTAAAATTACACAGAAAGAATTGTCGCTATTAACAGGATTTTCAAGAAGAGGTATTGAAAAGAATATCCGTCAATTAAAGGAAAAAGGTTTATTAGAACGTATGGGCCCTAATAAAGGCGGATACTGGAAAGTAAAATAAAAAATTAGTGTGGGAATTATTATCCGTCAAAGCATAAAAGGGACAATTGTCAATTATTTCGGAGCGTTTATCGGAGCGTTTACTACCCTGTTTGTTATTACTAAGTTTCTTCAACCCGAAGCATTTGGATTGGTCACGGCTATTACCGAAGCAGCCTTATTATTCGCAATTTTTGCCCAGCTTGGAACATCCGCAACCGCATTCCGTTTTTTCCCTTATTTTAAGTCTGAAAAGAACAACAACAATGGTTTTTTTTACTATCTGGTTTTATTGCCAACAATCGGAATTTTCATTTTCATCCCGTTATATATACTGTTAAAAGACCCGATATCGGCCTATTTCAGCAAAAATGCGTCTCTCTTTGTTGAGTATTATTATTGGGTCATCCTGTTGATTATCATTATTGTTTTTTGGACTACCTTTGAAACCTATTCCAACTTGCTGATGCGTATTGTCATACCCAAATTCATACGTGAAGTGGTGATAAGGGTTTTACTGTTAGCAACCTATCTTTTATTTTCATTCAAAATTCTCAACATTGATGCATTTGTCGGCTGTATTATTTCCGTTTACGGCATCGCACTGGCGCTCACATTTATGTATGTCTCGCGTATTGGTTCGATTTCTTTAAAACACGATTATTCTTTCATTGACAATCCATTACGAAAAAAAATTAGAAATTCTACATTGTTTTTTGTTTTTTCGGCGTTGAGTGGAAGTTTATTGGGGCAATTAGATTTTTTTATGGTAAGCTCACACTTGGGACTTGATTATGGAGGTATATACAGGTTTTCTTTTCTTATTGCCGCTGTGATTGATATCCCGTCGCGTTCCATTACAGCCATATCTTCTCCAATTGCTTCCAACGCATTAAAGGAAGGCGATTTGGAGACGGCCAACAGGCTATATAAAAAAGTATCACTTCATCAGTTAATAGCAGGCAGCGCTATTTTTCTTTTGTTATGGATTAATATCGACAATATCTTTGCCGTTATACCGAAAGGCGAAGTATGGGCTACCGGAAAGTGGGTTATTTTTTTCCTGGCATTATGCCGGATTCTTAATTTAACAGTAAGTTTTGGATGGACGTTAATTTCTTTCTCCAATTATTATTACTGGACATTATTTTTTACCATATTTATTACGATAACAGCTATAATCACGAACCTGTTATTAATCCCAAGGATGGGGATTACAGGCGCAGCAGTTGCAACTTTAATAACCACAGTTTTGCTTTGCATGGTACAGCAATGGATCGTTTTGATAAAGATAAAAGGAAATCCTTTTTCAGCACCAATGATCAAACTGCTTCTCCTGATGTTAATCTTATTCGGAATAAATTACGCACTGCCGCATTGGTCGTCCAACCCGTTTGTCGACGGGACATACCGAACATTCATTATTGGCACGATCACAATGGTTTCAATCTATAAACTGAAAATCTCGGACGAGATTACCAATATAATGGACAAATTTTTGAAAAGAAATTGATTAATTATTTATTTGATCGCAGCACGAAGATATGAAACATCTGATTGAAATAAGGAAACAATGTTTAAAGACATTATTAACCTTATATAAAAAAGCAAATGCAGGACATATCAGTTCTTCACTTTCCTGCTTAGATATTTTAATCTATTTACTGTTTAAAAAAATACAGTCAGAAGATGAAATGATAATTTTATCGAAGGGACATGCTGCTGCCGCTTTATACACTACATTAGCAAAAGCAGGAAAAATACAGGAGAATCTGTTAGATACCTTTTATGAAGAAGGAACGATATTGGCAGCACATCCGCCATGTAATAATTTGATTAAAGCTGTTCCTTTTGGAACGGGAAGTTTAGGCCACGGTTTGCCGTTAGCTGCAGGTTTTGTTTTTTCGCAAAAATTTACAGGTAAAAATTATAACGTTTTCTGTCTGGTTTCAGATGGCGACTGTAATGAAGGTTCTACTTGGGAAGCAGCTTTATTTGCAGCGCATCATAATCTTCAAAATTTAACGGTAATTGTTGACAGGAATAATCTGCAAGGATTTGGGTATTCTGAGGAAATTCTGAATTTAGAACCTCTCATCGATAAATTTAAAAGTTTTGGTTTTAATACAGTTTGTGCAGAAAACGGTAACGATTTCAATTCGTTACATTTAGCATTTAAAACTATACAAAAAAATGTATCATCAAAACCTAAATGTATTATTGCAAAAACGGTAAAGGGTAGCGGAATTTCATTTATGGAGAACAAAATGGAATGGCATTACTTGCCGATGACCGATGAACAATATAAGTTGGTTTTAAAAGAGGTACAAACATAATATGCGTAGAGAATTTTCAAAAACGATAGCAACGATAGCCAAAGAAAAATCAAATTTGATATTTCTGACGGGAGATTTGGGTTTTATGGCGCTCGAAAATGTAAGACAGATTATGGGTGACCGTTTTGTAAATGTTGGGGTTAGTGAACAAAACATGATTTCAATGGCTGCGGCAATGGCATACGAAAATTTGCAGGTAATCTGTTACAGCATAGCTCCTTTTGTGACTTTTCGCCCTGCGGAACAAATTCGGTTAGATGTATGCCTGCATAATAAAAACGTAAAAATTGTAGGTAATGGAGGCGGATATGGATATGGAATAATGGGTTCGACACATCATGCCCTTGAAGATATTGCCGTTTTATCCTGTTTTCAAAATATGCACTGTTATATACCTTTATGCAATGAAGACGTTGAAAGTATCGTCATACACATGCTGGAACATGACGAACCGGCATATTTGCGTCTGGGCTTTGGGACTTTACCGAAAGATTTTAATTTACCTGAGTTTAAACCTGTCCGTAAAGTGAAGAAAGGTAAGGACATTACGATTGTTGGAATGGGGCCAGTGTTAAACAATATTGCAAAAGCTTTATCAGAACCGGATTTGGCTGATATTTTTGTCGTCTCGGAATTACCTTTAAAAAATCTCTCCGAAGAATTAATCGAAAGTTTGATACGCACAAAGAAACTTTTAGTGATAGAAGAGCATATTGAACGTGGAGGGTTAGGCGAACATTTGACCTTGCGACTTGCTTCTTTAGGATTATCTTATAAATTTGAACATCGTTTTGCGATCGGATATCCAAACGGCTTATATGGAAGTCAATCCTATCATCAGGCACAGTGTAGATTAGACGCAAAGTCGTTATCCGAAACAGTAAAAAATATGGTATATGGATAATAATGCTATTTTCAAGGATGTCTGGACAAATGACGTAATAAAAGAAGCACAAAACTTGCAGGGACCTGTTCTCATTGTCGGCGTGGCCGGATTTATCGGCGCAAGTTTGTATCATACGCTCAGAAAATACCGTCCTGATGTTTATGGCTGCTCAAGAAGTCCGCATAAAAGCTGGCGTTTGGTGCACGACAATTCCGATCACTTAATAAGCTGTGACATCACGGATTTTGACAGCATTAACCATTTCATCAGTCAAATCAAGCCGTTGACAGTGATCAACTTAGCTGCTTATGGCGCTTATTCGCGTCAAGTAGATACTATAAAAATACACCAAACCAATTATTTGGGCACATTAAATCTATTAAGGACATTAGCGGATACGGGATGTGTCGCTTTTATACAAGCCGGGACTTCTTCTGAATATGGATTAAACTGTACAGCTCCGAAAGAAACTGATCAGGCAATGCCAAACAGTCACTATGCAGTAGCTAAATTAGCTGCAAGCGAGCTTATAAAGTATCACGGAAAAATTTTAAATTTCCCATGTGTAAACCTTCGTCTATATTCTATTTACGGACCTTTGGAAGAAAAAGACAGACTCGTTCCCATGCTTATTGAAAGAGGATTACAGGGCGAGTACCCTAACTTTGTAGAAAAAAACATTTCAAGAGATTTTGTGTACATTGATGATTGCAAAGAGGCTATTGTTCGTGCAGCCCATACGATATGCAAAACTCATCGGGGCGTGTCCGTAAATATTGCATCCGGAGAAAAAACCACATTGGAAGAAGTAGCCTTGCAAGCGAAGAAAATATTTAATATTAAGGAAGAACCTGTTTTTGGCAGCATGACTAATCGGCGTTGGGATTTAGCCGACTGGTATGGAAATACAACTTTGGCAAAGTCGTTAATGAAATGGCAGTCAAGGACATCCTTTGAAGAAGGATTGAAATTAACAGTAGAATGGTGGAAAGCGACGGAGCATCTATTTCATTATGTAAACATTCCATCAAAAGAAAAGAAAATTTCAGTTATTTTGGCCTGTTACAGGGATAATCAGGCTATTCCTGTCATGCACCGACGATTAACTGAAATGTTCGAAAAGATAAAGTATGATTATGAAATTATTTTTGTTAATGATGCAAGTCCGGAAAATGACGAGGAAGTAATCCGTAGGATCTGTATGATGGACACGCATGTTATAGGCATATCGCATTCTCGAAATTTTGGTTCGCAGTCCGCTTTTGTGAGTGGTATGGAATTATCTTCCGGAGATGCTGTTGTCCTGATGGATGGCGACGGACAGGATCCTCCGGAAATCATTCCACAGTTCATCGAAAAATGGGAAGAAGGTTTTGACATTATTTATGGAAATCGCGTGAAACGCGATACAACATGGTATATGCAAATATTTTACAAACTGTTTTATCGTGTTTTTCAAAAATTGTCTGATGTTAAAGTGCCCGTTGATGCGGGAGATTTTTCGCTAATTAATAAAATAGCAGTTAGCCACCTACTCAAATTTTCCGAAAAAGACATTTTCCTCAGAGGGTTGCGCGCTTGGGTGGGATTCAATCAAACCGGCGTTGAATATATTCGTCCGGAAAGGCTCTTTGGCAGGAGTACGAATAATTTTTTTAAAAATATCTGGTGGGCAAAAAAAGGCATTTTTTCGTTTAGTATGAAACCGCTCCATTATGTACAGGGGTTAGGTGTGATTATGTTTTTTATAACAATAGTACTTGGCATTTACTATTTGATTAACTATTTTATAAACCCGCCGGGACAGGAAGCACAAGGTATAACAACGCTTGTAATGTTGCTCTTAGGGATTGGCAGTATCCTGTTGATTTCAATCAGTATTATCGGAGATTATATCGGAAAAATTACAGAAGAGGTGAAAAATCGACCTAAATTTATTCGAAATAAAATTTTCATTAGCGGTAAAGAATACACCGATGAGCAGGAGATCAAAGAAATTATTAAAAGGAAAACAAATGAAAGCCAGACGTAATACTATAATATTCTAAAATTTATTATGGGAAGCATTACTGATGATCGCGGTTATAATCAAATGTTTACTCCTTCTATTGCAATGAAAATCAGGATGGAGCGACGGTGTGATTACATTTTGAAACAAATGTCAAATATCACTGAACAAACTCATATCCTTGAAATTGGAAGCGGTACAGGTGAAATGGCGGCAAGTTTGGCTTTGAAAACTAAAGCGCAAGTAACAGGATCTGATATATGCGCGCCTTTTATGGATGAAGCAAAACAAAAGCATATAGCTTCTAATTTGAATTTTATAATTCTTGATTTCAATCACACGGAATCAATTCAAAATAAACAATTCGATTATATAGTAGGAAATGGAATACTTCATCATTTGTACAATAATTTGGATTCTGCTTTAATAAATATAAAGAGATTGCTAAAACCGAATGGACAAATAATTTTTTTAGAGCCAAATCTGTATAATCCCTATTGTTTTTTAATTTTCAATACAACAAAACGAATTCGTAATTGGGCGAAATTAGAACCGGACGAAATGGCTCTGAGGAAAAACAAAATAAAAAAGCAATTGAAACATGCAAAATATTCGAATATTAAAATAAAATAGAATACAGGGATTTTCTTTTACCGAATACCCCCAAAATATTTATCAATCCAATAATCTTTATAGGGGCGATAGCAGAGAAGATTCCATTAGTAAATAAAATCTCTCAATCAAT
>Ga0099364_10014948_pt1 | contig 10278 bp, 6 predicted proteins | sample TergutTh196P3_FD_73070 | JGI IMG/M metagenome (GOLD analysis project Ga0099364, IMG submission 73070) | Microcerotermes parvus P3 segment gut microbial communities from Pointe-Noire, Republic of the Congo - Th196 P3 | ecosystem: Host-associated > Arthropoda: Insects > Digestive system > Gut ...
TTTTGTTTTTTCCAGGGCGCCCGCCGGCTGCTTGCGCACCAGCCAGTAAACGGATTCGGGAACAAGGAAGTAGACTGCGGGAATAAAAAGAGCGGTAACCGCGGCGCCGAAATAAAAAATGGAACGCCAGTCGCCGTATACGGCAAGGAGTTTGGCGGCAATAACGCCGCCGATTACGCCGCCGATAGGATAGCCTATCGACATCATGGAAACACACAGATGACGCCGTTTCTTATTTGCGAATTCCGCGGACAGCGCGTTGATGGCGGTCAGCAGCCCACCGAGACCGAGTCCGGTAAATATTCTGTATACCGACAACTGGACGAGGTTGCTCACGGTTGTGGTCATCAACATTCCGGAAGCCATTATCACCAGACAACCCAATGCGGTCTGACGGCGTCCGATCTTATCGGCAACCCCTCCAATTACAATGGAACCGATTGCCATGCCGATCAATTCCATTGAAAGGACAATGCCGAGAGCTGCCCGGTCGATGCCCCATTCCGCCGCAATGCCGGGAGACGCGAAACTTATTGACAGCACGTCAAAACCGTCAAGCCCGTTAAGTATGCAGGTAATTCCTACAACGATGATCTGAAGAAAGCTCATCGGAGCATTGTCAAGTATTTCACGCGGGTCTTTTGTCATGAGGTCACCCTCCCAGGATAACGGTTCCAATGATAACAGAATGGAGCTAATTAGACTATATCTTCGCCGCCGTCGATTTTAATAACATTGCCGGTAGTCCAGCCCGACGCGCATGAAAAATCATACGCGGTCAACGCGGCAATAATTTTCGCAACGTCTTCAGGTCGTGTCAGGCGGCCCCCCGGATTCATATTAATCGCTTTTTCAAACATCCGTTCACTGCCGGGAATGCGCCGGGCGGCGGGGGTGTCTGCAACTCCTGCCTGAATGGCGTTGACGGCGATGCCGTATGGCGCGAGTTCCACGGCAAGCTGCCGGACGTGCGCTTCAAGCGCGGCCTTGGCGGCGGAAACAGGTCCGTAGGCAGGCCAGACGCGATGGCTGCCCGCGCTGGACATGGCGAAAAGCCACGCGCCACGCGTAAGTAATCCTGCCGCGAAAAGATCCTGTGTCCAATAAACAAAGCTGTGAGCCATGACGTCCAGAGTCATATTCATATCTGCCGGGCGAACGGCGTTATTTTTGTCGTCGTCGATATAGGGTTTAAGCGTCCCGAATGCCAGCGAGTGCAGAAAAACGCGTATTCCATTTTCGCCGCTGCCGACAACTTTGCGACACGCTTCGATTACTTCGGCGCGCCGGTCATGGTCTGCGGCGTTTAGATTAAAAAAAAGCGCTTCTCGCCCCATGCCGCGAATTTTTCCGGTAATCCGTTCTACATTCGCAAGCGTGGCGCGTCGGTCAAGATGAACGCCGACTACATTAAAACCTCTCCCGGCAAGCATCAGTGCCGCCGCCTCGCCAAACCCGCTTGACGCGCCAAGAATCAGCGCCCATTCGCTGTTTTTATCCATCACGCGGTCTCCTTTTGAAAAATGAAAAAATTTTCGCTTTTTTTGATCCATTTTATTCATAAAGCTATCATAAGATATGTAAACAGTTTTAAATTTTCCATGCAGCATTCCGCAGTAAATAAGGAGGCAACCATGAAAGCACGGCAATATGAATGTTTTTTAAAACTCACACGGTTTTGCCGACTGGGGATTGTCCTGTCTTTTACGATCGCTTTTGCCAATACGTCCGTATTTGCCCAGGTACGCTCTTCTTCGGATTTCAATCCGCGCAAGCCTAAAGCATTCATCGGCGGCAACATTGGGTTCAACTCACCGATAGCCGGCAGCGACGTATACGACATGATGACGCGCGAATTGACGCTGGAAAAAAGCGACCTCCGCGCATTTGTCTTTGGAGGAGATTTAGGAATTACGATTTCCTCCCATTTTGCGGTTGTGACGGGTTTTGATTTTTCCCGCTCAAAAACCAAGACCGAATCCCGCGATTACGTGGAAGACAATGGAGACCCCATAGAACAGACCACTCAGTTCAGCATGCTTCCAATTACGACGACGCTCCGTTATTATCCGGTGAAAACCGGGGAATATGTTGGAAGTTACGCATGGATCCCGACACGGGTGAATCCATATATCGGCGGGGGCGGCGGAGTTCTTTATTACGACCTGAACCAGACCGGAAGATTTGTCGATAAATCAAATATGAACATATTTCGGACGTCAATGGTCAGCAGCGGCTGGACGCCAACTTTTCACTTTGCCGGTGGAATTGATATAAACCTGACCACCAGGGTTTTTATAAACGTGGAGGCCCGGTATTCCAGGGCGCGCGCCGATCTTTCTACCGACTTTGCCGGATTTAACCCCATTGATCTTTCGGGCGTCGGAATTCTTGGAGGCATATACTTCAGATTTTAGGCTTAAGGCGTGTCCGTACGGACTCTAACCCAGTAAGGAGGTTTATATGAAAAACATATTATCGTTTTTATCGAAAAAAAAGAGGCTTTTTCTCCTGATGCCGTTGCTTCTTATGATTCCGAAGGCGTCCGTTGCGCAGACGAATACTGAAGCGTTTGCCGATGCGGCTATCCTGCCATGGCTGGGAACGTGGACAGCTATAGATGAAGCGCCCGCATCCGGAACTACGGTTCTTGAAATCAGTCCCGGCGCCGGCGGCAGGGGGTTGGATATTACGACAAAAACCCCGGATGAACCTGTCAGCGAAAACATCATTCCAGACGGAGTTTCAAGGGCTGTTGAGTCCAAAACCTGTACCGGAACCGATACATATGGATGGGAAAGGCAGGCGGGAGTCCTTTTGGGAACGTCGGAAATAGTCTGTCAGGGCGAAGCGTATAGCATTTTCACCCTTAAAATGATGACGTCGGCCGATCTTATGACGGATATCCTTGTGCTCAAAACAACTGACCAGACCAGGTTGGCCGTGCGGCGCTTTGCGTTTGAAAAGGAATTGCCAACTGCCGGCGATTATATCAGGACACAGGAATCCCTGGCGTTGCGTATGGCTCTTGCCGCTCCGTGGGATGTAGACAAGATTATCGGTCTGTCAAAAACTCTTGAAGCCGTTGTTCTGGAAGCGGCCCTGCTCGAAAAAAATCTTCAGGTTAAATTAGACGCTAACTCGTTAAGAAAGATGAAGTCAAACGGAACGCCGGATTCAATTATCGATCTGCTTGTGGCGATGTCGGCTCCGGATAAGTTCAGGATCGAAAAGAACGAGCAAATCGCGGTTGAGACCGCTTCGCCGTCCAAACCTCAAAACAACGAAGGGCGTACGTACTACGCGACGCCTGCGCCTTATTATTACGGATACTACAATCCGTGGGGTTATTACTGGAACTACTACTCCCCGTTCTGGACGGGATACCCGATCTATATGTACCCCGGTTACTACGGTTATCCCGGTTATCCCGGTTATAATGGCGGCGGCGGCAGCGGCGGCGATGGCGGCGGCAGCGCGAACGGCAGACCATCCGGGAATTCAGGCGGACGTCTTTCTGCCGGAAGCGGGTATGTACAGATAACGCCGCGTGAAACCGGACACCAGGCTGTTCCGCGCGGAAGCGTCACGCCGGCGGGCGCCGGTTCCGCGCGGCCGGGCGCAACAGGCAGTAATAGCTCAGGTTCTGGAGCGTCTTCGTCAAGCTCAGGTTCCGCCGGCTATAGTTCCGGCGGCGGTTCAGTTTCCAGTGGAGCGTCCGCATCTCCTCCCGCGTCTCCTTCAGCGTCTCCTTCCGGTTATTCCGGTGGAAGAGGAAGCGGGACTGCAGTTCCACGATAATTTTACTCTGGTGCGCGGCGCTCCCAGCTAAATAATGCTGAAATCCGAAACGCTTGATTTGTCGCCCAGAACCGTTCCGGGTCGCAGCCGCGCGCCTTCACCGATGTAGCATTGTCGTCCCAGTATTGATTTTTCGATTCTTGCGCCGGGAAGAATCCGCGAACCGCTCCAGACAACCGAATCTTTGATGCGCGCTCCTTCTTCGATGCGGCATCCTTCGCCAATAACCGAATTTTCAATGGTCACTCCCGGCTTGACGACGCATTTTCCATCCAGTACGGAAAAATCGTCTATAGTAATACGCGATTTTTCCCAATCGTTCAGGCGGCAGGAATTGTTCGGGTATCGAGGCAATCGCACGCGACCGGATATGACGCCGAAACTTGCTTCAAGATATTTTGCGGGATTGCCGGTGTCCTGCCAGAAGCCATGCATAGGGTACGCGAATATCCGTGCACCCTCCTGCGCCATGTCTGGAAAGAGTTCGCGCTCAAAATTCCGCGCTCCGCCTGCCGGAATACGGTCCAGCACCCGTCGTTCAAGAATATAGATGCCCGCGTTTATAGTATCTCCTATTACCTCATCTTCAGGCGGTTTTTCCGTAAAACGTATTATGCGGCCGTCGGGATTCGTTTCAACAAGACCGTAACCGGACGGATTCATGACGCGCACGGCAACGATTGTCGCTTCCGCTTTTTTCTCACGGTGAAAGCGGAGAACATCAAGCAAATCGACGTCTGTCAGTATATCTCCGTTTAGCACTATCGTAGTGTCGTCGATCAGATTTTCAGCGGCTTTGAACGCGCCCGCGGTGCCAAGAGGCAGTTCTTCGTGGATGTAACGCATGGTAACGCCGTACTGTCTCCCGTCGCCGAAGATATCGGTAATTTTACGCGGCTGATATGAAAGACCTAGAATGATTTCCGTAATATTAGCGCACTTTATGCGATCTATCTGAAAAAACAAAAAAGGTATGTTTACCAGGGGTACGATTGGTTTTGGAATATGCAGGGCGAGCGGGCGCAACTGCGCGCCTTTTCCTCCGGCAAGTATCAACGCTTTTATCATGACGTAATCCTCCGAAAAATCCGGATTAGTATTCATCCGGCAAATCTCGATACAGCTCGGTCAGCGGCAGACTGAAATCAAGCGCGGCAATGGCAACGACGCCGTCCTCGCCGCGTGTTTCGGTCAATCGCCATTCGTTTTCTCCAACGCGTGTATAACATTCGACGACCGGGCGATTCTGATTAAGAAACAGCACGGTGAGTAAGCCGGGTATATGGCGGTAGGCGGCGAATTTTCGCCCTCGGTCATAAGCTTCGGTCGAGGGTGAAAACACTTCGGCAATCAGAACCGGCGATTCCTTCCATTGACGGCGAGCGCTGTCGGCTTCGTCGCAACTGACCAGCACATCCGGGTAAAACACCATCTCATCGTCGGCGATTTTAAGTTTTATATCGCTTATAAATACGTTGCATCTGCTGCCGGACAGGCGCGCGCGCAACGCCATATACAGATTACCGGCAATCGTATTATGAACATCCGTACCGCCCGCCATGGCGAAACATTCGCCGTCAACAAGCTCCCAGCGTTCGGGCTGTTCAATTTCCCAGTCCAGGAATTCCTCCACGGTCAGGCGTATCTTTTCAGCAGGTAATCCCATGACATTTTCCTCCCCGACAATTTAAAAAATACCGGATCAGACAAAACGGGTCAAACTCACATTTTTTTGATTCCTTCCGATATATATAAGCATAAAAAATGGGAGATACGCATGAAAGTTCCGGGGGTTTTGCTGACGGCGGTTTTATTTGTTTCACAGGTTTCGCAGGTTTCTTTGTTCGCGCAGGCGTGGCAGTCGCCGGCGAGCGTAGACTCTTTCACTCCTGTGGGACTTGCCAAAAGGGTGCGTCAGGTACAGGTACGCTTTTCCGAGTCGATGATTCCTTTCGGCGACCTGCGGGATGTAGCGGAGCCTTTCATTATCACCTGCCCGGAACCGGGAAAAGCCCGCTGGATGGACGACCGCGTCTGGATTTATGATTTCGACCGCGATCTTCCCGCCGGAATAAGCTGCGAATTCAGAATCAGAAACGGGCTGGAGACGCTGGACGGGAAAGCCGTCGGAGGACCGGGCGTTTATGCTTTTCACACCGGCGGTCCCGCCATCATGCGTACAAGACCTTATGAAGGAAACACGGTAGCCGAAGACCAGATTTTCATTTTGCAATTGGACGCGGACGCCGTCGAAGCCTCCGTACTTGAAAATGTATATTTCGCCGTGGACGGCATAGCAAGCCGCATCGGCGTACGCGTAATTACGGGAAACGATCGCGAATCAATCATAAAATCCGTGTACCGTTGGTACGACGCGCCGCCTTAGCATCTTCTGCTCATTCAGGCAAGGCAGAACCTCCCGGCATCGACGCGCGTAACACTGGTCTGGGGAAGCGGCGTCGCCGCTCCGGGCGGCATTACGACTGAAGAGGATCAGTTGCTTCCATTCAGGACACGGGCGGAGTTCGCCGCGCGTTTTACCTGCGAGCGCGTAAATCCGGAAGCCGCCTGTCTGCCTATTTCCCCCATGTGGGTGACATTCAACACGCCGGTTTCGTCAAAAACGGCAAAAGCGGCGACGCTGACGGCGACGGATGGCAGAAAATGGCAGCCCGCCGACCTGGACGCTGCAAATGAAAGCCCGAATGACGCCGAAAACGCCGAAAACGCCTTCGTAAATTCGATAAGATTTGAGGGACCGTTTCCGGAACTTATGGAATTTACCCTCACGCTTCCTTCCGGCTTGATGGACGACGTCGGACGCGCGCTTTCAAACGCCGGCGAGTTTCCGCTAAGGGTGCATACGGACGACTATCCGCCGCTCGCCAAATTCGCCGCGTCTTTTGGAATATTGGAACTTATGGACAGCCCGGTTCTGCCTGTAACGCTGCGTAATGTGGAAGCGTCCGTAACCGCCCGCATGATGGACGGCGACGGGACGCCGGAAGAAGCATCGCTTGAACGCGCAACGGTTGCCGGCAGACGCATATCCGGAAACGCGCGCGGGCGGACGCTCAAAACCCAGGCTTCCATGCCGGAAATACTTTCCTGGATGCAAACGGTTCAGCGCCACGGTTGGTGGGACAATCGAGAAAAGTCGATATTTAACAACATCCCTGAATCTCGCGTGAGGAATTTCAGCATACAGAAGCCCCAGGGCGCGAAGGCTTTTGAAGTTTTAGGCATTCCCCTTAACGATCCCGGATTTTACGTCGTGGAAATTGAAAGCGAGATACTCGGAGAGGCGCTTTTGGGAAAGCCCGCGCCGATGTACGTATCAGCAGCGGCGCTGGTGACGAATCTTTCGGTTCATTTCAAATGGGGCGACGAATCGTCGCTCGTATGGGTGACGCAACTGAACAACGCCAGAACGGCGTCGGGCGCAGATGTCCAGATAATTGATTGCGAGGGTACAACTCGCTGGCAGGGCAAAACCGACAGAAACGGCGTCGCCCGGATTGGGGAACTTCCCGACAGACAGGAATTGCCGTATTGTTCCAACTCCGCGCTCGGTTCCGGGCTGGCGGTCGTCGCCAGATCAGGCAACGACATGGCTTTCGCGCTTTCAACCTGGGACGACGGCATTGAACCGTGGAGATTTCAACTGCCTACGGAATGGAACCCGAACCCAAACAGCGTTCATACGGTATTTGACCGGACGCTGTTCCGTCCCGGCGAAACCGCGCACATGAAACATATCCTGCGCAGGCGCGTTCTGTCGGGCTTTGCCGACCTTCCCGCGCGGGAACTCGAAGACATCGCTGTAATCGTTCACGCGGGAAGCAACCAGAGATACGAAATACCGTTGAGCTGGAACTCCGACGGAAGCGCTGAAAGCGAATGGGAGATTCCCGCAAACGCCATGCTGGGTAATTACTCTGTTTATCTCCGCCTGGCGGGACAAAGAGATGATTATTCGTCCCGGCTATACTCCGGAAATTTCCGCGTGGAAGAATTTCGCGTACCTCTTATGCGGGCCATCGTGCGCGCGCCTTCTGAAGACCAGATATCGCCGGAAAAGATTACGGTCGATCTGACGGCGAGCTATCTCTCCGGCGGCGGCGCGGGGCAGTTGCCGGTAAAATTCCGCTACCTGGTAAGCCCGCGATACTATGTACCCGCGCCGGCGGATTACAACGATTTTTCATTCAACTATGGAAAAGTCGTTGAAGGCGTCAGGCGTTACGACGACGACCCGGAGGAAACGCCCCGGCAGGAGATCGTAAGCAGGGATTTGACGCTTGACGACATGGGGTCTGCGCGTACCGTGATCGACGCGCTTCGGAAGATCGAAGTTCCCATGAACATTCTCGCCGAACTTGATTTCAAGGACCCAAATGGAGAGACGCAGACCGTATCTACAAACATCCCGCTTTGGCCTTCAGCCGTGCGCGTCGGCATTAAAACCGACGGTTGGGCGATGTCGCGCGACGCTCTCAAATTTCAGGTGGCGGTAATCGACATTTCGGGAAAACCTGTCGCCGGAACGCCGGTAAAGGTAAATCTGTTTGAGCAAAGAACCTATTCGCACAGAACCCGGCTGGTGGGCGGATTTTACGCCTACAGCAACTCGGTGGAAACGCGCAAAATCCAATTATTCTGCGAAGGAAAAACCAATTCGCGCGGTTTGGTTTTTTGCGAAGGTCCGGCGACGGTTTCCGGAAACCTGATTTTGGAAGCGACGGCGAACGACTCTGCCGGGCGAGAATCAACCACAAACGTCTCCGTCTGGGTGGCGGGCGACAGGGATTGGTGGTTCGCGGCTTCTGACAGCGACCGCATGGACGTACTGCCGGAGGCAAAGCGCTACGAACCGGGCGACAAGGCGCGTTTTCAGGTGAGGATGCCTTTCCCGAAGGCTACGGCGCTAATTACCGTCGAGCGCGAAGGGGTGAGCGAGGTTTTTGTCCGCGAGCTTTCCGGCAAGGAACCTGTTATTGAACTGCCCGTCCGTGGAAACTGGGCGCCCAATGTATTTATTTCGGTGCTTGTCGTTCGCGGCAGGGCGAACGAGGTTCAGCCTACGGCTACTGTAGATCTGGGGCGTCCCGCCTTCCGCCTGGGCATTACCGAAATACAGGTCGGGTGGAAAGCGCATGAGTTGAGAGTGCGGGTTTCGCCCGAAAAGCCGGTTTACAAGGTACGCGAAAACGCGCGGGTAAGAATCGCCGTTTCAACGGCGGACGGAGCGCGTCTGCCTGCGGGAAGCGAAGTAGCGATAGCCGCCGTAGACGAGGGACTGCTTGAGCTTATGCCGAACGACAGTTGGAACCTGCTCGAGGCGATGATGGGACGCCGTTCCTACGGGTTGCGGACTTACACCGCGCAGATGCAGGTAATCGGAAAGCGGCACTTCGGACTGAAAGCGCTGCCGCAGGGCGGCGGAGGCGGTCAGGGAATGACGCGTGAGCTTTTCGATACGCTTCTCCTATGGAGAGGAACGGTAAAACTTAATTCGCGGGGCGAAGCGGATGTCGAAATTCCGCTGAACGATTCGCTTACATCTTTCCGCGTCGTCGCCATAGCCACGGGCGGCGTGAACCGTTTCGGTTCCGGCTCGGCTTCTTTCCGGACTTCACAGGATTTGATCCTGTTTTCCGGCGTTCCGCCGCTGGCTCGTTCGGGAGACAGGTTCGCCGCGATATTTACGGCGAGAAACGCGACGGAGAAACCGATGCGCGCGCGTTTTTCTCTGGAAGTAGAACCGGCAGAACCGATGAACACGGCGTTTCCGTCGATTGAAACTCAAAATTTACAGGAAATTACTCTTGAAGCGGGCGAATCGCGCGAAATTCGTTTCGATCTTACCGCGCCGGAAGGTTTAGGCGAATTGAGGTACACGTTGGAAGCGTCAACAGACGGCGGCGTGTCTGATCGAATGGCTGTAACGCAAAGAATACTTCCGGCGGTTCCCGTCCGGACTATGCAGGCGACGCTCACGCAACTGGACGGAAGTTTTTCAATTCCGGTCGAACGTCCCGCCGACGCGATTCGCGGAGCGGGCGAACTGCGCGTCGCGTTCCAGGCGCGGCTTACAGATAGTCTTGCGGGCGTAATCGAGTATATGTCGCGTTATCCATACACCTGCCTTGAGCAGTTGTCGTCGCGGGCGATTGCGCTGCGCGACGTCGATCTTTGGAAAAGCGTTATGGCGAAACTCCCCGCCCATCTCGACGGCGACGGGCTTGCAAAATATTTCACCGTAATGAGACAGGGCGACGACGCGCTGACGGCGTATCTTATCTCTGTCGCGCATGAAGCCGGTTGGGAGATTCCTTCAAGCGCGAAGGAGAGGATGCTTCAGGGACTGCGGGGTTTTGTCGAAGGGCGCGTCACGCGCGGTTCGGACCTGCCGACTTCCGACCTTGCCATGCGCAAGCTTGCCGCATTGGAAGCGCTCGCCAGGGAGGGAAAAGC
>Ga0099364_10014949_pt1 | contig 10278 bp, 13 predicted proteins | sample TergutTh196P3_FD_73070 | JGI IMG/M metagenome (GOLD analysis project Ga0099364, IMG submission 73070) | Microcerotermes parvus P3 segment gut microbial communities from Pointe-Noire, Republic of the Congo - Th196 P3 | ecosystem: Host-associated > Arthropoda: Insects > Digestive system > Gut ...
AAGAAAGTTGATAAATTATATGTGGGTCAAAAAATGGGTTTCTTTTCCCTTGCCACACTAATAATATAACACACCCTATAGGGTAAGTCAATAGAATATACACTTTTTTATGTTTCATAATACGGCGTTATGTGTAATGGTATCTACCCCATATTGCCCTGTCGCCGTCCGTCAATCTATATCTAACACTTGACTACCCATAGGAAAATCATTTTCTGTTTCAACTTCGACAAAATCTAATAATCTGCCCTCTTTTCTAATAATCCCTTATAATGTCGCTGTATGCCCTTCTAACGCTTCTTGGGCGTTCCTGGGGCGTCCTGGCGCTTTGTAGTACCTTGCCCTTTCTTTAGTTCCAATAAACGCTCTATATGTAGCAGGGCGAAGTCCTGGTAGTCGGTAGGCAGTTCATTAAAAATGCTAACTAATCTACTGACCTTTTCGCTTGGACTCTTATAGAGCATATCACCCTTACCAGTTTTTAACCAGTTTTCATTGATGCCAAAAATCATTGAAGCAAGTTTTATAATCCTGTCATTTGCTTTGCGGTGGTTGTTCTCTATATCGGCAAGGAAACTATTAGATACGCACATTGCCCTGGCAAAGTCCTTTTGGGTCATATTAAGCGTTTTCCTTGCTTCCTTAATTCTTTGGTATATTTCCATTGGTTTAAGTGTATCAAAAGGGGGTAGGCATAGCAAGGTATTTTCTTGTTATAGGCATTGACATATTACGCGGTGCGCGGGTATAATTATACTATGCGAATTTTGGAAAAAGAGGAAAAAATAGAGAAACTTTGTAAGGGTTTCTTATTATTAGACGAAAAAGAACAGGAGCAGGTTTTAAGCGTTTTAGAGGGGTTGCTTTTTGCCAAACTTAGAGCGGAAAACACTACACTTGCCGATGCTACTATTCCACAAAAGGAAGTAAAAACAGCGGTATAGGTAGGGTTTATTTTGTGAATACAGAGCGTTGCTCTATAAATATATTTGGAGGTATTGATTATGTTAGAAATGCTATTTTATTTTGAAAGTTTTTTTAGTTCTTTCTTTGGCGCTTTAATTTTTGGATTCTATTGTTCTATTAGGTTCTTTTTCTATTTTTTAGAGATGGGTTTCGTTGGCAATTATTGGGTTTTTCTAATAACTCAAGTATTTTTAACTATCATTACGACTCGTATAGCAAAAGAAAAAGAATACAATGTTCTTTTAACATTATTAATGTGTTTAGTATTACCTTTATTAGGTTCCTTGATAGTTATTGCTTTATTGCCAAATAAAAAAGAGACGGCAGAGAGCAAATATTATATTTCCAAAAGAATAGATGAAATATCGAAAAATATATCATCTGTGGATACAGGAATAAATAAAGTTGAAACTTCTATAGTAAATATTGGTGATACTTGGACTTGTAAAAAATGTGGATACGAAAATCGTATATCTTTCTCATCTTGTAAAAGTTGTGGGGAATACAAATAAAAAATTATTATTGGAGGTTTTGAAAATGAAAAAGAATGTTTTATTTTTTGTATTGGTCATCGGTCTTGTATTCTCAGTATTCGGTCAAAATGTAAGCGATTTTGAATATACAACAGATAGTAGAGGTATAACTATTACTGGTTATACTGGAAATGTTAAAGATGTTAGAATACCAGACAGATTAAATAATCTGCCTGTTGTTGCTATTGGAGAGTATGCGTTTAGCAGTAATCAACTGACAAGCGTTACTATCCCAAACTCTGTTACTCATATTGGATATGCTGCGTTTGCTGGTAATCAACTGACAAGTGTTACTATCCCAAACTCTGTTACTCATATTGGAGTGGTGGCATTTTTATTTAATCAACTGACAAGTATAACCTTGCCTGACAATGTAGATTTACAATCATCTTCTTTTTATGCTTCTGTATATGCTGAATATGTAAGGAATGGAAAGCGAAGAGCAACATTTAATATTTCGTTATCTACTTTTAACTTTTTTGAAATAGCAATCTTAAATAACTCCGTTGTTGAAATTGTGAAATATTTTGGAAGTAATAAAGATGTTATAATACCTGACAGAATAAATAATCTGCCTGTAGTTGCCATTGGAGGTTTTGCGTTTGGTGAAGAACGACAGCAACTAAATATAATTTTACCAAATGAATTAACACATATTGGAGATGGTGCGTTTGGTTGTAAGCAATTGACACATATAACCCTACCAAATACTTTAATCCATATTGGAAATGATGCGTTTTTTGAAAATGAATTGACAAACATAATCCTTCCAAACTCTTTGACTTATATTGGAAAAGATGCCTTTGCTTATAATCAACTGACTTCTGTTATTGTTCCTTCCTCTGTTATAGAATTACACCCTAACGCTTTTGATGATAATGTAGTAATAACAAGGCGTTAGTTGTAAATACAAATAACTTTTCATTGAATGACAAGCAATATAAAAAAGGGAGTTTCAACAACTCCCTTTTTTATTGACCAATAACCCCCTTAATCTTTCAAGTTTCCATTTGTGATTATATCCTCTTTGTGTTGTTGGATATAAAGCATAATCATAAACTTAGAAACATTATCCTCAAACAGTCCCCTTATTATTCCGTATTCTTCACAGGTACTAAAAATTGAATAAAACATTTTTTCAACTTCATAAACGGTCATTGACATAATAAAATCAAAAACTTCCTTTTCAATTTGTCTATCCGTTATGACTGGTTCTTTATTAAACAGGTCATACAATAAATCAATTCTGTTATAGTATTTTTTCAATTCTCTGTATCTTTCTCTTTTTATTTTTTTGAAACAATTTTTCTTTGACATCGTTTTCTCTCCTTATATTATTGATAACACCTAATAAATTAATTTTGAAACTTCTATTTTCAAATTCATTATTGACACTGGTTTCATTTAATAGTTTTTTTAACTTCATTCTATCCCTCATTGCTCTTTTCAAGTTTGTTGTAAAAGTTTCGTATTGTATCGGGGTTAGACCTTCTATTCATATTGTTTTCCAGTATTTCGTCTAACACATAACCATTGTAATACAAATACGGCAAACCTACACGGATTATCTCATCTCTTTCCCCTTTTGGATAAGCGCCGTTTAATATACATTCCGCTTCATAAGTCAATGTTTCATTCCTTGTTATCGGTATTGACTTTCTATATTCTCTTGCCGTATCCTTCATTTCTAAAATCCTGTTATACAATGGTTTCCACTTTATCTCTAATGGTTGTAAGGTATTCCATATTAAAATCTGCTTTACGCCGTTATCCCTTACCGCTTCGGGTGTCCGTGATAACCTTACGCAATCATTACATTGTTTATCCGCCATAGGAAAGTATTTGTCTTTTAGCAAGTTCCATAAATAACGGTATTCGTTTAATGTAGTCGGTATGTCCGCAACTTGTATAATAAAATGTATTGATTTATTACCGCTATATGTCGCCATTGATATTATGTCCTTACTCTTTTTGAATAACTTTTTTTGTTCGTCTATGGGTATTGTGTCAAACTCAAATAAAAAGTTTTTCATTGCGGATACATTTACGCTTTTTCTGTTTTCCATAATCTCTTTGATTGGGTTAATGGCAAAAAACTGCTTGTTAGTGTTCCACTGTTTTAACGGCAAAGAGCAACATATATCATTAACCATTTTTTGCTGTATTACCATTTCATTGTCATTGAATATACAAGGGGTTGTTTTCATTACGCTACATTCCTTTCTATCTCATAGATTAAATCGTCTGGTTGTTCCTCTCTGCCGTCTTCTAACAAGTCCCTTATTAATGCCTTGAATCTGTCTGTTGCCTTAAACCGCCACATTCCGCCAGTTTCTTTCCTTGACACAAAGTATTCTTCATTTTTCAAAAAGACATTTACTTTGTTTTTACTGCCGTTATAGTTATACAGATGGGTTAATATGTCATTCTTTGAAACCCATTTGTTTTGGCATAACAGGTTGTATATCCTGCTATACACAAAGTGTTCTAAAATGGTGTTTTCTTTTGTTTCGTTAAAAGTCATTTCCGCTATTGTGTCGGGGTCTATCGTGTATTCTATCGGCGAGTTCTGCCATATATTATTAATAAGCGTTTCAAGTTCTGCCTTTTTTTTCTTTTCAGTAAATCCGTTAAAATGAATTATTGCTATTCTTCTTTGTGTTTCATCTTCATAAAAAATGTTAGAAGGGTCATAGTTGATACTCATTATGAAACTTGCTAATTTTTTATATTGCTTAAACCCGTTTTTCCCCTTAAACTCAAAATCTATTGTAGGGATAGTAATGAGCGTTTTTATATTATCGCTTATTGTCTTGTCAATCTTTTTAAGTTCGTCTATCCACAATACCGCCTCTGTCGTTAATGTAAGCGGTTGAAACCTTGCGGACAGTTTTATTAAATCGGTTGTTATTACTCTTTTGTTAATAACATTTGCTATGGTAGATGCTAACATACTTTTACCGACAAACTGCTTATTACTGGTAAAACATAAAATCTGTGGGAGTTCAATGTCTTTATCTAAAATACTGCGTTTTACATTGGTTATCCAATGTGTAAAATACATAATGTCTTTGTCATTGAAAGTATAAAGGGTTTTCAGTTCATTCATATACTGATTAAAAGCGTCTATGTTAGGCGTTTTTGGAAAGTCCTGTAGTTGCTGTTTCCTGTCCTGTATCTGCTTTTCATTGTATTTGTCTGTGTAGATGCTTGCCAATTTTTGACTGTCGCTTAATGATACTTTTAACTGCCTATACTCTATAGGTTTTCGCTTTACTTCTTTTGTCTTGTCATTTATATATGGCGTTCCGTTTTGTTCCCTGTATAGTAGGGTTGCCGATTCAAGTTCTCTATCCAGTTTTATACATATATCTCTAATATAAAGGTTAATGTCGCTTTTATCTGGTTGTTGGTTTTCCTCTAACAGAAGGTTAATACAATCATTAAAGATTTTTTGTTCTCTAATCCGCTGGTCTATTAGTTTCTCATAATCTAATAAACATTTTTCTTGTTGAATTTCTAACAAGTGTTTTTCCATTTGTTTCTCCTTTATTAGATGTATCCAACAATGATTTAATAGGAGTGCTGGTTAGCGATTTACTAACCAGCATTACAAATAAAAATCTTGTTAGATTTTTTCTAATATGTTTTTATCTTTACCAACAAAAACACTAATACCTTTGTATTATATCCAATAAACAACAACATATTTTTATTAAATAAATGTTGTAAATATAAAAGTCGAAAAGTCGGTCGAGTCGGTATAATACCGGTATGAAAAAAGAGGGGAGGGAGTCCCCCCTCTTTATAATAGGGGAATAAAACACCGATTCGACCGACAAACCGACATAAGATATAATGTTGTTTTGTTTTTGGTTAAATACAACAACAATGTATGTTAAACAGGCATTATGCGACATTTAACATACATTTACTTGTCATTTAATAACTATAATTTTACATTTTCAATGTATTTATTACGGGGCATTGTTACCGCCTGTTATTTTATGAATTACTTACTTAATTTCTATGTAAGTTGTATAAAATAAACATTTCCTCTTCTTCTTCTCTGCTACAAATGTATTTACAGAGAAGTATCTCATACTTCAATATATTGTTTTTAATACTATCTGGCAATTCATAAAAATAAATACTTTTGTTATTGTAATTTATTCTAAATTGATTATCTAAGAATAAAACAATGGTTTTTATTCTTTGATGACCATCAATACAATTATATGATTCATTACTTTTTTGTAAATCTCTAAAAAACAAATTACCTATAAAATAGTTATTCATTATACTATTTATTAATTTTAATTTGTTATCTTTATTATAAATATATTTTCTTTGATAGTCCTCTATATTTATTTTTTCTTCTTTGAAAAGTTTATACACATTTTCAAGTGTTATGGTATTATATTTATATTCCATATTTAACTCCTTGTTTATAATTAATTTTTTTGAAAAGTTTATACACATTTTCAAGTGTTAAAGTTTTAATTTTCATTTTTTTCTCCTTTCTACATAATATATCGGCAGTGTGCTATTTTTTCCTTTTAAGTAATTTTTTCATATTGTCATCTTAGGCGATACAATATATTTATCACCTCCTTTTTATTTGAGTTTTACATTTCATACGAATTGTTTTTTTGAAAAACGCTTTTCTTTTTTTCTATACCGACATCATAACCCGAAAATAACTTTTTGTCAAGTAGTTGGTAAAAGTACATTCTCGTTTAGCGAATTATATAAAACGCATCGCCTGTTATTTACCAAACATTCAACAATGTTTTTGTTGTCTATACCGACATCATAACCCGAAAATAACTTCTTGTCAAGTAGTTGGTAAAAGTACATTCTCGTTTAGCGAATTATAAAAAACGCATCGCCTGTTATTTACCAAACATTCAACAATGTTTTTATTGTCTATACCGACATTATAACTCGCTTTTACTTTTTGTCAAGTAGTTGGTAAAAAGTATATCCTCGTTTAGCGGATTCTAAAAACAACCAACTATGTTCTATTCTTTTTCGGTCTGCCTTGTTTCTGCTTAGGTTTTCCGCTTTTAGCGTTTTTATTTTCTCTGTATCTTGCCTGTGCCTTGTTTCCTGCTATTCTTTGTTTTTCGGTTTTCGTTGTATCATATAAACTCCTTAATAACTCTTGGAAGTCATAAGGAAAAACACCGCCTGTATATGTTAAGTCCTTAAACTTTGTTTTCAATATATTAAAAACATTCTTTTCAAGTTGTTCTTTTTCGGTGTTTGTGGTTTGTTCTAATATCAATAAATCCTTTTTTAGTTTTTTTATTTCCCTTTGTTTCTTTTTTACTTCTTCCTGTTTTGATATACTGATATTCAAAAGGTTAAGTATTTTTTCATAGTTTTGATAACCAATAGAATCAGTTAATAACTTTTTATACTTTTTATTATGTTCTTTTTTTTGTTTCTGTGCTTTATCGTATTTTGAAAAAGGGATAGGGATTTTAATTGTTATAGTTTTGTTTCTGTATTCCTGTATATTCTGTAATACATCGTCTATGTCTTCTTTGGTTAGGTATCTTGTCAATGCGTTGTTTCCAGTTTCTTTATACACATATTCATATTTTATAGTTTTTAATATGGGTTTTATATTAGCGTAAAAATAACACAAATTGTCGTCATCTTTTTTATCTATGAAAAGGAAAAAATGGGTTTCGCTTGTTTGTTTCTGTTTAGGTTCTATTTCCTTTCCCGCTGGTTTCGTGTTAGTGTCTTTCCTGCGTATAGCATAATTTCCTTTTTCCCTGTCGCTCCATTTATACTTAAAACTCATAGATACCCCCTGTCATTACATATAATCACTAACAATTACATAATGACACATATTATCACTAAAAGTCAATAAAGGTTAAAATTGTGCTTGTAAATCCTTATTACATAAGGACTTATAGGAGGTGTTTTTTGTGTGCGGTAAAAATCATAAAAGGACATAAGAAACCCCGCCGATTAAGGCGGGTTTTGCCTGAATAAAAACTTTTCACAGGTAGTAGTGGTCTATGACCTTTAATACTTCCTTGCCGACTTTTGATAACAGGTCGTTGCCGATAGTGTCGCCGTTCAAATGCTTGTATGCGTATTCATTGATGCCCTTTTCCTGTAGTTCCTTTTTGTTAAATGGGTGTCCCATAAACATTTCTTGAAAGTCAATAGCGACATCGGCAACTTTCATTGCGTTCCCTACCGCTAAAATAGTTTTGAAAGTATGCCGTCCGCTGTAGAAACAAATACCCTTTTTCAAAAGTTCCTTTTTTTTGAAACCGAAAAGCGAACCCATAGTAAAAGACGCTCGGCGGAAAGTTCCATTATTTGCTTTTTTGAAAATCGCCGTTTCTTTCCCTATCTCTTTTTCATCGACATAGGTTTTAACCGCTTTATACAAGGCATTATGAATAGGGACTTTTCTTATTGCGTTTTTACTTTTCGTTCCCCTCACATTCAAAAAATAGACACCGCCTATCTTTTCAATGTCATTAAACTGAATCCGCTTAATCTCGCTGTTGCGTATCCCTGTAAAGTAGATAATCATACAGAGAATCCTTGAAAGTTCGTTATTCCATTTTTTTGAAAATACACCCTTTAATGTGTCTATGGGGTAAATGGTGCGGGTCTGTTCCGCTTCCCTGCTTCCCTTCTGCGTAAAGGAACAGGCGGAAAAATCTGTTGTTATCTTTCCCATATCCCTTAACAGACCCAAACACTTTTTGAAAGAGTTTAGATTGTAGTTTATGGTTTGGGGAGTCAATCCCTTTTCTACTGAAAGATAATTTTTCAGTTCCTTAATATGTAAGGGTGTTATCTGTGAAAGATACCTGACTCTTTGCCCTTGAAAAAACTTGACTATGTGGGTAGTCATAAACGCCTGCCGTTGTTTCATTACAATAGGGGACAGTTTGCGCCCATCGTATTTTTCATACTTCATATACAATGACCCCTGCGTGTAGTATGATTCAAGCAGGGTCAATTCCGCTTTCCCCTGATAGTTCGTTAAACACTTGTCCCTGTTTTGTTCCGCCCATAAAACAGCGGTTTCATAGTCATTTGTCCCTGTGCTGTATTTAGTGGGTAAAATCTCACCTGTTTCGTTGTCAATATACTTGACCTGATAAACAAACCCCATTTTTTTTGAGGGTCTTTTTACAAGGTAATATCTTCGTTTGCCCTCTTTCCTTTCATAGTTTTGTATTTTCAAAACTTTCTGCGTGTTAAACTCTGCGATTGCTTTAGAAATAATCGCTTTCATTATATCGGCATTAACGCCGATATATTCCGCTTCCATATTCTGTGATATGGATTTAACTAAACTTGTATTAGTCATTTTCATTTTCTCCTTTCGCTTTATGCGACTTGATTTTTCCCCATAAACAAATCTATTTTTTTACGGTCAAAACGAATGACCCTTTTATTAATTCGTATGTAGGGGATTTTCTTTTCCGCTATCCATTTATAGATAGTGGGTTTAGAAACCTCTATGTAAAGTGCTAAATCCTTTATGGTTAGGTAAGGTTTCAAGTAAAGTTGTAATTCGTCTATGGTTAGGTTTGTTTCCAAAATGACCTTCCCTTACAGATAGAAGGGAATAAACCCCTTCTATCTGTATTCCTTTTAGATGACTACTGGCGTAGTAGTTGGTTTCTTTGCTTTTACTGGTGCGATTGTTATTCTCTTGCCGACATTATCATAAACCAATGTTTCTAATCTATCCGCCATTATACGAGTAGATTTTTTACCGATGCCAACACAAAGAAACTCTTTGTGTTCCTTTACAAAACGCCTTGCCATTGCTGGCGATACTTTCAAGCGGACTGCTGTTTCCGCTATTGTTAATACTTTCATATTAACTCCTCTAATCCCATTAGGGATTCTTTATAGTTGGTTTCTCATACGAAAAACCAGTTGAATAATTTTTTTTGTCATTCAACACCTACAATATAGACCCCTTGTATAGAATCGCCTAATAAAACAATGTCAGCGAAAATCGCCTATAGTGTCCATTGGTTGATATAACGCTTTTTTCAAATTGACATTTTCCTAACCATAAAATCATATTATTGTCGTAGATGAGATATAAATATCTCATAACGCTTTTTCCCTTCCCTGTTCCTGTCAAATAACACGGGTTAAAAATCGGGTCAAGTATGACGAAAAAACGCATAAGATAACCCTGTTTATTCCCCTTATGACAAGAGATAGGAATGTATAACAACATATAACAACTTTGATTTAAGTCATTATCCTGTATAGAGTTAGCATCATTTTTTGACTTGATATAATAACTTAAAAAACAACCCTTACATTAGGATTGTATACGCTTCGCCGCCTGGAGGCGGCTCGGGTTCCGTTCGGCTAGGTCACTTCGTTCCCACGCCTCACTCCACCATATTTTTGTGGTTGCTGGAATGCTTCGCATTCCCTTATCGCAACCACAAAAACGTCGTATACAACCGAACGTTATGTGCAAGTTTTGAAATTATCAAAAATATAATATAAATTAAAATTAATGCTTTCTTATTTAGTTTCTAGGATTTATTAAAATATTAGTTATTATTAATTATTCAAATGTAAATTTACTGGATTTTATCTAAGCGCATCATTCATATTTTAGTCAAACAAGATAATATTATAATTTAATATAGTATTTTACAAATAATAAATTTATATTTGCTTTATACATAACATGAATGTAAATTTACTGGGTTAAAGCTAAATCCATAATTCAAGGTTCATTAAAATGAGA
>Ga0099364_10014951_pt1 | contig 10277 bp, 9 predicted proteins | sample TergutTh196P3_FD_73070 | JGI IMG/M metagenome (GOLD analysis project Ga0099364, IMG submission 73070) | Microcerotermes parvus P3 segment gut microbial communities from Pointe-Noire, Republic of the Congo - Th196 P3 | ecosystem: Host-associated > Arthropoda: Insects > Digestive system > Gut ...
CCATACCCTTATTAAATAAAAAATGGATAAAATTAAGTCCAATAAAACCAGCACCGCCGGTTACAAGAATATTGTTTAACCTGCGCATAATTCCAGATATTTTTTTAAACTATCATGCCACATAGGTATTTTTATACCCAGGTTTCTTTTTATTTTAGACTTGTCCAGTACAGAGTAAAGGGGACGCTTTACATTTGACGGGTACTCCGCACTGCTGCATGGAATAATTTCACAGTCTTTTTTTATTATTCCAAGCGCCTGACACTGTCTGTATATTTCCATTGCAAAATTATAACGGCTGGTTTCACCATCACCTGAAAAATTATAAATCCCGTAAAGAAATTCTTTAGGATTTTCATCAGCTTTTTTAATTAAAGCAGTAACTGCCTCACACAAATCCCTGGTCCAAGTGGGGCTGCCTATTTGGTCATTCACTACCTTAAAACAGTCTTTTTCTACCATTAATTTTTGTACTGTAGATACAAAATTACTGCCGTATTTACCGTAAAGCCATGCTGTGCGAATAATACAGGTGTATGGGTTTTCTTCCATCACCCCGGTTTCTCCGTCTATTTTACTAAGTCCGTATACATTAACTGGATGCGAAACTGCATCTTCAGTATATGGCTCAGTACTCTGACCATCGAAAACATAGTCAGTAGAAAAATGCACCATTTTAGCACTAATTTTATTTGCACACCATGCAATATTTGCAGCACCGTCTGTGTTTATAAGACGGCAGTTATGCTCATCCTCTTCGGCTTTTTCCACATTTGTATAGGCTGCTGAGTTAATAATCCAGTTAATTTTTTTATGGCACTTGCTAATAAAAGACAAAAGAATATCCCTGTCCTTAATATCCACTTCACTGCCTGTACCAATATACTCAATACCCTTTTCATGCAGAAGCATTGCAAGTTCAGTACCCAGTAACCCCTTATGTCCTATTAACCAGATCAATTATTTAACCTTTCAAAAGACGGCCAGTTTTTATCTCTATCCGAAAGTATATAATCTACTTCCAGTTCAGGCCACTTTATATCTAAAGCCGGATCGTTCCATGCAATACCGCCTTCATCCCGGGGGTAGTAAAAATCACTGCATTTATAAGATAAAATAACCTTATCGCTTAATGCCAGAAAACCATGAGCAAATCCACAGGGTATATATAATTGATTTTTCTTTTCACTGCTTATATTTATTCCGTGCCATTTTCCGTAAGTTTTTGAATCAACACGCAAGTCTACAACTACATCAAAAATTTCACCTTTTATTACACTGATTAATTTACTTTGAGGGTGTTCTTTTTGAAAATGAAGGCCTCTAAGAGTACCCCTGCATGATTCTGACTGATTATCCTGTACAAATTTTTCATTTATCCCTGCAGCAGCAAATTCACGCATCGAGTAAGATTCTATAAAATAACCCCGCTTGTCTATAAAAACTTCAGTAGTGATTTCAATTAAACCATTTATAGGACAGGGGAAAAAAGTAAAAGGCATTAAACACTCATAGCGATGGTTCTTAAGTAATCACCGTAATCTGCCATACATTCCTTTGCCAGAATTAAAAGTGCTTCTCTGTTAATCCATCCCTTATTATAAGCAATTTCTTCAGGGCAGGAAATAAACATCCCCTGCCTTTTCTGTATGGCTTCGATAAAATTGGAAGCCTCCAAAAGGCTGTCACAGTTACCTGTGTCAAACCATGTCATTCCGCGTCCCAGTATATCCATAAAAAGTTTTTCATTTTTTAAATATTCATTGTTTACAGCAGTAATTTCTTTCTCACCTCTTGAGGAAGGCTGCACATTTTTTGCAACATCTACTACCATACTGTCATAAAAATATAGTCCTGTTACAGCATAATGGCTTTTTGGATATGTAGGTTTTTCTTCCAGTGATATAATTTTATTGTCTGCATCAAATTCCACAACGCCGTATGCGCTTGGATCTTTCACATAACATGATAAAATTCCCGCTCCGCCTGTTTTTTCTATTCGTTCTCTTGTTCCTTTTAAAGTAGCACTGAAGCCTCTGCCGTAAAAAACATTATCACCCAGTATTAAAGCGCAGGCAGACCCTGAAAGAAATTCCGATCCAACAATAAAAGCATCTGCAATACCCCTGGGTTTATCCTGAACCTGATATTCAAATTTCATTCCGAGCCATGAACCATCACCAAGCAGCTCTTGAAAAATAGGAAGATCCCGGGGGGTGGATATGATCAGCACTTCCCTGATGTCTGTAAGCATTAATACAGAGAGAGGATAATAAATCATGGGTTTATCATAAACCGGCAGTATCTGCTTGGAAATTGCCTTTGTTATGGGATGAAGCCGGGTTCCTGAACCCCCTGCCAGTATTATACCCTTCATAGTTAACCTTAATTTTCTAAACTATAATCATTTTTTTCAAGAGAAAAATTAATATTATAGTATGGATCTCCATTATCCAGTATTTTCTTCCATTTTTTCTTAAATAACCTTGTTTCACGTATATGAATCCGCCTCTTTTCCCGTGTAACATTATATCCGCGCGACCTTGCCTCCAGATGATAAGCTTCTGCATAAGGTGTCCAGACTATGAGGTAACCTGCATTGCGGATTTTAAGGCAGAGATCCACATCGTTAAAAGAGGAGCAGAATTCAGGATCGAAGGAACCTGTTTCCATGAAGACAGATTTTTTTACCATCATGCAGGCGGCAGTAACAGCGCTTAAGTTCTGTACTATCTGGAGCTTTGCCATATATCCCTGAGTACCGTTAGGTTCGCTTAAAAATATATGACCGGCTGTTTCTTTCATTCCCAGGATTAAGCCGGCATGCTGTATGGAACCATTCTGATAATAGAGCTTGATCCCCACAGCTCCCACATCGTTCCTCTGGCTATACATGAGCATTTCTTCTATCCATGCCGGGCTTATTATCTCAATATCGTTATTTAAAAATATTAGATGCTTTCCCCCGGAATGTTCTGCACCATAGTTACATAACTTGCTGTAGTTAAATCCCTTCCCTTCCCAGTAAATAATATGCAGATTTGACTGTTTCTTTAATTCATCATAATACCTGAAGGTAGAACTGCTTTTACTGTTGTTCTCTACTATAATAATTTCATAGTTATCATAAGTAGTTTTTTTTATTATTGAAGAGATGCAGTTACGAAGTAAATTTACATTATCCTTATTTGGTATAATTATCGAAACTAAAGGCCGCTCTGTTAATTCGTAATTTACCCTGTAAAAACCGGGCATGGATGAATTACTTTCTACAGATGCGGGAATATTACAGCTATTTAGATGTTCTTTTATTGCATCTTCGGCATTTGAAGTATGATAATTATCATCGGGGTTAGTGTTCCGGGAAAAATAAAGTATCTTGGGAATTCTGTGTATCCTGGATGCAGAATTTGTATGCCGGAGTATTAAGTCATAATAATGACTGCCGTTAAACTCACTTCTGAATGTACCGGCTTTTTCCATTAGGCTTCTGTGAAACAATGCCAGGTGGTTTATATAATTATGAGACCTGAGGGTATCCACTGCATAACCGGGTTTATGGTGCTTTAACAGTATCGTGTGGTCATCAGAGAAAAATGCCTCATCGGAATAAATAAAATCGCTCTCATCCTGCGATACAGTTTTTACGATTTCAAAAAAAGCAGAAGGATGCAGAATATCACCGCCTTCAATTATCCCTATATAATCCCCTGTGGTCATTTCCAGAGCTGTATTTAAAATCTCAGAAATTACAGGAACCCCATCCAGTTTCTTTATTTTTATTCTTTCATCTTTTTTTGAATAGGCAGTGCAAAAATCCATGGAATTTTCATTTTCTGCCTTACTGCTGCCAGCCAGGCATAATTCCCAGTTTTTATATGTCTGAGCCATTATGGAATCAAACATTTCATTTAGGGCATTTTGAGATATATTACTTATGGAGGATACAATGCTGATCTTGATATTCTTTTTGAAGACTGTATTTTCCTGATTTAATCTGTCAGATTCAGACAAATAGGTTTCGTTTTGGAGGGAAGCAGGGGGACGTTTTTTTAAAGCAGAAAAAAACCCTTTAACCCCGTTTCTTTTGACAGAACGCAGGCTTTTTGCCGCATTAAAAAGTTTTTTATTTCTGAGAATTACATTTATAAATGACCAAAAAAAAGGCACAACTATACCTTCCAGCCTTACCGGAATAAAAATAAGTCTATCTTTAACCCGGCTGCCGCCGAAACAGGCTAACCAGGTATATACCTCTAAAAAAGAGGTAAATTACTAGCTGCCCGTACCAAATCCAAGGGCTACGAAAAACAGAAAAGGTACTTTAATGACATACATAAAGATATTGTAATCCAAATTAATTACAATTTCAACAACTGCCACCTCGGAGAATTGAACTCCAGACACATAGATTTTCAGTCTATTGCTCTACCAACTGAGCTAAGGTGGCTCTTTCTGCTAGCCTAATATAAGCCAATAATATTGTCAAGAGGGATGTCAACAGACAGAGCCAGCAGATTTTTAATTGAAATTAAGGGATAAATGAAGTATACTGGTATGGAAGGAGTAAACCATGAAAAAAAGCAAAAAAACAATTATTTTGACAATTTTACTTATATTCGGGATTTCCACCGGTGGTTTTTCACTATCTCTGGAAGACATACAGGACGGAGTTGCTGGTTTTTCATCAAATATCGCCCAGTCCCTGCCTTTTAACTCCACTCTGGGGTTAAACTGGTCAAATGCCTATATTGGGAAGCTATTCCCCAGTATCCCACCGCACTTTGGTGCAGGCTTAAGCCTGGGATTTACAACATTTGACTCCGGTGTAATAAACAGCATGGCAGCTTTGTTCAATGAATCCCTGCCCTGGGACATGGATAAACTCATACTCCCTGTATACACCGCAGAAGCGAGAATAGGGGGATTATTTTTACCCTTTGATGTGGGTTTTAAGGTGGGTTACCTCCCTGAAATCGATCTTTTCGGCTTAGATGTGAATTATCTTCTGGTGGGGGCTGATGTCCGCTATGCTGTAATGGAAGGCAATATAATACTGCCGCAGATCTCTGTCGGCGTAGGTTTAAACTACCTGGAAGGCGGCATAGGTGTAAGGGGATCAAACTTTACTGTAGATTTTGATGAAGGCGGAGGCGGCTCATTAACCATAGCAAATCCCAGAATAGGTCTTGAATGGAGTACCTATACCCTGGATCTAAGGGCACAAATTTCCAAGTCCTTTATCATAATTACCCCATACGCAGGAATAGGAGCAACATACGGCTGGTCAACTGCCGGTTATAATATCAGGGCAGATATTTCCGGTGATATTAATGAAGCGGGTGAAAATTACGGAATTGTTATTACCGATGCAGGAATGTCTTCCATGGTGGATAATGAATCTCTTGGCTTCAGGGCATTTGGGGGATTAAGCGTGAACCTGGCGATACTTAAAATCGATCTTGCAGGTTTGTACAGTTTCTCTGACGGAAATTATGGAGTAAGCCTGGGATTCAGGTTCCAGCTCTAGAATTAACGCTCCCTGATGCTTCTTTCATAAATTGCAGCAGCAAATTCCACCTCGGCTATGCTGATTCCGAGGCGGGATGCTATATTAACCGGGGATAGACCTGCCATCAGAAGTTCTCTTATTTGATCTCCCGGAGCCTGTTTTTGGGTTTCATTTTCTGCCTTTGCCCCGGCTTCGTATTCATCCTTAACACTGAAAACAGGGAGGGGAAAGGCGGCTCTGTAGCGGTTTTTTCCCAGTGACATATAGGCACCGTAGTTTTCAGGTAATGCATTTACATAGGTTTCCTGCGCTTCCTTACGGGTTTCAAATTCCCTGATATAAACACTTAGCCTCCCGTCAATTTCTGCCAGGAGACTTTTTAACTGTGTTTTCCTTTCTTCTATGAGGGAAATATCCCTTTCTGTGGTATCATCTATTGCACTTAATAACTGGTTTATTTCATCCCTGATTTCCGATAAAAGTTCATCTTTGAGGTACTGGGAATTTGTTCTGCGTTTTACATAGGATTTTATATAAGCTAAAGCTGCCAGGCAGATAATAAGGGAAGTTATAGAGATCAGTAAAGGCAGGTAAACAGCGGAGATACCAGGCATAATTATCCGGAAATATCTATGTTTTTCCCGAGGGAAGGGTCTTTAAAATATTCCGGTGTAATATAACTCTCTGTTGTTTCTTCTGTATCTTCTTCCTTTCCCTTGCCGGCACCCTTATAATGCGTTCCCCTTCCCTTGTCTTCCATTATCTTTGCAGGCTCTTCTCCCATATCCTGAGCCTCATTCACAGAACGCACATTGTCTTCCAGTTTTCTTTGAATTTGATTCTGCTGAAGGGAATCATGGATCTGCTGACCGTCCCGGATCATGGACTGGGTCTTGCCCACCTTGTCTAATTGGGAAAATAATGCCTGGAGATCAATCGGTTGTATAGCCATCGGGCCCCCTCATGGCCTCTTCGTCCGGTTCTTCGTACTTTGTAATACGAATTAAATCATCTTCCAGAATAAAGGTCACTGCCTTATATTCACTACGTACATCATTTACGGCATCACGGATGATAATCTTAACCCCTGGATATACGGTTGATGAAGCAGAAACCTTGCTCCTGCCTTTAATGGTATTCAGGAAACTTTGAATTTCTGAAATTTCTTCCGCCCCGTCTTCCAGATCCTTCATCAATTTCCTTCGAAGCTCCATTAGTTCAGTTAATTGTGCTTCCTTATCCTGGGTAAGGGTTTTCCTTACCTTCTTTATGTTTACAAGGGTATGGAGGTTCCTCTTTACATCATCAAGCTGCTTTTCCATTTCTGCTTTATTATCAAAAAGTACATCCAGGCGCATCCTGCTTTTGGGATCGGAACCTACTTCACAGATGGTTTCTGTACCGCTGGAGGGGCTTCCCAGGTTTTTTGCATTAATTTCTTCAGTAGCCCTAAGCCTTCCGCCCACTATATGGGCGCGTTTTCCGTTGCAGACTATGCGTTTATTTGCATCGACATTGGAATTTATTAGACCGTCAGAAACCACCACCATATTTCCGGCTTCCACATTTGTGTTTTCTATAAACCTCGCCCAGATCGATTTTCCGGCTTTTATTTTACCGGAGCCCTTGCCTGTAATTCCCTGATGGACGATTATATCGCCTTCCGCATCCAGTTCCGCCCTCTCTACAGTGCCGTTTACTTCTATATTGCCGGCGGACTTCACAGAAAAGCCGTCTTCCACATTTCCGTTAATAATTACAGTCCCCAGGAAAATGATATTCCCGGTTTTTAGGTTAACCCCTCCCTGCACCGTCAGAACAGGTTCTACATTAACTTTCCCGTTAAGCATAATTACCTGACCGTTCATACTTGCCAGTATGGTGCTTCCGTCATCGCTCAGGTGAACATTGGTCCCCAGAGGCAGGGCAATATCCTTGCCGTTCTTTGCAGGCAGGGGTTTTCCGGATAATGTCTTGCCCGGAATCCCCTTCTCTGCCGGGATCTTTTTTGCAAGAGGCTGGTTCTCCACTACATTATTGATAATATTGAGGTCTTTAAAATCGATCCTGCCGTTTGCACCTTCTTTAAGCTTTATTTTATTCTGATCAGTTTCAAAGTTATAATGGATATAGGCGTCCTTTCCGTCTTCCGCCCTCTGGCCTTCTGCAATGGATATTTTTTCACGGTAAATGGGCTTATCAATAAACTCCCTTAGATTATCTTCGTTAACCCCGTGGTAAACCCTGTTTCCCCGGAGGTAACTCATATATGTATCAAAGGTTATATCACAGCCGCCTATCCCGGGCGGGGAAATGGAAATATATGCATGCATTTCATTGTCTGAAACTTCAACTGTAACTATGCTGTCGTTTCCCGGCTGATGTTCAAATTCTGCAGCCCAGGTATATTCGCCGTTTGCATCCCGTACTATGGAGGACACAAGGGCCTTGTCATATTTTTCTATATGCCGGTTTAACAATAAGTTATGCGCAACTATTTCCCTGGCTCTCCTCCCCCTCCCTTTAGGGGGAGTAACCTTCAGGAAGGCTCCGTCCGGCCTAAGCTGGATGAAGACATCTCCGTCCACTTCTTCTTCATAGGAATTATCAAAGAGGTCTATTTCATCTTTCCATGGAGTTTCCAGTTCGTCCATATTAAAGAAAATTCTTTCGTATGCTTTTATGGTCCACTTTTTTCTGCCTACACCCAGCACGCCGCTTGAACCATGTTCTGTAATTTCGTATTCAAGCCTGCGGACCGGAAGGTCGAGAAGAGTTGCAGCCTGTGCAACAGCATCCTCCAGGGTTAAGCCAGTGGAAGTAACAGTTTCGATATTTCGATCCTGCTCCAGCTTATCAATGACAATTCTCTGAAGCTGATCAAAATTAACCATCTTTATCTCTCCGGTTAAACGATCCCCTTGGGGCCGTTCTTTAATTTAAACCTCAGCCGCATTATTGCCTTTGTATGCAGCTGTGAAACACGGGATTCTGTTACTTCCAGAACCTGCCCTATTTCCTTTAAAGTTAAATCTTCAAAATAATAAAGTACCAGTATCTTTTTTTCTTTTTCCGGGAGTTCGTTAATTGCTTCTACAATAACCCGTCTTATTTCATCGCGTTCTGCAATTACTTCCGGGTTCAGGCTGAGGGGGGACTCTATACTGTCCCCAATGGAAACCTTGTCGTTTTCATCTCCCGAATACCAGACATCGTTGATTGACAGAATTGAAGTTCCGGAGATCTTCTGCAGAGTTTTAAGGTACTCTTCCTCGCTTAAGCCCAGAGCTCCAGCTACTTCCTGATCTGTTGCAGTTCTTCCCAGCCTGGCCTCCAGAGAGCCTATTGCATCTTCCACTTCTCTGGTCTTCTGCCTTACAGACCTGGGCACCCAGTCTATTGAGCGGAGTTCATCAAAAATGGCACCCCGTATCCTGGTAACTGCGTAAGTTTTAAATTTTACATTTTTATCCGGATCGAATTTCTCTATGGCATCCAAAAGCCCGAAAACACCGAAGCCGACAAGATCATCGAACTCTACGTTATGAGGCATGCCCACGGCAACCTTGCCTGCGACATATTTAACAAGAGGCGCATATTGTTTTATAAATGCTTCCCTGATTTTTAGATCTTTGGTTTGGCGGTATTGAAGCCAGAGTTCATCTTCTCTTTGCTGATCTGCGGATACGTCACTTCTGTCGTTTCCGGAGTTTACAGCAGAATAAGTTTCCGGAACAGTTCCGGCAAGCTTCCCCATATTTTATCCCTCTTTATCCTTGCTCAAAACAGTCTGTAATCCTCTTGCCATATCCCTGGGGTTAAAATTTCCCGCCCAGGAAGGAGAATCGGAATCCCCATAAGATGATGCCTGCCTGCCGGTAGAAGGCGGAGTAAAAAAATCCCTTTCTGGTTCCCTGGAACCCGGTTCCACAGAACGTGGTTCTGCAGTACCAGATACTCCGTTATTAAACCCATTATCCCCGGACAAGGTCTGCTTAAAAGCACCGGCCATGCTGTCTAAATCCGGAAGGGGATCTGATGAATCAGGCAAACCAGACAAAACTTCGCCCTGCGGCTCCCGGGGAGTTTCCCTGGGGGTATATCTGGGTACCCCTTCCAGTGTGTCCTGACGAAATTCTGCAACGGGCTCTATGGGAGTATCTTTAGGCGGTTCCTCTACAGTACTGCCATTTAAAGGTTCCCTGGCCTTTGTATTGTTTTCGGCAGGACTAATTACGGGCGGTGTAAACCCTTTTTCAAAGTCCCACATGGGAATCTCACCATCAGCCCCGTTTTCTGCGGTGCCGTTAAGAGAGGTATCTCCATTTCCATTATTATACTCTGTTTGATCATTCTGATCCATACCCAAATCCGTACCTGTTTCTGCAGCCGGCTGATTTTCTGTCTCCTGAGTTTCCTGTACTGCCCTGTTTCTTATCAAATCAGATATATTTCCAAGTGCAGCCCCTGCTTCCCCGCTGCCCACCTCGCGGGCTTTGGGAATGGCAGCAGTGGCAAGAGACGAGGCCCTGGGATTTACAGGCTGGTAATTATCCTGGGTAAAACCCAATGAGCTGATTGTAGTATCTCCCACGGAAAAAGGCTCGGAAATATTAACCCTGGAGCCTCTGGAAGAACCCCTGTCAACAGCCATGCTCTCATCCAAAAGGTCCGGGAGAAAACGGCTTATGAGAATTTTAACACAGGCGGCGATGGCAAAAAACAGGAATGCAAAGAGGACAGGCCTTAAAATCAGCATGGGGAA
>Ga0099364_10014952_pt1 | contig 10276 bp, 4 predicted proteins | sample TergutTh196P3_FD_73070 | JGI IMG/M metagenome (GOLD analysis project Ga0099364, IMG submission 73070) | Microcerotermes parvus P3 segment gut microbial communities from Pointe-Noire, Republic of the Congo - Th196 P3 | ecosystem: Host-associated > Arthropoda: Insects > Digestive system > Gut ...
TGCGGCGGTGTTGCTGATTTGCGCCTTTATCTTCAACGAGTATTCGTTTGACAGGTCGTTTACGCATAATAAGCGTATTTATCGTGCTAATTCAGAAGTGTTAATGCCGGGAATCTTGGAAGGAACCATGAGTCTTACTCCCAATGCGTTGGCGCCTGCCGCGATAGAAGAGATTCCCGGAGTGGAAACTGCCGTTAGGATTTTTTTGTATCAGCAGTTTGAAATGAAAGTGGGCGATGACATTTTCAAAATTGATAAATTTTGCTGGGCAGACGAGGATTTTTTTCTGCTGTTCAATACGCCTTTCATACATGGTTCTCCGGAAGACTTTGCACAATCGGGCATGATGGCGATTTCAGAGTCGCAGGCGAAGATTTTTTTCGGCGACAGAGATCCGCTGGGCGAAATACTGATGATAGATAAAATTCATCCGGTAGAAATAAGAGCCGTTTATAAGGATTTTCCCGCTAATTCATCTTTTGAGGGGTATAATATGGTTGGACACTACAAGTCGTCTTACATGGACTGGCTAAACAATATTCAATGGGGCGGCAATATTTCGTTTGAAACGTTTTTCCTGCTGACTCCAGATACGGATGCAGGAATCGCAGAAGCAAGAATGAGGCAATTGGTTGCCGCAAATCTCGAAACTCCCTTTTATCAGGTCATATTACAACAGTTGAACAAAATTCATTTATTTTCAAAAGACCTTATATTGATACAATACACAGGTAATAAAGGCGATATAGCACAGGTAAAGATATTTTCGTTGCTTGCCGCTATTATACTGTTGATCGCTTGCATCAACTATATGAACCTTTCGACGGCGCGTGCGCAGAGACGTTCAAAAGAAATAGGCGTAAGTAAAACGGTGGGAGGCAAAAGAAGAAATATCATTTGGCGGTTATATTCTGAAACGGGGATGTTTACTTTTGTGTCTTTTGCCGTAGCCATTGTGCTAACGCTTATGGCGTTGCCTGTTTTAAACATGGTTTTGGGACAGGAAATACATCCGGAAATATTTCTTGATGCAAAGTTTTTGTTGGGTATCTTGTTAGTATATTTTGTAACCACATTCATTGCCGCATCCTATCCGGCGTTGTACCTGTCAGGGTTTCCGCCGATAACTGTCATTAGCAGATCGGTATTTACAAAAGGTAGCAGTCATGCTTTTGTGAGGAAAGGATTGAGCGTGGTACAGTTTTCTGTAGCGATGATACTGATTGCCTGGGTGATTGTCATACAAACGCAGATGAATTATGTGAACAACAAGGATTTGGGTTACAGCGCAAAGCATGTCATTGGTATTCCCATTCAAAACCAATCGGTTTTAGACGCCTTGAGAAATGATTTCGAGGCGCTGGAATCCGTATCATCTGTGGCATTCAGTTCAGGCTTCCCGATGCATTTAAGTAGCGGTCAGGCATTGTATAAAACGATAGCAGATATGAATGTGCAACGGGAAGGAAACAGTATGCCGGAAAATTCTGTTATGATGTGGACAGGAAAGGCAACTCCCGAAATCATGGATTTACTGCAACTCAAACTGATAGCAGGAACAACGCTTCCTGAAAGCAGACCGGGCGACACCATTGCAAGTATTGTAATCAATCGCAAAACAGTGGAATTTTTGGAAACAACGATAGAAGAAGTGATAGGTGCGCGACTACCAACAACTTTACATCAAATGGTCTTTTCCAGGAATCATGAAGTACATACATATGTGTGCGGCGTGGTTGAAGATTTTCATTTCCAAAGCCTACACGAAAATGTTATTCCCTACGGATTTCACAATTCGAATAATTGGCGTTTTTCGCATTTGTTGCTTAAAGTGAAAGACGGAAACCTGTCGCAGCAATTGCCGATGTATGAAGAAGTTTTCAAGAGACATTTTCCCAATGATGTGTTCGAAGTCCAATTTCCCGATTTGCTCATGGCGCAAGCCTACGAAGACGACCGTAGAGCCGGCGTCATCGTACTGTTTTTTTCCATTTTGGCAATCTTGGTAGCCTGTTTGGGCGTGTTCGGGCTGTCGGCGTTCATGGCAGAGCAGCGAGCGAAGGAAATAGGTATCCGTAAAGTGTTCGGAGCAAGCGTAATGAGCATCGTGCGGCTGTTTACCGACAATTATCTGCGGCTGCTGGCGCTTTCGCTTGTCATTGCTATACCTGTAGCATGGTGGATTGGCGGTAGATATTTGGAAGATTTTGCATATCGTATTTCGCTGTCGTGGTGGATATTTGCGGCTGCGGCGCTGATAACGGTAGTTTTGACGCTAATTACGGTGTGCTGGCAGGCTGTAAAGGCAGCGATGGCGAATCCGGTGGATGCGATTATGACGTGTGATTAATCAATTATTCACAATTCATAACTGCAATAAGTGTCCAAAAACGGACATTACTGTCCATTTTTGGACACTTATTTTAAGCCTTATTTTGTCATGTGTCACATAATCAACATTATAAAAAGTTTGGCGCGATTATTGTAATACCATGTTCAAATGTATAATAACATAAAAAATAGCATAAAAATGGAGAGTAGAAATTTGATTTTAATGTTAATGCTGGCGTGCTGTCTAAAAAATGTATCGGCACAGGAAGCAAGCGAGGAAAATGCAGTAAAAAATTTCCCTGCGCAGATAAGCATATTTTATCTTCCTTTGAGTCAATCGAAGGAGCCAAAAATTGCGATAGGAACACATGGACGTAAAAGCGTAAATTATTCGTATAATCTTTCGCTGAATCTTCTTGCCGGAAAAACAGGCGGAGTGAATGGTCTGGAAATTAGCGGATTGTTAGGTCATGTAGAAGGCAGCGTTCACGGGATACAAGTTGCCGGAATAGCAAACTCGGCGGGTAAAGAAATGGTTGGACTGCAGATTGGCGGTTTTGCAAATGTAGCAGGCGATGGAACGTATGGACTGCAGATTGGCGGTTTTGCAAATATAGCAGGCGAAGAAATGAATGGACTGCAATTTGGCAGTTTTGCAAATGTAGCAGGCGACGCAATGAACGGATTGCAGATTGGCGGTTTTGCAAATATAGCAGGCGAAGATATGAATGGACTGCAATTTGGCAGTTTTGCAAATGTAGCAGGGGATGCAATGAACGGACTGCAGATTGGCGGTTTTGCAAATGTGGCAGGCGAAAAAATGAATGGAATACAGACGGTCGTTGGCGCAAATGTTGCCAAAGACGCAAGAGGAATACAGATAGCCGGAGGCGCAAATATTGCCGGTGATGTAAAAGGAATGCAGATAGCCGGCATTTTCAATCGGGGAATAGAGAAAAAAGAACCGGTAAATAATGTGAATGGCATACAAATTGCGGGTATTAGCAATACAACCTACTGTATGTCCGGCTTGCAGATTGGAGGCATTTACAATCGTAACAATACATTGAGAGGCGTCAATATCGGGGTTGTCAGTATTACCGACTCCATTGAAAAAGGTTTATCTTTGAGCCTTGTAAATATTGTAAAAAAAGGATTTTACAGTGAATGGGAATTGTCGTTTTCCGATTATGCCAACGTGGCGTTAAGTTATAAAATGGGTATGCAAAGATTTTATACTGTTTATACTGCCGGCGTCGCCTTTATTGAAGACAAATTGTGGGTAGGAGGTATCGGATTCGGCAACCGAACGCAAATCGGCAACCGCTTTGATTTTCAGCCCGAACTCGTTTTCTGCAATTATTTCCCGACAAATTTTAAAAACATACAAAATACTTTTGATACCCGTTTGAAATTGGGTTTTGTGTACCGTATCAACGAAAATTTAGGATTGTCGTTTGCCCCAAGCATTTATGTGATGAACGCAAAAAAGGCTGATTCTGAATATTACAGGGCAACTCCTTTGGGCGCACTACACACAAAAGAACGTGACAACAGACAGACAACAATTGGTTTTGGCATTAATCTTGGATTAAGTTATTCAATAATTAATAATTAATAATTCATAATTCATAATTCATAATTAAAATGATAAGGCATTATTTTTTAGCAAGTATCCGCACCTTGCGGCAAAACCCGCTCTATACGGCGTTGAGCGTGTTTGGAATAGCGTTGACGTTTGTTTTCGTGTGTATTCTGTTTTTGATACTTAAACACACTAAAGCAGATTTCATACCGCCCAAATTTGCAGGGCGAACATGGCAGGTAGCCGTAATAGATATAGGGAACGGTCATACCCGATTGATTAATAAGGAGCAGTACGAAACATGGATTCCTAAAATGCGAACTCCCGAAATGATTGTAGTAGTCAGAGGCGATGCTGTTGTAGCCGTATCTGCGAACGACAAAATGGGGTCTTTCCTGTTTAATGCTGTTAGCGAAAACTATTATGATGTATGCCGTTTTAAATTTCTTCGGGGACGTCCTATCAATAAACAGGAGATTGCCGAAGGCATACCCGTTGTTGTAATCGATAGACATGTCAGTAACAAACTTTTTGGGAAAAGCGAAGACCCAATTGGACAAAATATTGATGTGCTGGGCGTACAATACAGGATTGTAGGGGTTGTGGAAAACATCAGTTTATTTGCCTCTAACGCAGGCATATCACGTTCGAATATTTGGCTTCCTTTGAACGCAGCAGAGCAAATTCGGGACAGAGGTACAAACATGATATTTTTTACAGCAAAAAACAAGGCTTCCGTTGCCGACATGCAAACCGAGTTTACCCGCGTAATCAACGAGACAAATACGGCAGAAGACGCCCAATATAACATCCCCGGACGGCGGCGAAATACAATAGAACAAGGCTATAAGAGTGTAAATATTATTACATTAGTTGGTTGTCTTATACTGATGCTGATTCCGGCGGTAAATATTCTTTCGCTCAACGTCAGCAAATCCTACGACCGAAGCGAAGAAATAGCCGTGCGCAAAGCCTTTGGAGCGCCTCTGTACACTATTTTTGTGCAGTTGCTGTTCGAAAATATATTGATTACACTAATTGGCGCGATAATTGGAATATGCGTCACGCCGCTTTTGTTGAACGCAATTGACCAAATGATAGTCGGGATAAGTATTATACCCGTAACACTATCACTGCGGTTCGACATGACAACCGTACTGATAGTTGCCGTGCCATGCGTGCTGGTATTCAGTTTCCTTTCGGGAAGCATACCTGCATGGATTACAGCAAAAAAAGATATTGTAAACGTTTTAAAAGGAGGAATTGAACAATGATACGACATATTTTAAGATTAATGTGGAATCGCAAGCGCAGTCTTGCATGGATTTTCGTCGAACAGATACTTGTGTTCGCAGTGATGTTATGGGCTTTCACATATTTGTCGGAACCCGTTTCGAAATACTTTTCGAAAGGAATTATTCGGACAGAAAACATCTTCAGTTTTAATTTAAACAGAATAGATGAAACCAACCCCGATAAAGAATATAACATACACGCCCATAACGTGGTGGAAAGTATGAAGCAATGGCAGTCGGTTGAATTAATCAGCATGAATCGCCCCGGCGCTATTCCCGATTTATCAGGAAGCAGGGCTGATTCCGTAATTTTCGGAGAACGCCGCTACAGAGCGCTCACCATGTATTGCGATGAAAATTATCATAATTTGTTTTTACCAGGATTAATAAGTCATGGAGAATGGTTTAGCGACGCCGATGCATCTTTGGACATACCCCCGGCGCTTATCACGCAGCAACTGGCTGACCAAATGGGACTGACAGGCAACCCCATCGGACAAACCATTCAATGTCGCGGCAGAATATACCGCATATCCGGTATTATAGAAATTTTCTTTTTCAGGATAGGTCAAAATCCTAACTCGGCAGTGTTTATGCCGTCTATGACTGCTCCTGAAGATTGGGAATGGGAATATGCAATAAAATGTAAGCCACGTATGGAAGAGGATTTTTCAAAAGCCTTCTTTGCAGAGTTTTACAGGAATTTCCCGCGTGACCAGTTCTCTGTTGAGTTGGTTGATTATTCACAATATAATGACACGATGGTCTTTTTTGAAATTATAGCAGGTATATATTTTCTTGGCGTTCCTGTCGCCTTTTTGCTCATATTTGCCTTCATGGGTACATTCGGCGTTGTTTGGATGCAAACGAAAAAGCGCATAAGCGAAATGGGATTGCGCATTGCCTTTGGTTGCACACCCGCGCGTATGATGCTTACCGTAATATTGGAAAATCTGATACTTACCACTATTGCCATGCTTCCGGGGCTTATTGTGGTTGGCATGCTATACGCCTACTCGCCCGAGGGTTGGGAATGGACGGTGGCAGTTGGAGCGGCAGTAGTGTGTATGTGGCTGTTTTCGGTCGTCAGCGCATGGTATCCGGCATGGAAGGCGGCGAAGGTGGAGCCGGTGGAGGCGTTGAAATCTAATCAATAGTCGGTAGTTATTAGAATTTAGAGTTTAGTTTTTAGTAGTTTCAATTAATCAAAAATCAAAAATCAAAAATGATAAGACATTATTTTTTATCAAGTATCCGCACATTGCGGCAAAACCCGCTCTATACTACATTGAGCGTGGCAGGAATAGCGTTGACGTTTGTGTTCGTATGCGTTCTGTTATTGTTAGTCAAAAGCAGCAAGGTTGATTTCATACCGCCAAACTACGCTGCGCGAACATGGCAGGTACACTTTTTAGAGCATGAGGGAAGCGACGGATTTAAAAGAATCGGCAAAGAACATTGCGATACGTGGCTATCGAAAATGACCACGCCGGAACTTACCGTCATTGTTTCGTCTACGCATGAAAATATAATTGTGAACGGCGAAGGCAGGCTTCTCACCATACTCGGAATAAGTGAAAACTATTTTGACGTATGCCGTTTAAAATTTCTTCGCGGTCGCCCCATCAACAAACAGGAAATTGCCGAAGGTTTACCTGTTGCTATCATCGACAGGACTACCGCCAACATGTATTTCGGGAAAAGCGACAATCCGACGGAAAAAAGCATTGATTTGAACGGGACTTTATATCGTGTTGTCGGGGTGGTGGAAAATACTCCGCTTTTGAGTATGGATACAAGAATAGGATTTGCAAATGTATGGATTCCTTTGAAAACAGAGGAAAAAAATACAATGTATACGATTTTTTTTACTGCAAAAGACAAGCCGTCTATTACCGAAATGCAAAATGAATTTACCCGCGCATTAGACGAAACCAATACGGCTGAAGGGACGCAATACAGTATCCCGGTATGGAGTAAGAGATCGCTTGACCACCAATCGGGCAGCCCTGTTTTATCTTTGATAGGTTGTCTGATACTGATGTTACTGCCTGCGCTCAATATCATGTCGCTCAATTCAAGCAAATCGTATGACCGCAGCGAAGAAATAGCCGTTCGCAAAGCCTTCGGAGCGCCCAAAGGCACAATTTTTACGCAGTTGTTTGTCGAAAATACGGCGCTTACATTGTTTGGCGCCGTCATTGGCATGTGTATCACTCCTTTGCTGATGAGCGTCGTCGACCGAATGATTCTTGATATAGGCGTTATGTCAATGTCGCTGTCGTTGCAGTTCGACATGACGACTATTTTTCTGGTAGCCGTTCCTTGCGTATTGCTGTTCAGTTTCCTTTCGGGAAGCATGCCGGCATGGATTATCGCCAAACGCGAAATTGTTAATGTTTTGAAAGACGATACGCAACGATACTCCGTATACAGACTAAAGTGGAATCGCAGCCATATATGGATTTTTGTCGAACAGGCGCTTGTATTTACGGTTTTGTTGTTTTGTTTTTGGAATTTGTCGGGGCGCATTGCCCGACATTATTCAAAAGGAGCCGTCAGTACCGAAAATATCTCTTACGTCAATATTAATGTATTGGATGAAACGCAACAGCACGAAGACGGAAAAGAGGCGAACAACATACAGTTTCGCAATATGTTGGAAGGCATGAAGGCATGGAATAGCGTTGAAATAATCAGCATCAATCGCGAGGGGGCTGTTCTCGGCGCCGGCAACACCAAGTTTGATTCGGTAACATTCAATAAACATCGCTACAGGGCGTCTATCAGATATTGCGATGAGAACTTTTATCGCATGTTTTCGCCCAAATTAAGCGAGGGACAATGGTTTCGCGACGCCGATGCTTCATTGGAAACGCCGCCGGTAATCATAACGCAACAATTGGCAGATAATGCGGGAGTGACCGGCAGCGCCATCGGACAAACCATTTTTTACAACGGCAGAACATATCGAATCGCAGGTATCGTAGAGGCTTTTAAAGACCACCCGACCTCTGACCGTTTGGCTGCGCTGTTTTTGCCGGTTTCTTTGTCGATGGACGCTGACATGAGATGGGAGTATGTTGTCAAATACAGACAAGGAATGGGCAGCGATTTTTCTAACGCTTACGTCGCGGAGTTTTACAGAAATTTTCCGCGCAATCAATATGTTCCCGAAATAGTTGACCTCGAAAAATGGCAAAAGCAAATGAATTTTTTCGATATGTTTTTTGTTTATTTGCTTGCAATACCTACCGCCTTTTTGCTTATCTTCGCCTTCATGGGAACATTCGGAGTAGTGTGGATGCAATCGAAAAAACGTATGAGCGAATTTGGGTTGCGTATTGCCTTTGGCTGTACGCCTGCGCGTTTGATGCGCAAAATCATTATCGAAAACCTGATGCTTACTACTGTTGCGATGGTTCCGGGACTGATTATAGTAGTCAATCTTTATACATTCGCGCCCAGAGGCTGGGAATGGACAGTGGCGGTTGGTGCGGCGGTAGTGTTTATGTGGCTTTTTTCGGTTATCAGCGCGTGGTATCCGGCGTGGAAGGCGGCGAGGGTGCAGCCGGTGGAGGCGTTGAAATCAAGTCAGTAGTCGGTAGTCGGTAGTCGGTAGTCGGTAGTCGGTAGTCATTAGTTGTTAGTTAGTTAGTTAGTTAGTTAGTTAGTTAGTTAGTTAGTAGAGTTTAAAGTTTAGTTAGTAGGGACTTGAGTTGAGCGGCAATTGTATTGCCGCTTTTTTTCGGGTCGAATTTGAAATTCGACAATAATGTAGGCAAAAAAAAAATGAAAAAATATTTGTTTTTGGTAAAAATATAGTATATTTGCATTTTTATTATATTAGGGAAGTTATGCACAAATCGCAAGGAAATACAAATAACCCGACGGCAAGGCGCAAGAAAATACCTTACGCCCTGACCAATTTCGGTCAACTCCGAACCGAGAATCGAGTCTATGTTGATAAAACTCGGTTCATTGAATTGCTTGAAAAAGAAGATAGTAAACATCATTTTTTAATCCGTCCCCGAAAATTTGGCAAAACGCTATTTTTGTCGGTTTTGGAGCATTACTATGATATTCGCTTCAAAGACAGGTTTGATGAACTTTTTGGCGACCTGTACATCGGGCAAAACCCGACTGAAAATGCGAACAAATATTTTGTGATGAGGTTCAATTTTTCGGGAATAGATACTGGTGATGTTGAAAGTTTTAAGATTTCGTTTACTGAAACAATTAGAAACAACATTGAGATGTTTTTCATTCAGCACAGAAACATTTTGCAAAACAAAGATGAACTGATAAAGCAGTTATCGGAAAGAAATACTGTTAGGTCTTACATAGAATTTGCCTTCGGTATTATTGAAAACTTGGACAAGAAAGCCTACGTCATCATAGACGAGTACGACCATTTTGCAAACGATATCATAGCCAAAGGAACGGTTATGTCTGAAATACAGTTTGAAAAAACCGTTTGGGCGAACAGTATCACAAAAGATTTTTACGAAACTTTGAAAATTGGCGCAGAATCAGTTGTCGATAAAATTTTCATAACAGGAATAACCCCTGTAATGCTCGATGATATTACAAGCGGTTTTAATATTGCGGACAATTTTTCGCTCGAAGCACGCTATAACGAAATACTTGGGCTGACAAGAGACGAGGTAGAGTGGGTAATGGAGCAAATACAGTTAGACAAATCGCTTATTACGATTGATTTAGAAAAAATGTACGATGGATATCTCTTTAACGAAGAGGCTCAAAATAAACTGTTTAATCCTACGATGATTTTTAACTACTTCAAAGGACTTATGGCTTCCGGGAAAAGTTTTAAAGATTTTATCGACAGAAATTTGAAGACCGATTACGGCAGACTCGAAAACCTGTTCAACAAACACAAAAACAAGCAAAAAATTAGAAATATTATTGAAAATAACTATATTAACGGTCTTGTTGTCAAGCAATTTCCCATGAAATTGATTCACGAAGATGATAATTTTTATTCGCTTTTGTTCTATATGGGATTAGTGACCATTGACAACTCAAATCCTCTTAAAATAGC
>Ga0099364_10014953_pt1 | contig 10276 bp, 12 predicted proteins | sample TergutTh196P3_FD_73070 | JGI IMG/M metagenome (GOLD analysis project Ga0099364, IMG submission 73070) | Microcerotermes parvus P3 segment gut microbial communities from Pointe-Noire, Republic of the Congo - Th196 P3 | ecosystem: Host-associated > Arthropoda: Insects > Digestive system > Gut ...
GGGCCGGAACTCACAAAGACCCGGGTAGGCGGCAGAAAACAGCCATATCCTTGCGGGGCGTGACATGGCCATCACTACTGATTTGCTTAAGAATACGAAAAATTTTGCCGTACGGCCGCTGAATCCAAGAGCCCCTATGCACTTTGCTCCGTTTTTGCCGCCTTCAGTTAGTAGCGCAGTAACCGTCACATGTTCTACTATTGTCACGCCTAAGCGTTTCATTTCTTTATGCATGGCAGGTTTAAATGTGCTTCCCCATACCCTAAGGGTTGTGCGGCTCCCATAATCATAGGCGAACATCAGCTTTGTCGCATTGTCCCGAAATTCCGCTCCTTCGAACCGGCCATCGGTATCACGGATTTTACCGCCCATTGCTTCTATGTCCAGCAGTCTGTCCCAGCCTTCCCTGCACTCAATATAATGAGATATGGGATTGTTATAACCATCGTTATCATCCATCATGGCGGCATGCAGTTCATCAGGCGTAATATTGGAACAGGGGTTCGATGCAGCCGATTCCCAATGGTCGCATCCGGATCCTCCGGCGCCGCTGCGGGCCACAGACGCTTTTTCAACGATAATAACCTTCTTGCCCTTTTTTGCTGCAGAGATTGCCGCCATACAGCCTGCCACACCACCGCCAAGGACAAGTACATCGGCCTTTAAATGTTCTGTTTCGCCCAGCTCTGAAGCATAAGGCCATTCATTCATGGTGAGATTGTAACATGGCATAAATATTTTATCAAATGTTTGACAACGATTTTAATGCTGTACATAATAGTTCCAAAGGAAAAGATAAAAATGCAAAAACCAAATTTGATTTATATATTAGCCGATGACATGGGATACGGCGATGTTTCAGCTCTAAACGAAAAAAGCGTTTTTAAGACTCCCGCTTTTGACAGTATATGCGAAAACGGTATTGCCTTTACCGATGCCCATGCCTCATCGTCTGTTTGTACCCCCTCCAGGTATAGTATTCTTACCGGGCGTTACCCTTGGCGATCCAGGATGAAAAAAGGGGTGCTGGGTGGTTATTCAAAGGCACTTATAGACCTTTCAAGGCTAACTATCGGGAAAATGCTCCAAAAACAAGGTTATAAAACCGCTGCCATTGGGAAGTGGCATCTGGGGATGGATTTTGCGGGAAATTTTGAAGAGGAACCTGGAATGGCACCCTGCCCTGGAGTGGATTATGGGGGAAAAATTGAAAATGCACCTATTACAAGAGGCTTTGATTATTTTTACGGCATCAGCGCCTCGCTGGATATGCCCCCATATATTTACATCGAAAACGATCGTTTTACCGCTCTGCCAACTCACGAAACCGAGGACTCAGGGAAACGGTTTTACCGCAAAGGCCCTACCGCAGATAATTTTGTTCATGCTGACGTTCTGCCCCATCTTACGGAAAAAGCTATAAATATAATTGAAGACTGGGCAGCAGAACCTTTTTTCCTTTATTTTCCTTTGCCCGCTCCTCATACCCCCATACTCCCTTCTCCGCGTTTTCAAGGAAAATCCAATACGAATGAATATGGAGACTTTGTTTTAATGTGTGACGATCTGGTTGCTCAGATCTTTCTGATTTAATGGCAACCATGGCAGATTATTTAAGTGTATCTCTACCGGATGACGCTGCGGAAGACAGTGTCAGTAACCTGCCGCTTTGGAAGAATCCCGATCAAGGATCGGTACGGGAAGACACGGTTCATCAAAGTATTGACGGTTCCCTCTCCATTCGAAAAGGCAAGTGGAAGCTGGAACTATGTCCTGGTTCCGGAGGCTGGTCCAGACCCAAGCCTGGAGAAGAAGGTCTTGATGCTCCCCGTTTCCAGTTTTATGATCTGGATTCTGATATTAGTGAAAGGAACAATGTTATTTATCAAAATTTTGAAGTTGAAGAATCATTGAAGGATCGGTTAAAAGAAATAATAAACCAGGGCCGCAGTACTCCAGGCGCCCCTCAGACTAATGATGGAGCGGACATCTCTTGATTGTATATATCCGCTTATAAAAGGGTTGCATTTCCTGCATTATTTTTATTACAATAAGCCAAGGAGAGAATGGAAATGGCTTTTAGTTTAAACACTTATCCCATTGTGTACCGGGCAAAGTATGAAAAATCTAATTGGAAAGGGGAGTACCTGGAAAAACCCCATAAAACGCCTGAAGAAGAGGCGAATTTAAATGAGGAAGAGCAAAATGCTCTCTCAAGCTCCCGCAATTTCTACCCGGATATGCCTTTGGTAAATTATACCACTCAATACGGTCTGAGTTGTTTTGAAGGGCTTAAGGCCCTGCCCCAAAAGGATGGGGGATTGTCCATTTTCCGGCCCGACAGAAACGCCAAACGGTTTTATAACTCCATGGAAGGTCTCTGTATGCCTCCTTTCCCGGAAGAGGAATTTTTAAAAGCATGCGTGGAAACCGTAAAGCGTAATGCTAATATAGGTTTTAGGACTCATTATAAAGCCGAATGGGAAAAAGACTTTTTTATGAACGCAGATTCGGTTTATATCCGGCCCTTTAGTTATGCTGAGGGGGGAATAGGAGTTAATATCAGCACTGAACCTTGGGTTATAGTCGTTACCTCAACTGTAAGTTCCTACTTTTCTGCTGACAATTTCGACGCAGTAACCACCAGCCGAATCCGGGCAACTAAAGGCGGCACCGGATGGATCAAGGCTGCTTCTAACTATACCACTTCAGCTCTGGCCAAACACGAGGCAATTAAAGCGGGGTATATGGAATGTGTATTCCTTGATGGAGAAAAACATAGCTATATCGAAGAAGGTTCTTCCTGTAATATATTTTTCCACTTAAAATCCGGAGAGTTGGTGACACCTGAATTGGGAGACACCATACTGCCCGGTATAACCCGTGCCAGCATCATTGAACTAGCCAGGGACCGGAATATTAAAGTATCAGAACGAAAAATTTCTATAGACGAAGCCCTGGACGAAACAAAGGAATGCTTTGTTACCGGTACAGCCGCCGGCGCTACTCCTATTACCAGCCTTACCCACAATGGTAAAAAAGTGGTTTTTAACCAGGGCAAAACCGGGGATCTTACTGTAGACATGCGCAGTACTCTTAAAGGTATCCAATACGGTACCCTTCCGGATACCAAGGGTTGGATGATGAAAGTTATCTAGATATTCTCCAGGTATTGTTTGCTTCAAGGATAATTGTCGTTTCTTCTTCACCATTAAATGTGAAGGGGTAAGCGGCGCCGCCTCTTCTGCCGCAGTAACCGCCTCTTTCAGCATATTGCCAGTCTTCGTTGTAATGGCACCACCATGAAAGCGTATAGGTGGTATCTTGCCTTGCCCAACAGCATGAGCCCTGGCCAGGATTACCCATAACCTGACGCGAGATCTCTTCTACCGGAATAATTGATCCATCTGAGCCTGTGAACCTGACATTAGAAATGTCTCTTCCGCTTTCATTTATAACTCTTACAGTTACAAGGAAATCATCAGACGACGCATTATTACAGCCAAAAAGAACCAGACTGAATACCGATACAAGAGCTAAGCCCAGGATCTTTAAAAAAATTGCCTTTCCTTTCATATTTTCCACTCCTAAATTTATTGTCTTTTACCAACGTCCTCTCCGGCTAGCACCTCTATGGAAATTACCAGCTCCATAGCTATTATGACAGCACCATCCGTTCACACCGGACCCCCATCCCTGCACATTCGCAGGTTGAAGATCATATTCTCTCCCATCTATAGTAAATTGGGTAAGCTGCAAAAGGTTCCCGGAAGCGTATCCAAGCGCAGAAATCCTTGCGCCTTCTCTTAATCCGTCAATAAAACCGATATACCTTCCCAGGGTCGGTACATAATATACCGTAGATCCGCTGGTTAATGCTATTTGTCCGTTGAGTAATTGAAGGGTACCATCAACTCTTATTATTTGTGGAGAGGACCAAGTCCAGCCCTGAGCTGAAGCCGTTCCAATCGCCAACAAAACAATCACCGTTAAAAAGATATACTTTTTCATAATAACTCCTATATTGTGCGGCTCTTTGCCGCACTTTTAAATCGAAAAGGAAACAAAGTTTCCTTATAACTCCTATAATGTGCGGCTATATGTGTTATTATAAGGATACGAATGTAAAATAGCAATAATGGGGGGTATATAAAAATTTATCTAAAGCGATCCATCATGCGCCGTCTTTGTCCATGCATGTGCCTACCGGGCCAAATTTCATCAAGATCATGGGGTGAGTTTAAATATCTGGCTCCTATAAAAATACCAAGAGAAATCAATATAAGAGCAATAAGTGTAATAAATAATATTTTTAGTAAATTACTGTACTTGACTGTTACAATCATTCCTACATGACAGTTTGGCGGGGTGTTTATAGCTTTAATTCTTCCATTATTAAATAGAACAATACTTTTAGGATTTCCTACTTGTACGATTACTCCTTTCATGTATTTTCCTCCTGCATGTCATTCAACTCAATATCACTAAGATTAAAAGGCTGGGGTACAAAGGAATATACATAGGGATAATCCCCTTGTGAGAGTATGATTAAGGCTGCTATATACTGTCTGTACTTTTCTATCGACTTCCGGTTGAATGATTCAGCTAGCTGAGAAATTGGTAATTGTCGGTTTTTTAATGTGCCGGCCAATAAAACAGGGTTTTGCAATACGGTTCTTGCTATACGTAGGGCCAAAAGACGGGATCTTTCTTGTTTTGGGCATTTTTTTAATAATGTGGCCCAGGAAAAACCCCATTTTGCGAATTCTTCGTTTACAGCTTCTATTTCAAGGCCTAAGTTTCGTTCATCTTCTGCCTGATCGTATAGTTCCATTGATATATCGGCAGAAAAAGACAGAAAACGTTTCTCTGCAAGCATTTCTTTACGGGCATTGTCAATAAGACGGTTACGGATTACCGCGGCCGCATATTGAAAAAAAGCACCCTTTTCCGGATTGTAACTATTAACACTGTGGACAAATGCGAGCATGGCATCGCTTAAATTATCTGCTTTTGATTGTCCCTTAAAAAAAACCCCGGCCAGACATTTTTTTATAAAAGGCATGTAGTCATGGAGCATTTTATTTAAAACACGTTTATCCGTTCTGGCGGCTTCTAAGTAAGCTGTCAGGTTTTCCTGCGGTTTTATTAGTCCTTCCAAGTCCGGATTATTCAAGGTGGTTTTATACTAACTTATTCTAAGGTCAAATGCCAATAGTTAGGGCATTTGGTTTTGTCAATATAAAAAAGCTCAACATGATCACCGCCTAAGACATGCCCAGCCTTTGGCAGTATTTATATACAAAGTAACCTTCTTTTGCAAAAATCATTTTATAGGTAGTTCTAAAGGACAGCAACCATGGATAGTAAAAAGAAAGTATACATAGCGGAAGATGAAACAAATATCAGGCTTGGAATCAAAGCTTTTTTGGAAGATGCCGGGTTTTTGGTGGATGATTTTGAAAACGGTGACTTGCTTTTAGAGGCCTTTAATGAAAATCCTGCGGATTTGGTGATTTTGGACGTGATGATGCCAGGTTCAAATGGCTTTGTGGTCTGTAAAAAACTTAGAGAAATAAGCCGTGTACCCATTATAATGCTGACCGCCAGGGATAGTGACCTGGATTATGCGACAGGGCTGGATTTGGGCAGCGATGACTATCTTACCAAGCCTTTCAGTCCCATGGCCTTGGTAATGCGGGTAAAGGCCCTGTTCAGGCGTATGGAATATGACCGCCAAACATATACTGAAGACCATGGAAAATAAAAGGTTAAAAATACGCACCAGGGTAATGGGAGTAATTTCCTTTATGCTGTTCACAACATTTTTTTTAATCGGGATTATTTTTAATATTGCTGCCAGACAGTATATACAAAGTAACGCCATAGCACAGTTGAATAGATCGTTTAACGCGATACATGAGGCAATGGAAATCGCAGAAACAATTTTACTGGAATTCCCCAGAGGATTACCGGGAGATAGATCTGTAAGTTTTGCTTTAAGGAGAAATGAATTTCGCATTGAATCGAATATGTTTGTTTTGGATAGGACATATAATCTTATTGGTAATCAGATTATTTCTGATAGTTCAATGGAAATCCATGATGCAATAAGGAATGAACATATTAATCTTGACGGTATGAGAAACAGAATGATGAATACCGCCGGAGGAACATACTATATTTCTTCATATCATTTACCCATTATACATACTGACGAAAGTGCTTATTGGATTATATATGCGGATATTACGGGCCTTCTTAATTTTGCCTACACAATAAACAGGTTTTTAATTTTACTTTTTTGTGCTTTGTACATAGTCGCTGTTTTTCTTGCTTTCTTTTTCTCTAATACTATTACTCAGCCTATACAAAAACTCTGTATGCTTGCCATGAATATAGGCCGGGGGGACTTTAGCCCTAAGGATTATAAGTTTAGAGACAAGGAGTTTGAAGATTTAAATATGGCGTTAAATAAATCCGCAAGGCAGCTTGGGGTTTACGATAACGAGCAAAAAGCGTTTTTCCAGAATGTATCACACGAGCTTAGAACACCTCTAATGTCCATTCAATGCTATGCTGAAGGAATATCCTGCGGCCTTATGGAACCTAAAAATGCAAGTGAAACAATATTATCAGAATCCGCCAGGTTAAACGAGATGGTAAAGGATCTGCTTTATATATCAAAAATCGACAATATAACTTCCGCATATACCGTTACAAATACCGATTTGAATAAACTGATACAGGAATGCGCCGGACGGCAGCAGGCGGTGGCGGAAAAAAGAAACCTGCGTTTCTCTTTAATTTTAAATGAAGTTCCGGTAATTGCTAATTGTGCAGCTGAACTTATAACAAGAGCCATTGAAAATTTAATATCCAACGCCATACAATACGCAAAATCGGAAATCACCATATCTTGCAACAAAACATCAGAGACAATTGAAATTTGCGTAAAAGATGACGGTGATGGCATTGGAGCAGAAATAATGCCCCATATTTTTGAGCGTTTTTATAAAGGTGATGATGGGAATCACGGTATTGGCTTGTCAATTGTAAAATCAATAATTGAACAGCATGGCGGAACAGTTAATGCAGAAAATGCCACTGACGGCGGCGCTGTCTTTACAATTTCAATTCCAAATAAATCCATAGGTTGATAGCAATGTCTATATTTTTTTCTGATGAGGAATATTTAAAAATCAAAGATATCTTGCTTGTCTATGAGTGGGGGCAGAAACTGCTTATGACAAAAATGCAGGTTATATTTGATTCTATTAAGCATTTTCAGAACAACAGCCCTATAGAACATATAAAATCACGTATTAAGGCAGCGGAAAATATTGCAATCAAGCTTAACAATCTGAACATGGATTTAACCGCGGAAAACGCCAGGAATGTTTTAACTGACATTGCAGGAATTCGCATTATCTGTTCTTATGCAAAGGACATTTATTATTTAGTTGATGTATTAAGATCGATTCCGGACACGCAAATATTAACAGAAAAAGATTATGTCAGCAATCCAAAAAAAAGCGGTTACCGCAGTTATCATGTAATTATCGAAGTACCGGTGTTTTTTTCAGGAAAAACAGAAGTGATACCGGTAGAAATACAATTACGCACAGCGGCAATGGATTTTTGGGCCAGCCTGGAGCACAAAGTCCGTTATAAATATCAGGAACATATCCCCAAGCATTTAAGTGATGAGCTTATTATATGTGCGGAAAAAATTGCCGAACTGGATAATCGCATGTTTTTAATCCATGATATTATTTCATTGATTAATCAAGACCGTTGATAAAATAAGATTCAATACATAAAGTAAAAGCAAATGTGCCGGATAGAACACATAGAAAAACCAGGTCATGACTTTAGACTTTTTACCAACTTGGCCGTTGTACATTGCCAGTAATGGAATGACAAGTAAAATACCCAGCTGAAACCACTGGGGATACATGGCATCAAAAAATCCAAACCTTCTTAGCTGCCATATCAAGTGAATAAACCCCACAACACAGAAGGCGGCAATTTGACGCTTAAAGTTTCCGTGAAATATCCCAAACCCGACTATCCACAATACGGCGATAAAATTCCAGTTTGCCGTGTAGGATAAAGCACAGCAGACCACTAAAATCAAGGGCTTAAAAATCAGGTTTATCTTTTCACTTTTAATGGCTGTTAAGGCAATCAAGCCCAAAGCAAGAGACCAGATAACGCTTGTGGCCTGGAAAAACGATAAACCAAAGCAAAGATTATAGGGGAGATGGGATACAGCGGCAAAAATAAGCAACCGGATTATATACTTTTTTATGTTTGAAGTATAATGAAAGCCTTGGGCAATAAAAAAGCAAAATACAGGAGCCGCGACCCTGCCGGAAAACCTGAATAATAGGTTTAAAAGTTCATTATGGGGAATAAACACGGATACTAAATGGTCAAGAAACATGACCACAGCAGCGATTATTTTAAGTTTGTTTGCAGTTAATATTTTATATGTGTTCATGGTCAGTTTACTTCCTTTCCTTTCCATTTTGGTTTAACACCGCAGATGCCCAGAATAGTAAGGAAGGTAAAGTACATGGGGGTAAAAGGGCATTGGATTATATATGCAAGACCTTTTTTAGGCAGGGAAACACCAAATAGAATCAGGGTGGCAATAGTGTTGACAGTCATTGATATCATTACCGCTATAGAAAGAGGCCAGAGGGAAGGGATAAAAAGTAAAAGCGGTAAGGCCAGGATCCCCATTGAAATCGTGATCATTAAAAAACCGAAATTAAAGCGTGTGGCAAGGTCAGGACTGAAAAGGCCGCCGTTATTCCAGCGGAGGGTTTGGGTTATAAAATCCTTCCAATTGCTTTCACCTTGGGTGATGATATGCAGATCCGGCGTCATGGCAGCTCTGACTTTATAATTCGATGAGGATCGAATTTTTGAAACCAGAGCGGCATCTTCCGTGGCAGATGGGGGAAGACTGGCGTAACCCCCTATAATGTCCAGACATTTACGCCGGAGGATCAGGTTATTCCCAAAGCCGCCGCCTGCGGCACCTATGCCTGTAGAGCCAGTCAGGTACATATACCGGATAGCATGTTCAAAGCATTGATATAGATGAAAAAAACCTTCTCCTTCTGATCTTTTGAACACTGGCCCCAGGACTGCCCCTACCTGGTTATTTATCATACGTTTTACCATGGAGGCGATCCATTGGGGAGGGACTTCGCAGTCCGCATCGGTAAAAAGAATAAATTCTCCTTTACATGCCTCAATACCTTTTTCCAGGGCATACTGCTTAAAGTTGGGCCCGGGGTTTTCTTCCAGGGAAAGAAGGCTCATATGTGGTTTATCCTGGATATAGTCCCGAAGCATATCTGCGCTATTATCAGAAGACCTGTCGTCAATAAAAATAATTTCTGCCTGGGAATACTCCTGGATTGCAAGGCTATTAAGTAAGCCTTCCATACGATAGCTCTCATTGTGAACCGGGATAATTACCGAAACTTCCGGCTCCCAGCTATCTCCCGCATTGCAAGCCTGCTGGTCTCGTTTCCATTCCAGGACAAGGCCTATTATCATTGCGCCATGAAGTGCAACAAAAATTGTGAAAAAGCCGAAACGGAAAATATCATATGCTAAAAGGAAATTATTCATTTAATTTTACTTAATGATACCGGAGAAAATGTGAAAAGACAAGGAAAATAAACATGGAACTCAGTGTACTTTATACCTCTATTCAAGGTAATATATAGATAAACTCTTTTCTTCCGGAGGAAAAATGGCAGTTAATATAGATACAGATCAATGGAAATTTGAAACCAAGCAGGTACACGTGGGCCAGGAAAACCCTGATCCTGCTACCGATGCCCGGGCAGTACCCATCTATCAGACCACATCGTATGTATTTCCCAGTTCTGCGGCGGCAGCGGCGCGTTTTTCTTTAAGCGAGGCGGGAAATATATACACCCGGATGCATAATCCTACATGGGATGTCTTTGAAAAACGTATTGCCGCTCTGGAGGAAGGCGGAGCCGCATTGGCAACAGCTTCCGGACAGGCTGCTACTTCATGTGCCATCTTGAATATATGCGGGGCAGGGGATCATATTGTATCGGATAAAATGATCTACGGTGGTACTTATAATCTCTTTGCCCATACCTTTAAGAATATTGGAATTGAATGCGATTTTATGGATGGCAGCAATGTTGAAAACTTTGCCAAGGCCCTTAAGCCCAATACTAAGGCTATTTTCTTTGAGTCCCTGGGTAACCCTAAT